>ERZ1049444.1456-NODE-1456-length-17853-cov-7.026632_pt1 | contig 17853 bp, 14 predicted proteins | sample MGYA00383101_ERZ1049444 | MGnify/ENA primary metagenome ERZ1049444 (study PRJEB29581, sample SAMEA5548371) | metagenome | biome: marine; feature: coastal; material: water | depth 50 m | study: Short-term variability in the microbial, nano- and picoplankton...
GCGCCACGCAATGCTCTAAAACCTGATCTGAATTTGCATAATAAATATGGCTCTGGGGCGAAATTCGCGCGCTTGAGGCCACTTGAAGATTGAAAACCATTGCCCGCCTGGTGTGCGACCAACAGGCCTGCAAAGTGTCAAATACATAGTGTTGCCATAGCACGAGATCGCGGGTGGCGGCCAAATTAAATGGTCCGGACATGACGGAGAACTCTTGTTCTTGACGCGGCACGGGGCTGCATATGAAGTGCGCCCAAGGTTGTTCAAACTTGCGCTGACAGGCCGCAATCAATTGATCCGAAATATCATAGCCGATATATGATGTGACCGAGCTAGCTGGCCGCTTGAGCAGATAGTCAACCAGGGCACCATAACCGCAGCCAATATCCGCCAGGCTAAACCCAGCTGCCCCCGACAGCTTGTCAATTTCGCACAGAATGATTTCAAATCGACGGGTTTGCCGCGCCTCTGTCGCCCAAAAGCTGCCTTGCGGCGTGGATCCAAATCGTTGAAAGCGGTTCCAATAGATCTGACTCAGTTTGTTTTCGAAGGTTGAATTCATGCGCGATGTGCTTTCTCCGGCGCCACCATAACAACCAAAACGCTGAATACCAGCCACCAAGGGGCTAGCGTTGCCCTACGAAAGCACGCTTTTAAAGATCAAAACCCAGCATAAGGATTCTGGAGCACTTCGCCCAAATTTTCCAGCGCAACGCCAACCAACCTGACTTTATAAAACCTAGAAGGTTTCGCTAAACAGTTTTTGATTTAAGGATATCGAAAAATCTTTGCCCGAGCGTTGGCAATCCGCATTTTCCATCCGAGCGGGAGTTTTTTTCTGCGCATCGCGGCTGTGTTTTGAAATTCGGCGCGTTTTAAGCGGCGTTGTTCGCGCAATAGCGGCTTGATAGGCCGCCCATTGAAAGGTGGAAGATGGACGTGTAACCTGCATTCTGCCCTTCAACTCGCTGATCGTTTCACAAATGAATACGGCGCATTTGGCAATTTGTTTAAGGAAGCGGCGCTGTAAAAAAGGGGCATTTAAGCGCAAGCCTTCAATACAATCGGTCCGGGCTGCGCTGGCTGAAAAAAACGGAGTTATTGAATTACACCTAAACAGCATCGACCCGTGGTAATAAAAACAAACATCAGTATGGGTGTGCTGCGCGCCGGCGCGCTGGCCGATCTTAAAAAGGCCGGAACGTGAAATTTAGCTTCTTTGCAATTTTAAAAAACTGATAACACCGCGCCAAGGGGCTTTTTAACCTTGGCAGCGGCGGGAATTTCAGCGTTTTTTGCAGGATAGCCAACTGGTAAGATCATCATTGGTTTTTCATTCGCCGGTCGATTACAGAGTTGGTTCAAAAATGTCATTGGATTTGGGGTATGTTCCAAACAGGCCAACCCACTTTGGTGCAGCGCTGAAATTAAAAACCCGATAGCGATACCAACGCTCTCAGTCACATAATAATGTTTGAAACGCGCGCCATCCTCGGTCAGCCCATAGCGCTGCGCGAACACAATAATCAGCGCAGGGGCCTCGGATAAATGCGCCTTCACAGAATGCGTGCCAATCGGTTCTAAGGCAGAAATCCAAGCATCTCCTGCCATTCCGGCATAGAATTTTTGTTCTTCTTCTTCCGCGGCCAAGCGGATTTTCATTTTCATGGCCGGGTTTTTGACAATCACGAAATGCCAAGGTTGTTGATTGGCACCAGAGGGCGCAGATGCGGCAACAGAAATCGCGTTAGACAGTAAAACGTCTGAGATAGGGGCGGTGTCAAAATGCCGTACAGAATGCCGCCGGCGCATCTGCGCTAAATATGCAGCCGACACCTCTTCGGCTTCTTGCGCCGTCAAAAGGCTTCGGTCTGGAAGCGGGATTGGGCGGTAGGTCATAATGTCATCTTTTTTGCAATTTCACCGCATCAGTGTTGCCGCGATATAAGTCTTTGCCAAGCCAAAAGCCCAGCCAGAACGCTTAAAAAGGCTATTCCTGCAGCGGATTTTCTGCCGTATCGGCCCTATCATTGTATTTTTCGCCCCATTTATACAATTCGACCAGAACCGGCACTAAATCTTGAGCTTTTTCTGTAGGTGTATAAATTTTTGACCGTCTATTCTCTAAATCCACAGAACAACAGAGCAGGCTTTCCTCTTGCAGGGCTTTCAACCGGTTTGACAATATATTGGTCGAAATTTTTTCTGGAGAGGCGAGCAGGTCATTAAAATGCCGCTTTTTGCCAAAGATTACATCCCGCAACACGATTAAGGACCATTTATCCCCTAAAACGCCTAAAGCTTGTGCAATTGGACAGCAGTTTTTTCGCTTCATGGCCTAAACACGCTTGAAAACTTACGTTTTCGTAAAATTGTATGATAATGAGATTAAAAGCATTGCAGGTCGATTTATAATCAGATAGCTTGCATTTTGCAAGTGATTTAAATGGTTGTTGCAACAATAGATATGACATTAAGCCCTGCAGTGATCTTGCTTACGATTCCAAAGGTATATTCAAAATGGCACCCAAAAAAACATCCTATGGAGAGTTCCTCCTAAACAATCGGCTTATCGTTCTGGTTGCCTTGTTGGCCCTCACGTTTGCCGGCACTTTTGGGGCGAAAAACCTGTATTTTGACAATGATTACCGCAGTTTTTTTGGTGAAACCAATCCCCAATTGGAAGCCTTTGAAAAACTCCAACGCACCTATACAAAAATCGATAACGTTCAATTCGCGATTGATCCTGAATCGGGGAAAGCGAACGCTCCCAAAGTGTTGGCCGCCATTGAAGAGCTGACGGATATGTCATGGCAAATTCCCTATTCCATCCGCGTTGACAGCCTTTCGAACTATCAGCACACCGAAGTGGAAGGCGATGATCTGATCGTGAGAGATTTGTATTTTGACGCAGCGAATATGAGCGCTGATGAACAGAAACTCGTTGATCAAATCAGCTCAACCGAGCCAACGCTGGCGGGTAAAATTCACGATGCACAGCATCGCAGCACATCCGTAAACGTTACGATCCAATTGCCCGGCAAAAACGCCGATGAAGTGGCCGAAGTTGCCGTTGTTGCGCGTGAAATAGTTGCCGAAATCGAAGCAAAGCATGATGTCAAAATCCGTACGGGTGGTATTATTTTCTTCAATAATGCGTTTCTAGAAGCCTCGATGAATGATATGGCCTCGCTGATCCCGGCGATGTATTTGGTCATTCTAGCGGTGTCTTACATATTGCTCCGCTCGCTCTATGCCACGGCAATGGTTTTGGTGATCATCGTCCCAAGTATTCTGGTTGCGATGGGTATTGGTGGCTGGATGGGGGTTGGATTAACGCCGCCCTCAGCAAGCGCGCCGACCATCATCACCACCTTGGCGGTGGCAGATTCGATCCACTTTTTGGTCACATTAATGAACCGAATGCGCGCCGGCCATAACCAACGCGACAGCATCATCTACAGTTTGAAAGTAAACGGAAAACCCATTTTCCTGACCAGTGTAACCACTGCTTTAGGGTTCCTGTCTCTTAACTTTTCAGACTCGCCCCCCTTCCACGATTTGGGCAATATCACAGCGGTTGGCGTGATTGCGGCTTGGATCTACGCGGTCACCTTGCTGCCAATTTTGATCAGTTTTGTTACGTTAAAGCCCAAAGCCACGATCGAGAAGCTCGACGGTGTTATGGGCAAATTGGGCGTATTCATTGCCGATCGCTACAAAACCGTGATGACGCTCAGCATCGCGGCGTCACTTGGATTATTAGCCTTGATCCCTTTGAATGAAATCAATGATGACTTCTTGAAATATTTCGATGAATCAATCCAGTTTCGCGAAGATTCGGAATGGATTGGACAGAATTTAACTGGCATCAATCAAATTCAGTTTGATCTCAGTTCCGGTGAACCAAACGGTATCAGCTCGCCCGATTTCATCAAGAAGATCGCGGCCTTTACCGATTGGGCGATGAATGAAGAACCCGTTACCCACGTGCAATCGATCTCTGACACGTTCAAACGTTTGAACCGTGATCTAAACGGCGGCGATCCGGCTTTTTACAAAATACCCGAAAGTCGCGAATTGGCCGCGCAATATTTGCTACTATATGAACTGTCCCTGCCCTATGGGCTGGATTTGAACAACCAATTGGACATCAATAAATCGTCAACGCAGATTGTGATTACAATTGAAGATATGACCACGAATGAAGTCAGGGCCTGGTTGCAACGCGCTGAAGATTTCCTCGCCAATGATCTGGGCATCAACACCTATGCGGTCGGTCCCACTGTGATGTTTGCCTATATCGCCGAGCGCAATATCAAGAGCATGCTATCGGGTACTTTCTTTGCGGTATTGCTGATCAGCGGTGTGATTTTGATTGCGCTTAAAAACGTGCGTCTCGGCGTCATCAGCCTCGTGCCAAATCTCTTGCCAGCGGGCCTTGCATTCGGCCTTTGGGGCTTACTTGTCGGGCAGGTCAACATGGCTGTTGCCGTGGTTGCGGGAATGGCTTTGGGCGTTGTGGTCGATGATAGCGTGCATTTTTTAAGCAAATATCAAATTGCGCGGCGCGATGAAAAGCTTTCACCTAAAGACGCGGTTATCTTTGCGTTTACGGGGGTTGGAACCGCGCTTTTGGTTACGACCATCATTTTAGCGGCGGGCTTTTTTATCCTGGCGCAATCCAGCTTTGGCTTAAACAGCTATATGGCCAGTCTCACCGCCATCGCGTTGATCATGGCGCTGATCGCAGACTTGACTTTACTGCCGGCGCTGTTGATTGCTTTAGATAAAGACACACCTTCAGAAGCTGCAGAGCACGCAGCCAATGATGGCCCAGACACACCGGCAATGCAGCCAACATCTTAAGGAGAAAGAGATGAAATTTTTACCCCTGATTTTGATTGCAGGCCTAACAGGCCTTAGCCTTCCCTCAACCGCGGCCGCCTCTCCTGAAAAGGGATTGGAGATTGCCACAGAACTTGACAAACGTGACACGGGTTTCAAAGATTCAACCTCTACAATGGTTATGGTTCTATCTGACCAACATGGCCAATCCACCCAACGCGCGATCAGAAACCGAACTTTAGAAGGGTCCAGCGAGGGCGATTTATCGCTGGTTATATTTGACTCGCCCGGGGACGTGCGCGGAACCGCCTTTTTATCACATACAAAAAAGGCAGGCTCGGATGATCAATGGCTGTTTTTGCCTGCGTTAAAGCGCGTGAAACGCATCGCCTCATCGAACAAAGCCGGGCCTTTCATGGGCAGCGAATTTGCCTATGAGGATATTTCGAGCCAAGAAGTCGAGAAATACACCTATAATTATCTGCGCGATGAAAAGGTAAATGGGCTCGATTGCTTTTTGGTGGAATATGATCCGGTTGACCGGAAAAGCGGCTATTCCCGCCAATTGGTATGGATCGATAAAAAAGAATACCGGCTGCAAAAGATCGAATTTTACGATCGGAAAAACAGCCTATTAAAAACACTCTCCTACGCAGATTATAATAAGTTTCTCGGAAAATATTGGCGGGCAGATACCCTGAGTATGGAAAATCATCAGACGGGCAAGAAAACCCAATTGCAATTTTCGGACTGGGCCTTTCAAACCGGCATGACCGAAAAAGATTTTCAGAAAAACGCGCTTAAACGTATCAAATGAAGCCGCTTAGTTTATCTTGGCCCACAGCCATATTACTGACCTGTGGGCCCGCCGTCTCGGGTGAAGTCAACCTGACCATATCCCCCCAAGTCAGCTATTTCCCAAGCCATGCTGAAGGAACGATTGAATATGGTAAATCGGTTGAATTAAAGCTCGACGCGTATCATGATTTTGACGCCTATCGCGCAGAGCTTGAATTGATCGCGCGCGCAGATGCCGATGATAAGGGCCGTAGATTGGTTGAGGCGCGCCAAGCCTATCTGCGCCGGTCCTTTAGCAATTTTGATCTTTATATCGGGCAGCGCCAAACCTTTTGGGGCAAAGCAGAAAGCAGAAACGTTGTTGATGTTATCAACCAAAGCGACGCGGCTGCAAATCAGGGGAGCGAGGCAAAATTAGGCGCCCCATCGCTATCGCTTGATGGCTATTTCGATTTCGGTGATCTACAATTATGGTATATTTCGCGTTTTCGTGAGCGCACATTCAACGACAGCAACGGCCATCCAAGCAGTGGCTTAAATGTGACCACAAGCCTCTATGAACGCTCTGAAGGCAAAGAGGCAGATGATATTGCGGCGCGGTTTTCTACCTTTTCGGGCGATTGGGATTTTGCAGTTAGCGGTTTCCAAGGCACAGCCCGCGAGCCGCTTATAACACCAACCCAAGACAGTAGCGCGCTGAACGCGACCTACATGCTGCAGGAAACAATCGGGTTTGAGGCGCAATTTACCGGCGATCCAACGCTTTTGAAATGGGAAAGCCTGCATGGAACACAATCGGGGGCAGGCTTCGACGCCGCGGTTGCCGGTTTGGAATATACGCTTTATGGCGCTTTCGGGCAGGTCTGGGATCTTGGACTTATCGCTGAAGGCCAATATGACACCCGTCCACAAGCAGCGGCCGAACGCTTTTACAGTGCAGGCTTACGCCTTGTTTTGAATGATGCCAAAGATACAAGCTTCTTGGCATTGATGTCACGGGACCAAAAGCAAGAGCAATCTTTGATTGCTTTTGAAGCATCGCGGCGGCTGAACGATTGGTCCAGTTTGGAACTGCGCAGCCAATTCTATGACGCCAAAAAAAGCGATTTGGCTTTCTCGGGCATTGCCGATGATGATGTGATTTCCCTCACCATAAATATGTTTTTCTAAAACCGCAGGCTATGGGGCTGAACCACAGCGTTCTGAAATTTTGTTAACTTTGATCGCTGGCAGTCTTTTCGGAGAATGGAACTTTGGGCTAAGCTAAGGCGAACCCAGTAAGGAGGCAGCGCTATGCGCCATGCCAAAACCCTAGAAGCCCTGTCGCAGCTTTTGCCCGGCCGCCTTAGCACATCAAAGTCGGATCGCAACCTTCATGGCCGCTCAGAAAGTTATTTTGATCTCATGCCGCCGGACGCTGTGGCCTATGTGGAAACCACGCAAGAGGTTCAAAACCTGCTCAAGATTTGCTCGCAATTTGAATGCCCCGTGATTGGATGGGGCACCGGCACATCGCTCGAGGGGCATACCTCGGCTCCACGTGGTGGGATCAGCGTCGATTTTTCGCGGATGAACAAAATATTACAACTTAATGCTGAAGATATGGATGTTCTTGTGCAGCCCGGGCTCACCCGCGAAGCGCTGAATATCGAATTGCGGGCAAGCGGGCTGTTCTTCCCCGTTGACCCAGGGGCCAATGCCTCATTGGGCGGCATGGCCGCAACGCGCGCCAGCGGTACAACCACGGTGCGCTATGGTGGCATGCGGGAAAATGTAAAAGCATTAGAAGTTGTTCTTGCGGATGGCCAAGTGATACAGACGGGCAACCGGGCGCGTAAATCTTCTGCCGGCTATGATCTCACGTCGCTTTTGGTGGGATCCGAAGGCACGCTGGGGCTGATCACAAAGCTTACCTTGCAGCTGCATCCACAGCCAGAAGCCATAAGCGCCGGCATCGTAGCTTTTGACAGCATGCAGCAAGCGGTAAAGGCCGTGATCGCAACAATACAAATGGGCTTGCCCATGGCGCGTATAGAATTCGTTGATGGCGCAACCGCTCAAGCCTTTAACGAATATGCCGGCGCTGAAATGCGCATTCAACCACATCTGTTGTTTGAGCTGCATGGCAGCGATGCCAGCGTTGCTGAAAATGCCGAATTATTTTGTGATATCTGTCAAGAATATGGCGGTGCCGGGTTCCAATGGTCCGCGCTGCCCGAAGAAAGAACCGCGCTTTGGACGATGCGCCATAATGGCTATTACGCCGTTCTTGCAAGCCGCCCTGGCGCGCGTGCAATCGTAACTGATATTTGTGTGCCAATCTCTGCTCTGGCGCACGCCGTAGAAGAAACCCATGCAGATATTGCCCGAAGCGCGATTAGCGGGCCTATTTTAGGGCATATGGGGGATGGAAATTTCCACGCGATTCTGCTGATCGATCCTGACAATGCATCCGAATACAGAGCTGCAATGCAGATTTCCGACCGTATGGCCGAACGCGCACTTGCCTTGGGCGGCACCTGTACCGGCGAGCATGGGATTGGCATGGGCAAGCTGAAATTTATGGAGCAAGAGCATGGTCTAGCCTGGGAGGTTATGCGCGGCTTGAAACGCCAAATGGATCCCTTGAACATCTTAAATCCAGGTAAATTGTTAAGGCAGAATTAAGGCGCCGGATCGCAGCGCAAATCAACGCCCTGCGATGAGAGTCTGAGCCGCCACGCGCGCGGCATCCGTAACCTGCGTTCCTGAAATCATACGCGCAATCTCATCCACGCGCTCTTCGCGATCAAGCTGTTTGATCCGCGAGACAGTATGGCTATCTGTTTGATGTTTGCTGACTTGGAATTGTGCATCACCTAATGCGGCAACCTGTGCAGAATGCGTGACCACCAGCACTTGCCCGGATTGCGCCAGCTCTGCCAAACGTCGGCCCACCGCATCTGCAGTGGCCCCCCCGACCCCGCGGTCAATCTCATCAAAAATCAAAGTTGCGTGCGAATTACCCGCATTGAGGCACACTTTCAGCGCCAATAAAAATCGGCTTAATTCACCACCAGAGGCAATTTTCCCCAAAGGCCCCGCCGGCGCGCCTGGATTGGTGGCCACGCAAAAATCGATTTGATCAATCCCCTCAGGGCCTGCGGCGGCCGCGGTCAGTCTGGTTTCGAACACTGCCCGCTCCATTTTCAGCGGTGCCAATTCTAAGGCCATCGCTTGATCCAGCTTTTCGGCGGCAGCGCTGCGCGCAAGCTGCAACTCTGCTGCCCGCGCAGCATAGACGTTTTCGGCTTCGGCTTGCGCTGCCCGCAGGGCGTTCAAATTATCTGCGCCGGCGTCCAAACGCAGCAAACGCGCTTCTAAATCGCCGGCTAAGTCAGCCAATGCATCGGCATGGACATCATGCTTACGCGCCAAGCCGCGCATCGCAAACAAGCGCTCTTCAAGCGTTTCAAGCTCATGTGGGTTAAACCCGATTGCGTCTAAACAGGCTTCAACCTCATTCAGCGTATCTTGCAAGTCATTCATCACGCGCGACAAACTGTCGAGCGGTGCGTCTAATTCATCGTTTAACTGTGCAGCAGCCTCTTGCAGCCAGCGTTGGGCATCATCCAGCAAAGCTTCGGCGCCCTCGCGCCCCAGTGCGTGATGGGCTTTGGACACATCTGCGCGCACCCGCGTCGAGGCCTGCATCAACCGCCGCTTCGCATCCAACGCATCCGCCTCGCCAGGTTTTGGATCCAGCGCGCTTAATTCAGCCACCGCATGGCGCAGAAACTCTTCTTCGCGGCGCAACTCTGTGACCGCTTCGCTTTCAAGTTCAACCGCTTTGCGAGCGCGCTCTTTTTCGCCCCAAGCTTTGGCGACCGCCGCTTTCAAAGCGCCATATTGGCCATATTCGTCTAATAAATTGCGGTGCCCTTTGGCGTTTAACAAGCCCCGATCATCATGCTGGCCATGTAGTTCAACCAAATGCTCGGACAGTTTGCGCAGCAATTCACCTGACACCCGGCGGTCATTGATCCAGGCGGTTTTACGCCCATCTCGCCCGTTGACACGCCGCAATATCAACTCTTGCGAAACAGGCAATCCATGCTGCTCGAGTAAATCCAAAACCGGGTGGTCATCGGGCAAATCAAACCACGCGCTTACTTCGCCTTGCTCGGCCCCTTGGCGCACCAAATCAGATGGTCCGCGCCAGCCAAGTACGAAGCCCAAACTATCAAGCAAAATAGATTTTCCCGCCCCGGTTTCTCCAGTCAGCACGTTCAAGCCAGCCCTCAACGAAAGCTCAAGATGATCAATAATCAAAATATCGCGAATATCTAATCCTTTGAGCATCGCCTTAGCCCGTCTGCTTCATCACAGCCATTCGCCTTTTACAACTTGTCGGTAGACTTTGCTCAGCCATCCCGTACCCGATACTTTTGGAGAATAGCCCTTCGATTTAAGCAGCGCGAAACTGGCGCGATACCATTCGCTTGACTGATAATTATGCCCTAAAATCGCCGCCGCAGATTGGGCCTCATCCACCAAACCAAGCGAGAGATAGGCCTCCACCAATCGATGCAAAGCCTCTGGGGTTTGCGATGTGGTTTGAAAATCTTCAACGACCACTCTAAACCTATTCACCGCCGCGCCATAATGCCCAGATTTCAAATAATAGCGCCCAACTTCCATTTCCTTGGCGGCCAAATGGCTAAACGCCAGATCAAATTTCAATTTTGAGGGTTCAGCATAATCGCTTTCGGGATATTGCTCAATCACAACGCGGAACGCTTCAAGCGCCTGCAATGTCAGCCCCTGATCGCGGCCAATATCCGAAATTTGATCGTAATAGCTTAACGCCAAAAGATATTGCGCATAAGCGGCATCTTCATCTGCTGGGAAAAAATCGACATATCGCTGGGCTGCGGCGCGGCTTTCATCATATTTCTTGCCTTGATGATAAACGAATGCTTGCATGATCAAGCCGCGTTTGGCCCATTCAGAATAGGGATAGAGCCGCTCTATTTCACTGAAATATTGCGCGCCTTGATCATAGCGTTTCTTGTTCAGCTCTATTTCAGCTTTCTTAAAAATCTCTTCAGGGCTGAAATTTTCAAGATTTTCAGGCTCTTGGCTTTTAAAAGCATCCTCACATCCGGCCAATAAAAAAACGCCCAACAGCGCTGCGGCGACCCCGTGGCGAAACCCATATGCCTTCATTCGCGAACATCCCTTTTGTACAAATCACAAAGCCGCATCCTACTTGGCCTCATGGCGTTGTTGTAACATAAAAACAAGGGGATCAAAAAGAGCGATCTTTAAGACGCTGCGCGATATTCTTCTAAACAAGCCCCGATACCGGGCAATATTTGCAACACATCATCGCTGCAAGACACGCGTTCAAAACTTCCAGGCGTGGCGAACAAAACGCATAAGAGGTTATTGGTGATCGCATGCCCGGCGCGATGCCCGATATAATGCCCAATGATCGGAGCACCGCTTAAGGTTAAATCGCCCAAAGCATCAAGCATTTTATGCCGCACTGCTTCATCGGCGTGCCGTAAACCACCCGGGCTTAGCACTTTTGCGCCGTCAACCACCACGGCATTTTCCAAACTGCCGCCCCGCGCCAACCCATTCGCGCGCATCGTCTCAACATCCACGCTGCGGCAAAAGGTACGGCTGTCGCATAACTCGCGCACAAAAGAACCGTTTGACATATTAATCGATTTGCTTTGCACGCCGATCGCAGCGTCTTTAAAATCGATATGAAAGCTCATCTTGGGAACATCACTGGGAACCAAACGCGCCCAACCCTGATCGGTTTTAAATTCAATGTCTTTCAAAATCCGGATCGCCTCGACAGGCTGATCCAATTGCGTCAGCGGGTCTGCCAATATCTGGCGCACAAACGGAACCGCACTGCCATCAAGAATGGGCACTTCAGGGCCGTTAATTTCAATCCGTGCGTTATGCACACCGCAGCCCGCCAGAGCCGAGAGCAGATGCTCTACGGTTGAAACAGATATACCCGCTTCATTCACCAGCTTTGTGCATAATGGAGATTGCTCAACCCTGTCCCAGCGGGCCGGAATAGCGCAATCCCCAATTTCTACATCGCTGCGGAAAAAACAGAGGCCGAAATTTGCGGGGGCCGGGCAAAGTTTAAGCTCGACCTCCTCACCGGAATGCAACCCAATGCCGCGAAAGACCAGAACCTTAGAAACAGTGGTTTGCAATTTAACCCCAAAACCCTTTTATGAATTGCAACTCTTCTACCTTAAGTAGGCCAACAATCACAATTCAAACTTTGTTACGCACTGAAACATGGTCGCTCAAAACCAGCACGAATTTGCCCAATTGTTTATTGCGCGAGCGCATCCCCATCAAAAGAGGGGATGCAACGCTTGACATATCGGTTGATTTAGTTCGCCTGACGGCGCAAAAAGGCGGGCACTTCGATCCGCTCTTGTTCTAAAGGCGGCTCTGCCGCTTCTGCTGTTGGAGCGCGCGAAACGGGTGTTTCTTGCGGCGCTGCAGGTGCTGTGGCCACGCTCGAACGATCACTTTCTGCACCCGACATGCGGTTGATAAGAGATCCAATTCCAAACCGCGGACGCTCGGAAGCAGCAGGTTCTTCTTCAACCTGACTTTGAGGTTGCGCCGAGGCGGGGGTGGTTTTCACCGCAGCCCGAAGGCGCGCCATCGCTTCATCGGTTGGCACACCGGCCGCAGAGACGCGCACCGCCGTATCTTCGCCCAATTGAAGCGGCGCGGCCGGTTGCCCTTGATAGGCAGGAGGCGGCAGGCTGTCATCCTGTCCCCCCAATCTCTCGTCATGCGGCGCAAGCGCCTCATCCAAATCATGTGCGCTTCCGGCATCCGCGAATAAATCCGCCTCGGGCGCAGCGGGCACCGTCAGCTCTGGCTCGCGCTCCTGCGCCAAAGTCAGCTCGGCAGCCTGCTCAGCAGCGACCAAGGGCTCAGCCATTCTCCGGCGTGGTTGGGGAATTTCATTGCTGCTTTCGCTCACGTCAATGCCAGTGGCAACGACTGAAACCCGCATTTTACCCGCCATCTCCGTGTCCAACGTTGAACCGACGATGATATTGGCATCCGCATCCACTTCCTCGCGCACCCGATTGGCCGCCTCATCCAACTCAAACAAGGTTAAATCTTGGCCACCGGTGATGTTGATCAAAACGCCGCGTGCGCCGTTAAGACTGATTTCATCGAGCAGTGGATTGGCAATTGCTTTTTCAGCCGCCTGAATAGCGCGGTCTTCGCCCTCAGCTTCGCCTGTGCCCATCATCGCCTTGCCCATTTCATCCATTACGGCGCGGACATCGGCAAAGTCCAAATTGATCAAGCCGGGGCGCACCATCAGATCGGTGACGCCTTTGACACCCTGATACAATACGTCATCCGCCATGCTGAACGCATCTGTAAAGGTGGTTTTTTCATTCGCCAGACGGAATAAATTCTGGTTCGGGATGATGATCAGCGTATCAACCATCTTTTGCAGAGCCTCGACGCCCTCTTCAGCCTGACGCATCCGCTTGGCACCTTCGAACTGAAACGGCTTGGTAACAACCCCAACCGTAAGCACCCCAAGTTCGCGCGCAGCTTGCGCGATGATCGGTGCCGCGCCTGTGCCCGTTCCGCCCCCCATTCCGGCCGTGATAAAACACATATGCGATCCCGCCAAATTATCGACGATTTGTTCGATGCTTTCTTCAGCAGCGGCAGATCCAACCGACGCCCGTGCGCCCGCGCCCAAACCCTCGGTCACCTTCACACCCAACTGGATACGGGTGCTTGATTGGCTTTGCTGCAGCGCCTGTGCATCGGTGTTCGCAACGACAAATTCAACGCCATCCAGCTCTTTGCTGATCATGTTATTCACCGCATTACCGCCGGCGCCACCAACGCCAAAAACGGTAATTCTGGGTTTTAGTTCATCATATTGGGGCACTGAAAGTTTCAATGTCATGGTTGATCCGCCTGTGATTTGTCCCATTTTGGGAACATTTTTAATTATTAAATGAATGGTAGCTAAATAAATTCAAAAGGTCACGCAAAATTACGATCTACCCGCTAAATATGGGCGATTTTGTGCCCATAACACCCGATCTAGGCGCCAGCCTTCCCCCAAGCTCTACCAATTATCTTTAAACCAGCGCATTGCTCGCTTCAAAGAGCGAGTCGGATAGCGCGCGGTTGTCATCTCAAAATCCCACCATTCATCTTGCGGATGAGCGGCGAAAAGACTTAAACCGACCAAACCGGCGCAATTGGCGCCCGCGTATGCTGGCGGCAATCCGTGGATGCGCAACGGTCTGCCCAAGCGCACTTGTTGGCCCAACAACCGGCTGGCTAAATCATCTATGCCCGGGATCTGGCTGCCACCACCCGTCAGCACGATTTGCTGCGCGGGCAGATGATCGAACCCGGCAGCATCCAAGCAGGCTCTTATATCTTCAAAAATTTCTTCCATTCTTGGCCGTATAATACCGATCAACTCGGCGCGGCTGACCATACGTCGATCCCGTTCCCAATCGCCGGTATCGCCGCCCATTTCGATCATATCCCGGTCATCCATACCGGTGGCAATCAGCCCTCCATGCATGGTTTTAATCCGCTCTGCCAGCGCCATAGGAACTTGCAAGCCCATCGAGATATCCCGCGTAATATGGTCACCGCCTAGCCTGACCGTATCGGCGTAAATCATGTGCTTTTTCATAAAAATCGATACGCTTGACGTCCCGCCGCCGATATCAATACAGGCCCCGCCAAGCTCTTGCTCATCTTCGACCAAAGACGAAACCCCAGACACATAAGCAGAAGAAGCGACGCCCGCCAATTCAAGGTCGCAGCGCTTCACGCAATAGGCCAGATCATGAATGGCTTTTTCAGAAACGGTCAGCATATGCATATCCGCCCCCAACACGTTGCCAATTTGATCGCGCGGATCTGACAGGCCGCTGCGTTGATCCAAAACGAAATTAACCGGCTGCGCGTGCAAAACCTCGCGCCCCTCTCCAAATTCAGGGATATCACACGCTGCTAAAACGCGCGCCACATCTTGATCTTGAACGATTTGACTTTCCACGTTGACCTCGCCCGTCACGCCATAAGACCGCGGGGCGCCACCTGAAAAGCAGGCAATCACGTGATCCACATGCAACCGCGCCATTTTCTGCGCGGATTGTAAAACCGTGCGAATGGCGCGCTCGGCTTGCGGCATCGATATAATCTCGCCAAATTCCACACCGCGAGACTGGGTGGTTGCCGCGCCCACCACGCGAAACTCGGATTGCCCCGCCAACGAGCCGACCCCATCAAAGCCCTCAGAGGCCCCGCTGCCTTCAAAGCGCAGGATAAAACATCCGATTTTCGCAGTGCCCATATCCAAAACAGCGATCACTCCGCGCTGCAATGCTGCTTTGCGCATCGCCCGCATAGCACGTTGAGATTCATACAGCCCTGCCATCTTTAGTCTCCAGTTTTCATCTGTATCACGTCCTGAGATCCCAAAAGCGCCTCCTCTCCAAGGCGCAAGGTCATTCGGCTTTCAAGGCGCATATCCACCACTTCAATATCGCGGGCCAAAAGATCTTGCGCCTGATCCAAGCCAATGATGCGCTCTAAGGCTTGCACAGGATCGCGTTCGGGCAACATCAAGCGTTGATCGCGATCCAAGGCAACATCCCAGCGTCTCTGCCCCACGTAAACCATACCCCGCAACCGCTCGGCTAACGGGCGCGCCGCAGCGTAAAGTGCCAAGGCTTGGGCCACATGTTGATCCGCCCCGGCGCCCGCGATCAAATTCAGCTGCGGGTAATCCAGCCGCGAAGACGCAGTGCGAACATAGGCGCCAGTTTCATCCAGCAATTCAAGCGCCTCGCGGCGGCGCCAAATAATAGCCGGACGCCGCTCTTCTATCTCGATCTGGACCATCTCGCCCCAGTGCACATTCACCCGTGCTTCTTTTACAGGATCAAGCCCCAAGATCGTTTCGCGCATCTGCGCAGAGTCCAAATCAAATGAACTGATCGGAAAATCAATATTCAAAACCTCGCGAATATCTTGTGCCACATCATCGCTGGCGCCGCTGATCGACATTAAATCAATCATGAATTCAGGTCGCTCGACAAACAGCATAGCCGCCTGATTGTAAATCAAACGCACCGCATCCCGGCGCTGCTGATCGCCAAAATAAACCCCAAGCGCGGCCAGCATTAGACCGACGGGCAGCCCGTAAATCACTGCAAATCTTAAGACCGGCCGCAGCATAATCCTGTGCAGACGATAGGCCAGCCGCGAGGGTGCGGGATCCTCTTGCCGCTTCGGCCTGCCAATCAGCGATCGCATCCAGCATCCTCCACGATACGCCGACACAGCGCCCCAAAGCCAATGCCAACGCTGGCAGCTTGTTCGGGGCTTAGCGAGGTGGGGGTCATGCCCGGTTGCGTATTTGTTTCGAGCAAGATCAACCCCTCTAGCCCTTTCGTTTCATCCCAGCGAAAATCGGTTCGGCTCAAACCGCGGCACCCCAACGCTTGATGCGCGCGCAGCGCGTAATCCAAACAGGCGGCAGTGATCTCAGCCGGCACATCCGCTGGCACCACATGGCGGGACCCTCCCGGATGATATTTGGCGGCGTAATCATACCATTTTTCGGTGATAATATCCGTGACAGCCAAGGCTTGATCATCTAGCACGGTGGTGGTTAATTCACGCCCCGGCACGAACCGCTCTATCATAACTATATCGGGCAAGTCATCGCCAAGATCCGGCAAAACGTTAGCCCCCTCTTGAACGAAATATATCCCAACAGACGAGCCTTCATTATTGGGCTTGATCACGTAAGGAGCGGGCAGCAAAAACTGGCTGGCGGCATCTGATTTTGCTACGATTTTACTGTCGACCACGGGCAACCCCGCCTCAACAAACGCTTTTTTTGAGCGCTGCTTATCCATTCCCAAAGCAGAGGCCAAAACACCCGAATGCGTGTAGGGGATTTTCAACCATTCAAGAAGGCCTTGAACCGCGCCATCCTCACCCCAGCGACCATGCAGCGCATTGAACGCAACATCGGGGCGCAGATCCTCAAGCCGCTGGGCAAGATCTGCGCCAGCGTCCAGCTCAATCACCTCAAATCCTTCGCCCCGCAAAGCGGCAGCGCATTCGCGCCCGCTGACAAGAGAGACTTCGCGCTCGGCGGAAAGCCCCCCCATTAACATTGCCACTTTTTGGGTTGCCCTGCTCGACATACCCGCTTCGCCTTTACCCGGCCTTATGAGCCGATTTATTCGCGCCTGTTTTCAGGCGTCATTCCGGTTGATGATCACCAACCCGCATAATTTCCCACTCTAGCTGTATTCCGCTGGATTGGAAAACCTTTTTTCGCACCATTTCGCCTAAATCTTCTAAATCTTTGGCGCTGGCATCTCCGGTATTGATCATAAAATTTGCGTGCTGCGGGCTGATTTGCGCGCCGCCGATGCGCGCGCCGCGCAAGCCCGCCTCATCAATCACTTTCCATGCCTTTAAGCTGTGATCATCATCAGGCTGCCCCGTGCTGGAGAACCCGGCCGGATTGCGAAACGTGCTGCCCGCGCTGCGCAGCTTTGTCGGCTGCGATTGATCCCGCCTCAGCAGCTGATCTTGCATGCGCGCGGCCAAATCCTTCGGACCACCTGCCTTGGCGCGAAACGTGGCGGCCGTAATAACGCAACCCGCGGGAAGATCGCTGGCGCGATACCGCAAATTAAGATCAGTAGCGGGTAAGGTTTTGGACGCACCAGAGCGCAACACCACCTCAACCGTGTCCAAAACATCGGCCACATAGGTGCCATAACAGCCCGCATTCATTTTCACAGCGCCGCCAACCGCACCGGGTATGGTGCGCAAGAACGTCAGATCCAGCCCAGCTTGTGCCGCCTGTTTGGCTAGATGCGCATCCAGAACGGCCGCGCCAACCCTGATTTGATTGCCCGAAACTTCAATGTGATTAAACGCACGCCCCAACCGTATGACAACAGCGCGCACCCCACCATCACGCACAATCACATTGCTTCCAACCCCCATCGGAAAAACATCAATATGACTGCATAAACCTTTGATAAAATGAGATAAATCTTCTTTGTTTTCTGGAAGAAAAAAGTAATCTGCGGGGCCACCAACGCGCATCCAAGTTAAATCGGCCAAAGGGCG
>ERZ1049444.1457-NODE-1457-length-17845-cov-6.104384_pt1 | contig 17845 bp, 17 predicted proteins | sample MGYA00383101_ERZ1049444 | MGnify/ENA primary metagenome ERZ1049444 (study PRJEB29581, sample SAMEA5548371) | metagenome | biome: marine; feature: coastal; material: water | depth 50 m | study: Short-term variability in the microbial, nano- and picoplankton...
TCCTTCTCAGCTATCTTGGCACCGTCGTCCAAGGCTACCTGAACGAATTTGGAGAAGATGGCGTCAAAGCTTTTTTTGACACCACAAGCGGCTGGGACGCCCCCATCCTCGACGACACTCATAACCCGATCTATCCGCGCACTAAAATCCTGACCCGACGCGAAAACAACTTGCTAGAAGACCATATGCAGCGCCTTAATTGCTACGTCATCGCCCCATAACCGTACGCACCCCCAAGAGCTTGTTAACAAAACTGGCCCAAAACATTTCTCGCATGCACAAACCTGGTTTCAACGACTGACAAGCTAGCGAAAGCAGGGATGCCGAAGGTCAACCAACCACCATAGATATCGACAGGTGACCGGTGAAAACCGGGATATTGGCAGAAACCCCAACCATCGGCGGGCCCGCCACTTTAACCACGAAACACAGCACACCTCGCCGGGCAACACCCGCGCGGGGCAGAGCCGCTTTCAATTTTTCTGTCCAAAAGTATTCCCGGGGGTGAATTGGCCCATCGGGACAAGAGGGGGCAGCGCCCCCTTGATCGACCGCGAAGCGGGCGAAATCCTTATCCCATAGCGCGAATGACCTGCAACAGCGGCATCACGTCCGACATTTCTGGCCCGCGTTCCTGCCCAGTCAAAGCTTTGCGAAGCGGCATGAACAGACCTTTGCCCTTGCGGCCCGTCGCCTCTTTCACGTCCGAGGTCCAAGCCTTCCATGTTTCCTTGGTGTAAGGCCCCTCTGGTAGCATCGCGACCGCTTGCGCTATGAACTCACGATCCTCATCGTCGATCAGCGGTTCGGCTCCATCGCGGAACAACTCCCACCATCCAGCCAAATCTTTGAGCGTCGTGATGTTTTCCCGAGTCACGCTCCAAAAGCTTTCCGCCAAATCCGCGGGCACGCCGATTTCAGCAATCGTGCCCTCAACAGACGACAACTCAAGACCATTCAAATACCGCGCCGTCAGCGGGTAGAGATCCTCAACGTCGAACTTCGTAGGTGCCGAACCAAAGCGCGTCACGTCAAAGCCTTCAACCAACTCATCCATCGAACTGCGCATTTCAAACGGATCAGACGACCCAAGTCGCGCCATATGGCTCAACAATGCCATCGGCTGCACACCAGCTTCGCGCAGATCACGCAGTGCCAGAGTGCCAAGACGCTTGGACAGCGCCTCGCCCTGAGGCCCGGTTAGCAGCGAATGGTGTGCAAACGCAGGTGGTTCAAAACCAAGCGCACGGATCATCTGGATCTGCGTCGCCGTATTGGTCACGTGGTCCGACCCACGTACAACGTTGCTCACACCCATATCGGTGTCATCCACCACAGACGCCAGCGTATAAAGAAACTGCCCATCACCACGGATCAGCACTGGATCAGAAACCGAGGCTGCATCAATCGAGATGTCCCCAAGAATGCCATCGTTCCACTCGATCCGCTCTTGATCGAGCTTAAAGCGCCAATGCCCATTGCCACGCTCAGCCCGCAGCTTGGCTTTTTCATCTTCCGACAATGCCAGCATGCCACGGTCATAGACCGGAGGTTTGCCCATATTCAGCTGCTTTTTGCGCTTCAGGTCCAATTCGGTCGGGGTCTCAAAACACTCATAAAACCGGCCCATTTCACGCAGCTTGTCAGCCGCATCCACGTAACGCTCCAAGCGCTCTGACTGACGTTCAACCTTGTCCCACTCGATACCCAGCCAAGTTAAGTCCTGTTTGATCCCATCAACGTATTCCTCCTTGCTGCGCTCGGGATCAGTGTCGTCGATGCGCAAGATGAAAGTACCACCAGCTTTGCGGGTGATCAGGTAGTTAAACAACGCCGTGCGAAGGTTTCCGACATGGATATAGCCAGTAGGCGAAGGGGCAAAACGGGTGGTCGTCATAAGAGGTCTCCTGTTGCGGGGAGCCTTCTCATAAGGGGGTTGAATTGTCTAGGGGTGGGCCGACAGATCAAGATTAGAACGTTTACCCAATGGACTGGCTCCTTGTGCCCAGTTTGTCAAATTGGCAAAAAAAACTGGCTCTTTGTGCTAATATCCTTGCACATGGAGGATACAAAATAACCAAAGCTTATTCATACGCCTGCAGAGAATGTGAGGGAATGGAATCATGCCCCGCAAGCGTTATTGCCAAAACCAAAGACGAAGTTTGGAAGCTTGTCGAACTGCACGCGAAAGTTGCCCATGATGAAGACGCGAAAAATTGGGACGCAGAAACGCGCGAGTATTTGGCAACCTTGATCAAGGAAATCGACGTCAGCATGACCTAGTCGGGGCCGAACACATCTATAAATCTTAAGGGTGAAAGTGGTTCAGGTTATGCGACCGCCAAATACTACCTAGATCGGCAGCAAGAACAAGGTGATCGCTGGGAACGCCACCAGAATACCAACACGCACAATATCCGAGCCGACGAACAGGACCACTGCCTTATAGGTCTCGACCATCGGCGTTGTACGATCCATCGCGTTGATGATGAACAAGTTCATCCCGACGGGCGGTGTGATCAACCCGACCTCAACCACGATCAGAACGATGATACCAAACCAGATCGCGACTTGTTCGGTCTCAATCCGGTTGGCCATGCCTTTGGTCATGCGGATGTCCAAGGCGCGCATCTGTTCGCGGGTCAGTTCAACCCCATTGGCAATTGCAGCCTTGATGTTGGCCAGCATGTCCCCAGTCACTGCCTCAGGAAGTATCCCACTGTCGATCACCACCATCGCCTTCATCGCCTGCAATTCCGCGAGCGAGGTCAGGTTGAAATCTAGTGCCGTGACCACCGGAAAGAAGATCGGGATCGTCAACAAGATCATCGACAGACTATCCATCAGACAGCCAAGCAGCAGATAGAAAATCAGGATCAAGATCAGCACGATCCATGCGTTCAGCCCTTGCCCAACCACCCATTCGGCAATGGTTTGCGGCACCTGCGTCAGCGCCAAGAACCCGTTGTAAAATCCGGCCCCTAGCACGATGAAAAAGATCATCGCTGTGGACTTGGCCGTCACTTGAAAGCTCTCGCCTAAGGTTTTGAAACTCAAACCGCCGTTGAAATAGGCTATCAGTCCGGTCCCCAATGCGCCCACGGCGGCGCCTTCAGTTGGGGTGAATATGCCACCATAGATGCCTCCCACGACAGAAACGAAAACCACGAGGACTGGCCAAACGGCGATAAAATCCCTGAACCGTTCGCGGTAAGGGATGCGTTCACGTGTTCCTGCTGATTCCGGATATAACCGAACATAAATGGAGATAACGACCACATACCCAAGTGCCGCCAGAATGCCCGGCACAAAGGCCGCGAGGAACAGTTTGGCGATGTTTTGTTCCGTGATGATGGCGTAAATAACTAGCACAACGGACGGCGGGATCAGGATACCCAAAGTGCCCCCAGCCGCCAGTGTCGCGGTCGAGAACCCGCCAGCGTAGCCGTAGCGCTTCATCTCTGGCAAAGCGACACGGCTCATCGTGGCAGCGGTCGCCAAAGACGACCCGCAAATCGCCCCAAACCCAGCGCAAGCTCCGACAGCGGCCATTGCCACCCCGCCCTTGCGATGACCGAGCCACCCTTCGGCAGCTTTGAACAACGCTTGGCTCATCCCGCCCAAAGTCGCGAAATGACCCATTAGCAAGAACATCGGCACAATGGACAAAGAGTAGTTGGAGAACGTCGTGAAGCTTTCGCTTTTCAACCGCGCAAGGGGAACATCAGGACTGCCCAGCACCATCCATAACCCGCAAAATCCGGTCATGAACATTGCCAACCCAATCGGAATCCTCAGGAAAATTAACAACAGCAATGCTGGGAATGACAGAACGCCTATCATCAGATCGGTCATTATTCCGCGCCCTCGTCTTGAAGCACGGCAACGCCGGTCACCAACTGATAGACCCGCATCAAGGCCACGTACACGCCCACAACAGCAGCCGACACCGCGCCGAGCAGACTAAGCGCGTATGCCCACCAAATCGGAAACTCTAACAGGAACGTGGTTGTGCCGCTCTTTTGCTTGCTCAACGTGCCTTGGAACAATTGCACCGCAATAACCACAAGTGCTGCCGCAAAAAGAACTTCGGCAATCGCCCGAAGCAACCTTTGCCCCCGCTCGGGCAGCCAATTGGTGAAAACATCCACAAAAGCATGACCGCCGGTCATCTGGGTCAACGGCAAGAACATGAAAATCGCGAAAGCGATACCCGCTTCAACCAGCTCAAAGTCGCCTTTGATCGGGCCAACTCCTACGGCGAGAGCCATATCGGAAAACGCCGGCAACGCGGTCTGCATAATGTCAGAATGAAAAATCCCGTTCAGCGTCCGCCCCAGGATGGAAACGCAAATCATGACGATCAAAGCAGACAAAACAATGCCCCCGATGACAGCCATAAACCGAGACAGGTTCATAAAGATGCGATGCATTCAGACCACGCTTGCTTTCAAACAATCAGGCCGCGGCACCTGCGCACCGCGGCCTTTTCATCGCTTTAACAGGTTTTTTACTGACCGTAAGCCGCCATCGACGCTTGGACCTGATCGATCAGGCCTTGACCATCAATGCCTTTACCGCCCATTTCGGCGACCCAGCCATCGATGATCGGGCTGACGACTTCACGCCATTTCACCGCGTCTTCTTCGGAAACCGTAATGATGTTGTTGCCCAACTCTTCGGCCATTGCGCGTGCGGGTGCATCCGCGTCTTCCTGTGTACCGCCAGCAAAGACCGAGAAATCGTGGCCCGAAGCTGCGTCGATAACTGCCTGAAGATCGGCGTCCAAGCTGTTCCAAACATCAAGGTTCATCGACATGACAAACGACAGTACGTAAAGCGCCGAGCCGTCAAATTCTGTGTGGTTTTCAACCAACTCAGGCACTTTCAGGGTGCCTGTGACCTCCCAAGGGATTGTCGCGCCGTCGACCACGCCTTTTGACAACGCCTCTGGCAGTGCTGGAACCGGCATGCCAACACCCGTTGCACCTGTTGCTTCTAGAAGCTGGTTCACCATACGCGATCCACCGCGAATTTTCATACCTTCAAGGTCAGACGGCACTTTAACCGGATCGGATGTGTGAAACATGCCCGGACCGTGAACCCAAGTGCCCAAAACTTTGACGTCCTTGAACTCGGTGTCCATCAACTGGCTTTCGGTCAGGTTCCAAAGCGCACTTGAAGCGGTGCGTGCATCATCAACCATGAACGGCAGTTCCATCACCTCGGTTGAGGGGAAACGACCAGGCGTATAACCAATAACGGTCCAAGAGATGTCAGTGATACCGTCAACTGCTTGGTCAAACAGCTCTGGTGGTGTTCCACCCAGCGCCATTGTGCCAAAGTGGTCGATCTCGATACGCCCGTTTGAGTTTGCTTCAACCTGATCAATCCAAGGCTGGACAATCGCCGCCGGGATTGTGGCACCAAGAGGCAAAAATCCATGCATCTTAAGATTAACGTCAGCAGCCATCGCCACATTGCCGGCAGCCAAAGCAATTGCGGTACTCGCCATCATGCCCATAAGGGTTCTGCGGTTTGTCATAATATCCTCCCAGATATGAATAAACGGGCCATATCCGTTTTGTGGCGCATCTTGCCTCTACGGGTTCAACTAGCAAGTTGCTTTTACGTGATGCGCCCCGTCAACAACGCTTCACAGGCGGTTTGACGCCGGAAGAGTTAAACCAAAGGTGCAATATGTGCGTCTATTACCCACCCTTAAGCTGTTGAATAATAAATACTTCGCTATCAGGCCGAACTTTCTCGGTCAGACCGCTGGCGATCACTTTACCATCAACCGCGACAGAAACGCCTGCTTCAATGATATCTTCAAGTTCTGGGTGCTTTTGGACGAGACCCGTCAGAACCTCGCCCACATTTTTGGCATCCACCTCAACCACGACCGCGCCATCGGTAAAGCGGCGCAGGCCTGACCAGAGATTGACCTCAACCATCTTACTGCTCTTTCAAAGCCTTCAAGATCTTAGGCGGCGACATTGGAAGCGACGTCATACGCACGCCAACAGCCCCCGAAACCGCATTGGCAATCGCTGCCAGCGGTGGACAAATGCCCGTCTCACCTACGCCGCGCACACCGAACGGGTGACCCGGATTTGGCACCTCAACGATCACCGTGTCGATCATGGGCAGGTCCGAAGCAACAGGGATGCGATAATCAAGGAATACAGTGTTCTGCAGGCGGCCATCTTCGCCATACACATATTCCTCGTTCAGCGCCCATCCGATGCCTTGCGCTGCACCACCTTGGAATTGACCCTCGACGTATGTCGGATGTACCGCTTTTCCAGCGTCCTGAATAACTGTGTAGCGATCAACCGAGGTCTTGCCGGTTTCGCGATCCACATGCGCGTCAACGATGTGCACACCAAAGGACACTCCAGCACCTTCGGGCGTCGCCTCAAAGTGGCCCGAGATCGGTCCACCCGTGCGTCCCATGCGCTTGGTGATTTCTTTGAGCGGCATTGGATCAAACTGACCAGCGTTTGGACCTGCTGGTTTAGCGCAGCCGTCCTCCCAGATCACAGCTTCAGGGTCAATGCCCCACCGCTGCGCTGCCCGATCACAAAGCTTGCCGACCGCGTCCTTAGCCGCGTTGATCGTCGCCAAGCCAGATGCATAGGTTACACGGCTGCCATGGCTGACGTCGTTGTAGCCCAGCGTTGCCGTGTCAGCGACCGTCACACGAATGTTTTTGTATTCGATGCCCAAAATTTCTGCCGCCATCAGCGCCATGGAAGCTCGCGATCCACCGATGTCTGGCGTGCCGACAGAAATCTGCGCTGTGCCATCTTCGGACAACGCTAGTGAAACCGAAGTTTCGCCGCCGTGGTTGAACCAGAAACCAGCAGCCACACCGCGGCCTTCGCTTTCGCGCAAGGGCGCTTGCATATGCGGATGCGCCTGAGCGGCCTCTAGGCATTCGACCAACCCGATACGGTCCCAAGTCGGGCCGTAAGCCGCCTTGGTGCCTTCACGCGATGCGTTTTTTAGGCGGGTTTCAATCGGGTCGAGGCCCAGTGTCTGGCAAAGTTCGTCCACAACGGATTCAACCGCAAAGGCCGCCATAGGCGAACCAGGTGCCCGATAAGCCGCTTGTTTTGGACGGTTGGCCATGACCTCATAGCCTTCAATCGAAACGGCATTGAGATTGTAGGGTGCGAACGAACATTCAGCTGCCATACCAGCTGGTGCGTCAGGGAACGCCCCGCCCTGAAGACGGAAAACGCCCTTACCAGCAGTGATCCGACCGTCTTTGGTCATGCCAATCTTGATATCCATCGACGCCGAAGACGTTGGTCCGGTTGCCCGCAGCACCTCGGATCTAGACATCACCATCTTAACCGGACGGTTGGCCTTGCGCGACAAAGCCAACGCCACAGGCTCAAGGAACACCGTCGTTTTGCCTCCAAAACCACCCCCGATTTCCGAGGCCGTTACGCGCAACTGGCTGGTATCAATCCCGACCAGAGCTGCGCAGGTTTTCTGCACGATGAAGTGGCCTTGGGTACAGCACCAAAGCTCACCTGTGCCGTCATTGCCAAGCGTGGCCAAAGCCGCGTGGGGTTCGATATATCCCTGATGCGCAGCTTCGGTCGTGAAGTGGCGCTCAATCACCAGATCAGCCTCGGCAAATCCGGCAACCATGTCGCCGTGACCGCCTTCGTAATAGTTCACGACGTTGGGGTGCATGCCTTCGGGGACCAGCTTAGATTGCTGACCCGCACGGATCACTGGCGCGTCGGGCTTCATAGCCTCGTCCACGTCGGTTACATGGGGCAGAAGCTCATACTCAACCTCAACCAACTTCACCGCATCGCGCGCGATCAATGAGGACGTCGCTGCAATCGCCGCCAACGCGTGACCATCATAGAGCGCAGTGTCGCTGGCCATGACGTTTTCAAGGATATTCCAGTCCTCGCCTTCAAGGCCGGCCGCGAAGTCGGCCCGCGTAACCACCGCTTTAACTCCCGCAAGCGCCTCGGCCTTTGAAGTATCTATCTTTAGGATTTTCGCATGGGCATGAGGCGAACGCACAATGGCACCATGCAACATACCGGGGGCATGTGCATCTGCGCCAAACTTTGCGCGCCCAGTAACTTTGTCTAACCCGTCAGGGCGATCAACGCGCGTTCCGACGTGGGTGTATTTCTCACGTCCCTCGTATTCTTCCGGACCGTTTTGCGGCACAACCTTATCCAAAGCCATTATGACGCCTCCCGCATTTCAGCAGCCGTATCCATCACGGCGCGAATGATCTTGTCGTATCCAGTGCACCGGCAGAGGTTGCCCGCCAGCCAATAACGCACCTGCTCCTCGGTTGGATCAGGCTCTCGCTCTAGCAAGTTTTTCGCCGCAACAAGAATGCCCGGCGTGCAAATACCGCACTGCAATGCTGCGTATTCGATGAACTTCTTTTGCAGCGGATGCAGCTCCTCACCGTCCGCGATACCTTCAACCGTAGCAATTTCCTTGCCCTCAGCCTCGGCGCCCAGCATCAAGCAGGAACACACCAAACGACCATCGACGGTAACCGAACAGGCCCCACAATCGCCTGTGCCACAGCCCTCTTTTGCGCCAGTTAGGTTTAGATGATCCCGCAGAACGTCCAACACGGTTTCGCGTGGATCGCAGAGGAACTCGACCTCGTCGCCATTAACTTTTGTAGTTACATGAATCTTGCTCATACCGCTTCCCCTTTCGCACGGGCGTAGGCGATTTTGGCGGCGCGTTTTGCCAACACACCAGCAACTTCGACGCGAAACTCAATTGTGCCGCGCTTGTCATCAATCGGATTGCATGCGGCCTCAGCCGCCTTCGCGAGCGCATCAAGTGCCTCATCTCCAAGCGTTGTGCCAATAATTGCATCAGCCGCTTCCTGAACCAGCAATACCGTCGGGGCGACCGCACCAAGCGAGACGCGTGCCTCGGTGATCGTGTCCCCATCAAGACGCAGGTTCACGCCACAACCAACAACCGCGATGTCCATTTCGGTGCGGGGGATAAAGCGCAAATAAGCGTCACCGGCGTTGTCGCCGCGCGCAGGCACATTCACCGCCGTAACTATATCGCCCTTCTCAAGAACAGTCCGCCCCGGTCCGGTTGGCATATCTTCGACCTTGATCGTCCGCTCACCCTTGGGGCCGATTACCGTAACCGAAACACCGGCAGCAACCTGTCCGGGAACACTATCCGCTGCGGGGGACCCGTTGCAAAGGTTGCCGACCAGTGTCGCGCGTCCCTGTACTTGGGTTGAGCCGATCAAATCCATTGCTTCGACCAAGCCCGGCCAATCCTGACATAACTCAGCATGTTCGGTCATCTCGGCACCGGTGACGGCCACGCCAATCGTCCAGCTTCCGTCTTGGTTCTTGGTGATGTCACTGACGCCTTCGATCTTTTTAACGTCAATCAGATCATCCGGTGTCACCAGATCCGAACGCAATTGAACCAAAACATCTGTGCCACCCGCCAAATATCGTGTGATCCCTGAGGCACCAGCAGCGATTGCCGAAGCATCCGCAAAACTGGCTGGTTGATGAATTTTCATGTGTTTTCCCCGAACTGTTTTGGCGCTAACGCCAAGGATTCCAATCGACCATATTCGCCCGCAAACAAATGTCTATCCGAATCGAACAGTCGATTTGATCAAATCGCTTCTTTGTGTGTGCCAGCATTAGACTGACTGCGATTTTCGACAATGATCTGTCGCAAATGTACAGACGCCTGCTATCTACTTGGTCAAACTAACAGAACACACCCTAAGAGGCTCAAATGCTGTCATCCAATGATCTTCTGCAAAACGTCCGATCAAAATTCGCACATGTCGATTCTTGCCCTCTTGCTGGCGATCGAATTTTCTTTGAGAACGCTGGCGGCGCGCTGACCTTGAAGTCAGTTGTTGAGACCACGGCAAAGTTTGCAGCCATCCCCGACAACCAAGGCCGCGACAATCCGATGTCGCATGAACTTGTGCGTGTGATCACTCAAAGCCGAGCGGATGCGCGCGTGCTGTTGAACGCACCGGATGGAGAGATATTCTTCGGCGAAAGCGGCACGGAGATGCTGTTTCGACTTATCCGGAACGCCGCGACTGCAACCCCTGAGGGCGGCGCAGACCGGTCGCGAACATATTTTGGTGCCCCATAACAACGATACAGGCACGGTTTCGGTTGAGGCGTACAAAGCCGCCCTTCGCCCCGATCTTCGGGTGGCGACGATCATCCACACCTCACCGGTATCGGGAATGAGCGTTGATGTAGCTGCGATTGCCGCCGAAATCCGCCAAGCTGCCCCCGAATGCCTGATCATTGTGGACGGCATTCAGCACGCGGCGCATGGGCAAATCGACATCAAAAGTTACGGCATCGATGGTTACGCGATCTCGCCTTATAAAATGTTCTCGCGTCACGGATATGGAATGGCTTGGGCATCCGGCCGACTGACTGCTCTGCCACACGAAAACCTAGACGGCGGTCCCCAGAAAGCTTGGGAACTAGGCACAAGAGACACCGGCGCCTACGCGACCCTGTCAGATGTGGTCGGCTACCTAGAATGGCTGGGCGGAAAGGTTTCGAAGGCAACTGACAGGCGTGAAAAGATCGAAGCCGCCGCCAAGGTGATCCACGACCATGAAAAAGATCTGACCGACACCATGATCCACGGCATTGGCAATCACACGGGTCTAAAGGATATCGCTAAGGTCAACATCATCGGCGGCATCGACAACCCTGCGCGTGAAGGGCTGGTGTCTTGCTGGATCGACGGTATGCATTCTACCGATCTGGTCTCTGAATTACGCGACCGCGGCATCCGTGTACATGCCCGCAAAGACGATCACTATTCGGGCGGCGTTTTAATCCCGCTTGGAAGGACAGATTGTATTCGTGTCTCGCTCTGCCACTACAACACAAAAGACGAGGTCACCCGTTTCCTTGATGCGATGGCCGAGATCGCTGGTTAATCAGTCTTTGAGGTATTTGAACTTATCGACTTTCCCAAGGGCCATTTCTCGGAACATGGCCATGTCGATTGCCGGAACAAGATAAAGCGCGCCTGCCTCGGCGGCGACATCAATCGACCTTTGATCTAGGGACAAAAATCCAGCGGGCACGCCTGCCGCGACGATCCTGCGGATGCCGTCGGCTATTGCCTCAAGTACCGCCGGAGCAGTTGCCTGTCCCGGGTAGCCCAAGCTCATCGCCAAATCGGACGGACCGATGAAAATGCCATCTACGCCTTCGACCGCTGCAATCTCCTCGATATTGTCCAAGGCTTCTTGCGACTCGACCTGAACAATCAGGCAAATCTCGTCACGGGCTCTGGCGAAATAGTTTGGCACCGCACCATACATTGTCGCACGCGTGACACCCGCCACACCACGCATACCGTCTGGCGCATAAGTAACTGCCCGCGTGGCGATTGCTGCTTCTTCAGCGTTTTGAACGTAAGGAATGACTAAGGTCTGTACACCAGCATCCAACAGCCGTTTCAGAAAAACCGGATCGTTGGACGGTGGACGCACGATTGGCGTCACGTCCGCCCCTTTCATCGCCTGCAAGGCATGCACAACGGAATCAACGTCATGGGTCGTGTGTTCGCAATCAATTGTAACCGCGTCAAAACCAGTATGTGCCAGCATCTCGGTTAGCATGGTGTCGCGTGTGTTCACCCAAAGGCCAATTTGGCGCTCACCAGCAAGCAATGCTTCCTTGAATTTGTTCTTTGGTAGATCTGACATTGCCTTGGTCCCACATCCCGTTGGTGTCCGAAATGCGAAGCTGGCCCAATCCATCGCCAAAGTAAATAAAGACCCTTCTGCAAAACGACCTGCGCTTGAAACAGCTTTGTGGTTACTTTATCTCATTCTTATCTGATACCTTGGCCTTGTGATGATCCAGTATTCTTTAAAATGTGACAAAGACCACAGCTTTGATAGCTGGTTTCAATCCGCCACGGCGTTTGAGAAACTGCAGTCGGCGGGAATGGTGAACTGCGTTGTTTGCGGATCAACAAGCGTTAAGAAATCTATCATGGCCCCGCGTGTGACAACGTCGCGGGGTAAGGCTGCACCCAAGGCCGATGTGCCAGCAGTTGTGCCACAACCTTCGTTGACTGAACCTTCTACTCCAGCCGAAAAAGCTATCGCTGATATGCGCAAACAGGTTGAGAAGAACTCGACCTACGTCGGCAACGACTTTGCAGCTGAAGCCCGCGCCATGCACGAAGGCGAAGCGCCCGAACGGCAAATCCACGGCGAAGCTAACACGACCGAGGCCAAGAAACTGGTCGAAGACGGCATCCCCGTTGTCCCGCTGCCATTCATGACCAATCGCAAAACCAACTGAGGTAAATCATGCGCGCCCTGATCACCGGAGCAAACCGAGGCATTGGGCTAGAGTTGGCAAATGCCTATCGTGACGCTGGCCACGAAGTATTGGCAACCGCGCGAAATGCAGACGAATATTTGTCGCTAGACGTAACAGATCCGGCATCATTTCAGACCCTTTCGGATGAACTCGGCGACTTGCCGATAGACCTGTTGATCTGCAACGCAGGCGTTTTCCTCGACCGAGGGCATACAATTGGAAATGGGTATTCACCTGACCTTTGGGCGCAGACTTTCGCCGTTAACGTCACGGGTGTGTATCTGACTGTGGAAGCCCTGATTTCGAACGTTAAGGCCGCCAACGGCAAAATCGTGATCATCTCATCACAGATGGCCAGCCAGACCAAGGCACCGGGTGGATCGTACATATACCGCGCATCCAAAGCCGCATCGCTAAGCTTTGGCCGAAACCTGTCGGCAGACCTCAAGCCCGAAGGCATCGCCGTCGGCATTTACCACCCCGGTTGGGTTACGACTGATATGGGTGGCCAAGGGGCAGACATTGATGTCAACGAAGCCGTCGCTGGCCTCGTGCAACGCTTTGATGAATTAACGCTGGAAACTACGGGTTGCTTTCGCACCTATTCTGGCGAGGATCACCCTTATTGATCCCTTCTTTGTCGATGAGGCGCTTTCTTGACTGACTATCTCATACTTATTGTGGCTGCCTTTGCGGGCGGGGTTCTGAACACCATCGCAGGTGGCGGCACCTTTCTGACCTTCCCCGCATTGGTCTTTGTCGGCGTGCCACCCGTGATGGCCAACGCAACCGCGACCTTCATGGCCCTACCCGGTTATCTTGCTGGTGCGGCTGGATTTCGAGGTGAGATGAAGTCTTGGGGCAAGCGGTCGATGATCCGTTTGACGATCGTTGCGACAATTGGCGGTGGATCTGGCGCAATCTTGCTGAGCATTTCGTCTAACGAAGCGTTTTCAACTTTTGTCCCTTTCCTATTGCTGGCCGCAACGCTGATCTTCACCTACGGCGACCGCATTCGCGCATGGGCGGCCTCGCACAGCCGAGACGTCAAACCCGAAGGGGCTGTCGGGATATTCCTCGTCGCCCTTTACGGAGGCTACTTTAACGGAGGCCTAGGTATCGTGTTCCTTGCCCTGTTCACCATGTGGGGCATGAGCAATATCCACCTGATGAATGGCTTGAAGCTTTGGGCCAGCGGAACAATCGCGGTGATTTCCTTTTTCGTGTTTGCCAAAAGTGGACTGCTTGATTGGGAAAAAGCACTGATCATGATGGTCGCTGGCACGGTGGGGGGCTATCTCGGTGCTCCGCTGGCGCGCGCGCTGCCGATCCACCGCGTCAAGCAATTCATCTCTCTTGTTGGGTTCGTAATGACCGCCGTATTCTTCGCACGTTTGGTTCTCTAGCGCCGTCTTGGTATGGCCCCAAAGAAATACGCGAACCAACCAAGCCGCTCAGACACCAGTGCCAGCAGAATCGAAATCACAAACGTCACAACGATGATCGTCAGCATTTCAATCTGCCATGCGATGCGCAGGTCAGCCGCAATCGCAATCCCCACCATCGTAATTGGCATGTGAAAAACATAGAGCGGGAACACGAGGCTGTTGAGCCGTTTCAGATGTCGCCCCGGCTTGCTGAGGAACTTGGACGCAAAGCCAAACAACCCCATGCCCCAAAGCAAGGCGTTCACCGGTCGAACGGCGTGCCACATCATGTATTTGAACTCACCATAGAGCGACCAAACCGTGTCGTAGCTATCGATGATCTCGTAGTAAGCCAATTGAAACGTCAACGTCAGAGGATAGCTTGCTGTCCCATAGAGCAGTAAAATCCACCACCAACGTGCCACCCAATCTAACACCTTACCGGCGTTCGCCCCGATCCAGAGCCCCAGCACAAAGCCCATGAGGTTGTAGAGATCGTCACCTTCAAGGCCTACGATGCCCTCAGCAATCGGCTCTAGCAGCGCGTTCACGACGAACATCAGCATCGCGATGGCGATCACGGCCCAGCGAAGGGACTCGCCCTTGAAGGCCAACCAACTCGGTCGTCTCAGCAGAGGAATACAAATCAGCGTGTAGATCAGCAGGTTCTTGAGGAACCACAAATGCCAGAAATCGACAAACTCAATCGCCTGCCAGCCCGTTTCACCTTCCGAAAACGAAAAGAACGCTTCAGCGGGCCATAGACCTGCCCAGATCGCGACCAACGCAAAAACGCTCCACCCGATCAGCGGCAACCCAAGGCGATGCAACCGTGATCCCGCGAACTGCATCCCTGCCCCCTTGCGAGAGGCAAACCAAGTTCCGACACCCGAAATCATGAATAATGCAAAGATCCGCCAACTGTGGCTCCAATCCAGCAACAGCTCTAACCAAACGCCGCCAAACACATCATTTGCAATGCCGTAAACATCAGGACCGTAGGACACAAAGCCAAGCGCCGCGTGATAGGGCACAAGCAGCCCAAATAGGATAAACCGCAACCAATCGAGTTCGTATCTACGCATAACCTAGCCCACCAAAAACCTAGTGCAGATAAACTGTCCTGTTTGGCGTTGTCAAAAACCGTCTGAGCATTGGCCGTGAAAAGACCGAGTGCGGTCGCTCAATTGTGCGGTGGCCATTGTTCACAGTGCGGGACGAAGCTGTCGCTGAATTCTAGAGAGTAAATGACAGCTTTCGAGATCGATGGGATCAATGGTTAGTTCATCTTGCACAAGAAAACAGATTTACCACCGCTGGAACCCGCACGTCTTTCCCGTCGGAGAAATCTTCGAAGGCTGAGATAACTGACCTTTCAATCGCACCTTCATCAATCTCAGTCCCTGAATATGCTTTCATTATACGAGCCGCTGGACCGACCTTGCTTGCTGCCCGCGCTGCGCCTGCCACTCCTCCAGGGGGCGTGAGAACTATGTTGACTGGGCGAGCCTCAATGTTCGAAACACCGGCTTGAGACATCAGTTCAGCCACGCGATGACAGTCTTGAAATGCTGTTGGACCGGGCGCGTTGGGGTCCCCTTTGGGTTGCGATCCAAGCCTCTCTTCCGCAGCTTTTTTGGGAATTTCAAACCAAGGATTCTCCACCACAGACGCCCAGCAGACAAAAATCATTCTGCCATCTTTTTTCAGGCCGGCGGACAAGTTTTTGAAGGCAGCAACTGTATCGGAAAAGAAACTCATCCCGAGTCGCGATACCAAAAGATCGAAGGGCTGAGTTGAAAAATCGTATGTTTGTGCATCGGCAAGAATAAATGAAGCGTTTTGAATGCCCTGTGAATTCGCTCTGCTTGTAGCGCGCTCAAGAAGCGGCTCTGAAATGTCCACTCCGACAACTTTGCCACTTGAAGCCCTCTTTGCGGTCTGAAGTGTACTTGCTCCTGTTCCGCAGCCAATGTCGATGATGCGATCAGTAGATACAATGTCCGCCGCATTAAGCATTGCATCCAACATACCAGTCATCGCGGTATCCAGCGCGAATTCGTGCTCAATCCACTTCAGACCTGCTGGAGAGGCCCAATAGTCAGCTTGCGCTTTATTTGCTGGCAATAGTCGCTTCTCCGTCCTCTGATTTGTTAACCGACATTCGTTCAGGCGGCAGCATTTGTCAAAGAGAGCTCAAAACCGTCATTCAATACAATCTGCGCGAAAGACTGCTTTTGGTCAAAAATCCATTTCCACAACTCTCCGATCCAAAACGGTGGTTTTTGGGCGCGAAATCAAGCGCTCATGACGCGCCGCCCTTGCCCTTGCGCAGAGACAGGCGTAAACCGCCGCGCAACACGAACCACGGGAAGAAACCATGCCTACGCTGGTGATGAAATTTGGCGGCACGTCCGTCGCCACGCTAGATCGCATACGTCGCGCCGCAAAGCGCGTCGGGGTTGAGGTGTCCAAAGGCTATGACGTGATCGTCATCGTCTCGGCCATGTCGGGCGAAACCAACAAGCTGGTGGGATACGTTAACGAAACGTCTCCGCTGTATGACGCGCGCGAATACGACGCGATTGTATCGTCAGGTGAAAACGTGACCGCCGGACTGATGGCGTTAACGCTTCAGGAAATGGACGTTCCCGCACGTAGCTGGCAGGGCTGGCAAGTACCGGTCAAAACCAACGACGCACACGCTGCCGCACGTATCGAAGAAATCCCGACCGACAATATCAACGGTAAGTTTGGCGAAGGCATGAAGGTTGCCATCGTCGCTGGCTTCCAAGGCATCGGTCCTGATGGTCGCATCACCACACTGGGTCGTGGCGGATCAGACACGACGGCTGTAGCCTTTGCTGCCGCCTTTGGTGCTGAACGTTGTGACATCTACACCGACGTTGATGGTGTCTACACCACAGATCCACGCATCACCGAAAAAGCCCGCAAGCTGGATAAAATCAGCTTTGAGGAAATGCTGGAACTGGCGTCGCTTGGCGCCAAGGTCCTGCAAACCCGTTCGGTCGAGTTGGCCATGCGCTACAAAGTCAAACTGCGCGTCCTATCAAGTTTTGAAGAACAATCAGACGAAGCCGGAACGCTGGTCTGCCCCGAGGAGGAAGTCATGGAAAACCGTCCCGTATCAGGTGTCGCCTACAGCCGCGACGAAGCGAAAATGACCTTGGTCTCGGTCGCCGACCGTCCAGGCATCGCAGCCGCCATCTTCGGGCCGTTGTCCGACGCTGGTGTGAACGTGGATATGATCATCCAGAACATCGCCGAAGAAGGTCGCACCGACATGACGTTCTCGTGCCCGACCGATCAAGTCAAACGCGCCGAGAAAGCCCTGAGCGAAGCCAAAGAGTCTGGCGACATCAACTATCACGATCTGGTCGCTGACACGAACGTCGCCAAAATCTCGGCCGTTGGCATTGGCATGCGCTCACAGTCGGGCGTTGCCGCCAAGATGTTCAAAACGCTCTCGGATGAAGGCGTCAACATCAAGGTTATCGCGACCTCTGAAATCAAGATCTCGGTGCTGGTCGATCGCAAATACATGGAGCTTGCCGTCCAAGCGCTCCACGATGCGTTTGAGCTGGAAAAGGCCTAAAATCAAAGCCTTACGTGAACGTCATACAGCCTTTCGGACCATCCGAACGGCTGTTTGCCTTTTTTCCGCCTTATTCTAGCACTATTAGGTGTTTGTGTTAGTGACGTTTCCCAAGTGTTAACGGGACAAAGTAGTACGCACTTGGGGCAGACCAATGAACACCAGTTTCTGGGCCAGAACGGACAGTAACAACGCAAATAATCCTGCGCTGAACTTAAACGGTGATGCTGCGGTAGAAATCACGTTTGTCTGGTCAAACCCGACAGGCGAAAGCGGCGACGTCATTCTAGAAAACAACGGCGGCAATCCAGACGATACTTCAATGGTGTCCCTTGGGGGTGTCGAATATAGCTTTACCTTTCAATACACTGGCACTTTGCCAACGCAAAACAAGAACGGTGCCAAACAGGTGC
>ERZ1049444.1471-NODE-1471-length-17745-cov-6.790899_pt1 | contig 17745 bp, 16 predicted proteins | sample MGYA00383101_ERZ1049444 | MGnify/ENA primary metagenome ERZ1049444 (study PRJEB29581, sample SAMEA5548371) | metagenome | biome: marine; feature: coastal; material: water | depth 50 m | study: Short-term variability in the microbial, nano- and picoplankton...
TAATTCATAAAGAGCGGCAGCTCACGATAAAGCGCTGTACCGGGGCGCATAACTTGTTTTCGGCACGGCGTGTAAGGCGCAGCGCTCTGGCTGAAAAGATGAATGTTGATCCCTTCAAAACGCGTCTTTTCCGCCCGATGCGCCCCGAAGTTAATATCTGATAAACTATTGGAGTTAGAGTTTGCACTCTGCTACGATCCGATAAAGCCTAGTTCTAATACCGCACAAATAAAGGAAAAACCGTGTCGGAAGAAATCTGGACAATTATCAAATACAAGCCAAAAGAAGGTTGCGAAGACAAATTTGTTGAGGGTCTCAAGCGCCTGGAACAAATCATCGAGAAATCCAAAGCAGGTCAAGAATTTCAAAATAAATTCATCAAAATTGACAGTGGAGAATATGTGCAAATTGTAGGTCTTCCCAATTTAGAATCTTTGCTCGACGGGCAAATTGAAGGCCTAGATTGGCTGGATAGCGTCGACCATTTGCTCGACTATTATGAAGATGACAGCCGCACCGAAGCTTTCTCGGGCTTTGTCATTGATTGAAACCGCCCCTACCCGGGCTTACGCTATATTGGAGCCGTAAATTATGACAAAAATCGCAATAGTAACGGGCGCCTCCCGAGGCTTTGGCCGTGGAACCGCGCGCATTCTCGCACGCGAAGCCGGCTATAAGATCTATGCGACAGCAAGAACAGAATCTGCTTTGCACAGCCTTCAAAAAGAAGTTGCTGAAAGCAAGGCTGCGGGTGAGGTTATCCCGGTTGTGTTGGATCAAAGTGATGATGAGGCGGTGGCCGGGTTTGTGCGCCGCGTAAGCGCGTCGGAAGAAAAAATCGATCTTCTTGTCAATAGCGCCTATGCCGGACTGATCGCCATGACACCACATTTTGGAAAGCCGTTTTGGGAACGTCCCATTTCGGTTTTTGATGGCTCAATGGATATTGGCGTTCGCGGCGCTTATGTGATGAGCGCATTGGTGGCACCCGCAATGGTAAAGGCCAAAAACGGGTTGATCGTTCAGATTTCGAGCTATGGCGGGTTCGCATATGTTTTTGACGTTGGATACGGGGTTGCCCATGCCGCGATGGACCGGCTCAGTTTTGATATGGCCACCGAATTACAAGACCATAATGTGCGCGCCGTCACGCTGCACCCGGCAGGTGGACAAACAGAAGTCACAGCCTTTCCCGAGGGCGAAAGCCCGACCTATGTGGGGCGCGCTGTTATGGCGTTGGCTGAAAAAGCCGATGATGTATATCTTACAAAAGCAAATGGAAAAACGCTGTTTACATCCGAACTTGCCCAAAAATTTGATTTCTCTGAAGACGGTCAAACAGATGGCAGTTTAAACCAAGCCAGAGTAGAGGCTCTTCAACCCTTCAAAGACATCAGCGCAAAACGGCTGGCTCAATACGATTTTGACGCGCCGTTGCCAAACCCTTCAGATACAAATAATCCAGATTTTGCGGCTCTTTTCCCGGGGGCAAAAAACTTCAAGCAATGACGGATAAGAAGCTAAAGCTTAGGTGGCATTAAAAGGCCACCTAAGCGTCTGATACAGGCCATACCTATCAAAAAACTGCTGGAAACGCTTGCTCAAGCGGGCAATAAATCCGCTGGCATGTTTTGGTAGCAGACCGGGCGCAGGAAGCGGCGGATTGCCATGGTTCCCACCGAAGTGGCGCCAAAATTGGTTGACGCCGGATAGGGTCCGCCATGCACCATCGCGCCGGCCACTTCAACACCCGTTGGAAATCCGTTCACAAGCACCCGGCCTGCTTTGCGCTCTAAATGGGGCAGCAAGCGCTGGGCATGGGCTTTATCACCCTCCTCCATCTGCAAAGTACAGGTCAATTGCCCTTCAATGGCGCCAGCCGCTGCCACCATTTCATCGATATCGTTTGCTTCCACGATGATCCCCAAAGGTCCAAATACTTCTTCTTGCAAATCAGGGCTGTGCAGCCAATGTTCCAACGAAACCCGGAACAGGTTGGGCAAAGCCGTGCGCCCAACAGACTCTGTGGTGAAAAGGGGCTCGACATGCGCCGCTGATGCCACTGCGTTTGCTCCATGTTTATAGGCGGACGCGATGCCATCCGTCAGCATCGCCTGCGCGCCTGCCCCGCTTAAGGCCGCAATGCTGGCCTCGGCAAATTCATTGGCCTGCGCGCCTGCAATCACGAAAGCAATGCCGGGATTGGTACAAAACTGCCCCGCCCCCATGGTTAATGAGGCCGCCCAACCTTGGGCAAGCGCCCCGGCGCGAGTTTGCATCGCCTTTGGAAGGCAGAACATCGGATTGACCGAACCCAATTCGCCAAAAAACGGAATAGGCTCAGGCCGGCTCATGCACAGATCGAACAAAGCCCGCCCACCAGCCAAAGACCCTGTAAACCCAACGGCCCGGATCAGCGGGTGCTGTACGACTTGCGCGCCCACCTCATGCGTGCTGCCCTGCAAAAAGGAAAAAACGCCGGGATGTTGATCGGTGGCTTTCATCGCGCGCGCAATCGCTTGCGCGATGATTTCACCGGTTCCAGGATGCGCCGGATGGCCTTTCAAAACAACCGGACAGCCAGCGGCCAAGGCCGCAGCCGTATCTCCGCCTGCGGTTGAAAAGGCCAATGGAAAATTAGACGCCCCAAAAACCGCCACAGGGCCGATTGGGCGTTGCATCAAACGTAAATCGGGGCGTGGCAATGGCGCGCGATCGGGCAAAGCAACATCATGGCTTTGTTCCAGATAGCTGCCCTGCTCGATATGATCAGCAAAAAGGCGCAATTGGCCGGTTGTGCGCCCGCGCTCCCCTTCCAACCGGGCTTCGGGAAGACCCGTTTCCTGATGCCCGATTTCAGTGACCAACGCTCCAACCGCCTCTATTTCATCTGCGATGGTGCGCAGGAAGGCCGCGCGCGCATTCTGGCCGCTCCAGCCATAGCTCATAAACGCCTCTTCGGCAGCGTTTACCGCTGCGTCAACATGGCTTTGGCTGGCTTCTGAAAAGTGACGGACCGGGCCGGTGCTGGGCGCTGAGTCAAACATTGCGTCACCGCTGAGCCATTTGCCCGCGATGAAATGTTGGCCGGTAAGGTTTAAATCGGTCATTGGCTGCTCTCCTGATCTGCCAGATGGGTTTTTGCCATGCGCACCAATAAATCAAACGCCTGCTGCGTGGCGCTGACATTGGCTTTCTTCTGCCCGGCAATATCAAACGCAGTTCCATGCGCAGGCGTGGCAACCGGAATCGGCAAGCCGCCGGCTATGGTCACGCCCCGCTCAAACCCCATGAGCTTGATCGCAATTTGTCCTTGATCATGATACATGGTGACCACCGCATCAACTTCCCCGCGCTGGGCTTTGAGGAACACAGTGTCCGAGGGCCATGGTCCGGTGACATGCATTTGGCGGTCCTGACAAGCTTTGACAGCAGGCGCCAAAATATCGATCTCTTCGCGGCCAAATTTCCCGTTATCACCCGCATGCGGGTTAAGCGCCGCCACGGCAACATGCGGCCTTGTTTTTCCAGACTTTTTCAGCGTGCTATACGCCAAGTCAACGGCGCGCATGACCGCGGGCTGATCAATATTCGCCGCCACATCCTTTAATCCAATATGGCTGGTCACCCGCGTGGTCATCAATGCGTCTAAAACATTAATTTCACTATGATAGCCTTCAAACCCCAAATAGCGCGCCATATAGCGATGTTCATCTTCAGCATTAAGGCCAGCTAAGGTCAGCGCGGCTTTATTGAATGGGGCAAATAAAATACCGTCGATTGTGTTGCTTTGCGCCAAATCAAGCGCTTTATCAAGGCAGCGCAAGGCGCTGTTGCCGCTGGCTTGCGTCACTGTCGCGATCTGCACATCTTCCGCAGCAATCGTCTCAAGGTCAAGATGCCCCAGCGCAAACCCAGTTGACAGATTGGCTTCGTCAATCGTCTTAAGGTGCAGCGGCAATCCCGCCTGCTTTGCCCCACCTTCCCACAGATGTGCATCGCCGATAAGAAGCACATCCGCCTGCGCCAAAACCGCCGGCTCTTGCAGCAGCTTTGCGATTAATTCAGGGCCTATGCCCGAAGGATCACCGGGGATTATACCCAACCGCGGCCGCCTCATGCCGAGGCCTCGTCAGATCGACTAGACAGTTCTGCCAATGCCGCCGCCACGTTTTTCTCAGCTGTGCGTAAATGGTTTTGTAACGCTTCTGCGGTTGCGCGGGGATCGCGCGCTTGCAACGCGTCGATAATTTTTGAATGTTCCATCCGGGTTTCTGGCCGCCCTTCTTCGCGCTGCGAGGAGAGGAAGCGAACCCGCCAAAGCCGTGCATTATAGGTTGTGTGCGTTTCAGCCAGCGCTTTGTTGCGCGCTGCGGCGACAATTGCCTGATGAAATTGCATATCAAGGCGAAAGGCTTGCAATTGCTCTTCCGCGCCGCGCGCCTCTTTAATCGAAGCATTCAGCTGCTCGATGGCGTCAATTTCGCTATCGCTTGCCTGCGCGCACGCCCATTGCCCGGCCAGCGCCTCCAACGCGCCTTGCACCCTTAGACAATCATTAATTTCCGCAAGGGAGGGATCCGCAACAAAAGGCCGGCGAGAATGCGTATACGAAACCAGCCCCTCATTGGCCAATAAGCGGATGGCTTCGCGCATCGGGGTTCGACTGACCCCAAGCGCTTGCGCCAAATCACGCTCGGGCAGTTGCGTTCCAGGCGGCAATTGACCAAGCAAGATCATTTCGCGCAACTGTAATGCCGCGTCTTCAGATAGGCTTGGGCTGCGCGCAAGCCCATCTTTTTCAATGATATTTATCAGCTTTAGGGCTGTACTCACTTTAGACTCCCCATCTTAATACAAGCGGATCTAAAGGTTTTAACAAATCAATCAAGCGGCTTTTAATCTCAGGGTGCAGCGGTTCTATCGGATGTCGGCAGTAATCTGATTTTATCACCCCACCGGCCACCATAGCGGCCTTACAGGATTGCCAGCCGCATTGGCGGTTTTCATGGTTGATCACCATCGCCACGCGCCCATAGGCGGTGGTTGCCTCTTCTATCCGCCCTGCCAGGTGATGGGTGATCACTGGTTTGATCTGATCCACGATCATTCCAGATGTCATCGACCCCGTTGCCCCAGCATCCAAATCTGCCAATAAAGTGATCGCTTCTTCACCATCAAAAGGGGCTTCAATAGCCTCGCGGCCCTCAGCAATCAAGGCGCGCAGTTTATTGGAGGCGCGTGGGCATTCAATCTTAAACAGCTTTACCATTTCGATTTCGCGCGCCATACGCAGCAGTAAGGGCACCGGAAGCTCAACCCCGGATAACGGCGCATCCTGTACCATGATCGGGATCCCAACCTCACCAACAGCTGCAAATTGTTCAAAGCTTTGCTGCGCGTTCCCTTTGAGCAACGCGCCATGATACGGAGGCATCATCATCACAATATCGGCCCCGATTTCTTTGGCAAAGCGCGCCCGTTCAACGGCAATCTGCGTTGCAAAATGGCTGATTGTCACAATAATCGGCACGCGCCCCGCAATATGCTCTACGCATAGCCGGGCCAGCGCATCACGCTCGGCATCCGAAATCAAAAACTGTTCGGAAAAATTCGCCAAAATGCAAATGCCATCCGCCCCTTGATCGATCAGGCAATCCAGCACCCGCTTCATTCCATCAAAATCAACGGCCCCATCATCAAAAAACGGAGTTGGGGCAACGGGCCATATTCCAGAATATTGGGTCATTCAAAAATCTCAAAATGCTGGCTGTGTCGATCGGTTATACTAATCCCCAAGCCGGGAAGGTTATCATCAAGTTGCAAGTATCCATCTTTCGCTTCCGGATCACCTTCGAAAATATAATAAAATAATTCATTGCCGACTTCGACATCGAAAACCGGGAAATATTCGCTGATCGGGCAATTTGTATTTGCCATGGTCAAATGATAATTGTGCATTTGGCCCGCATGCGGGATCACTGGAATTTGATGCGCCTCTGCAATCGCGTTGATTTTCTGCGCCGCTGTAATACCGCCAACACGGTTGGTGTCATATTGCAGAACGCTGACAGCTTTCTGCTCAATCAGATCTTTGCAACCTATCACCGAATATTCATGCTCGCCGCCTGAAATCGGTATAATGTTCATGGCATTCAGCTGCTTATATCCTTCAACATCATCTGCAATCACCGGTTCTTCGAGCCAACGTGGTTCAAATTTTGCAAGTTTTGGCAGCATGCGCTTTGCGTAATCAAGATTCCACCCCATATAGCATTCAAGCATTAAATCGACATCATAGCCCAAGACTTCGCGCAACGCCTCAACCCGTTTGATATTCTCGCGCATGCCCGGCATGCCGTCTTTTGGGCCGAAACCAAACCGCGTTTTATAAGCCAGATAGCCGTTTTTTTGCGCCTCTTGCGCTTCTTCTTGCATGGCCTCGACGCTGTCCGCATAGAGTTTGGAATAATAGACTGGAATTTTTTCTTTTGTCCGCCCTCCCAAAAGCTTGAACACTGGTTTTCCAACCAACTTCCCCATCAGATCCCAAATCGCGATATCAATGGCGCTGATAGCCGTCATGCCTACGCCCTTGCGTCCCCAAGCATGGGTTGTGCGGTACATTTTTTCCCACAGATACGCATAATCGAACGGATCCTCTCCGATCACCAAAGGCGCGTACCAGTCATCGATGGCTTTTTTGACGACGCTTGGCGCTAAGGCGGCGTTGCCGATGCCGATGGTACCATCTTCCGTTTCCACTTCGCAGGTCAGCCATTGGTGGAACCGAAACGAAGACATGGCATCGCCTTTTGTCCAAAGCGCATCCGATGCGTTGGTGCAAAAATGCCCTTGCGGCGGCACCGTTGGCCCCGTCCAATTCCAAACGCGCGTGCGAACAGATTTTATACGAGTCATTTCAATCAGCCTTTCTTTCAAGTCCTTTAGCTCGTTTTAAAAGCCGCCAAACGGTGGGTCCAAATAAGGCCAAAGCCGTTAGGATAAAAAATAAAAGTGATAAGGGCCGAGTGAGCATCAGCCACCATTTCTCATCCAGCATCACCATCGACTGGCCGAGGCGTTGCTCGAGCATCCCGCCTAAAATCAACCCAATGGCGAGCGGAACAACCGAAAACCCATACATGCGCATGAAATATCCAACAACACCGGAAATCAGCGCAACCCAAACATCAAACATGGATTGATCCAGCGCATAAGCCCCCACCACAGAGAACATGAAAACGCTTGGCCACAGCACCGGAATTGGGATCAGTGTGACGCGGGCAAATACACGGGCCCCGTAAAGCCCGATTACCAAAAAAAGAAGATTGACGAACAGCATCGACCAAAAAATCGCAAAGGCAAAATGCGCCTGCTCGGTGAACATCGTGGGTCCTGGGCGCAAACCATGCACCAATAATCCCGCCAGGATCACCGCCGCAGTGGGCGATCCGGGAATGCCCAAGGCCAAAGTGGGCACCATTGCACCGCCGGTTGCAGAATTGTTGGCTGCTTCAGATCCTGCGATTCCTTCGGGCGCCCCCTTGCCAAATTCTTCGGGCGTTTTTGACCAGCGTTTGGCTTCATTATACCCAATCATCGAGGCTACAGTTGCGCCTTCAGCGGGTAAAATCCCGATAAAAGTTCCGATCCCGCTTGAGCGTAAAATGGTTTTCCAGACGCGTTTATAATCTTCGCGGCTGGGCAATTTAATCGCCTTCATGGTGATTTGCTCACGACGCTCGTTTAATTTTGACGCCTGAGCCAACAATTCGGATATGCCAAACACGCCTATCATAACCGGCACAAAGCCAATGCCATCGCGCAACTCGGTTACGTCAAAGGTAAAGCGCTTTACTGAGGTCAGAAGGTCGGTGCCCACAGTGGCCAATAAAATGCCAAATGCCCCAGCAATCAGGTTGCGTATTGGCGAGCCACCACCCACGCTCACCAACATGGACAGCCCAAACAGGGTGAGTGCAAAATATTCAGGCGGGGCGAAATTATACGCCGCGCGCGCCAAAATTGGGGCCGACAGCATTAAAACGACTACGCTGAACACACCTCCAACAGTTGAAGAAATAACCGCCAATCCAAGTGCTCGGCCTGCTTCGCCGCGCACCGCCATTGGATAACCGTCAAGGCAGGTGGTTGCGCTGGCGGAGGTGCCGGGCGTGTTGATTAAAATGGCTGTGATCGCACCGGCAAATGTTGCCGAACAATAGATAGCGGTCAGCACCGAGATGGCGGCCACCGGCTCCATCGTTAACGTGAAGGGCAGCAATAAAGCCGCACCCGTGGTTGCGTTCAAGCCGGGCAAAGCTCCGATGACAACGCCGCCCAACGTTGCGCAAACCAGCAACATTAGCAATGAGATGTCGCCTAACGCGGTAAATCCCGCAACAAACGCCTCCATATCAGCCGTACCACCAATTTGTTAAAAGACCGCGCGGAAACCGAATTCTGAACACCAAATCAAACAGGAAAAAAATGATCGTGGGCATTGCCAGCCCAACCAAAGCAATCAGGTGCCAACGCCGCTCGCCCCAAAGAATCGACAGACCTGCCGCGAAAGCGCCCAACGCTATAAACAGATCAATCTGGACCAATAAACAGAAGATAAAAAGCGCCAAAAATGTACCAAAGGTGGATTTATCAGCGCGCTCCTGCAGTTTAATCGGATCCAGCCAAACCATAAGCGCCGTTAAGAAAATGATAAAACCACAGATCAATTGCGGAAAATCCGAGGGCTGTATACCTCGCTTTAAAATAGGCGGCATTTTCTTGAATGTGGTCGTGAAATAAATCGCCACAAGCGCAAAAATCACAATTCCAAGCGGGACCATCCATCGGGCATAGCGCTCTGATTTTGACGTTGGCATTGACATAAAGCTTTCTTCCAAAGGATGGCCGCGCCCCTTAAAAGGGCGCGGCCCAGTTCAAATAATTATTCGATAAAGCCAAGCTCTTTCAAAGCAGCTTGCATATCATTCACCATCACAGAGAGCTGGTTGCCCCATTCATCAGAGCCCGCCACTGAAGAACTATCAAGGCCAACTGAGGTTAAGAACCCCTGATAGACGGAATGGTTCATCGACTTCATCAAAGCCGTTTCGATTTTTTCAGCCACTGCGTCTGGTGTGTCTTTATGTACCACAAAGCCGCGTACGGTTGAGAAACTGACAGGGATGCCCATTTCTTGCGCGGTTGAAACATCTGGCAAAGCCGCCATGCGGTTATTGGCCAGCACAACGATCGGGCAGACGTCGCCCGCTTCGATCTGACTTCCAGCTTCCGCCAAATTCAACACGGCCGCGTCTACAGCGCCAGCAACCAATTGAGTCGCCAATTCTCCGCCACCATCAAAGGGTAGAATTTTGGGCGTTTTCATATCGCCCTTGGTGGTAAACATAAAGGCAGATACATCATCAATATTGCCCAAATGCGTTGTGCCATAGGTAATCGGAGCCGCCTTTTGCTGAGCGACGAAATCGGCCGCATCGGCATAAGCGCCGCAGCGTACCATTAGAATTTGCGGGTCATCCGTGCCGCGGGCAATCGGACGAATATCATCCAGCTTCATATCCGTTTCGCCTTTGGCCAGCGTGGCCGCATGCCCGATTGTAAAGGTCAGAATCGTATGACCATCGGCGGGAACGGTCAGATAATGATCCATGGCCACAGCACCGCCGCCGCCTTTCTTATTCACGACAACCATGTCCTGCTTTAATTCACGGCGCGCGCGCAGCATCATCATACGCGTTGTAACATCTGTGCCACCGCCATTGCCAGCATGCGTGACAACTTCAATAGTTTTTGACGGGTACTCATCCGCCATCACGGCACTTGCCCCCATGGCTAAACACATTGAGGCCCCAGTCAGCAGCTTGCCGACATAATTTTTCCGTTTCATATTTGTTCCTCCCAGAATGTCGAGTTTCGGTATTTTGGTATACCAATATACCATATCTCGCCACTTTCATATAAATTGTCAATTGAAAACGAAATCTTTTTGGGCATTTTTTCTTAAACCGACCCTTAAAAAAGGTAACCGCAATTCGAATTTTCTACACAACCCTGTCCAAAGTTCACACCTTATGAGGTTATGTGTTTGTCTGAAGTCTGGCCTGAACCAGTTTTGCTAAACAAAAAAATGAAGCAATAGTCACAACGCGATATAAGCTAGAAAAGAATTAAGACTTAATAGCCTAAGCATTACAAATCTTAGCTGAAATTAAACTTGCTTTCCTACAATTCAGGCGCCCAGAACTAGAAGAGCTTAAGCATTTTCAACAGCTTGCATTGAGGCTCGGCGGATCATTATTTGCCGCCTACAAAAAACAAAAATGAATAGAGCGGTCAGGATTAAGATAATTGTGGGGGCTGGAGCGCTATCCATAAAAAAGCTGGCGTAAGTTCCCATTAGCATCGACGACATGCAAACTATCACAGATACGAAAAGCATTGAGGAAAACTTGCGGACGAGTAAAAAGGCGATCGCCCCTGGTGCTATTAAAAGTCCAATTGCTAGAATAAGGCCTGCCGCCGAAAGCGTGGCAACAATAGTTAAAGACAAAGCTGCCAGTAAACCATAATGCAAACCGTTCACCCAAAGCCCTGAGGCGTAGGCCTGCGCAGGGTCAAAACTGTGCAACAACCAATCTTTCCATTTCAAAACAAGCATAAGCCCAACACCCGCTGAAATCAGCCCAGATGTCCAAAGTTCATGTGGCTCGACTCCCAATATATTTCCAAAAAGGATATGATCTAAGTGCGCACTCGTCTCCACACTGACATACAGAACGATGCCAAGCCCAAACATACCCGAAAACACCACCCCCATTACCGTATCCTGCTTCACGCGACTATTGCTTGCCAGATAGCCGGTGGCCAAAGCGCATATCATGCCAGCGGCAAAAGCGCCGATCAGCAAGGGAATTCCGACAATATAGGCCACTACGATACCAGGCAAAATCGCATGACTGACAGCGTCACCCATCAACGCCCAACCTTTCATCACCAAAAAACAAGACAGCAGCGCGGTTGGCACTGAGACGATGATTGAGATAAAAAAAGCGTTTTGCATGAATACGAACTGAAACGGCAAAATAAGCGTGTCTAAATCCATCACCTTTTTCCTATAGCATGTGAGGCAAGATGCTCCCGCAGCGCGTGTCTCGCTTTGCGTTTTGCGGCCAAAAGCCCATGCTTCGGGGCAAATGTAAAGGCAATCAGAAAAATCAGTGTTTGCAAAACCACGATGATGCCGCCGGTGGCACCATCCAAGAAGAAGCTTGTATACGCTCCAAAAAAACTGGTCAACGCGCCTATGACAACCGAGGTCGCGATCAAGCGTGGAAATTTATCACAAAGCAAATAGGCGGTAGCGCCCGGTGTTATAACCAGAGCTATCACCAGAAAAGCGCCGACGGTTTGCATTGCGGCAACGACCGACGCCGAAAGTAGCACAAAGAATATGGCTTTCAAAAGACCAGGCCGAAGCCCGATTGTGCGGGCGTGGTTTTCATCAAAAAACGTCACCATCAAGTCTTTCCATTTGGCCAACAAAACGGCCAAAGAAACGAAGCCGATAATCGCCAATTGCAGCGTATCTTCAGGCGTTATTGCCAGAATATTGCCCATCGTTATCGTTTGCACCGACACGGACATGGGATTAATTGAAACGATAAACAAACCCAATCCGAAGAAAGCAGTGAAAATCAATCCGATAATCACATCTATCTTCAAGCCTGATCGCTCGGATAAAAACAGCATAGCTCCAGACGCCATAGCTCCGGCAGCGAAGGCCCCAAGCGCGAATGGTAGGCCGAGGATATAGGCACCCGCGACCCCCGGCACAACCGAATGGGACAGCGCATCGCCAATAAGCGACCAACCTTTCAGCATCAGATAGGCCGATAAAAAGGCACAGACACTCCCCACTAAAGCCGACACCCACATCGCATTCGCCATATAGCTATAAGTAAATGGCTGCAGCAAAGTATCCATCAACTATTCCCATCAGTCCGCTGCGTCTTGTCGCCATATTGAACGAATGGGCGTTCATCATCTGTAAAAATGGTGATCGCGCGGGCATCTGCATCCTCATGCAGCGCCTCGCCCCCTAATGTGAAATGGCGCAAAACCCCACCAAAGGCGGCTTCAAGATTTTCGCGGGTGAAGGTTTTTTCGGTTGGCCCATGAGCCAGTACAGTACCCTTGACCAAAATCGTTCGGTCACAAAATTCTGGCACCGATCCAAGGTTATGCGTCGAAACTAACATCACGCGCCCCTCGTCTCGCAGTTCTTGCAATAACGCGATAATTTGTTCTTCTGTTTTGACGTCAACGCCAGTGAAAGGTTCATCCAGCAAAATCACTTGTCCATCCTGTGCTAAAGAGCGCGCGAGAAAAACACGTTTGCGCTGCCCTCCCGACAACTCACCGATCTGGCGGGTTTTGAACGCCTGCATATTCACACGGCGCAAGGCCGTATCAACCGCATCATAATCGGTTTGCTTAGGGCGCCGCAAAAACCCCATATGACCGTAACGCCCCATCATCACAACATCTTCGACCAAAACCGGAAACGCCCAATCCACCTCTTCGGATTGCGGTACATAAGCAACAAGATTTTTTGCCAAAGCCTGTTTCACGCTCCGACCAAGAATTTTAATAGTGCCCTTGGCAGCGGGAACAAAACCCATAATGGCTTTAAACAAAGTTGATTTCCCTGCCCCATTTACGCCCACCAACGCCGTAACTGTACCGCGGGGAACCTCAAAACTGGCGTTCCAAAGGGCGGTGTGCCCGCTGCGATAGGTCACCGTAACATCGCTGGCAGATATCCCAATATCAGCTAACTTCTTAAGATCTGTGCCTGAACTCGGTAAGTCATTCATGGTGTTGTCCTATACCACATACGCGGTGAGTAGTTTTTTGTTAATCACTCGCCTCACTTTGGTCTATATTTCCGCCCGCAATCATTAAATAACCAATTTTTATTTTATAGATAGCCCTTTAACAACGGTACTTGACGTGACCCTAAGAAGATCAAGATAGGTAGGTACCTCCCCAGAAGCTGCACTCAGACTGTCAACGTAAAGCACACCCCCATATGCTGCGTCTGTTTCGCGGGCCACCTGCTGAGCAGGCGCCGTGTTTACAGTACTTTCACAAAAGACAGCCGGAATATCATGCTTCCTGACCCCATCGATAACGTTGCGCACCTGCTGAGGTGTGCCAACTTGATCGGCATTCATTGGCCATAAATACAATTCTTTTAATCCAAAATCACGGGCAAGATAACTAAAAGCTCCTTCGCAGGTCACTAACCAACGGCGCTGTTCTGGAATGTTTGCAATCGCTGCACGCAAAGGTTCAATGGTACTGCGCAACTCAGCTTTATAGGCCTGCGCATTAGCTTTATATATCGCCGCATTGTCCGGATCATGCTCGATGAAAGCTGCGAGAATATTCTCAATATAAATCACTGCGTTGTCCAATCCCATCCATGCATGAGGATTGGGCTTTCCCGTATAACTTCCGGAGGCAATCGATATGGGTATAATTCCGTCGGTAAGCGTGACGGAAGGCACCTCTTTCAAATTTTTTAAAAACTGTTCAAACCAAAGCTCCAAATTCATCCCGTTCCACAAGATCAAGTCGGCATCATATGCCTTAACGATATCCTGCGGTGTCGGTTGATAGCCATGAATTTCTGCGCCTGGCTTGGTGATCGAGACAACATCCGCAGAATTGCCAGCCACATTGGTCGCCATATCGGCAAGCACAGTAAAGGTGGTCACAACTTTCATTCGCTCGCCTGCGGTTGCATTGGCTGCGGCGAAGGATGCCAGCAAGGCCACTAGCAGATAAAAAAAACGTGCAAACATAGACTTCCCTTTCAAAAACTCTTACCCCCTTATTGAGAATCATTCTCAACTGTCAAGTGCTATTAAGAATTAATTGCAATAGTGGGTCAAATAAAATTTTTTAATGCCAAAGGCCGAAGAACAAGCGTGCTATTTGGAAGAGTGAGGTGCCGTTTCTGTGCGTTGGCTAGGCGCCATCCCAGCGCCGCAGCAACCAATACCATTGGTCCGGATTCTCCAATATCCGTTTTGAAAGGCTGTCATTGAACGCCCGGGTCATGGTTGTGCTGTCCGAATGCGGAATTGCGGCTTCAAATTCAACATCAAATTCATTGCCATCGGCAATCCGCGTTCCAAAGGCCGGGACCATTGGAATACCATATTTAATCGCCAAATTTGCCGCCGAAAGCGAGGTCAGCGCATCCTTGCCTAAAAAGGGAAGACGGGTACCGTCAGGATGTTTCTCATCTAACATAATGGCGATAACGCGCCCTGCTTTCAGATGTCGCACCAAAGCCCGTGTGCCGGCGCGCCCGGTCGACACGATTGGGTTTCCGGTTGCTTGAATGCCCGCCAGTAACCGCCTTTGATAGTGGCGATTGGCCTGCCGACGATAGACAGCACCAGTTTCTATACCGCGTTTTTTCAAAACCGCGCGGACCGCCTCCCACTGACCAAAATGACCCGAAACAACAATGGCCCCCTTGCCCGCGGCAAAGGCCTTCTCCAATGTTTGCAAACCCTCGCCTGAAACGTGAAATTTATGCGACGCGGCTTGAAATTCTTTCGAGTGATAAATTTCAAACAAGGTGCGCCCCATATGAACGCCCATACGCTGACAAATATTTAACCGCTTATCACGCGGCATATCGGGAAAAATTTTCAAAAATTCACGTTCAAACCAGCGCCGCGCAGGCGGGTACCAACGCAGCACCCAACCAATTGAAACCCCCAAAGCCTGCGAACGTCGCGCGAAACTTCTTCCACGTGAAAACGTTATGGCCGACAATAAGGGCAGATATTTGAAGTGATGCCAGGTGGCTCTTATCGAACGAAAAATCATCACCCCTTTTGAAGTTTTGCTGCAGAAATTTCCAGACTAAAAGAACCACCCTGTGGAAAAATTCCAATTTAATACAGTTTTTGAGACCTGATTTCGTCTATGAAATGCTCGTAAGCTTAAAATTAAAGGGGGCAATCAATCGCCAGAGCGGGTCATTGCAGCTGTTTTATAGAATAGGTTGGCGGCGGGCAGGCAAGGTCCTTTAACAGGGTTTTTAGAACTACATCGTGATCGGCGTTGGAAAACGCGCTGGCATACAGCCCCTTCTGTATCAAAACGCTGTCCCATCCGACTGCCTGCGCACCCGCAATATCATGTTCCAAACTGTCTCCAACCATTAAAAAACGCTGCGCCTGAAGAGAGGTCGACAAAGCCTGAAAAACTGGCCTATGCGGTTTTCCATAGTATATCACCCGCCCAGATCTTTGCGAATAAACCCGTGCCAGCGCGCCTGCCGAGATCACCAAACCATCTGCGCGCGGGGAATGTTGATCAGGGTTCGAGCAAAAAATCGGCAAATCTGCGGCGAAAGCTTGATCCAAAACCGGCTGCCAATCTGCCAGTTTGGCCGCGTCTGGCAAGCCCATCAACAGTACCGCTTGAGCATTGTGCAACTCTGTCAGTTCAATGCGCAACCCCTCCGCCCAAGCCAATGCATCACCCTGCGCTCTTTCAATCGCAAAAAATTTACTCTGCGCAATTTTGCCCCGATCGATATCGTGCCATAAAGCTTCGCCGCTGGTCATAATTTGATTGAACAATCCATTTGAAAACCCCATGGCGGCAATCCTCTTGGCATTTGGCGCGGCGCGTTTGCCTGAATTTGAAAGCACGGATAAGGAATAGCCAGCCTCGGCGAGGCCAATCAGACAGTCAATCGCGCCTGCATATGCACAGCTGCCATCATGGAGAACCCCCCATTGATCAAAAACAATAGCGTCATATTTTTGGGCAATTTGCGCCAAACTGTTGATACATTGGGTCATACTATAGATAATCCGTTTGATTTTGGGCCATATTTTTACACTCAATATAGGCTCTATCACCGCATCGCAAATTAATGGGAATAACAGAAAAGCTGAATAATCAATTTTTGGGAAAACCCAGAAACCCATCGGGCTTTTGGCGAAACCTTCTTTAGATCACGGAAAAGACAGGTTGAGCCAAACTGTATAGATGCTAGGGCCCAGGCGGAAATTATGCAAGCTCTGGCGAGTGAATTGGCTGCGTTTGTCACCCATTTATCTACTTAGACGCGAATAAAGGCGGCATCATAAAACCTGCGCCACGCAAACGGATATTTTGTTTTGGGGTGATAAGACCGCAAATACTTTATCGCTTTTATTTCAAAATCACTTCAACGCCGCGCTGAATGCACACTCTATAAATCTGGCGATCACCCCAATCCCTTAAGGCCGCTTGCAACATCAAAAATAAGCTGCATACTCGCCACGTTCGTGAACTATGTGGGATCAGTGCTGCAACTGCTCTGCCAATCCCGTTGCAGTTAAAGATGGGAATTTTAATGAAACAACTAGTTTTTGGGGTGATTGCATGTTGCCTCTTAGCGTCCGGCGCGCTCGCTCAAACGCGCTATTTTTTATTCCCAAGTGAGGTGCCCGCTTTCACCGCGCAATACGCCCGTATGGTAAATGTTTTTGGAATTGCCCATTCCGTTCAAAACAGCGATGCGTATGGTATTCAATTTTCGCTTTCCGATAAAAGTGGATCAATCAACGTTGTCTTTCCGGGCCCCTTACCGGAAGCGTTCGAAATGGGGAGCCCGGCTGTTATTCAAGGCGAATTTGATGGTGAGCGTTTCAAAGCAACCACCATATTAGCACAATTTTCCAGTGAGTATTTCCCCATAGCTGCGCTGGATGAATTGCGATCTTACGGCGTATTAATTGATAAGGACTGAGCCTGTCTAAATTGCGCCTGTCAGGTTACGTTGCAGCCCAAAGCTATGCTTGGTAGCCAGCATAGACAGACATCATACATCTTTCTAGATCATCAAAAAAGCGCCTTACCCAGCGCCTGTAGCTGGTTGAGCTGAAAAAAATCTGCCCTGCATCGCTAAAACGCAAGCTATGCGAAAAGGCTTTCGCTAATGCGCCGCGCGGCGGATTGGAGCATGTCTTTGCTCTTGATGGCATCGGATATAGTCACGCGCTGCGTTGGACCATGAAAGGCAAGCGCCGCAATGTAGCGATTTTTTGGATCCGTGACAGGCACTGCTATCGCTACCATATCATCCATAAATTCTTCTTGATCGAGCGCGTAGCCATTCTTTCGAACTTGAGCAATCTCAGACAAAAGAGTTGCTGTTGACACATGGGTGTTTTTGGTCATCGCTTGCAAATGCAGCGTCGCTAAAAAACTTTTCAGTTTGGCCATTGGAAGGCTCGCCAAAAATGTCTTTCCACTGGCAGTACAATGAAAGGGCACGCGCGAGCCGATTGGCAATTGGATCCGAAACGCCCAACCGGTTTCGACGCGATCTAAATAATCCATGCCGGTTTCACGCGGCACCGCGAAATTCACAGTTTCCCCAACCTCTTGTGCAACATCCAATAATATTTGCCGCCGCATGATGTGATCGCGCGAATTATAAAGCAACCCCGCGCCAATTTCACGCAAACGGCGCGCAACTTGATATTTTTTGCTGTTGCCTAGACGGGTGATAAACCCAAACTCTTCCAGCGTGGCGCATAAGCGATGTACGGTCTGTTTGGGAAGGTTCAACACAGCATTGATCTCGGTCGCCGTCATCGGGCGATCACTTTTGCCCAGCACTTCAAGGAT
>ERZ1049444.1478-NODE-1478-length-17674-cov-5.001192_pt1 | contig 17674 bp, 14 predicted proteins | sample MGYA00383101_ERZ1049444 | MGnify/ENA primary metagenome ERZ1049444 (study PRJEB29581, sample SAMEA5548371) | metagenome | biome: marine; feature: coastal; material: water | depth 50 m | study: Short-term variability in the microbial, nano- and picoplankton...
ACTTACACTACTGTAATATATAGCTCCATCTACTAATGTAGCACCATCATTATCTACGGTAGGATCAGAACCTTTAACACCTAAAAACCTGTCATCAAACGTATCTAACAAAGTATCTGCACCAGATTCTGCCGCTTCTGCCGCTACTCTTGCAGTATTTGCTAATGCAACCTGTGCGACAGCATCTAAATAACTTTGATTAGCATTTGACGCATATGTAGAAGCATCATCTATATTAACAGTCGAAATATCTATATTCCCACTTGCATCAAATTTCAAAGATTTATTAGCTCTTTCTGTGACAGTTTTGTTTAAGGTAGTCTGTGCTTCTGTTGCGTCTGTTCCTATGAGAGTATCTGATAATCTAAAGTCTCTAGAAGTTTTATCATTTAATTGTTGAGCTTGATTTACAATTAAGTCTAATTGACTTTCTAGGGATTCTGCTTCTAATTGGGAATTATTGGCGAGATCGGTTTCTTGTTTAAAAGGTACTTCTCTTATAAAGATAACATTACCTGTGCCGGTTCCCGGTACATTACCAACTGTAAATGTAACTGTTGCGAGTTTATTTAGAATTGAAACAGTGTAATGAGTAGTTATACTTTTAAGTACTTCATCTACATATACTTTAATATGTGACTCATCTGTTACTGGAATATCTACTTGAGGCGACGTTTGTCGAAAAACAAAAACTGACTGGTTATTACCTCCGTTTAATTCTGCTCTATTTATATCTGTTGTAATCACTTTATCCTCCCCATATTGATGATGGTTTTATTAAATAATCCGCATTAGACCCTCTTGCACGAGCCTCTAATCGTTTTTTATATCCGGGTCTAAATGTTTCCATTAAATTATAATGTATAAAGTAATTAACAGCGGCCTCTGTATAAAACAGATTAGCAAAAGGAACTTGATGCCGCAAGTGATTATATACATCTACTGCATCTTTATTACCTTTTACTAGCTCATGACCTAAGTCTGTCCACGAAGTAATTGTTTTATATGCACTTCCTGCTATAGCCTCATCCATGTCATGCTTATAATTTCCAAATTGACCTCCTACAAAGTCTGCAAGAAATCCTAAAAACCCACTTTGTTCTAATGATCTTCTAAGAGTTTGTGGATCATCATATGCCATTGGCTCTTTACCTACAACCATATTTTTTAAACTAGCAGATACATATCCTAGTCCTATTGCCGGCATTATATGTGCTAATGATGGTGTTCCCATTTCATACATTCTAGGCATTAGACCTCTAATCATTTTAACTTGATGAGTCCGAAACTGGAAAAAAAGCCGTAATGTTGATTCTGGCAATGATCCTCTTGCATGTTCACCAAACATCCATGCACGATCTGCCGCACCTGCTTCTGGCACTGCAAGTCTACTTTCCATTATATAGTATCTATTAATAGATTGCTCTATCCTACGTACATCATCTCCCGATAATCCTGCTTTTGCATATTCAGATTTTACTTTAAATGTTCCGTCAGGTTTCTTTTCTGCAACAGTATCAAAGAAATGATCGGATGTAAAAAATTTATTCTTTTTACTCCCACTTTTATTAAATTTTGTTTCATCAAATGCTCCTACTTTTCTTAATATATTCCAATCTTTTGCATTTAGATCGTATGCTTCTAATAGCCTTTTAAATTTAGTAGGAAGTTTATCAAATGAATGCGCTAAATTATCTGCAACATGCATCGACATCATCTTAGCGGCTCCTTCTCTTGCAGAATTAGTCCACCAGTTCAATAAATTAAGATCGAACATTGCATCAGTCATCTTATTCATTGTACCCATTGCAGGGTTATTTATGTAATTTCTTGAATATGTTTCAAATATTCCTTCAACTCCAACATTTAATTGCCTTAAGAGTACATCTCTTTCGCCAGTGGATATGTTACGTGTTGCTTTTTTTAGTATATGATTTATTAGACCTAGATATGCTCTACCCGGTTTTACACCTTGATAATGAAGAATTACTGCACCTGTCCATAAATCATTAATTGATGATAATGTAGCTTTCCCTAGTTTTGTTATATATTCCCAAAACTGGAATCCTGTTACCATCTTTGCTAAAGTTGGATTACCAAGCTGATAAGAATCACCAGTTACTTGAGATAATGCCCCTCTTAACCTCCTATATTGACTGCCAGTAATTCGTTTTGTTTGATGTAACTCATGCATAGCTCTTTGTAATTCATCCGTAGGATTTACCTCTTTCCATTTTATATTTTCTAATGCATTTTCAGCTTCTAGTATTAGATTATTATCTCCTGTTAATTTAGCTTCAGCAAGGGCATCTTGATGTTTACTTAAATTTACCGGGTCAGGAACAATTTTCTTTCTGAAGCCGAATCCAAATGCTTCTCCAAATGAAATGTGATTATCTACCATTGTCATATTTTCAAATATTGCATGTGCTATATTTTCATGTCCATATGATTTATTATAATTAATAAAAGAATCTGCATCTTTAAATTTCAATGTTCTTTTTAAATGTAGAGTATCCAATAACAAACCTTTATTTGTAGATTTAGCTGTCATTGCAGTATATGCAGAACGCAAATACTTCTTCATATCAAATTTTTTCTCATCCCATGTTAATCTTTTACCTAAAATTGTTTGCCTAATTCTGTCCTTAGTACCATCATAATCTAGGGCTTTCATAACATCATTTACCCATACTTCTTTATCTACTTTAAGCATCCTAAATGCATCATGCCATTGTTTAGTAATATAGTCATCTCTCCATAATACTCCACCACCAAAACTATTAAGTTCACCTACTTGTCTTTTTTGATATTCTGTAATTGATTCTGCTAATTCAAAAGCTAATTTATTTTTAGTTTTTGGCTTGCCATCAAACATATCCATTTCTGTAACTAAATCATGAACAAAACCTTTATCATTTAACTTGGCTTTAATATCTTTATTCGGCATTCTAAGTTTTGCTGAAAAGAACCCTGCTCTCGCTTGCGCTCGCGCTAACGATCTGGATGTAATTCCAGATGTATCTCCTACTAAGAATTTAAATATAGCATTATATGGTTTTTTGATTTTGGTAGAAACATTCTTTAATTTGTCTAAAAACTGCCTTGTATTTTTTTCTGACAGATCATTATTAGCTTTACGGAATCTATTAAATCTTATTTCTTCTATAAGTCTATTAGCAAGGTCGTCATCACCTGTTCCTGATTTCATTTGTTGTTGCATCCATTTTATTTCTTCTGGAGTAGCTTTCATTTCTTTTAGAATATCAATACAACTACTCATGACGTACACCTCCTATATGCTCCTATAAAAGTCTTTGCACCACTTTTAGCATCTCCAAATTTTCCTTCTAAAAAACTTAATATCGGATGTGCTTGTTCCTTTATTTCTTCAATAGATATATTTTCAAAGTTTTCTGTCTCAGTCTTCATTTTTTGTGTTGCCTCTGTATCAGTTGTTCTAAATCTAGCATCAGTACCAGAACCATCTATTGCTACAAAACCTTGATCACCCCAAGTATCTAAAGAATCCGATAATGCTCTTGCTAACTGTTCTTTCTTAAAATTACGTCTAAAATTCATTGCCATAGGTAAAGTACCTAATACTCCCCCAAATAATCCTGCAATCATTACATCAAATACACCGCCCATATAATCTATATCTTCTTCGTTATCACTCTTTCCCATATGTTTTATAGTTTGATATGCCGATTCTGCAAAGATTCCTTCCATTGAATATTTGCCAACAGGCTTAAATGGCGCAAAAACACCTTTAAGTGTAGCTTTAACAGGATTTATGACTTTCGATAGTCTACTTACTTGTGCAATGCTTTTACTAGCTACAGTAGCCGATGCGCCTCCCATAACGCCCACCATTGAAATCTTACCTATATCAGCAGTATGTTTACCTATTCTTGCTAATTGATACGCTGTCCTGCCCCCTGCGGCTATTTTGGACACCGGGCCTACAAATGGAATATACGATAATGGATCAAATGCCGCCGCACCAAGTGCCGCACCGATATTATGTATAGCAAATGGGTCTGTATTCCCCATATTTAATTCAAATTTAACATCACGATCATATCTTTCTGATAAAATTCTTGCATCGGTATTTGTTAAATTTTCATGCCATTCAATCCCTTTACGAAAATAAACAGAATTTTCTTTATTCCACATCTCCATTGGTATAGTTTCATCACTACCATACGCACGATTAATAGCATCACTGGCATAAGATATGGTATCATTTGACATATGCATTTCCCAAGTTTGAGCCATCTGGTCAAATACACCGGGTTTATACGTACGTACAGCTTGCTCCATAAACTGCCTACTTGCATAACCTTCATTTCTATCCATTAGGAATGTTTCTTGTCGTCTCATTACTGATCTCTAAGAATTTGTTCTGCAGGACTTAAAATCCCCTGTCTTTCCCGACTATATTCTCCTCCTACTACTGTTGGCTTTGTTTCAAAAAGTAACCCTCTTGGTTTACCTCTTGATCTACTTCTACCACCTAAACTACCTTGTTTACTATATGAACCAGCACCATGTCTAAAGGGTACTACATCAGGAGTAAATAAATCAATTAAACCATTGAAATGCAAATCAAAATACTTTTGTTCAAAAGCATATGTTTCTTGTAATCTTACTCTTTCCCATTCTTCAGCAAATTTTTCTTTAGATAAATGTTTATTCTTATCCCAAAATGGTTTAACAACTTGAGACCATTCGTATTTGCCAATCTTCCAAGGCCACCATGAACGTATAGCAACTTCTTCTAAACCTCCCGGTATTTTATCTACAACTGTACTAGGCCCTTCATCTATCCATCTTTTGACATTGGTTTTTATATCTTCATCGTTATCAATATCCATGAAGTTGCCTCTTTGATAAGCAGACAAGACTTTAAATTTTTCATCACCTTCATATTTAAGTATACTTAAAACATTTCTACCATCTTTAGCCTTATCTTTGTACATCCATCTTGCAACTGCTGTTCTTTTATCTCGGTCATGCATATCACCAGTCATTAAAACAACTTCCATTCCTTTACCATCTTGTGATGGTCTTGTTGCTGTCCATATGGAAGCATCTTCATCATTTTCTAATAATTTTTTCTTAAGTTCAGCTAATTTAGTAAGTTGATGATGAGGTTCGCCACCCATCTCTTTTTGTAAATTTTCATGCTCAGCTAGAATTTCAAATGTAAGATGCTTATTTTCTTTAATTGCTCTAATCATTGCATAGTTAGCATTTTCATACATACCATCTACTGTCATATGTCTTGCTTTTAAGTCACTTTTTTTAAATACCATATTAATATCTGCTCCACCATCATAAGTAACGTATGGCTCATTTAATAGATCCGCAACACCTTGATATCCTAAATCACTAAAATGAGAATGGTTAGCTAGTGCTTCGATTAGATGACCGAAAGAATTCTTTCTAGGCCCTGATTCAAATTGTGAAGAAAAGCCACCTTCTCTTAAATTATCAAAAACAGCATTTCTTTCGTTTTCATAATGCTTATCACCCCATTGTAATGGTGCAGAATAATCAAATAATATATCAAATATTTTATTATTTAAAACGGCTTTGTTAGAACCTTGCAATTCTGGTGACAAATCTCTCCATGATGCTATTGCAGATAATCTTTTATCATCACTTCGATACATTTGCTGTTGCATCCAAAAACTTGTACGACCATCATCATTTGCATATTTATCAATATAATTCCAATGTGCCTGTACATCTGACGCTGATTCAAATTTCCTCATTTTACCTTCTCCTTTGAAGTAGCATGATCTTGTTTCATCTCTATTAAAACTGAATCACTAGGGAAAAATACGTTCATAGCATTTTGAAGAAATTGTCTCTCTACATATAGATAATGTATGACTTCTTTATGATCATTCTCTTTACTTGGCTTATCTTTGCCAGATATATATGCTGTTCTATCTTCTCCTGTAGCTTTCCACCTCATAGTTACTTTTTCTTTTAAATCATCCGTCCAACCAACGTCTGGATCTATTTCAAGGCCCATATCTTTTAAATAAGTACCATTAGGATCTTTATTTAACGATTCTATTCTAGGAATTAGTACACTATTTACATATTGATCTCCTATCACACGCATTGCTCTTGTTTTTTTACCACCTTCACCTATTTGTTTTTTTTGTATTTTTTGCCATCCATCTGTTAAACTTTTCATTGATTTCATTTTAAAGTCGTCAGTATTAAAATTTATAATTTCTTCAAAATCAAGCCTGTAATTTGCTATCATGGCATGTTGTTCAGGACTTAGTTGATATAATCTAAAGTTATCTTTTTCGCCTTTTGCTAATTGCATAGGATCTGGATTATGATAGGACTTTTCATTATCTAGATTTGTTTGTTTGACAAATAATTCGTTTTGATAATACCCGGCTATAGCGTTCAATAAGTTAGTTACTCCACCATCACCTAATCCTCCTTTAGGACTTCTTGTAGAAATTCCGGGAGTGAAACCTAATAAAAGATTTCTCGCCTCAAATTCAGACATTTTACCCTGCTTGGCAAACTCTTCAATAGATTCCTTTTTTGGTATCCATATATCTTTTGTAGTATCTATTTCATAATATTGACTATATTGTTTAAATCGTTTTGCTATATCTTCTGAACGTGCAATATTAGCAAAATATTTACTATACCATTCTTTATACTCATTTTTTGTTTTTTCTGCTTCTGCTTTTAAATATTTATCGTAGGTTTTCTTTTGACCTTTAGCACCAAGTACTAAACCAATCATTGTTGATTTAACATGATCTGCATTTCTAAACCCTGAAGCCTTCCCTCCTAATCCATTATAAATAATTTCTGCATGACGATTAGTTCTAAATTCTTGTTCTTTCAGAGTATATGTATGAGGCTCACCTTCACTAAAATCCTTACCTTCAGGATCAAATGCTTTGTAACTAAATAACCAGTTTTTAGAATTTTCTCCTTGAAAAAGTATTTGTTGCGAATTAATAAAATTATTCCTTTTTAGTTTTTCTGCTTCTGAGTTTTCTTTTATTCGTGCATTAGTAACATAAGTAGCTAATTTATCATCATTATATACAATTGATTCATAACCATCTAAACCCGGATCTATTACAATCTTTCTATTCACAGCCAAATCAAATGCCTTTACCTCATCTAACCCTCTATAATGCTCAAATTGGATTGCACCTAATTTCTGAGCATAATTATAAATACGCAAATTAGCTTTACCCGGAGACATCAAACCACTATCAATTTTATGTTTTAATACTTTATCAATGTAATTATGCAATAAATTATTAGCGGCAAGTGTTTTTTGTTCGTCCAACCCTTTACCTTTTAAAAAATTAAATACCTTTCCCTTCGTGCTACCAGATCCAAATTTACCGTCACCTTTACTCCTGTCACCACTATCTTCTACTCTTTGTCCTTCTAATTCTTCTAATTGTTGAGACAAACCACTTAATGATCTAGTCTCCAATAATGACAACTGATTTTCGCTACGGTCAACTAACTCACCAAAATGTAATTTCAACGCATCTGCTTTAAATTTTTTATCAGCGATTTCAATAAATGGTGACATTTCTTCTATAGCTTTTTTGCTATATTTTTCAGAATTAGGTTTAAATACTTTTAAATCTTTATAACTACCATCAAGACCAGACTCAGTACCATATAAATTTTGAAATGCCGTTAGCTGTTCTGAAGTTTGTCCATTAAGTCCAATACCTAATTCCTTAGTTGCATCAATATAATGGGTTTGCATATCAGCAGATATATTCACTTTCTCTTCTTCTCTTGCTAAGTTACGCATTTTATTGCCAACGGTAACTAACGTTTCCATACTTCTAGAAATACTATCAAACATTTTTTGGTCTGACTCATGGGAATCCCCACCTGTATTACCAACAGTAGGGTCACTAATCTTCAGCCCTTTACTTTGATAACGTCTTAATTGAGGTTTAGCCCCAGATGTATCTTGTATTTCAGCCATTATTTATCCAAGTGTAAATTGTCCTGCTTTAATTTGATCCCATGAAGCCCAAGATTTATTCCAGAATGCTGTATCTGTGCCACCTATACCCCCTGAAGCCTGAATACCAGCACTCGTAGTATATCCAGATGCCGCCGCACTTATAATACCTGCTACCATTTTCCGTTGGTTAGCTTTATGAATATTACTTGCTTGTTTATTTAAGAAGTTTTGATTTGTTTTTGCAGTTATTAAATCTTCTTTATTTTGTCTATTAGTATCTCTAGTAATACCTTCAATATTCTTTTCTGTATTATCATTAATAGATTGTACCACCGCATCTAATTGAGTCTCTTTTGATCTCATTATATCTTTAACTGTCCCACTTATAACTGCTCCGCTACCTGATGCTTCTGTTTGTGTATTTTTAATATCTTTATTAGATGCCACATATGCATTAATAACTGCATCTCCTCCCATTTCTTTAACATCTTCAGTAGCTAAATATGAAGTCAAATTACGATCTGCTATTCGTCGATATGCTGTTAGCATAGACTGATGCCCTTGTTGCTTCAGCATATGTGCTTGTGCTTTTCCTGATTGGATTGAACTATACGTCCCATAAAGAGACGCTCCAACTGTTACACCAGTAGAGATCCAACTCATATCTTTACCTCTAATTCATCAAATGATTTTGCAATAATTTCATCTTCAATTTTATTTAAATCTGTTTCAAACGTCCTGTGTACAGTCACGACAATAGCATTAGTATGAGTATATAACATCCTCTTAGTACCTGCTGGTGTAATAGTATAATATGGGGCTTGTAATAATTTCTCGCCTTCCTCTGATAATACTGAGATTTTGCCTTTAATCAAGAAAAATGGATGAGCTATTTTATGTATTTTACTAATAACAATTTCACCTCTAGGCATAAATATTTCCCGGATATACAATCCATCTGCATATGTATGCTTAACAGGATTAATAGCATTAGCTTCTTCTCCCTCTACACTATCTTCACGACTACTAATTTCTTTTTGTATATCAGTAACATAGTCCCTATACTCTTGCTTAGATATTTTTGCTGGATATGTTTTGATAGGATTATTTAAATATGTTGTATCTACTCTTCTAATAACAGAATCCATTAGCTACCCCCGGTTTCTGTTTCTAAAACAATTGCATTTATTTGCATTGGGAAAGGCCCATTTGATATGATCTTAATTATAAAATCATCCCAAGCCATACCAGATAATGAAAGTTTTCTTTTCCCGGAAAATAAATCAATCTGTTCTCCCATAGCATCTCCAGAATATCTGAACAAAATTTCTTCTGACAAATCTCCATATTCTATTTCTATACCTAAAGATTCTTCAATTAGAAGAGATATATTTTTTATTTGTTTAGAATATGAATACTGATTCTCTGGTGCAGTAGGTTCTAATGTCTCTAATTCTCCATTATAAGCTAGTCCTACTACAACATCTGTTCCAACACTATTATCTAATGTAATAGCTCCTGATGATACTGTTTTATTATTATGTTGCATACCATCATAATATATTGATACAGATTCACCTTCTAAATGATCTAACCCACTAACTACACCTCCACTCTGTGTAGTAGTTATTGCGGAATCTAAGAATACTAATTCGTTGCGTGTTAATGCTCCTTCCGTAGGGAATCTTGCTAATGTTTCCATGTGATATTTTAATACACCACCTATTTTCCTTTCAACTTTCATCCATACTTGATCATGTGAACTTGTTGCTATCATTTCAATATCAGTAACTTTAGCTTCAGTTCCAGATATGACATGTTCCGACCATGCTTGAAATGCAGTCTGTCTATCATAACTTAAAGACAATAACCTGCCATCATCCATCATCAACCAAATAACATTATTAGGTCTTTCCTGCCATACCATCTTTTTTATTTCAGATGATTTAATTATATCATAACCTTTAATTGATATTTTACTATTAAACCATTGACCTTCTGCACCTTCAAATAATAACTGTTGTACATCTTTACCTCCAATTTGTGCATACATTAGAGCATTGGAAACAACAACAGGGGGTGTATCTGTAGCAGAAAAAGAGGATTCTCTATTAATAGTAAATCTAAATGGTGTTACAACTAAATTAGTTTCTGAACCATAAAGCATGTATACACCAGCAGACGTACCCATAGTCATCTTCTTTGATTCTGCAATCCATTTTATTTGGTCTAAAGTGTCAGAATCTAATGTAAATGTTAATGCGCTTGATGCCGTAATTACTTCAATTGCTTCTCCCATTATAATAGAAGATGGAGAATCCTGTGCTGGAAGTTCACTAGGTGCAAATGAATAGAAGTTATTTGTCTCTGATAACCATACAGTAGAAGGTTGCAACTTTGTTGCGGCAAATACCATTCTCTGTTGATATATCTGAGATACTGTTGGATATCCCTCACCAATACTAAATGCTCCTACTCTAAAATCTGTTGTGCCAGCTTCTTTATTAGTTGTTGGATGTGGGGGGCCAAAAACTCCAGTCGTGGTATCTCTACCACGAATATTACACATTTCCGTTTTTAAGGTCACATTAATCGTATGATTAGATGCATGTACAGAATTAATTATACCCCAACACCATCTTATCCCCCCTATTCTATTTAATGGCCTAGCTAATGGATTTATCCTTATTAACCTACCAGCATCTTCTTGGGTTGCAGTTGTATCAAATAAATCATTATTTGCAACACTATTTTTATATACAGTTAGATTAATAGTAGTCGCCGCTTCATCAACATATCTATGTACGTTTACTTTCGCATCAGCAATAGTAGTAGATGTCCATAATTCAAATTCTACAGCAGAACCCCCATCAGTATCAGAAACTTGAAAAGATGTCGATGTCGTTGAAATAACGTAAAAATCCGCATCTACATGTTTTTGAGCCGCACTCGTAGTAGGACTTGTATTATCTCTTGTTAAATTACCCCAACCTCCTGAACTATTTGTAGTACCAGAAGGAGTTGTTTGAGCATCATCATCTAATCTGACTTTCATACCAACTTGAAGACCATGATTCGCAAGTACAACATGATTAGTTACAGTATTAAATTCTACACCAGCTATTGGAGCTGTGTTTGAAGGTTCAGCTTTATATAACGCATATCTTTGTGTAGCATCTGATTCAGAGTAGACATTAATTTCATTATATGGCCCATCACTAAATACAACTTCATATGTAGACCAGATACTACTATCTTCTGCTACGCCACTTCCAGTTGCCGTTTCATCAATAACTCGCTTTATTATTTGTGGCGGTTTAGTTGGACAACATACAAATAAATAATCCCCACTTTGGGTAAACTTTAGTAAAGGTAATTCCGCTTGAGTCCAAGTTGGAGTTAGTATTTCATATGTTTGAGGAGGAACTTGTTTATCTACTAATAGTTCATCCTGCGACCAGACTCTTAAATAACCTCCAGTAGTTAAAGTAAGATGTGTTTGTCCTACTTCTAGGATGTATGTATTATCTTTGTCTTTAAAGAATGGAATGAAGATTGAGGAAGGATCTTTTAAATCACCTATATAATTTGTACCCGGACGCTTCACCACAGGCCCGGAGAGAACAGGAATCATGTTCTTAGCTCCCTTTAGACCATATTTGTAAAACTCTTCGCTAGAACGCCCCTGAAGGCTTTTTGCTAATACACCTTCAGAAAATCTAGGTTGAACAAATTCATATTTCATAAATGATAACCAGTATTATGATCCAATACTATAATCATATTGATTCGCTTCGTAACCTTGTGATGGGGTATTAAAGGTTCTATGCGGTACAGAGTGTCTACCTCTCTTTGCATCAAGAAAAGAAGATCGTTCCCGATGTTCTGGTGTTTTATCGTGGGAATTAGCGGCTCTAGCTTCTTGTAAAGAAATGACATATCTTTGCATCATTTCTTGTTTTAATCCTTGTTTACTTGTTAGTGTTTCACAAATATCTAGTGCTAACTTCATAGCAATAGCTTCTGCTAGAAGAGAATCCAACATATTAATATCAGTTGGATTACCTACATATAATACATTAAGAGTCTTTTCGTTTGATAAGATGTTCTTCTGTTCAACTTGGTATCTTGATACAGGATCTACTTCAACAACTTTTATACATCCAACAGGTAATTGAAATATATAGTTCCATCCAAATATTGGAGTCCCTACACTTGTTAAAGTTGCTCTCTCTAATGCACTATTCCATGTATGCATTCTTAATACTGTTGTAATAACATTATCAAGTCTTGCATTACACGCTCTAGCTCTAGAATTATTATCATTTAAATTCTGAATTCTTGCTTCTCCTAATGCACCTAAAGCAAAATTAGCTATACTGGTTTTATCCATAGTATTTTATAGGAATGGGGGCTAGTTTCCCAACCCCCGATTGATATTAATCAACAGTATAATAAATACGAACTTCTACAAATGCTGTAGTAGTTGTCGCTGTTGCTCCACCAATAGTCGCTATTACAGTCGTTTCCGAAGTAATTGTAACTGGTGCTAAAGCAATATTACCAGACGTTTGATCTGAACGATGCCTAGTACCAACTGCTGTTGAAGCGGCCGCATCTAAAAATGCAGTAGCGGCTCCAGTATAACCTAATGATAAGGTTGAACTGGCTACCAACGTGGCAGATTGGTGTAAAGATGCTTCCCATACTTTTGCTCCGGGAGGCAGTTTACCAAAGGAAATCGTATCAGAAGTAGTATGGACTAAATTTGTCCCTACTAAGTCTGCAAACGAAAATTTATCATACAAAACACGCATCCGTCCACCCTGATCGGCGACGTCAGTCAGCCTTGCAGGAACAGATACATGTCGTTTCTTGTGACTTGCAGCATTTTGATTTGCCATATTTGTCCTTTCAGATTATGTGTTAAGTAGGTTATGCAGGTTGAAAACATTCGATCTGCAGTACCATCTCTTCCCAAATCCTAGTTGCACCAATATCCATCTCAAAATATGCATATGGAACAAAAGATTTGTCCGAACGTCTTTCTATTTCTGTAATTGGTTCTTCCCATGAACAGAAAGCCAATCCTTGCGGATGAAATGCAAGAACTGATTCAATTACATCGCCAGATACAGTTACTTTAGGCATATTCTCATACCTAATAAACTGAAAACCAGCAAAGAAATTCGTTTGCCCTTCAACCAATGCTCTCAGATTGTTATAATCTGCGCTTTGGATTTGTTGTGAATGCAGTAATGCTTCTATCTGTCCAGCAGAACATACAATAAAATAAAGTGGGTTACCACCTTCATCATATTGATCTGCTTCATTTTCAGATAAAATTCTACGAGCATGTAACAACTTATCAATTGAAAGCGAAAAAGCATTAGTACCGCTATTTTGGACACCCATCATATTGGCATCATAAGAGCCACTACCAAACTGAAACGCTTTAGCAATGTGTTGTTTGGGGAAGTTAGTTGAATTCCAGACTATCTCGGTTGCACCGTCCATTGCCCCACCATCTGATTCATATGCTGAACCAAAAGCGGCATCAACGATTGTTGCATCCATCTTACGAGCCATTGCCATTGACGTAGCTTCTGCGTAAGGCTGAAACACATCATAGTTCATTCTACGAGTGTCAAAACCCTCTACAAAGAAACCAGCATTTTTAGGCTGTGCTGATACTCTCCTACGTTGATGGGAAATCGCTTGTACAGGTGAATCTGCAAAACGTGCAACTTTGTCTAGTGCTTCGTTAGTTCCGATCTTATCAATGAACTCGGCAACACCACGACAATCTGGTTTGTTAGTTACAAAATTCCGTAACCGTGTTGTTTTTTGTTGAAGCGCATGTAATACATCAGCAGAATAGCGATGTATATACGACGTTTCAATGTCATAAAAATTAGCCATAGTTATCCCTTATATGGAAATCTCATACACTTATGTGTATAAGTAAAAGTTACTATAACCTAGAGATTATCCACAAAGGGTCTCAAAAGAACTTTCAATAGGCCAAATGGTTATCTATCTACTTGTACTTTTATTCAGTCTTATCTTCGTCTTTGTTGACCCGGATATGCTGTTTGATACAACTTATCCATTTTTTTCATAGCCGAACTATGACCCGGATCACGATTATCACGATACGAGGTTGAAAAATCCTTGTCACGATAAAGAGCCTGAATTTCTTCTTGTGCTTGTTGTGGAGAGAGCTGGCTTGAACCAAGTCCTGTCCCTACAACTAAGGAATCTTCTCCCAAAAGTTCACCAACTTTAGAAAAGGCTCGGAGCATTTCAGGATGATTACCCAAGCCAGATTCATCCATAAGTTGACTTAATTCTGGTGACGCAAATTGAGCAAATGCCCTTTTTGCATAATCCAATTTACCATCATAATTCTTACCCCATTCTTGTTGGAGTTGCATGGTGGTATTTACTTCTTGATCTTTTTGAAGCTGAACATTTTCTGCTTCTTCTTGTTCCTGACTATCAGCATATAGATTGAGTATATTTTCTGCTTGCTGTTGGGTTAGACCAGTATCGTGAGCAAATTCACGGAACCCATCTAATTCTCCATTTTCATCGTTAAACTGGTAATCTTTGGCTTGTTCTGGTCGTCCCATTTTATTATAAAAACCATTCCAATCCTCACCTTCTTGAGGTATTGCCACCATTTGATCAGGGTTACCCCCTATCATTTTTACAGCATTAACATATGATTTTGCAAGTTTATCTACTGAATCAAAAGTTGCTAAACTCGGTTCATCTCTCAATCCTGCTGGCATTTCAGCCGCATTAAAACCTATTGATACGACATCTGAACTTGAATCGCTAGTGACTTGTCCTGATTCTTCAGGGGCTACTACTTCTTCCGTCATTTTATTCTATTATTAAATGTTATCCTGCCGTTTCAATCTGGCAAGCTCTTGTTGATCATAGCGTGTACGAAGCACCCTAAGATCGGTGTCCACCAACTCCATAATCTTAAGCACCACACTACGTTGGCCTTCTTGCCATGCAGATAAGTACGGATCGGGAGTTGGTGTAGTCTTAAAAACAAAGTGATCTTTAATCAATTTATTTAAAACTGCTTTCCCTTGTTCAGTTTCAAAACATTCTTTAAAAGCCTTCCTTGTTTGTGCTTCACGGTCAAACCATTCCATTATTTATGTTTTCCGGTAGCATGGTTAACATGACAGGAAGCACAATACTTCGTTTTTTCTACTTTTGGGCTTATTTTTACATTAGGCATTCGTCCTATATGTTTCTGAAATACAGCGGCTTCTTCTTTATTAGATGTTAGATTATATTTCATTTTAGTGGCTTCTCTTTTTAAGAGATATTGTGAAATATTCTTTGGTGGTAACCACTTGTTCGGGCCTTTATAACTTTTAGCTCTATTAACTTGGGCTTCAGTCATTACAATATTACTCTCATCATGTGCCGCCTTATTTTTCATTTTAGGCATCCACTTAAATCCTCCTGATTGCCATATTTCTTTTATAGCTACACCGTGATCTGCATGGAATTTACGTGGTTGAAGACTTTTTCGATTAGTATAAGCACTTTTAATCCAACCTCTATTTTGTAGAATATTTTTTCTTAATACATTTGCACGAGTTACATTTACAAAAGTTTCTCTATCTTCCCAATTTTTACGATTGTAATGCGCTGGTTTACCGTCTTTTGTAACTGCGGCATAATATGCGGCACTATGGCGTGCTTCTCCCATTATTAACCTCTAATATTTTCAGCTTGTGCAGTTTTTTGATTTACATCAGCGGCAACTTGAGCTTGTTGCATTTGTGCCTGTTCTTGTTGTTGTCGTTGTTGTTCAGCCACCATTGCTTGTACTTCTTCTTTTGATCTAATATTTGAAACAGGAACTTGTAATACTTGTGCAGTATTTTGCAAGATTTGATGTGTATCAAAGTACATTGGTATTGTTTGATCAATTTGTGCAAGTGGCATAATCATTTCAAACAATTGGTTCATAGAACTTATTTCACCTGATCTCATTGAGATAGATACAGGGTTCAAATATTCTATTCTAAAATCCTGCATTTCTTCAGGCATTGGCGGTAATAAATAAGACCGTGTAAGTATATTTACAGTTCTCCTAATGACAGGATCAAGGAATTCTGCTTCTTGACGAGCGAGTATTGGGCCTAAAACAGGCATCCGTTGTCTCATTCTTACAGAAACTTCCGTTGCACTAAACCGCATTACATCACCATCAGGGGCTACAGGCCCGGGTAATTCCAGTAAATCTAAGAAGTAGCCTTCCCTAATTGCAGTAATACACTTTGCACTTAGTCTTTCTGCATACTCAGGTTTTGCATCAGTAGGAGCAGGGAAAACCATATCTTTGCCACCTAATCCGACAGAATAGTAATTTATAGCATCTGGCGTTGTATCTAGCGGATCAAGTAACCCCGAATCTGGAACAAACATCGGTGGGGATATTGCTTTTTGTACTGCTTTTAAGTAACTTTTATCCACTTCTGTAATAAGCCTTATATCGGGCATTATTTCCCAAGTTGGGCCTCTTCCATATATTTCTCTATCGGATCGTTCCCATCTGGCACAAACATATGGCATTTCGTCATATCCAGAAATAGATAAAAGGCTCTTCCTTTCCTTTAAATAATGTACAGATACAAAGTTCTTCTTAAATTTAACAGGTAAGTGTTCACGTACAGTCCATGCTGGCAACACTGCATGTACAACATCATATTCATCCAACATCTTTTCCCCATAACCTTTTTCCACTAATTCTGGCGGTAATGTTTTAGGGTCGAATCTCTGTACTATATCTTTGGCTGTTTGTTTATAATTCCGAAAAATTGTATCAATTTCCATTTCACTTCCAGACCCAAGTATACAATCCGAAAGAGGGAAATTGCGGTAACGAGGGCCAAATCCCGGAACATCTTCGACAAAAACAATGCCAGTACCAAATGCTCCAGCTTCAAGATAATACTGAAACACTGCACTTTGGAAATTCGATATAGGTCGAGATATATGATGTTGAATAACTCTCGTTGCTTCTTCCAGCCATAATGCAACATTGCGGTACTCATCTAGATTTGGATTCCCACTTGTCAGTTTAAACCATTCTGCCCCCATAGGGGTAAATACATTATGAATGTTAGAAGCAAACCGCTTTAACAAACGCATTGCCGAACCTTCAAATGCATGATCCATCCTATCAGCACCTCTTGAATGAGTCGTCGTAAAATCAGAACGATGTGGAAGAACATATTCTGCAATATCTTGCCACTGTCGTTCCCATAAATTACGATTATTCTTCAACTTTTCATGATGCCGATCTAATAGAGGCCCGAATGCGCTATTTTCATATGCCATATTTTATCTCAATTTAGAGCTTGTGTTAGCTAATTTTGCTGGCTGAGCCAGAACCAGCATGCATTTTACGGCCCGAACCTTGTTTTCTTTGACCAGTAAGCATCGTAGTCTGCTGTGTTGCCGCTTCAAAGCCAGTTGGCCCGGGGCCGGGGCCTTCGCCCGGTGCATCATCTGAATAGCCACCTTGACCTGAGATTGCTTCCTTACCTAACTTAGCAAGTTCATTAAGATTCCTATTGAGTATATTTCCTGCTCCACCAACAGCAAAATTTATACCTTCCCCAAGTTTGT
>ERZ1049444.1481-NODE-1481-length-17639-cov-5.548737_pt1 | contig 17639 bp, 14 predicted proteins | sample MGYA00383101_ERZ1049444 | MGnify/ENA primary metagenome ERZ1049444 (study PRJEB29581, sample SAMEA5548371) | metagenome | biome: marine; feature: coastal; material: water | depth 50 m | study: Short-term variability in the microbial, nano- and picoplankton...
TGTGATGACCCGTCGCGTACATTTACCTCGTGTGTTTCACCAGCAACTGTGAGGGAGGCGCGTTCTGCAACCAGAGGTTTATTTACTTCTTTGGGAAGTTGCCGCAAGGTGATGCGGTATGTTCCATCTTGTTGAACCATGACGTGCCACGGTCCTGTGATAGGGGGTCTACGATTGATTGAATTGAAATTCCATGGCGGATTCCCAAATGGTAAATACCAGTCCTGCGAGCAAAGAGTAGTTGGGTTTTCCAGAGGGTTGCCAACATCAATAGCAACAGGTTTCATGCGTGGTGACACAGATTTCCAGAATGCTTCATAAAGATTACGAAGTTCAGTAATAACTTCCGGATGATCTTCAGCGATATTATTTTGCTGGGAGTGATCAGTACGGAGATCATAAAGCTCAGTACCATTGATAAGTCGCCATGGACCTTTACAGACACATGATGTGTCCCACGGTTCTTCAGGATGTGAAAAGCCTGCACCACCATGGAGTTGCGTGATGTAGTGTTGCCGATGTACCGGTAGTTTTTCATCACGAATGTTTGCTGCGAATGAAGATCCGTCGGGGTAATGATCTTGAGGAAGTTGTATCTCACATAGATCAAGGAGTGTTGGCAGAAGATCAAGATGAGCTGTCAACCCATGGAAGTCTTTTCCTTCTTTCATTCCGCCGGCAGGCCAATGAAGAAAGCAGGGGACTCGATGGCCGCCCTCATATACAGTCGATTTTTTCCCTCTCATGTGTGCATTAAAGCCACGGAAACTTCCCGTGGGTAGTTCACCCTTAGGAACACCATTAGAGGTGCCATTATCTGTCATGAAAACAAGAATGGTATTCTCCGCAAGGCCCAACTCTTCGAGGTATTTTCGGAACAGTCCTAAGTTGTGATCAATATTGGCGATCATGCCATAAAAATTCGCACCATTCCCCCAGAGAACGGAATCTCGGTATGGTTCACTCCACTCTGGATTGACCCGGTAAGGCCCATGCGGGGCATTCGTAGCGAGATATAAAAAGAAGGGTTCTTTTTGATGGCGTTCAACAAAGTTTTTGGCTTCATCAAACCAGATATCTGTGCAGTATCCAGTAAATTTTTCAAAGACACCATTTCTTTCGTAGGTGTCGTCAAAATAATCATTTCCGTAGTAGTCTGAAGCTTGGCCAACACCTCCACAGCGATGCCAGAGAACTTCCTGAAATCCGCGGTCTTGTGGGCGGTGCGGTGCGTTATCTCCAAGATGCCATTTCCCAATCATGCCAGTAGCATATCCAGCATCTGAAAAAATATCTGCAATTGTTTGCTCATCACGATGGAGCATCGTACGGCCACTGCTCGTTCGGTACGCCCCGGTACGAGCAGGATAGCGACCAGTCATCAGTGCTGCACGAGTTGGCGTGCAGTAGGGACTCACATGAAAGTTTGTGAGTCGAAGAGATTTCTCATGCAAGCGATCAATGCAAGGAGTTTTTATGATTGGATTGCCATGACACGCTATGTCACCGTATCCCTGATCATCGGTCATGATTACAATGACATTTGGCTGAGCGGTTTGTGCGACTGCTTGAATTGGTCTGATAGCACACACCAAAGCAAGTAGTAGGTAACAGCGTATTTTCATAATAGACATTTCTGTGCAGTTGAAACCTGTCCTCACTGAAAGTATGTCGTTTGCTTGCATGTGCTTACACATCGCAGTGCCGAAAGGAGTGTGACACGCTATTTTTCTGAATCGACATCGTTCCTTAAGAAGATAGCCCACGCTTTTTGTTGGTTGCTACTTTAATGATATTCACCGAACCAACGATCTTTAAGATCATCAAGTATTCCTGTCTCTCGCATTTGCAGAATTGCATTGTTGAGCGGTTCACGAAGCGTACTCCCTTGTGGGAGTGCAAGCGCGAAGTCAAAAGAATTAAAGATTCCAGGAACTAGTCGAAGTTCATTGGGTTTGGAAGTATGTAAAGCAAGCATAAGTGTGTGTGACTCAGAGACAAGTGCATCGCATTCATCACTTGAAACAGCCGCCATCATCGTTTCAATGTTTGGGTACAGGACAGGGCTGCCTCCGTACTCTTTCACGGCGTCAATAACGACCCCGCCTTCTTGGCAAGCCACTGTTTTGCCAAAGAGGTCACGAGGGCTACGCACGGTACCGGTGACCTGATCAACAGTCATGGTGGTGGTGAGTGTGCTAGTGAGCAGGGCCACGAGCACAATACCACCAATCATCCAGGTGACTGCAATAACCCGTCCAGTGACTGTTGAGATCACTTTATTTTCACAGCCACCGGTAATGATCGTACTCACACTCCACCAAACTGCTTCCCAAACACCTCGAGGATATGGGGCTGGAAACGATTCTGCGTTATGGCGTCGTTCAAAGAGCCAGAGAAGGTGTCCTGTCAGAATCATCGTTCCGATTACGCTTGTAAGGATGGTGACTAGCTCCCACGAGATTAAATTCGTGAGGGCTGTGAAAAGGCGACCATCATGATCACGCGGGACAGCAATCTGTAGTCCTGAATGCACGACCGGATGTGTGAAGTCAACAAGCTTTTCACGTTGCTCCGTCACTGCGAGTGGACCAAGAAGTACATCAATGTCACCGTTTCGGGTTGCATCGAAGAGTTTTTCAATGGATGGAATTTGCACATATTGTGTGGATGCTCCGATACGCTTCGATAACTCCTTCCAAAGATCAATTGAGTACCCATGAGGTGAATCCCCCTGATACTCTGCCAGTCCTTTTATCGGCAAAACTGCAACCCGTAAGGGATCGATTGTTTCGTTCCTAGCTTGCTCCTGTGCCCGAAGATGCCGTGTCGAATCACTTGTCTGACAAAGAACACTGACTAAAAGTATTACAGCAAATCCCTTGAATGAACACTTCACGCGGAGCCTTTGTGAAAAAATAAGTAGAGTTGTTCCGAGCAGAACAACTCCACCTGCAGCCACAATGGCAAGTGGTGGTAAAGATAGATTCATTGCATCGGTTGTTGCTGAATTGGGTAGGGATTCTTTGTCTTCGATACCAGTCATAAAGAGAAGGACGAGTGGCATTGAATTATTTGCGACATGGCAGAGAATTGCCGGATAAATGCTTTTCGTGAGAAGTACAATTGTGCCGAGTGCGATTCCAAGTAGAAATGTTTGTGGCATACGCTCTGGCAGAAGATGAAAGAGCGCAAAGCAGATCGCTTGTGCAAAGACAGCGAGAGCCATTCTTTGTGTGCTGGGTTTTTCCCCACAGAACGCAGAAAGTACCCAGCCTCGAAAGAGGAGTTCTTCCAGACATGCTGGAAGTATTGCGATCAATATCCATGCCAGCCACCAAGGTTGATCCAGCATGAGAGAAAGAATTTTCTCGGAGAGTTGTTTCATGGCCGGTGACATCTCAATGCTGGTGAGTTGTAAGAGAACTGCGGCACCAAGAATAAAAAGTCCTCCTCCAGTCAAAACGCCACCTAGCAGTGCGCTAAGGCCACCTAGGCAAGAAGACCAAGCCGATCCAGTACCAGGCCAAGAAAGAGAAAATGTTTTTTGTATGTTGACCCGCTGCCACCAAAGGAGCATTGCAAGAGGAGCAATAACCGCCACTTGTTGTACAGGTATTGCTAATACAATATTTGCAGGACTAATTCCTTGAACGTACCAGAGACCAGCTAGGCCAACGGCAAGCGCAAGACCGCCGTGAATGACACCGGGGACAAGCCGAGGAGCTGGACGTGCAAATCCACTTGCTGCGTCTGGACCACGAAATAGAATGTCTTCGTCAGTGAGCATTGCTGCCGTTCCACGAAGAAGTACCCAGGTAACGCCGACACTTGAGAGCATCGTTGTGAGCAGAGGTGCGAGCCTAGCAAGCGGAGTAGTCATTTCCCATGACGAAGAGATTTGATCGTCATGAGCGATGGGCTGTTGCTCTGTTGGTGGTGGCGTTAAGGCATCCTGAGAAACAACTATTTGCCCCGTAAAAGGTACTGCAGGGACAAAACCATTTATACTAATGCCCGGCAGAAGCGATATGCCAGCGAGCGCACTAATAAGAAGGATAACAGGCGTAAGCGTATTTTGTGCTTCCTTCACGCTTTTTGAAGCCGTGGTGACAGCGAGGCTCATCGCTGATGCGACGGAAGAAAGACCAATAAATGAAATTAATGTAACGGATGCTCCTCGCCCAATATTTTGTAAATAATACTCTGCAGAACCATCAGGAAAATATCGCAAGGAGACGAGAATTGTCAGAAGAATCGAAATCACGTTTGCTGCAAGCGTGGCGAGCGTCACACCGAAAATAGCGAGAAATTTTCCAAACACAATATCTTGTGTACGACATGGGACGATGAGAAGTGTCTCAATTGTGCCCCGCTCTTTCTCACCAGCAATGGCATCGATTGCTGGATAAAATGATCCAGTCATTGTTAATACGGCGAGAAGTACGAGTATTGCTCCTAAGACTGGCGCAATGATTCTTCGATCAGCAATCACTGCTGCAGGATCCTTGCCCTCGAATACTAATTTGATGGGGTTGAAGAAACTGGGTGGAACTTTTGCGAGTTCCATTCGCTCTTCACGAATCTGAGTCGCAAAACTCTGAAGGAGTGACTCAAGCTGGTCCCGAGTCTTGGTACTTGCAGGGTATTTGTCCGAGACATGGGCAGTCAGATCAATCGTGTTAAATCCTGTAAGCTGTTGTGTAAATCCGTCTGGTACGTCAATCCATAAATCAACTTTTCCGGAATCAAGAAGTTGCTTTGCTTTTTCAGATGATTCAATCTCAGCGAAGACGTCACTGGGCCATCCGGGCGGAGGATTATCTTTCGCTTCTAAAAGAATCATTCCAAGACGGGTAGCTAAACGAGGAGATTCAGGTCCACTAAGAACAAGTGAAAGCGGTGTGGCTGTCTGTTGCTCTGCAGTAGTCTGTAAGCCTGTTCGAACGCCAAGAGAACTCGAAAGAGCAACCAATGGATATGTGATCATTGGTAATAGGAGTGTGACAGCAACAGTTCTTCGGTCTCTTAAAAATTCGAGAAGATCACGACGAGCTAATGACACAGCGGCCCAGAGAGAACTAACAGTGTGGTTCATGCAGGGGTCTCGCTATCAATTGCACGAAAAAATGCACTTTCAAGATCACCCGAGTCTGAAACGAGCGCACCATGCGTGCCCATGGCAACAATGTGTCCAGTGTCAATGATGACAAAGCGATCACACCGGTGTTCGATTTCGTGGAGGCGGTGTGTTGATAGCAAAATTGCGTGACCACGTTCTCTCAGGTGGTCAAGCGTGTCGAGTAGATCGCGTGACCCGACAACGTCGAGCGCATTTGTCGGTTCATCCAAAACAAGAGCCGGGGGGTTATGAACAAGTGCTCTGCCTAGCGAAATGCGCTGGCGTTGTCCTGAAGAAAGCCTGCCAGCGGGACGATCAATGTAATCGCTCAAGGAAAGTGTTTGAATTAACCATTCCAATCGTTCTTTGATGGCATCTTCATCAAGACCATGAAGGCGTCCGAAAGAAGTAAGTAATTCGCGGGCTGTTAAACGATCCGGCACACCAGTTGTGGCCGACACATATCCGAGAGACTGTCGTACTCCAACGGGGTCTCTGACACTGTCGTGACCACAAACCTGAGTACGACCGAAAGTTGGTTGTAGAAGCGTTGCAATAATGCGAAGTGTTGTCGTTTTCCCAGCACCGTTAGCACCAAGCAATCCAACAATTTCACCTGCAGCAACAGACATTGAAATATTGTCAACTGCCCGAACAATCGTGCCATCACTACTCTTGTATTCTTTTACAAGCTCTTCAATGTAGATGACTGGATCATCATCAATGAGTTCTGTTGTTTTATCCATCCATCAATTTTCTACACTTGGTGGAAACTGTCGGTGATTGAGGATAAAGCCAGCAGTTGCAAGAAGTACAAAAACAAGAATGCAGACAGCAATTATTTGCACGGGTGCTGAATAATCATCCACAAAAAGCGTCATCTCAATCGGTAGTTCTTGTCGCCATTCCATCCATTCAACAAGAAGACTTCGCAGCCGTAAACTTACCGTGATTTGATTTACAACAGCAGGTAGTAAACCCGCAAAATACTCAACAATCAAGGCAACACCAACACTGGCGATGAGGGCACGTTTTGGAAGGATAACGGCAGGAAGTGCAAACAAAGCAGCTCGTCCGATACAGGATAATCCAATAAGTATGGTAAACATCACAACTAGTCCGACTGGCTGTGTAGGCTGAGCAACAAGCAGTGTGAGTATGAGTGCCGTGAAAGCAACACTGCCCGTCCAGAGGACGGCAGCAGCAAATGTGCCCAAAAGCAAGCTTTGTCGACCATCTGGCCGGACGGCGATATGGATCCATGTTCCCCGTTCAAGTTCGTCAGCGACAACAGGACACATTGTTACTAGAAGCCCAAGGACACAAAGTGCCTCAGGAATGAGGGCGTATATCATGACAACAGTCATGTTTCGATCAATTGGTGCCGTGCGTGTAACTGCAAACATAACCGCTGCTGGGAAAATGGCACCAGCGAGGCCCATGGCAAGGCGGGGTCGAGTCATTAATCGGCTGAGCTGAAAACTGGTTACTGCTCGGATTGCCGCAAATCTATTCTCTTTGGAAGGGCAATTTTGTTGTTGGTCACGAGGGGTCGCCGTGCGTGAAGAATCATTCATTGCTCAACTCCCCGATGTAGTTTTACGAGTCGACTGAAGATGCCCTCGAGTGTTCTGTCTTCGGCGATTACTTCACTTACTACAAGGCCATCATGGACTGCTTTGGCAACCACAGCTGTGAGATGACTCACTTGTCTTGTCCCGACAGCAACTGTATTCACATCGGATATATGAAGTGTTTCCACAACACCAGCTGCACAGACTATTTGAGCAAGATTATTGACGGAGGGTGTTTTGAATGTGATCGTAGTGGGTAAGGCGTCAACCAGCTCTCTGATTTCTGCTGCAGATCCATTTGCAACAAGCCGACCTCCAAGAATAACAGCGAGATTGGCGCGTAGTGATTCGACTTCGTGTAGAAGATGACTTGCTACGAGAAGACTCCTCGTCTGGGCCCATCTTCGTACAAGATTGACCAGGTCATGCCGAGCGATAGGGTCAAGGCCATCAAATGGTTCGTCGAGTACAAGTAAGTCGGGTTCGTGTGCAAATGCTCCAGCTAATTTCGCCCGTTGGCGCATGCCTTTTGAAAGCGTTGAAAGAGGGCGAACACATGCTTCACCAAGACCGACTTCTTCGAGTGCACGTGCAGCTCTTCGAGGTGCTTCAGCCGTATCAAAACCACTCAGTCGCATGAGGTAGGTGACCCACTCTTGTGGTGTCGCATTACGTTCAGTGATGTCGGCAGCTGGACAATACCCAATCCTGGCAAGAATCCTTCGGTTTCCGAAAGGAGCTTCCCCGAACACCTGTACAGAGCCTATCGTTGGGCGCAATTGTCCAGTAATAAGTCCAAGCAGTGTCGTTTTCCCAGCACCATTTGGTCCAAGTAGTCCGTGAGCACCTTGGTCAAGTTCCGCCGAAACGTCGTTGACGCCAATGACAGTGCCGTAGAGCTTTGTAACGTGCTGGAGGGAAAGCATGGTAATGGAGTGGGCAAAATTGTGGGTTAACTCGATGCGGGAGCAGTTATTCTCCAAGAGAGAATAATGAGACTGCTGACACTCATCAGGAGCAGTGTCATTGAAGATGGCCACCACGAACTTGGTCGCGTATCAATACCAAAGATAGCCGCCTGAACTGCACCAAGTGCATGATACGGAGAGACCCAAGCCCAACGATCCTGCCCGGTGTCGACTCCTGCTGCGCGGGCAAACCACCGAAAGTTACGCCTTATTGGAGAGGCTTCAATTTTTGAACTACGGGAAGATTGATTTTCTTTGGTCGCTGATAGAACAGTTGAAACGCCATCATCTTGTGTACTGGCAACAAGATCAGCTGTTGTAAGTGCTCCATGTGCGATCCAGCACGCCACCCATGTAGCGAACCACGCAAAACTAGCGATACGACTTTCAGCCGTGAGTGATGAATAAGCTAGGGCTAGAAAGACAGTTGGAATGGCTAGGATAAAGCTTGCAGCAATAATACGAATTGGAAGGTCCCACGTCTCAAATGCAACTGAAACACTGGGACTTACAAGAACACCTGTGAACCAGAGTGCGAGTGCAGGCAGCATGGTTATGACAAGAACTAACAGAAAGAGGATAAGAGACTTACCGAGTATGTATTCCGCCCGTCCTACAGGTCTGGTGAAATAAATGAGCCAAGCTTTTGCCCTCAAGTCGCGTGAAATGAGTGTCGGGGCAACTAATCCAAGAACGGCTGCTAGAAGCATCGCTTGAGGGGCTCGCATGAAGGCCAGAAGGAGGCGTGTCCAAACCAGATGTCGTGTGGTTTGAACATCAACGTCACCATCATTACCACCGAGGACATCAGCGAGCACTGTGCCGAGCATGCCAACACCATCAAGATTGCGGCCACGTTGTGCCGCTGTGTTAAGTGAGGTCAGGCGTCCCTCATCAACAGCCTGTTCAAACGCAAAAAAACTGGCAGCAAAAATGAGTGCTGGGCTCCAAGCAAAAAATACCATGCGTCGAAGCCAACGGCTTTCCCAAGCCAGCCGAATGCCAGTCAAAGCAATGACCCAGATCGTTGTTGAACGGCCACATCGCTTGTTGTTCCACGGACGATAGCCGACATCTTGCAATGGCATTAGTGACTTCCTCGCAAGGTCTGGTCTTGTTTATGGGAAACTTGTTCAGACTGGCGAAGCGTTTCAATAAAGATATCTTCGAGTGGACGGGTTGCCGGTGATAGAGAACGTATGCTTACTCCAGTTTCAGCTGCAGCAGCCCAGACCGTATTGATACTTTCTGGATTTGGTGACGCAAGAGAGATAATGGATTCTGTCTCATGTACTTCCACACGTGCAGTAAGACCACGCTCAGAGAGTTTTGCTGCAAGATTTTTCAGTGGTCCAATACCTACAAGATGGTGCTCAGGCTGAGGAGGTTTAGTAAGCGCGTCAATGGTACCAGTGAGTCGTACACGACCTCCAGCAAGCACGATGACCCGATCACAGATAGCCTCTACATCAGGCAGAACATGTGTTGAAACAAAGATTGTTTTTCCATGATCTTTGGCGAGAGTAGTGAGACGCCCGAGCATTGCTTGTCGCTCAATGGGGTCAAGCCCATTCGTCGGCTCATCGAGGATGATCATATCTGGATCATGAACGATAGCAGCGGCAAAAGAGACCTTCTGACGGGTGCCGACTGAGAGCGTCTCAACCGGTCTATAACGCTCTTGACCCGCATCGCACCAATCCAAGACTTCGTGAGACCTCCGCAGCGCTTCAGTTGATGGTAACCCTGAAAGACGTGCGGCATATCGAACCATCTCAACACCAGATAAACCCGGAATCGTACATTCATCTTCGGGAACAACCCCAACAATCTGACGAACACGACGAGGTGCACAATATGGGTCGTTTCCAAATACCCGTGCTTGACCAGAAGCAAGTCGTACAAGGCCAAGAATGGACCTGACAAGTGTACTTTTGCCAGCACCATTGGGCCCAACAAGACCGGTGATTCCACGAGTAACATCCAGTGAAACGCCATCGAGTACAGTTCGTCGCCCATATCGTTTGACAATATTATTCAGTCGAACGGGAATGATAGCGTCGGAAGTTGTCATGGGTGCTGGTCTGGCTCAAAGTTCTCCAAACACAAAAAAGTCAATTATCCATCACTTCGGTCTCTTTTGCTTTTGCGAGATCGCTAACGCGTCCCTCAAATTTCTTTGTGAGATCTTGAACTTCTTCTTTGGTATTGTTGCAATCGTCTTCCGTCATAGTGCTGCTTGCCTTTTCCCCGTCGGCAGCTTTATTTGCATCTCTTCTTACGTTACGGATTGCGACTCGTGATTCTTCTGCAAGTTCTTTAATACGTGCAGTCATCTTTTTTCGAACGTCAGTTGAAAGTGATGGGATTGTAATACGTATGACCCTACCATCGCTTTGGGGATTGAGACCCAAGTCACTTGACTGAATTGCTTTTTCGATGTCCTTTATCGTTCCTGGATCAAACGGTCGAATAACAATCTGGTTTGGCTCAGGCGCTCCTACGTTTGCTAAAGACTTGATCGGAGTTGGTGACCCATAGACCTCGGCCCGTAGTGAATCTACAAGCCCAGGATTCGCACGGCCGGTGCGGATTCCAGTGAGTGAGTTCCGAAAGACATCAACAGCTTTCTCCATTCGTTCCTCCGCGTCCAGAAGAATTTCATCGGCTGCCATTTTCTTTCCTCCTTGCCCTAGGACAAGATTGCGTACTGAGTTTATTCACACGATGTTAAGATTGTCACTCACTTGCCAGCGAAGAGCAAGTATATCATCAACCCGAAGCAGTCTCCGTATGGCTGCTCACAAGCGTGCCACACTTTTCACCGGCAACAGCGCGTTCAATATTGCCATCTTTACGGTAATTAAAAACAAGTATGGGCATGTTGTGTTCCATACATTGGGATATTGCTGTTGCGTCCATCACTCTTAGATTCTGGTCTCGAACCTGTTGAAAACTTAGGTCACGGTAGAGCACGGCATGGGGATTTTTTTCAGGATCATCTGAATAAACTCCGTCAACACGCGTCGCCTTCATTAAGATATCAGCTTCGAGTTCAAGCGCACGCTGAGCAGCTGCTGTGTCAGTTGTTACAAAGGGACTCCCGGTCCCGGCAGCAAGAATAACGATAATTCCCTTGTCGAGATGGTGGCGTGCTCTTCGTCGAATGTATGGCTCTGCAACACCGTCCATACGAATGGCAGTCATTAATCGTGTTTCAACACCGAGACTCTCGATTGCGTCCTGTAAGGCCAATCCATTGATCACGGTTGCCAACATACCCATGTAATGAGCGGTTGCTTCTTGAACGCCACTATTTCCTGCTGTGAAGGAGGCGCCACGAAGAATGTTACCGCCACCGATGACGACAGCTAACTGTGTTCCGAGAGCAGCTGCTTGTACCGTTTGATTAGCAATGTGAAGAACTTCTTCCATTGCGATACCACGTTCTCCGGCATGAGAAAAACTCTCTCCAGAAAGCTTCAAGAGTACGCGGCGGTAAGGGGCTGATGACATGAAATATAGTTTACTGTGAGTAGATATCCGGAATAAAAGGACAACTGGAGCAGATCAGCGACGAAGCTGGCCTACTGCCTGTACGAAGCATTAATCTCCACTACCAATTTTCCAATGTTCCATACGTTTGACATCAAGCCCGGCACTTTTCAAAAGTTTTCCAACGGTTTGTTTGTCGTCTTTTACAAAAGGCTGCTCAAGCAATACGCATTGGCTGAAAAAATTGCGAAGTCGGCCCTCGATCATTTTCTGAATGATATTGTCAGGCTTTCCTTCCTGCCTTGCAGCTTCCGTGAGAATTTCACGTTCTTTATCAACAACTGTTTGATCAAGATCTTCTTTAACAATTGCCTGAGGTGAAAGGGCAACAATATGCATAGCCACGTCTTTTGCAACTTCTGCTGCGGTTGGTCCTGTGGTTTCACCGGAGATCTCAACAAGAGCAGCCTTCGATCCGTCATGATGGGCATATCCACCGCACGGCGCATCAATTCGGCAGATACGGGAGAGTTCGAAAACTTCACGCATACGGTTGAATAGATCGTCCTTAAGTTCTCTTAGAGTCTTATCTGAATGTGCCTGACTTTTTTGATCGAGGAGTTCTTCTGGAGACGTAGCACCAGGGCCAAGTGCAAGTGTTTTCGCAATGTCATTTACAAAATCTTTGAAATCAGGGCTGCCTGCTACTGGAGCACTTTCGCACTTGAGTTCAATAAGGGCGCCAACACCTTTTTCGAGATCTGTATAAATGGCTAGCCGGCCCATTGAAGTTTCACGATCGGCTCGCATCGCTTGTGTTTTAACACCTTGCTTGCGCAGCCAGTCAACAGCCTGTTCTGTATCACCGCCACACTCGGTGAGCGCTTTTTTGCATTCCATCATCGGTAAACCAGTTTTTTCCCGCAGTGCCATTACAGCGGCGGCTGTTATTGCTGCCATTATTTTATATCCTCATGTCGTGTCAGGGTTTGTGATGAAAAGCAAAGATGAGTTGACGATTCGAAATGTACGATGTGACGTTTGGGATCAAATCGCATAGCGTTATACGCAGCCGCAAAGCAGAACACCGTACAGTCAATCGGTAGGAGTTATGTTTTTGCGGAAGGTGGTGCCACATTGCCACGTGCTTTTGGTGCAGCCTTTGCAGGTTTTGCATCACGAGTAGCACCCTCATCCTTTGACTGATTCTTCTCAGCGACATCTGCTTTACCTTCAAGAATGGCATCAGCTAGACGAGAAGCAACAAGTTCGATTGAACGGATCGAGTCATCATTTCCAGGGATTGGAAGATCGACTACGTCTGGGTCACAATCGGTATCGATGAGAGCTACTGTGGTGATCCCCATTTTACGTGCTTCGTTGATCGCATTCTTTTCTTTTTTTGGATCAAAAATGACGAGGCATTCCGGTAGTCTGGAGAGCGTACGAATGCCCCCAAGATTACGAAGCATTTTTCGGTGCTCTCGTCTCAAAGAAGATTGCATCTTTTTTGAATATTTATGGAAGGCATCGGATGGGAGCAGTTCCTCAAGTTCTTCGAGGCGAGCCAGTCGATTTCGAATGGTTCGAAAGTTGGTCAGCGTACCACCAAGCCAACGATCACTGACATAAGGCATTCCACAGCGATTGGCTTCACGTGCAATTGCTTCCTGTCCCTGACGCTTGGTCCCGACAAATAGAATGAGACTTCCTGTCGAGGCAACCTGTTTAAGATATTTTTTACCACGGAGGAGACCACGAATCGTTTCGCGGACATCAATAATGTGAATAAGATTTTTGCGGCCGAAAATATAAGGCCGCATTTTTGGGTTCCAACGACTTGAGCGATGGCCAAAATGTACGCCAGCTTCAATGAGTTCCTGAGCAAGGACATTAGACACGGTAAATTTGCACTTTCTGTAGGTAGCTAAGAAATCCGTGTGCCAACATTGGGCGACACGACTGCCCAGAATTCTGATTCAAATTCTCCAGCCAGTACTACAAATATCGGTGTTTTCCGTTATTTGTCAATCCGCTGGGCCTCTGGACGACTCCCAATGGAATTGCACGGTTCCCTCGTTCGGTTAGGAAGTGGCTTGAATTTAGGCAGGGATCGAAATTAGACTGACACGTTCGGTCAATTACTCAATTTTCACCCGAAGGGTAGACGCCAGCAGGCCGGCATGGCACTCCCAGGCTGAGGCTATGTCGATGCGACACGTTCTATCTGCAACCGTCCAGAATGTCCCTGGTGTTCTTGCGCACATTTCGGGAATGCTTGCTTCTCGTGGCTACAACATTGATAGCCTTGCAGTTGGGGAGACAGACGATCCTGATTTTTCGCGTATGACCTTTGTGCTCCGTGGAGATAATCGAGTTCAGGAGCAGGTCAGACGGCAACTTGAAAAAATTGTCACAGTAGTAAGCGTTGATGACATAAGTTCACGTAATTATGTCGAACGTGATTTGATGCTCGTGAAAGTGTCAGCCACGGCCAGACAGGATCGTTCAAATGTCAGGGAATTCCCAGGAATTGTTCGTGCACCCGCTGTTGATGCTGCTGCCGCCAGTCCGCTTGTAGAAATCTCAGGTACCGAAAAGAAAATCGAAGCGTTCATCGACATGATCCGTCCATTGGGTATTATCGAGTTGGTTCGAACTGGCCGAATTGCAATGGTTCGAGGTAGCAACTCTAGCTGTGAGCAGAACAACGCGGAGCCAGTGAGCGACAGTTAATCCATTTTAAGAATATGCTTCAGATAAAAGCGTTAGCGTTCTGTAGTAGTACTAAAACCATAAAAATTTTTAATGTAACCCTTGGTTCAAAAGGAGCCCCTCGTGCCAGCCACAATTTATTACGATTCCGATGCTGATTTGGCCGTACTCTCAGGCAAAACAATTGCTGTTATCGGGTATGGGAGCCAAGGCCATGCTCAGGCACAGAATCTTCGTGATAGTGGGCTGCAAGTGGTTGTTGCACAGAGACCCGGTGGACCAAACTTCGATCTTGCGAAAAGTCATGGCTTCGATCCACTTTCTGTGGAAGAAGCAGTAAAGCAGGCAGATGTTGTAAATATTCTTTTGCCAGATGAACTGCAGGGCGATGTTTATAAAACGTGCATCAAGCCAAATCTAAAGCCCGGCGCAGTTCTTATGGCGAGCCATGGATTTAATTTTCATTTCAGTCAGGTTGAGCCGCCCCCTGGTCACGATATTCTTCTTGTTGCTCCAAAAGGTCCTGGGCATCTTGTACGGAGTGAGTATGAAAAGGGAGGTGGTGTACCTTGTCTTATCGCACTTGGTGAAGGTGCTTCCGAGGAAACAAAAAAAATTGGGCTCGCATACGCCAAGGGCATTGGTGGTACTCGCGGTGGTGTGATTGAGACAACCATAGCCGAAGAAACAGAAACAGACTTATTTGGCGAACAGGCAGTGCTTTGTGGTGGAGTGTCGGAACTTATCAAGGCAGGATTTGACACACTCGTCGAGGCGGGTTATCAGCCAGAGATGGCATATTTTGAGTGCCTTCATGAAATGAAATTAATAGTAGATCTTCTTTATCAGGGTGGGCTGGAATACATGAGATACAGTGTTTCCAATACCGCTGAATATGGCGACTACACACGAGGCAGTCGGGTGATTACAGCCGAAACCCGTGCTGAAATGAAGAAAATTCTCGAAGAGATTCAAGCTGGCGAATTTGCGAGAGATTGGATTCTCGAAAATCGTGCGGGTGCTGCAATGTTCAAGGCCACGCGTCGTCGGGAGCGGGACCACAAGTTGACTGAAACAGGTCGTCATTTGAGAAAGATGATGAAATGGATTGACTCAAAAGAAGTTTGATCCAGCCCATGGAAATCATGATATTGAAGTTGAAATAGACCGTGGGACATAGTGAGCACATGCGGCCCGAGTCACAATTATGAAAGCAGCAGAGCAGGAATTACGTGATGCCTATGACCAACTTCAGCCGGGAGACCGCATTGAAGTGGTTCATGGCGTGACTGTTGGCTCAAGTGCCAAATGGAGTACCGCAACAGTTGGCAAGGTTTTAAGGCGAGAACGTCGTCGTCATGGGCTTCATTTCCGGAGGAATAGTGACGACAAGGTTTTCAGTGATGTGCTTATCCTTGCCAGAGATGACGGCGAATTAACGACAGTTACGATAGACGAGTTTACGAGGATAAAAAAAATCTAGGTGTACGGTTCTTAGGTTTCCTCTTACTGTACTCGGACGATAGAGCACTTCAGATACTCGCCCTCTAGGCAGTGCAGGTTCACAGGATGGTCAATTGCAGCACCGCGATGCTCAAGAAGCTGTAATGTGCGGCCACTCCGTTGGCCAACAGCTGAAAGCATCATTAAGAAATCATCACGCGTGATAGCCCCAGAGCAGCTGCACGTCACAAGAATTCCACCAGGGTCAAGGAGGTCCACTCCTAGCCGATTAATACGGTGATACGCACGAAGTGCGTCAGAGGCAGATGCTCGACTGCGTGCGAATTTTGGTGGATCGAGTATGACCATGCCAAATTTCTCATTCTTTTCATGAAGAGACGAGAGTTTTTCAAAGGCATCGGCCTGTTCAACTGACATTGTTGTTGCATTGTTAAGTTCGGCATTTGCTCGAGCTAGCGAAACAGCTTTCATACTCGAATCCACTGAAAGAACTGAAGAAGCATTGCCCGAAACAGCACTCGCAACTCCAAAGCCACCGGAATAGCAGAACATGTCTAATACACGCCTTCCGGCTGCGTAGGCTGCTGCAGCCTGACGATTTTCTCGTTGATCGAGATAATATCCTGTTTTCTGTCCCTCAGTGAGATCAACCCCAAAACGAAGGCCGTGTTCTTCAACAAAGATTGGTCCCTCGGGTCGTTCGCCACGCAACTGCCTGTCGGGCAAGTGCAGGCCTTCAAGTTTCCCCAGTCCTCGCTCCGCACCACGAAGTAGGATACCTTTTGGTTGAAGAAGATGCTCAAGGCTGTCACAGATCAGATCGAGCCGTTCAGCCATGGCAAGAGCCGTGACTTGTAAAGCGAGATAGGAGCCATATTGATCAACAATAATACCAGAAAGACTATCCCCCTCGCTGTTGATGAGTCGGCAGCCACCTTTCTCGGAGTGCAGTCCAAAATGCTGCCGCAGGCTAATAGCGTTTTCGATGCGAGTCCTCCAGAATGTCTCATCAAGAGCCTCGTTCTCCACAAATGTATAGAGTCTGATGCGGATACGGCTTGATGCATTCCAGAGACCACGGGCAATAAAGTTGCCATCGTGTGTGACAACGTCAACCACTGCCCCACTGGCTGGTTTTCCATCGACACGCAGGATCGCAGACTCAAGAACCCATGGATGCCTGCCAAAAAATGGTCTCGCACGCTTGGGCTTAATAAAGACAGTGGCCTCGGAAAGTGCCGCTGAGGCCACATCATTTTCAGGCATGAACAACCTGCTTTGTTGCCGGCTCTGGCAACACGTGAGGTTGAGGAAGAGTGTCTGTTCCTGCCTCAGATTTAACCCTACGCTGGCTGTTTTTCTCAGACTTCTTTTGATTAAGCCGGAGAACGCTCCATCCAAAAATATCACCAAGTGGTCCAGCCAATAGTGCAGGAAGCAACACAAGATTTCCAACCAATGCAACGGTAAGCATGGCGAGCATCATATGACCAAATCGTTGTGTTGGTCCAAACGGTGAGAGTGAGAACACGGATAAACCAATGCCAATAACACCCCAACTCTGGTACATCGCTCGAGCACAGCCTTTATACGCCAGCATTGTGGCTTCTTTACGATCCATGCCATCAGAGATGCCTCGTCTAAACCAAAGCATGAAATGAACAACGTCATCGACAGTAACGCCAAGTGCAACGCAAGGGGCCATTACAGTACCGATGTCAATGAGAAGATTGCCAGTACCAAAACTTTGAAGAAGTGCATTTCCCCATCCCATCCCTCCGAAAACAACGACGGCAGGAAAGGCAGCAGGAAGTAGCAACACAAGCCCTGCTGAAGCGGCGCGACAAAGGAGTACCATGACCAGAACAATAATTGCAAAATCGCTGATAAAGCCAACAATGAGTCCATCAAGTAATGAATGCTGTGCTTTATAAACCAGAGGTACCAGACCGGTGTAGTCAACTGAAATTCCTTGCGTACCGTCAGCGTCATAGCTCGCGAGGATTGGATCTATCTTAGACTGTAAGTCTCGTTTGAAGTCGGCGTAATCAACTTCTTTTGTTGCACTCACACGAGCACTGATCCTCCACAGTTCCTGATCACGAATCCCTTCTTCGCTTTCTACTTTTGCTTCACGCAAATAGTCTCCATCCAGAAATTCTTCACGGTGAGCAACAAGCCTACGGTTTAGTACACTCCGTCGTGTTCTGGCGTTGAGACCAAATACGCGACCAGCAGCTCCGCCAATCCCACCGCCACCGACATCGAGACTACGACCAAAGGTGACCGTTGAGAGAGAGC
>ERZ1049444.1491-NODE-1491-length-17562-cov-6.121780_pt1 | contig 17562 bp, 19 predicted proteins | sample MGYA00383101_ERZ1049444 | MGnify/ENA primary metagenome ERZ1049444 (study PRJEB29581, sample SAMEA5548371) | metagenome | biome: marine; feature: coastal; material: water | depth 50 m | study: Short-term variability in the microbial, nano- and picoplankton...
TACAAGAAAATATATATGAGCAATCCAGATAAGACATCAGTAGGTATTCATGTTTATGTTTATCCCTATATAGAATCAATGGGAGATTTATCAGGTAAGACTGTATTAGATATTCCTAGCGGTGATGGACGTGCAACTAATATTTTTAAAAAACAAGGAGCAAATGTTATTTCACTTGATATTTTTCCAAGAAAAGGAAAAACTTATAGCAGTAAATATGGTGACATGACTGAAAGTCTAGATATAGATGATAATGCTATAGATATAATTATTTGCCAAGAAGGCATAGAACATGTTCCTGATCAGTATAACCTTTTAAAAGAGTTCAATCGTATATTAAAGAAAGGAGGAGACTTGATTATCACAACGCCAAATATTTCTAATATACGCTCAAAGATATCTTGTTTGTTCACTGAGTCTGATATGTGGAAAAGAATGCCATGCACAGAGATTGATAGTATTTGGCATATTGATGAACAATCAAAAAAATTTTATTTTGGGCATCTATTTCTCATACCTGTTAATCATTTAAAAACACTATTAACCATTAATGGTTTTCATGAGATTATTTATAAAAAAACAAGAATATCAAAGTCATCAGTTTTAATGGGTTTATTTATCTATCCATTTTTTTTAATATCAAATATCTTGGCTTTTTTTTCTTATACTAAAAAAAATCAACATATTAACATGAGCATAAAGAAAAAAATACTTTGGCAAAGATGCTTACTTAATTTATCTTTTACTACATTATTCTGTAAACATATTTTTTGGGTTTGTAAGAAAAACTTTGATCATGATGATGTTATAGAGGACATAAATAAAATGCAGGAAAAAATGTCTGAGGATATTGTTTCAGAACGGGAGATAATTAAGAAATAATCTTATCATGTTATAATGGCTAAAATATACTTTAAAAAAAAAGATATCATAGTAGAATCAGAAATTAATGTTGGCCAAACATTATTAGATGCTGCTAAAAAAATGGATATTTCTGATATTACTGCAGATTGTAAAGGTAACTGTGCTTGTGGGACTTGTCATGTACATATTGATGAAAAATGGGTTGATATAATTGAGCCAATTTATCTAGCATCTTTAGAGCCTTACTTGCTTGAGAAATCTAAGCAATATAATAAAAAATTAAGTAGACTATGTTGTCAAATTGAGATAAAAAATGAATATGATGGGTTAATAGTTCATCTTTTGGAAAGTTAGTAGGTATGATATGAACGAATCCCTTAATCAAGAATTCAGCCAACGTATTGTCATAAATACGTTAGAAGAAAAATGGCACAAGTCTCCATCAGGTGGCGTTGATAGAATTTATTTGGAAAGAGATAATATGGGTGAGTTCTCTGTAGCTTCTTCGATAGTAAAGTTTTCTCCAAATAGTTCATTTGATGAGCATACTCATGATAATGGCGAAGAAATATATGTATTGAGCGGTACATTTTCAGATCAATTTGGTGATTATAAGGAGGGTACTTATCTTAGAAATCCAGATAAATCAATTCATAGGCCATTCAGTAAAGAGGGATGCATCATTTTTGTAAAATTAAGACAGTTTCAGAATAATGACTCTGAGAGAATTGTTAAATGCACAAAGTCATCTCCATGGTTTCAAGGACTTGTTCCAGGTTTGTCTGTGATGCCATTGCATGAATTTCAAACTGAGCATGCTGCAATGGTGAAATGGGATCCTAATACTACATTTAACCCACACAAGCATTGGGGCGGAGAAGAAATATTTGTTGTTGATGGTGTTTTCTATGATGAGCATGGGACCTATCCCAAAGGAACATGGATTCGTAGCCCTCATTTGAGTCAACACAAGCCGTTTACGAAAAAAGAAGGTGCTCTTATCTTTGTTAAGACAGGACATTTGTTACATCTTAAATAGTACAGTGAATATGGTTTTACTATTAGTGATAAGTTATAATAATTTATGAATATCGACGTCCTCGCATTAAAATATCGACCGAAATCATTTGAGGAAGTGACTGGACAAGAGCTAGTCATTAAAACCCTAGCTAATTCTATAAATCTTAATAAAATACATAATGCTTATCTATTTTCTGGTACTAGAGGTATGGGTAAGACGACTATTGCAAGATTATTCGCAAAATCACTACTCTGCGAAACTTCAATAACATCACAGCCATGTGGAAAATGTTCAGCTTGTACAGAAATTGATAATGGAAACCACCTGGATCTTATAGAAATTGATGCGGCCTCTAGAACTAAAGTAGAAGATACGAGATCACTTATGGATAATGTTCAATATGCACCATCATCGTCAAGGTTTAAGGTTTATCTAATAGATGAAGTTCACATGCTCTCAACAAAAAGTTTTAATGCATTACTTAAAACCATTGAAGAACCTCCATCACATGTTAAATTCTTAATGGCAACAACTGAACCAGAAAAACTGCCGGATACAATATTATCTAGATGTTTGCATTTTAAACTAGCATCTGCAACTTTCTTGGTCATAACGAATCATTTAGAAAAAATACTGAAGGCTGAGAAAATAAAATATGAGATGGGTGCGCTCGATACTATTGCAAAAAATGCGAATGGCAGCATAAGAGATAGTTTAAGTATCTTGGAGCAATGTATTTCATTTTGTAATGGCAATCTTGAAGACACTAAGGTAAAAAACTTTCTTGGAGAAGTTGATGATTCTGTTATACAAAAGATAATCACAAGTATCTCTAATAAAGACGCTGTAGCTTTAATTGACACTATTGAGACACTAAGTACCGATTCGGATTATGAAAAAATTACAGATACCATCATGCATGCTTTTTATGAGGTCACATTGATGCAAATAAATAAGAGCAATATCAGCTCTGATCATCCGCGCTATCAGTTTTATCAAGAAATCATGCCAAAATTTATGGCTGAAGATTTGCAGCTTTTTTATCAAATAGCTGTATCTTCTAAAAAAGATTATAGAAACTCAACTTCAAAGAAGGATCACTTTACCATGATAATGCTTCGTATGATTATCTTTGCAGATGAGTCTGAACCATTGCTTGATAAAAAAACTTTTTCCGAGAAGAAAGTTAACTTGAAAGTTAAAAATGATAAAACTTTATCTTCGAAGACTAATGTAATAGATCAAACTTTGGATAAAAGCATTGAACAAGAGTGGCTATCAACAATAAACAAGCTCTCGCTCACAGGACTAGCTCTTCATTTAGCTAAACATTCTGTATTGAATATAGAAAGTCATAGCAATCCTATTTTATATGTAAATGAAGATAAAAAAGATATATATCCTAAATTATGTGTAGAAGATCTTTTGGGAAAAATTAAAGATCATTTTAGATTGTCAGTTGAAATAGGAATTGATTATAAAAAAGATTTAAATACGCCTATAGTTATCGAATCATTACAAAATGAGTCTGAGTTAAACGAAAGATATGACAAAGTTAAAGATGACCCTGATATTACCAAATTGCAGAAACTTTTTGGTGCTAATATTAACAAAGAATCTATAAAAAAAATTATTGAATAAATATAAGGAGAAGTACTAATGGGAATAATGGATAAAATGAAACAAGCAAAAGACATGTATGGGAGCATGAAAAAGATGCAACAAGAAGTTGACAAAATTCTAGTCGAAGGTTCATCAAAAAATCAGTTAATCACGGTGATGGTAAATGGTAAGCATCAAATCATGAGCATAAAAATTGATGATCAGTTACAAAATTTGGACTTAAGAGAATTAGAAAAACAAACTATGATCGCTTGTAATGATGCACTTGTAAAAGTTAATAAAGAGATCAAGTCTAAAATGGGTAGTATGATGAATTTACCGGGTGGCATGAAACTTCCTTTCTAAATGATGAAACAATCAAAATATCTTAATAATCTAGTTGATGCATTAACAATACTTCCAGGTATTGGAAAAAAATCTGCACAGAGAATGGCATATAAACTAATGAGATCCGCCAACGAAAAAACATTAAACTTGTCAGAGAAACTATCTGATATCACAACAAAGGTTGCAAGTTGTAGCATTTGCGGTATTTATCTAGACCTATCAGACACAGTAATGCAAAATGATCAGGCGACTGCCAGCTTTGCATCAAAGAAAATCGTGATGTTAGTAAGATATGTATTACTGAATCACCAGCGGATGTTTACACTATTGATGCAAGTACTAATTATAAAGGTTATTATCTTGTACTCGATGGAAATTTATCTCCTCTTGATGGAAGAGGTCCCGAGGAGATAGGAATTAAGAGATTAGAAAGTAGGCTGGAAAAAGGAAATATAGAAGAACTTATACTCGCTACTAGCACTACTATTGAAGGTGAGGCGACATCACACTATGTTCAGCAGCTTACCAATAAGTATAATATCAAAGTTTCTAGAATAGCTTTTGGTATTCCATTGAATGGAGAGCTAGGCTATCTTGATAGCGATACAATCTCTCATGCATTCAATGAACGAAAATTATTATAATTATGTTGCCTTATCGATCTTCGATGCACAAATAAAATCATTTTCGGATAAACCATCTATAGCATATGTATAATATGTCACCCGTGCTGTGTTAAATGCAAATGTAATTTCTGGATGATGATCTTCTCTATGCGATATCCATGCAATTAAATTAATTGCAGATATTAATTCATAATGATTTTTGAATTTATAATTTTTATATATCTTTTTTGAATCATCTGATAAAGTCCACCCATAAGCTAGTTTCTTGATAAGTATATTTGCTTGTTTATGATTAATAGCATCAATACCACCCTCACATGGAACACATTTTCTTTTAGATAAATCTATTTCTTTACTCATAATATTATAATTTCAAATTATTTATTCTTTCAAATATAGTAGGATGACTATTATATATTAAAGAATAAATTGGACTACTTTTAACTAAATTTAGATTTTTTTTATATAGTTTTAATAGTGAAGAGATCAAATCATTCTTATCACTATGTAACTTAGCATAGTTATCAGCTTCATATTCATTTTTTCTAGATAATATCGAGAATAATGGAGTGATAAAGTAAAGGACGCAAGGCAATAGAAGACTAAATAATATTACAACATTTGAAGTAGAATTATTATTCATGCCTAACTCACTAAATAATTCTTTAAATGAAACTATTTGAAAAGATAGATAGAAAAATAATAGACTCATAAGTAAACTTATAATCATGGACTGCGTTATATGTTTTTTTACATAATGTCCAATTTCATGTGCAAGCACCGATCTTATTTCGTTAGGTGTCAATAAGTCTAGTAATGTATCATAAAATACAATCCTTTTATTTTTATAAAACCCAGTAAAATATGCATTAGAGTGATTAGATCTCTTCGAGCCATCCATAACATAAACATCAGATATATTAAAATTAGTTTTATCTGCAAGATCTTTTATACCTGAAATTATATTATCATCATCTATCTTTTGAAAATTATTGAAAATTGGTGAAATTAAAATTGGAAATAGATAAATTATTGATATGTTAAATGCTATGAATACAAGCCAGATATAAAACCACCAGTCATTACCATATGAATTAAACAACGCGTCAAAAGATAAAAACAAGATTGAAAAGATAATTAAGCTTAGTATTAGTGACAAGATAAAATCTTTAAAAAATAGCGATTTAGATTGTCGATTAAACCCATGAGCTTTCTCAATAACAAAAGTCTTATAATAAGAAATAGGCAAATCTATCAAAGTTAAAAATATTATAAACAGTATTATGTTAACTATCTCGATATTAAATGAAAAAATGTTAACAAGCGCTGTTATCTTCATAAGAATAGACATTCCATCAAAAGATAGAAATATAATTATCATCGTTGATTTTATTAATGTATTGAAAACTGACATATTAAGTTTTTCAATATTATACGCCTTTGACTTTTTTACATACTCTTGGGTTAGATTTATTGACTCTAGCTCCTCATCTGTTATCTGACTAGATCTTATATATTTTATTTGATGGATGTCTAAAAATATTTTAAATATTGAATATGATATTATTAAAATTATTATTGATATGAAAAACATATAGAACCTTTCTAATTTTACATTGCATTATAAATATATTACTCTATGACGATGAAAGATAAAAGTAACTTAATTTGGATTGACCTAGAAATGACTGGGCTAGATACTCAGCGAGACTATATTATAGAAATTGCTACCATAGTTACCGATAAGGACCTTAACATACTCGGAGAAGGACCAAATCTTATTATTCACCAGATAGATGAAGTGATGAATAACATGGATGATTGGAATACTAATCAGCATGCTAGAACTGGCTTAACTGAAGAAGTTAGAATTAGCACCATAAACGAAAAACAGGCTGAAAGTGATACAATAAAATTCCTTGAGGAATATGCCTTTAAGGGAGAATCTCCTCTATGCGGAAATACTATCTGTCAAGACAGACGTTTCTTGGCTAGATGTATGCCTAAACTTGAAGCATTTTGTCATTATAGAAACTTAGATGTTTCTTCGATTAGGGAAGTTGGAAAAAGATGGTTCTATGATGACATGGATAGTTTTAAAAAACATGGAAACCATAGAGCTTTAGGGGACATTAGAGATTCTATAGAAGAGTTAAAATACTATAGAAAAACTATATTTAAACTTTAAATCTAACTAGCTTTAGATGATACTCATTTACCCTTCCATTTATATAAGTATTCTTTTCATATTTTTTATTTGTTTTTTGATAATCTATTGAGTAATGTAGTCCACGACTTTCTTTTCTTAACATCGCCGACTTTATAATAAGTTTTGACACATGGATGATATTTCTCAACTCTAGTAGATCTATACTTATTCTATGTTGATAATAATGCTCATTCACCTCTTTCTCTATGAGATCAATTTTTTCTAACGCAATTATTAATCTCTTATTAGATCTAACTATCCCTACATAGCCCCACATTATTTTTCTTAATTCATCCCAGTTATGACTTATAGCAAATTTTTCTTCAGACTCAGTGACTAAACTATCATCCCATTCTGGCAATAATTTATCACTAGCTATTTCTTTGGATGAATACTTTATATCTTCGGTACATTTCTTACTCATCACTAAACATTCAAGTAACGAATTACTGGCTAATCTATTCGCACCATGGAAGCCAGTATGAGCAGATTCACCAATAACATATAAATTCTTAATTTCCGTCTTGCCACAAACATCAGTTTTAATACCCCCGCATGTATAATGAGATGCTGGGACAACGGGTATACGTTCTCTAGTGATATCAATACCGATAGTTAGACATTTTTTATAAATTGTTGGAAACCGCTCCTTGATATAACTGGATGGCATGTGAGTTATATCTAGGAAGACATTAGTGTAACCATGTATTTTCATTTCATTATCAATAGCTCTTGCTACTACATCACGTGATGCTAATTCTTTACGTCTGTCGTACTTCCCCATAAAAGAAACATTATCTGGCGTATAAAGTATACCTCCTTCACCTCTCAGTGATTCAGATATAAGAAATGATTTAATATTTGGGTGGTAAAGACAAGTTGGGTGAAACTGAATGAATTCCATATTGACAACTGAGCATCCAGCTCTCCATGCAGCTGCAATTCCATCACCTGTAGATGTATTCGGATTTGAAGTAAATTGGTATATTTTGCTTGCACCACCTGTAGCAAGTATTATCTTTTTAGCTTTTACTGTAATAATATTCTTAGTATCCTTACAAAATACATATGCACCTAAGCAATTATTTATATTACTAGAATCATTATTCTCTGTTATAAGATCAACTAAAGAGCTTTCTTCCAATATTTTTATATTTTTTTTAAGTTTTACTTTTTCATTTAAGATCTTATGTATTGCAGCGCCTGTTTCGTCCCTAATATAAGCAATCCTTCTTTCATTATGTGCACTCTCGAGCGTTAAATCTATCTTATCGTTTTTCTGTGTGAATGATACTCCCTGTGTCTTTAACCAATTAATACAAAAAGGACCTTCTTTGATTATTGTTGATGCCACATCTTTATCAACAATCCCACCACCATTTTGGACAGTATCATTTATATGTTTTTCAAATGAATCAGTTTCTGATAATACAGATGCAATGCCACCTTGTGCCCATGATGTTGAGCAGTTATCAGAACTCGCTTTTGTGATTAAAGTGACTGATGTCTGACTCGGAAGCATTAATGCTGTGCTGAGACCTGCTATCCCTGAGCCAACAATTAAAATATCTGTGTTTTTGACCATGCCCATAATATAATAAAATAACATTTTTATATAAAATTGTAAAAAAGCTTATAAGTAAGCCAAATTATTTTATGAAAACTTAGGTTTTTAAATAGGCATAAATTATGCAAGATGATGATAAAGAAATTCTTGATGAAATTTTAAATGGTAATGTTTCTAAATATGAAATTATAATTCACAAATACCAGGCAAGAGTAATCAGCTTATGCTTTAAATATACCAAAAGCTATCCTGATGCAGAAGATGTGGCTCAAGAAGCTTTTCTTAAAGCATTCAATTCCCTTGATAAATTCAGGTTTGAGAGTAAATTTTACTCATGGTTGCATAGAATTGCAATCAACTGCTCTTTGAATTATATAAACTCAAAAGAAAAAGTTAAAGAAAAGGAAACTATTTCCGATAATTTTGGTCTAATTGACAACGGAGGAGAAATTAGTGCTGAAACACCATATAATGTATATAATATGCAGATTATGGCTGAAAATATAGAATCTGCTTATAATACTCTTCCTGAAGACCTTAAATTGATGGTAAAACTTAGAGATATAGATGATTTGAGTTATGATGAGATGTCTAGAATAGCGAAATTACCTATCGGGACAATTAAGTCAAAGCTACATAGGGCTAGAGATATTTTGATTAAAGTTTTGGGAAAATATGCAGATGATGAATAATAAAACAAAACTGATTGGATTTTTAAAAGCTATTTTAAAAAATGAGTACCCTCTGTATATGTCTAAAGATTTTTCATCTAGAGTTATGGAGAAAATAAACAAGCCTGTCCACTCATATAATATTTTCAGCTATGGCTTGCGCATTGCTAGCGCAGTAACATTTGCAGTTGTAACACTTTTTGTAATGGATAATGCGCTTACAGATAAAATTCAGTATTCTAAATCTAATATTGATCAAGAGATTTTATCACCAACAAGGAATGTTGCTAATCAGATGGAAAAATGTGAACATATAGAGGATAATGCACAATCATCTGATAGTTTAGAATGTAAATGATAAAAAAAGTTTCTCTTAAAAATATATTATCAATTAGTACCATTTTTTTAGTACTATTATCCTATTCAAATTTATCTTATTCCAACCCAGCTTTCCCTAATTTTACTGATGTTGTTGAGAAAAATATTCCTTCAGTAGTTATTGTTCATGCTAAAAAACGCATGAGCACATCATCGGGAAATATGCCTGATATGCGGAATATGCCAGATGAGTTTAAACCATTCTTGGATAAGTTTTTCAGTGATCAGCAACCAAATGATAATCAAAAAAGACAACCACCTAGTTTTGGTTCTGGTTTTATCCTATCAAGCGATGGTTATATCATGACCAATAATCATGTGATATCAAATTCGGATGAAATAAAAATTACTCTCAGTGATCAAACAGAATTGAATGCTGTATTAGTTGGCACGGATCCTAGAAGTGATTTAGCGTTGCTCAAAGTAGAAGCCACTAATTTGCCGGTTGTATCGATTGGTACTTCAGAAAATCTTAAGGTAGGAGAATGGGTGTTAGCTATAGGCTCACCTTTTGGATTTGACCATACAGTTACTGCCGGTATTGTAAGTGGTAAGAAACGTAATCTTCCTAACGAGAGCTATGTTCCATATATTCAGACTGATGTAGCGATTAATCCTGGAAACTCAGGTGGCCCATTATTCAATCTTAACGGAGATGTCGTTGGAGTAAATGCACAGATTTATACTAGATCAGGTGGTTTTATGGGTGTTTCATTTGCAATACCTGCAGAAACACTAACAAATGTTTATAATCAGCTTAAAAACGATGGCAAGGTTAAAAGAGGATGGTTGGGTGTCTTTATTCAAGAAGTTGATCAGGATTTAGCTAAAAGCTTTGGATTAGAAAAACCCAAGGGAGCTGTTATAGCAAAAATACTCGATAACAGTCCAGCTCAAAAAGCAGATTTCAAACAAGGTGATGTCATCTTAATGTATAACGGTAAAGATGTGATGAGGTCAAAGGATCTTCCTTTGCTAGTTGGCTCTACATCTGTTAATTCCACAGTTAAGGTTAAGTTATTGCGTAACAAAAGAATTATCGAGAAATATGTTCTAATTGAAGAACTACCAGGAGATGATACGATCGCTCAGATGAAAGAAAAGAAGGTAGAGGAGACAATGATTTCAGGTATAACGGTTAGTAATATAAGCGAAAATACTAAGAAAACACTAAATTTGTATGGCGGTGTAAAGGTAGACAAGGTATCAGATGAGCAGTTGAATAACTCAAAAATACAGATTAATGACATTGTTACACATATAAATAATGAACCAGTATACAATGCTATAGACTTTGATAAAAAAGTTAAAAGTCTCAAAAATAACTCTTTAGCTAATCTTTTAGTTTATAGAAATACAAATCCGGTATATCTTGCAATAAAAATTCTAAATGATTGATGTTTATTATTTGTTCGCTATTATATAGAGGACATGAAAAACATAAGAAATATCTCTATAATTGCTCACATAGATCATGGAAAATCGACCTTAGCAGATAGATTAATAGAAAAATATGGAGCTATGTCTTCTCGTGATATGCAAGATCAGGTTCTTGATTCTATGGATTTAGAAAGAGAAAGAGGTATTACAATCAAGGCTCAGACTGTATCTCTAAATTATAAGAAGAATAATGATACCTACAAGATTAATGTTATCGATACTCCTGGGCATGTAGATTTTTCATATGAGGTGTCCAGGTCTTTATCTGCATGTGATGGAGCATTACTGATTGTAGATGCGACTCAAGGAATAGAAGCGCAAAGTATCGCGCATACAAATTTAGCTATAAATCTTGGACTAAAGATAATTCCTGTTATAAATAAAATTGACTTACCATCGGCAGATATTCCTGCAGTCCGAAAAGATTTGATTGATTTTTTAAATGTTGATGATGAAGATATTATAGAGGTCAGCGCTAAGACAGGTACTGGGGTAGATGATATCTTTGATCATGTTGTACAAAAAATTCCACATCCACAAGAAACTCACGACGATTATTCAAAAGCTTTTATTATTGATTCTTGGTTTGATAATTACTTAGGTGTTGTTGTTTTAGTAAAGGTGGTTAGTGGTAAAATTAACCCAAAGCAAAAGATTAAAGTATTATCAAATGGCAAAGAATTCTTGATTGATAAAGTTGGCATATTTACACCTAAGATTACATATTTGACAGAATTAAATTCTGGAGATGTTGGTTTCATTATCGCATCCATTAAAACCTTAGATGCTGCACCAGTAGGAGATACTATTGTTGATTCTAAAGCTATTAAACCAATCCCATTACCAGGTTTCGAGCATATTCAGCCCCGAGTTTTTTCCGGGTTCTATCCTATTGATGCACAAAATTATCAAGAATCACGTAAAGCATTGGATAAATTGTCACTAAATGATAATTCATTTACATATGAGCCAGAAAATTCAGACTCACTCGGACATGGGTTTAGATGTGGTTTTCTTGGCTTACTTCATATGGAGATTATTAGGGAGCGTTTATCAAGAGAATACAATTTAAACTTGCTCATGACTGTTCCTTCGGTTACTTATAAAGTAGAAATAAATGATGGGAAGATAATTGATGTTAAGAGCCCTAAAGATTTACCAGAGCAGCACCAAATAAAGACATTTTTGGAACCAATTGCAGAGATAAATATTATTACCCCGGCTGATTATCTTGGAGCAATAATTGAACTATGTATTAAAAAAAGAGCATCGCAGACTAATTTGCAGTATAGAACAAATTCTGTTGAGATCTCTTTTGAGATTCCATTATCTGAAATAATATATGATTTTTTTGATAAACTAAAATCTTGCACGAAAGGATATGCTTCATATGACTATACTATAATTGATTATGTTGAAAGTAAGATGATAAAATTAGATATATTAGTAAATAAGAAAAAAGTTGATGCTTTATCTCAGATTCTCCATAAAGAGAATTCAGACAAAAAGGCAAGAGAATTAATAGATAATCTTAAGGAGTTAATTCCAAGACAAATGTTTGAGATTTCAATACAAGGATGCATTGGAGCTAAAGTCTTAGCTTCGACTTCTGTCAGAGGTTTTAGAAAAGATGTTACTGCAAAATTATATGGAGGAGATGCGACTCGTAAAATGAAATTATTAAAGAAACAGAAGGAAGGTAAAAAGAAGATGAAGAAAATTGGAAATGTTGAGATTCCTAAAGAAGCATTCTATGAATTCATGATGCCTAAGAAATAATTATGGACTTTACATTACTTTTATTAATTATAACTCTAATTTCTGGACTGCTGTTATTGTTCAGTAAAATATTTACTGGCACTATATTTTCTAATCAGCTATATTTATTTTTCTCTTCATTTTTTCCTATACTCTTATTTGTTTTAGTTTTCAGATCTTTTCTTATTGAGCCTTATAGAATTCCCTCGGGTTCAATGATACCCACAGTAGTGGTAGGAGATTTTATTTTAGTAAAAAAATATGAATATGGAATTAGATTACCAGTATCAAATTATGAAATAATTGCTAACAAAAAGCCTGTCCATGGAGATGTTATCGTTTTTCAATACCCGCAAGATAAAAGAATTAATTATATTAAACGAGTCATTGCATTACCTGGTGATCATGTAGAATATTTAAATAAAGTAATTTATGTTAATGGTGAAAAATATATACAAAATAATGCTCCAAATAGCTTAGTTTCTGCTCAAGATTTAGGTAATAATGTCATTATGAGTGAAAATAATCGAAAAATTAAATATAACATTATGAAGAATAATAAAATAGGTCAAGACTTTAGTTATGTGGTTCCGAAGAAAACATATTTTGTTTTAGGGGATAATAGAGATAATAGTAATGATAGCCGTTACTGGGGCCCCGTCCCTGAAGAAAACTTAATAGGAAAAGCTTTTTTCATATGGATGTATTGGAACACTGAAAGCTCATATTCTATATTTGATCGTGTTGGATTATCAATAGAGTAATGCATGTCAAATAAAGACAATAAAGATACTCTTGCAGATAAAATATACGAACTAATTGATTATAAGTTTAAGAATAATGATTTGCTAATTGAATCATTGACGCATAAAAGTATATCAACAAATAACTATGAAAGATTAGAGTTTTTAGGTGATGCGGTGCTACAGCTTATCATTACTGAGAATTTATATAAAAAATACACTAATATAGATGAAGGTAGCCTTTCTAGGGAAAAACAGTCTATTGTTAGTAAAAATACAATATCTAAAATATCATTAGACTTGGGCTTGAGTAACTTTCTAATCTCAAAGAATATAGACTTGAATGATAGTATATCTTTAAAAAATACAGTTGCTGCAAATATGATCGAGTCATTGATAGGAGCGATCTTCCTCGATAGTGATTATTCTACATGTAAGAATATCGTTTCAAAAATATTTTCTGAAAACCTATTAGTTAAAAAAAATATAGGCACTAAAGATCCTAAGACAAAGCTTCAGGAATATATGCAATCACTGGGAATGATTCTTCCTATTTATGAAACTATTCACATAAAAGGTCCTCCACATCAACCTAGTTTTAAAATTACTTGTAAAGTACCTTTATTTAAAGAAAAATTTGAGTCTATATCCACAACTGTACGCGAAGGGCAACAGACAGTATCAAAAATAATATTAGATAAGATTAATGAAGAAAAATAAATATAATATATCAATCGTTGGACAGAGTAATACTGGAAAATCTACATTGATTAATTATCTCTGTGATAAATATGTCACAGCTGAGAGCAAAAAACTTCAAACAACAAGGGTTAATTTATATAATTCAGTATCAGTTAATAATTTGAGTATTAATTTAATAGATACTCCGGGTGTTTCGTTAAAAAGTAATGACTTACTGTCGAGCTCTATGAAAAGCTCATATATAAAGACACTAGAGTCTATAGATATGCTTTTATTAATGATAGATATTGATAACAAAGATTTTAACTATGAAGAATCAATACTGAAGCTAGCTAAGGTTGCAAATACTGAAGTTATAATTCTTATTAATAAAATTGATCTTGTTGAAGATGATTTAGCTATACTAGATAACTTAAAGTCCAGAATAACTAGCGACTATGAGCTAGAAATATATTTCATTTCTCTAAAGTCTAAACAAGGAGTATTGCAGATGATTAATGGTTTTTGCAAAACACTTGAATCTAAAAAACCTTTATCTAAAAAAAATATTATTCCAGATAATCAGAAAACTATTTCTATTCAAGAAATAATAAGGGGAGTTATAATTGAATTGACGCATGGTGAAATACCGTACGACACAGCAGTCCATATTGAAAATCATATAGCAAAAAAGAAAATTATCGAAATATATGCAAGTATTTATGTAAGTAAAGAAAATCAAAAAAAGATTATAATTGGGAGGAGTGGATCAATGATCAAAAAGATTGGCATTGAATCTAGGTTAAAGCTAGAGTCAATCCATAGTAAGCAATTTTACATCTCATTAAAGGTAATAGTTAAAGAAAATTGGAAAAATAATTATACATTACTCAAAGAAATTGGTTATATAGATTGAACAATACTTTAGTAAATTCATTTATAATTCACTCTAAACCATATAGTGAGACTAGTATGATATATGATATTCTAACTGAAGATAATGGTTTGATGTCAGTGATAGCAAAAGGTATAAAAAAGAAAAAAGACGGTAGATCTCTACATCCATTCAAAGAACTACAGCTTACATTCACAAAATCTTCTCTCCCTCTACTTACTAAACATGAAATTTTGCTATCTTATGGAAAAGTCTTTAGTGACTATATGCTAGAGGGTTTATATTTTAACGAGTTAATATATAAATGTATTCCAAGAAACGAGCCCTCGTCATCTTTATTCCATCTATATAAAGATCATTTGTTGTATACCAATAATAGCAATCATCCTTCATGGTTAATTTTACTAAGATTCGAATTTCTTTTTTTAAAAGAAATAGGTTATCAACTTAATCATGCTTACACCGATAGCTATGAGATTAACAGCAATCGTTTATATTATTATGAATATGGGTCTGGCTTCAAAGAGGCAGTAAATGTCAGTGACAACATTATTACTGTTTCTGGAATTTGCCTAGGTAATCTATTAAAGCAGAAATTTGAAAAAATTAATAATGTTAGTAATATCAGGCTCATTATTAAGAAAATCATTAAACAAATTCTTGGTGATAAGGATATAAAAAGCTATGATATCTTACGTTAGATGATATGACCTTTATCAATTATTAGTTTATCGTCAGTAATATTTAAGACGAAGCTCTTATCATACCAATCACCTAAGACTACTCTTTTGTATACCTTATCAGCTATGTTAATTTTATGTATATTTGGCCTATGAGTATGACCATGAATAATCATATCTACATTGTATTTTTTAATTGTATTTATAACTTCTTGTTGATTCACATCCATTATAATTTCATTTTTAGCATTTGTTTCTGACAGGCTTTTAGCTCTATACATTTTAGCAAGACTAATTCTTTCGTCTAATGATTTTTTAAGCATTTCGCTTTGCCATGACGGAGATCTAACCATAGTTCTAAACTTTTGATATTCATGATCATCAGTACAAAGTGTGTCACCATGCATCAATAGAATCTTTTTATCGCCAAGCTTTATAATTGTTGGATCATCAAGAAGTATCATACCAGATTTTTTACAAAAATCTTTTGTAATCATAAAATCACGATTACCATGCATAAAATATATACTATGTTCTTTTGATTTTTTTTTAATACTGTCAAAAACATCAGTTAATCCATCTGCTGGATCATCATCACCAACCCAAAACTCAACGAAGTCTCCCAATATGTACAAAGACTCTACATTTGGATCAAGACTATCAATTAGATTTTTAAAATACGCTATGATCTGAGGTCTATCTTTATCAAGATGTAAATCTGATATAAATAGAGCAGTCATAATTTATTCTTCGATGACCTCAACGCTTTCAATAATAATTGTTTCTTGAGGAACATCACCATGTCCAGATTTGTTGGTAGTAGCCACGGTTCCGATCTCTTCTATGACGTTTATACCTTCAACAACTTCTCCAAAAACACAGTAACCGTAACCATCAGGAGCATTTCTTTTATCTAGAAAATCATTATCTTTAAGATTGATAAAAAATTGAGATGTAGCGGAATGCGGGTCACTTGTCCTTGCCATCGCTATTGTGCCTTTCTTGTTACTTAAGTCATTATTTGATTCATTGACAACAGGGGGATTAGATTCAAATTCTGTCATATCAGGCATTAACCCGCCTCCTTGAACCATAAAGTTTTCAATTACTCGATGAAAAATTGTTCCATTATAACTACCGTTTTCAGTATAATTTAAAAAATTCTTCACTGTTTCAGGCGCTTTGTCTGAAAATAGTTCAATAACAATATTTCCTTTGGTCGTAGTAAGTTTTATCAATTTAGTTTCCTCTTCATTATTAATTTTTTGTATACTGTCGCCGTAACAAGATGATATAGTTATACAGATTAAAGCAACAGTAGAAAGGTATTTATTTCTTAGCATTTTAATTTTCTAATTTTAACCCATATTATAGTAAATACATCATATCATGACCATTAAAATATTTAATACAATTAATAGAAAAAAGGAAATTTTTCGTCCAGTTAAATCTAATAGCGCTTCTATGTATGTTTGTGGGCCAACAGTATATAGTCATCCGCATATTGGAAATGCAAGAGCTGCTTTGGTTCCTGATATATTGTTTAGATTACTCAGAAGGACATATCAGACTGTAACCTATATCAGAAATATAACAGATGTAGATGACAAGATATCTGATGCAGCTTTTAAGCAAAATAAAACAGTCTATGAGATAAGTGAGTCATTCATCAAGATTTACCAGGATAATATGACTTCATTGGGAATACTAGAACCTACACTTCAGCCAAGAGTTACAGATAATATGCCAAGTATTATTACTACCATTAAAAAAATATTAAAAAATGGGTTTGCATATGTATCAGATAATCATGTTTTATTTGATACCAGTAAATATAAAGAATACGGTAAATTATCTAAGCGCACTTTGGATGAGATGATTGATGGAGCACGCATAGAAATAGCTGATTATAAAAAATCACCTAGAGATTTTATTTTATGGAAACCATCTAATGAAAATCAGCCAGGCTGGGAGAGCCCATGGGGTATGGGACGACCAGGATGGCATATTGAATGTACAGCGATGATTAAAAATATCATTGGAGATGACTGCACTTTGGATATTCATGGAGGAGGAAAT
>ERZ1049444.1492-NODE-1492-length-17548-cov-6.596181_pt1 | contig 17548 bp, 15 predicted proteins | sample MGYA00383101_ERZ1049444 | MGnify/ENA primary metagenome ERZ1049444 (study PRJEB29581, sample SAMEA5548371) | metagenome | biome: marine; feature: coastal; material: water | depth 50 m | study: Short-term variability in the microbial, nano- and picoplankton...
ACCCACGAGCAGCATGGCTACCGCTCCCGCCACGGCCACCACGAGGGCCAGCAGCCGGAGGCCGTGGCCCGGCCCGTGCTCGACGATGGGCCCGTCCAGCAGGAGTGCCGCCAGGGCCGCCCCGAGGGCGTAGGCCGCGGTGGTCAGCCCGAGGGCCATCCCCGTCGAGTCCGGGTTGGCCTCGGCGGACCGTTGGAGGGCGAAGGCGTACCCCAGACCGTTGGCGGCGCCGAACGCCACGCCGTAGCCGGCCATCAGAATCCACCACGTCGGCGCCCAGGCGGCGACCAGCAGGCCGACCGCCGCACCTCCGGAGGCCAGTCCGACGACCATCCACCCCGGAGCACGGCGGAACAACCGGTGACCGACCAGGACCGCCACGGTGATGGCCACCAGGGCCACCGAGTACACGGCGCTGATGGTTCCCCGACCGACGCCAAGTCGGCCCTCCAGGGGTTCGAGGAACAGGCTCCAGGCATGGACGGTTCCCATGGCGGCGCTCAACAGCACACAGCCGACCAGGTCCCGTCGACCCCCCTGACCGGCTTCCAGCACGCTCCGACGCTAACGGCCCGGCGATTCTGGCGCCGTCCGCTCTGGCAGCGCCGGTGTCTGCGTGATGGGATGGTCGGGTGCCGTCGATGGTCGATGGCACGGTGGAGGGAGATCGAGAACATGCCGCACTATCTGATCCAGGGTTCGTACACGGCAGAGGGCGCCAAGGGGCTGCTCGCCGAGGGCGGCACCGCTCGGGCCGAGGAGGCATCGAACCTCATCGGCGCTCTGGGCGGCACGGTCGAGAGCCTGTACTTCCTCTGGGGCAGCGACGACATCATCGCCATCTGCGAGATGCCCGACGACGCATCGGCCGCCGCGGCCAGCCTCGCCGTGTCGACCAGCGACAAGGTCCGGGTCCGGATGACGCCGCTGATCGCTCCGGCCGCCATCGACGCCGCCGGCCAGAAGGCATCGGGCGCCACCTACCGTCCACCCGGGGGCTGATGCCTGCCACTGGCCCCGGCGGTCGGTGAGTTCGACCGACGGGGCGGGCGTGGTGGGTCAGGATGGAGCCGTGATCCGGTTCGCCGCCAACCTCGGATTCCTGTGGGCCGACCGGCCCCTGCCCGACGCGATCATGGCGGCGGGTACCGCCGGCTTCGACGCCGTGGAGTGCCACATGCCCTATGGCGAGGACCAGGTTGCCGTGCGGGCCGCTCTGGGGGCGACGGGCCTGCCCATGCTGGGGCTGAACACCGACCACTCCGGCCCGGAGTTCGGTCTCGGGGCGGTGCCCGGTCGCGGGGCCGAGGCCAGCGAGCACGTGGACCGGGCCATCAACTACGCATTGTCCATCGGCTGTCCGACCGTCCATGTCATGGCCGGCCGGACCGATGGGGGGCCGGCCGCCGAGACGGCCTACCGGGCAACCCTGGCCTATGCCGCACATCGGGCGGCCGAGCACGACCTGACCGTGCTGGTCGAGCCCATCACCCACACGGCGATCGACGGCTACCACCTCCGGACGGTCGCCCAGGCCATCGACACCCTCGACGCCCTGGCCGCCGCCGGGGTGCCGGACCGGATCCGGGTCATCGTGGACGTGTTCCACGTGGCCGACGTCGGCGACGACGTGCTGGACGCGGTCGACCGGCTCGGGGACCGGTTGGGACACGTACAGATCGCCGCCTATCCCGACCGGGGCGAGCCCGACCGGGGCGACGTCGACATGGCCGTGCTCCTGCCCGCCATCATGGAGGCGGGCTACCGGGGCCACTTCGGAGCCGAGTACCGGCCTCGGGGTGACCTGGCCGCCGGGTTGTCCTGGCTGGAGCCGTGGCACCGTGCCCGGACAGTTCACGACGGGGGAGACGGAGTATGACCAGGATCGCCGTGGTGACCGGTGGGGGCCGTGGTATCGGCCGTGCCGCGGCCGAGGCGTTGTCGACCGACGGCTGGTCGGTCGTCATCTGTGGGCGGTCCGCCGACGTACTCGACGAGACCGTGGGATCGATGTCTGGCGATGGCCTGGCCGTGGTGGCCGACGTGGCCATCGTCGATGACGTGGACCGGCTCTTCTCGGCCGCTGTCGAGCGGTTCGGCCGGGTCGATCTGCTGTTCAACAACGCCGGGATCGCCGCGCCGCCGGTTCCCATCGACGAACTTCCCGTCGAGGCGTGGGACCGGCTCATGGCGGTGAACCTCCGGGGATCGTTCCTGTGTGCCCGGGCCGCCTTCGGACAGATGCGGCGCCAGGACCCGTCGGGCGGACGGATCATCAACAACGGATCGGTGTCGGCCACCACGCCCCGGCCGTTCTCTGCGCCCTACACGGCGTCCAAGCACGCCATCACCGGCTTGACGAAGTCACTGGCCCTCGATGGGCGCGACCTCGGCATCACCTGCGGGCAGATCGACATCGGCAATGCGGCATCCGAGATGGTCGAGAAGATGGCCGGCGGGGCTCGCCAACCAGACGGTTCGATCCGCGCCGAGGCCACCATGGACCTGGCCGACGTGGGGGCGGCGGTCGTGCACATGGCGAGCCTGCCGCCCGACGCCAACGTGCTGTCGATGACCGTGATGGCCAACCAGATGCCCTTCGTGGGCCGCGGCTGACCCGGGGCGTTCTCAGGCCCTGCCGGTGGGCGACCGCCCGCTGTCACACCCGGATGCGAAGGTCTATCGGAAGGTCGCAGACGGAGAGCGGGGTGGGCCATGACATCAGGTCAAGAGACGGCAGGTGAAGAGATCGGGCAGGAGTTCGCCGAGGAGGCGATGGGCCATCTCCGGTCGCTGACCGGAGATCCGGCGTCGGGCTTTCGTGAGCAGCAACTCGAAGCCATCCATCAGGCGGTCGAGCGACGGGAGCGGGTGTTCCTGGTCCAGCGGACGGGGTGGGGCAAGAGCGCCGTCTACTTCATCGCCACTCGCATGTTGCGCGATCGGGGCGCTGGACCGACTCTGCTGGTGTCGCCCCTTCTGGCGCTCATGCGCAACCAGATCGACGCCGCAGCCCGGATGGGCATTCGTGCCGTGAGCATCAACAGTGGCAACGAGGCCGACTGGGGCCGGATCCAAGGTGAACTGGACGCCGACCGGGTCGATGTCCTGCTCGTGGCTCCGGAACGCCTGGCCAACGAGGCGTTCCGTCGCGACGTGCTTCCCCAACTCGGGCGCCGGGTGGGACTCCTGGTGGTCGACGAGGCGCACTGCATCTCTGACTGGGGTCATGATTTCCGGCCCGACTACCGGCGAATCGTGCGAGCCACCGACCTGATGCCGACCGGGGTGCCGATCGTGGCCTGCACCGCGACGGCCAACGACCGGGTGGTCCACGATGTCGATGAGCAACTTCGCACCGATGCGACGATTCGGGGGCCATTGCGCCGGCAGGGTCTGGCCCTGCACGTTCTCGATCTTCCCCGTCGGGAGGATCGACTGGCGTGGCTGGCCGAGGCGATCCCGGGTCTGGGCGGATCGGGGATCGTCTACACGTTGACGGTCCGGGACGCCGAGTTGGTGGCTGACTGGCTCCGTGCCCGAGGCATCGACGCGGTCGCCTATCACGCACGTCTGGAACTGGGCCAGAAGGAGGCGGTGGAGAGACGGCTCCTCGACAACGACGTGGATGTCGTGGTGGCCACCGTGGCCCTGGGGATGGGCTTCGACAAGCCCGACCTGCATTTCGTCATCCACTATCAGGCGCCGTCGTCGATCATCGCCTACTACCAGCAGGTCGGCCGTGCGGGACGGCAGATCGAACGCTCCGTGGGGGTCCTGCTGCGGGGGGCCGAGGACGCACAGATCCAGGACTCGTTCATCCGGACGGCGTTTCCCGATCCGGATCTGACGTCAGCGATCGTCGCCGACCTGGAGGAAAACCCATCCGGCTTTCGGAAACGGGACCTGGAACAGCGTCACAACGTGCGGCCCATGCGGTTGAGCCACCTTCTCACCACCCTCCACGTGGAGGGTGCTGTGGAGAAGGACGGGCCGTACTGGCGACGGTCACTCTCCCCGTGGTCCTACGACCGACAACGAGCCGAGGAGGTCACAGCCCGTCGTCGTCTCGAACAGGAGGAGATGCTCGGGTACGCCGCGGCGCAAGGGTGTCGAATGGCCTTCCTGTGTCGGAGTCTCGACGACGTCGACATCGAACCCTGTGGGATCTGTGACCGTTGCACCGAAGCATCGTTGACACTCCAGCTGCCCGATGATCTGGCCGTTGCGGCGGTCTCGCATCTCCGACGTGGCGACGCCGTGATCGGGACCCGAAGGCAGTGGCCGACCGGTTCCCGGATCGAGTCGACACTGCGGATTGAAGAGGGACGGGCGCTGAGTCTCTGGGGTGACGGCGGCTGGGGTGATCGCGTGTCAAGAGACCGGGCCGCTGGACGCTTCAGTGACGACCTCGTGTCGGCGGCTGTCGAACTGATCAATGGCCGTTGGGGTCCGGATCCTCGCCCGACGTGGGTGACCGTCGTTCCGTCGATCCGCTATTCCGGTACGACCGAGGACTTCGCAACCCGACTGGCCGACTCGCTCGGTCTACGGTTCATGAACGTGGTGGAACGGATCGAGGCTCGGGAGCCGCAACGGACCATGGAGAACAGCCACCAGCAGTGGGCCAACGTCGACGGAGCGTTCCGGATCGACGGTGAGGTCGACCAGGGGCCGGTTCTACTGGTTGATGACGTGGTCGACTCACGGTGGACGATCACGGTTGCCGGCGCCCAGTTGCGTGCCGCTGGTTCGGGCCCCGTGTTCCCGTTCGTGCTCTCGAGTGCCACACCGGGGGGTTCATGACCCGCTCTCCGGACTCCCTCGCCACGGTTCTGCTGGTCAGTCGACTCGCCGGGGACGGGCACCGGACCCTCAAGGCCTCCGAGTACTGGAGTCTTCCCGAAGATCCGGGGAGTCTTCTCGGACGGTCGGCGGCTGACCTCGTCGGCGACGGGTTCCACGCCGACCTCGCTGAGCGGATCGTCGGGCTGTTGGGCCGGGCGGTGGCGTTGGCCTTTGAGTTGGATCGTTACGAGGAGGGCGGGATCCGGACAGTCACCCCACATGACGAGGGCTATCCGTCACGCCTGAGGGAGCGACTCGGTGATCGGGCGCCGGCGGTTCTGCACCTGGCTGGTGATCCGGCACTGCTGGCCGGGCCTTCGGTCGGAATCGTCGGAAGCCGTGGTGTGTCCGAGGAGGGTGCCGAGGTGGCGTCTTCGGTCGCCCGCCGAGCGGTTGACGGGGGATATGCGGTTCTCTCGGGGGCTGCCCGCGGCGTGGACCAACTCGCCATGAACGCCGGCTGGGAATCAGGCGGCCGGGTCGTCGGCGTACTTGCTGATTCCCTCATCCGGTCCCTCCGTCAGTCCGAGGTCCGGCGAGCGGTCCTGGACGGTTCCACGGCGATGGTCACGCCGTATGGGCCAGAGTCGCCGTTCAGCGTCGGCAACGCCATGGGGCGCAACAAGATCGTCTACGCGCTCTCGTCGGTCACCGTCGTGGTGGCATCGGACGTGGACTCCGGTGGAACCTGGGCCGGGGCCATCGAAGCCCTCCGAACCGGTGCCGGTCGCGTTGCCGTCTGGCGTGGAACCGGTGAAGGGCCGGGCAATGCGGCGATTCAGGAGCGGGGAGCCCGTGGCCTCACCTCGCTGGACGACCTCGACGTCGTGCTGGCTGAACCGGACGCCGTGGTCCCGCTGGTGCCGGCCTCGCCTTCGGTCCAGGAATCTCTTTTCGCCGACTGAGCCCACCACACGGCATCGACCACGTTGAAGCCTTCGAGGATCGTCTTGAGGTCGCCGACGGCCATGTGGGAGCGCCACGTGATGAACCAGTGGTCGAGGTGGCCTGTGCGCCGAGGTGCCTGATCCGGAGCCGGGACGGCGGGGCCCGCCGATCTAGCCTGCGCGGCTATGGGAAACGTGCTCACCGAGGATCAGGTTGACAGTTACCACCGTGATGGCTGGCTGTCGCCGTTCGACCTGCTCTCGGCGCACGACGTGGCCGAGGCCCGCTCGGCCCTGGAGGCTCGAGAGTCGGCAGTGGAGGCATCAGCCCCGGCCCGGGAAGGCGGAGGAGTCGGGCGGCCTGTCGACCGGTCCGGCGCCCACATGTTGCTTCCGTGGGTCGACGATCTCATGCGTCATCCGCGCCTACTGGATGCCGTCGAGGACCTGATCGGTCCGGACCTGTTGTGCTGGAACTCGATCTTCTGGATCAAGGAGGCGGGGAGCGCCAGCTACGTGGGCTGGCACCAGGACTACGAGTACTGGGGCCTGGACGACGACCGTCTGGTCAGCGTGTGGATCGCCCTGTCGCCGGCCACCGAGGAGGCGGGCTGCATGTCGGTGATCCCCGGCAGCCACCGGCAGGCCATCGGTCACCGTGAGACCTACGCGGCCGACAACCTGTTGAGTCGTGGTCAGGAACTCGATCTGGACCCGGCCGAGCACGATCCGGTGGCCATGCCGCTGCAACCCGGACAGGTGTCGTTCCATAACGTACGCACCGCCCACGGATCGGGCCCCAACACGACCGACGACCGCCGTATCGGCCTGTCGATGCACTACATGCCGACCTCGACCAGACAGACCAAGGTCGACTGGGACGCGGCCGCCCTCGTGCGAGGCGTGGACGACTACGGACACTTCGCCCACTGCCCCCGGCCGACCGTCGACATGGATCCGGCGACCCTCCCGTTCTTCGAGAAGGCCGCCGTCGCCATGAGGGACATCATCTATGGCGGGGCACGGACCGTGGAGCAGTCGATCTGAGGCGGGTTTCATGATCCGTGCCGGATGAGGGAGCCTGACCGAGTGGGACCGCATGAGTGAGCCGCTGGCGTACGAGATATCGGAGCTGTGGCGCTATCCGGTCAAGTCGATGGCCGGCGAGCAGGTCGAGTCGATCGCTCTCGATGCCGACGGGGTGGTCGGAGATCGTCGCTGGGCGGTCCGCGATCTGGGGACCGGCAAGGTCGCGAGCGCCAAGAAGCCCCGCCCGTTCGGTGGTCTGCTGCACTGGACGGCGTCTACGGCTGACGACGGGTCGGTCATGGTCGAGTCTCCCGATCATGACTCCTGGGTCGCCGGCGACCCGGCACTCGATGACGCCTTGTCGGCGACGCTCGAGCGCCCGGTGGCCATGGCCACCGTCGAGATCGGCCGGGAGGAGTCCTACGACAGTGAGTGGCCGGAGATCCCCGGCACGGCCCTGTCCGACGTCGAGATGGAACTCCCGGTGGCCATGATGACCGAGCGGGCCTCGTTCGTGGACCTGGCTGCGGTCCACCTGGTGGTCGAAGATTCCGTGGCGCACCTGTCCGACCTGATGGGCGCCGATGTGTCTATTCGGCGGTTCAGGCCCACCGCGCTCCTCGGATCGAGTGGCGAGACCGCCCCCGGTTTCGCCGACCTCGCCTGGGTGGACCGGACGGCCACCCTCGGAGATGTCGGGCTCCACGTGTCGGGCCCGGCGCCCCGATGCGTGATGACGACCATTCCGCAGGGCGATCTGGGTGCACAGCGCGAGGTGCTCCAGACCCTCGCTGAGCACGCCCGCCACGACACCGGCATGGGGGTCTTCGCCTGTCTCGGTACGTATGCGGAGGTGACCGCTCCGGGCACGGTTCGTCTGGGCGACCGCTTCACCCTGACCGGCTGACCGGAACCCGTCACGGCGGCGTCGTACCGTCGTGCATCGTCCGAACCTCGAATGCATCCTGGAGTCCGGGCGGGGCCATATCGGTCCTCCTGGCCTCGACCCTGGTGGTCGTTCTGCTGGCCCTGTTCCTGATCGGGGACGCCGCCGTCGATGACGTCCGGGTCGGGCCCGAACCGGTGGTCGGAGCTTCGACCAGCGATGAGGACCCGAGCGATTCGGGGTCGGTGTCCCGGGACCCGGGTCGTGAGCAGGAGCAGCCTGGGGACGGGTCCGTGGTGGGCAAGCCGATCTTCAGCCTGGAGCAGCCCCACGCCATCATGGCGGGCCGTGTCGCCGATCGGTTCCGGGAGAGCTCGGTATGGAGCTGGCCCGGTCTCCTCGATCCCGACGATGACGAACGGGACTGCATCGCCACGGGCATCGAGGATCAACCGTCGATCCTGCTGGCTGATCACGAGGACAACCACTGGGACCCGGACCTCGAGCCGCTGGCCATCCTCGAACTACTCGAGGCCTGCACCAGCTGGGTCGCGGTGCGAGATCACGAGTTCGGTCCGGACTCGAGCAGCTGGCTTGTGCCCGGGATGGCCGACGTGGTCAGGACCCGGGTGTGCCGGGAGTTCACCCACCGGGTGGTGGCCCACTCGGGCTGGGAGGGTGACGAGGTCGGGCTGGCGTGTGGTGTCGAGGTCGACCGCTTCTGGACGCTGAGCCTGATCTCGATGCGGTTTCCCGACTTCGCAGGGGAGGTGGTCGGTGGCGGCGCCGGCGGCCGGGAGGAGGGGGTGTCGGAAGGGGCATCGGTCGACGTCGAGGGTTTCATCCGCCGGGCCGTGTTGGACTCCCTCGCCCATCACTGGACGGTTCAGGAGCGTGATGTGTGCTCCGATGGGATCTGCCGGGATGGCTACCGGGAGGACGGCACCGACCTCCGGGAGGTCGTGTCGGGCGGTCGGTTCCCGGCCCGGTTGTGGATCAACGGCGACGTGGATCGCGATGACGACATCCTGAGCCTGATGGTCGGCTCGATCTCCCACCACGTCACCTCGAATGACCTGATCGAGGGCTTCCATCCCCTCCATGTGGATCGCCGATCCGGTCGCTCCTTCGAGTTGCCTGACCTGTTCGGCGGCGGTGACGACTGGTGGTGGCCGGTGGCGCGGGCCTTCGAGGTGTCGAACCGATGGTGGGTGGCTGAAGGCGGGGTCAGTGCGCCCTCTCCGCCAGCCGATCCGGGGTGGTGGATCGCGGAGATGGCCCTCTCGGGAGGGGGTCGGCCGACGATGACCCTCAGCGAGGTTGAAGAGGTGTTCTACGGACACCGCAACTGGCCCTACGAGTGGGCCGGCACGCCGTACCCCGTGGCCATCAGCCTGGACACGATCCGCTTCGTCGGCACCGATTGGACCTTCCCCGGTGAATGCTGTGGCGGCGACCCCGGCTACCTCGACGTGCCCTGGGAGGCGTTCCTCGCCGATCTCGATCCCGATGGTCCTGGTGGAGTGATCCTCCAGCAGTTCGCCAACCGGAACTGAGCCCGGTCGTCCCGGTCAGGGGGCCAGACGGGTCCGGTTCACGTCCAACGACAACACGTCGGGTCGGCTGTAGTGGCCGGCCGGATCGAAGTTCTGCCGCTGTCGGCCCACCTCGCCCACGTCGATGTCGGCCCACACGATGCCCTGTTCGTCCCGGACTGGCTCGACGATCCACCGGCCGTCCGGTCCGGCGATACACGTCCCACCGTTGTGGTACTTCTGTCCCGGCTCCAGTTGGTCGCGGAGCGGGAAGTCCTCCGGGAGGTCCTCGAAGCGGTACGTGGCGCCGACGCTGACCACGAACAGGCGACCCTCCTTGGCGATGAACCGGGTGATGTCCTCGGTGAGGCCCACCGAACCGGGCCAGACGGCCACGTGGACCTGCGACCCGGCGGCGTACATGGCCGACCGGGCCAGGGGCATCCAGTTCTCCCAACAGTTCAGGCCGGTGAGACGCACGCCCCCGTGGTCGTGGGCCACCAGACCGGCTCCGTCGCCGTCGCCCCACACCAGCCGTTCTCCGTAGGTCGGCTTCAGCTTGCGATGCACGCCGACGATCCCGGCGTCCGGGTCGATGGCCACCAGCGAGCAGAAGACGGACCCGCCGGAGGCGGCACGCTCGACCACGCCGACATAGGTGAACGCACCGGTGTCCCGGACGTCGTCGACGACCTGACCGAACTCGTCGCCCGACAGGTCCACCGACTGGTCGAGGTAGCGGGCGAAGGTCTCCTGCTGGGCGGGGTCCTCCCATGCCGACGAGTTGGTGTTGTCGAGCCAGACGGGATAGCCGCTGATGAACACCTCCGGAAAGACGATCAGGTCGGCGTCGCCGGCTCCAGCCTCGGCGATGCGGGCCCGGACGATCTCGATGGTGGCGGCACGGTCGAGGAAGGCGGGGGAGTCCTGTACGGCGGCCACCCTCATCTTCGTCGTCATGCGGGAGATACTGCCACGGGTTCCCTGTCGGGGGAGTCGAAGCACATCACGCCGTCATCGATTTCGCCCCGCCGGATCATCTTGACGTCGCGGCGGTAGTCCTGCGGGTTCAGCCACGGGGCGTGATCGCCCTGACGCGGCAGCAGGTGCATGGATCTCGTCATGTAGCCGGCGGGGAAGTCGTCGATCCAAGGCCGCGGTGGCATCTCGGCGTCCTCGTCCCGCAGCCGGGGGGTGCACCGGGTGGCCCCCGTATCGGCCATGTGGTTCAACAGGCGGCACACGTACTCCGACGTCAGGTCGGCCTTGAGTGTCCACGAGGCGTTCACGTATCCGAACGTCGACACCAGGTTCGGGATTCCCGAATATCCGAGACCCCGGTAGGTCCAGGTCTTGGAGAAGTCGACCATTTCACCGTCGACCATGAAGTCCATCTCGCCGAGGGTGACCAGGTTCAGCCCGGTGGCCGTCACGATGATGTCGGCCTCCAGTTCCTCGCCCGACCGGAGTCGGATCCCTGTCTCGGTGAACGTGTCGATGTGGTCGGTCACCACCGAGGCCCTGCCGGAACGGATGGCCTTGAACAGGTCGCCGTCGGGGATCAGGCACAGGCGCTGGTCCCACGGGTTGTAGGACGGCGTGAAGTGGGTGTCGACGTCGTAGTCCGGCCCCAGACCGGCACGCACCCCGGCCAGCATCAGTTGCTTGATCTTCTCCGGTTCGGTCCGGGTCTTGCGGTACACGATGCCCTGACGGACGACGTTCTTCTTCCGCACGATGGCGTAGGCCAGCCTCGACGGTAGGAATCGCCGCAACCGGTTGGCGATCACGTCCTTGGCCGGCCGGGACACCACGTAGGTCGGCGAACGTTGGAGCATCGTGATGTGCTCCACCTCGTCGGTCATGGCCGGCACCAGCGTCATGGCCGTGGCGCCCGATCCGATGACCACGACCCGCTTCCCGGCGTAGTCCAGATCGGTGGGCCACTTCTGGGGATGGACGATGGTGCCGCCGAACCGCTCCCGGCCGGGGAACTCCGGCGTGTAGCCCTCCCGGTAGCTGTAGTAGCCGGAGCACATGAACAGGAACCCGCACGTGAGGACGACCGGCTCGGTGGCCCCGGTGGTCGGGTCGGTCCGGGTGGCCGAAACCGTCCAGCGGGCGTCGCTGCTGGACCATTGCGCACTGGACACCTGGTGGCTGAAACGGATGTGGCTGACCAGGTCGTGCTCGTCCACCGTCTCCCGCAGGTAGTCGAGGATGACCGGGCCGTCGGCGATCGACTTCTCGTGCTTCCACGGCTTGAACCGGTAGCCGAGAGTGTGCATGTCGCTGTCGGATCGCACCCCCGGGTACCGGAAGAGGTCCCAGGTGCCGCCGATGTCGGGACGACCTTCGAGGATGGCGAACGTCGAGTGCGGGCAGCGTTCCTTCAGGTGGACACCGCCGCCCAACCCGGAGATGCCCGCCCCCACGATCAGCACGTCGAGGTGCTCGGGAACCTGCTGCCCGGAGGAAGGGTCGGTGCCGGGGGGCTGGTCGTGAGGAGTCGGCTCGCTCATGGGCCGGACACTAGGAAAGACCGGTGACCGCCGTGGAACCGGGCGTTCAGTCCTCGAGACCGTCCACGACGACCTGGGCTCGCTGTTCGTGCAGGTCGGTGGACACGCCGTAGTAGTTGCGACTGTGGAACGGCCGGTTCATCCGGTACGGGTCGTGCACGTAGGTGGGCAGGCCGACGTAGCGGGGGATTGTCCCCTCCACGGTGGTCACCCGGTGCATCGAGAACCGGCCCTTGAACAACTGCAGGTCGCCCGGCATCAGGTCCAGTTCGTGGACGCCGTCGCGTCCACCCTCGAGCACCGCCTGCACCCGTTCGTAGTTCTCGGCATCGGGCGTCCGGATGTCGGGCACGTACTCGAAGACCCCGCCGCCTTCGGGTCGCTGCACCAGCACGCTGACCGTGAACTCGTTGCCGTCGAAGTGCCACGGAAAGGTGTGACCGGGCTCCATGGCCCCGTACGGATTGCGACCCACGGTGTCGGCCCACCGGTAGATCGGCCGGTCCACGCCCAGGCACTCCCACACGAAGTGCAGCACCACGTCGGAGTCGTAGATGCGGCGCAGCATCGACCGTTCGGTGAGGAGGTCGGAGTTGATGAAGCCGCTGCTGCGGTGCTGGAAGGATCGTCGGGGATGCCCCTCGGGGAACGACACGTCCTCGGCCGAGGCATAGGGGTTGTGGTCCGAATTGGCCCAGTGGGTCTGGTCATGGAGCGATTCCGCCTCGATCCGCATGGCCTCCACGGCCTCCGGGCGGATGAAGTCCGAGATGCGGCAGCAGCCCACGGTGTCCATCTGCGAACGGGTCTCGGCCACCAGTTCGGCCCGACGACGGTTGGCCAGCAGGTGGATGGGGAACTCGTCGAGGTCGACGATGTCCTCGAGGGAGTTCTCGTACTCGGCGAAGGCGGTGGGCATGGTTTACGACCTTGCAGTCGGACGCCGAGGCGCCAGATTTGCCTGTGGACCGGCGAAGACTACATTGGACGATCGTTCAGTCAAGGAAATGGAATCACGTCATGGCCGCTCCGGGAACTCTCACCGCCACCCAGGAAAAGATCCTGGATGCCGTGCTCGCCTGTCTCGCCGAAGGTGGCATCGCCGGGGTGAGCATGCGCGCCGTGGCCACCGAGGCCGACGTGTCGCTCGGCCTGCTGAACTACCACTTTGCCGGCAAACAGGCCCTCATCGCGGCGGCCGTGCAACTGGCCTGTGACCGACTGCTGGAGGATTCCGCGGAGTCGGTCGACGGCGTGGTGGGTGCCGATGACCGGGTCCGGGCCTTCATCCGGGGAGCGGCCGCCGACGAGTTCCTGTCATCGGACTATCTCCGTCTTCGTCTGGTGATCTGGGCGGCGGCCCGCCTCCATCCCGACATCGGCGTGGCCGACCTGCGGGTGTATCAGGAGTACGTGGATCGGACCGTGGAGCTCATCCGGGAGGCTCGACCCGTCCTGAGCGCCGAGCAGGCCCACCAGCGGGCCGACGACGTGTCCAACACCCAGAACGGACTGTGGTTGCACTGGGCCAGGTTCCGCGACGAGGAGACGCTGGAGCGTGGGCTCCGGCGTTGCGAAGCCATCGCCCTCGGAGCAGGCTGACCGGGTGTCCCCGACCCCGTCGACCCCGCTGCGACAACGCACCCACCTGCAGCAACTGGAGGCCGAGGCCGTCCATGTGATGCGCGAGGTGGTGGCCCAGTTCGAGCGTCCGGTGATGCTCTATTCGATCGGCAAGGACTCGACGGTCCTGCTGCACGTGGCTCGCAAGGCGTTCGCTCCGGGGCCCATCCCGTTCCCGCTTCTGCACGTCGACACCACGTGGAAGTTCCGGGAGATGATCGAGTTCCGCGACCGCACGGCTGCCGAGCTGGGTCTCGACCTGATCGTGCACTCCAACCCGGAGGGCGTGGCGGCCGGCATCAACCCATTCGACCACGGGTCACGCAACTACACCGACGTCATGAAGACCCAGGGTCTGCGTCAGGCGCTCGACGCCGGTGGGTTCGACGCGGCGTTCGGTGGGGCCCGTCGTGACGAGGAGAAGTCCCGGGCCAAGGAGCGGGTCTTCAGCTTCCGGGACCGCAACCACCGTTGGGACCCCAAGAACCAACGCCCCGAGCTCTGGAACCTCTACAACGGTCGGGTCGACCGGGGCGAGAGCATCCGGGTGTTTCCCATCAGCAACTGGACCGAGCTGGACGTCTGGCAGTACATCCACCTGGAGGGCATCGAGATAGTGCCGCTGTACCGCTCGGAGGTCCGGCCGGTCGTGGAGCGCGACGGCACCCTCATCATGGTCGATGACGACCGGTTCCGGTTCGCCGACGGCGAGGAACCCCAGATGCGGTCGGTGCGGTTCCGCACCCTGGGCTGCTACCCGCTGTCCGGTGCCGTGGAGTCCACGGCCACCACGCTGCCCGAGATCATCCAGGAGATGCTGCTGGCCACCCGCTCCGAACGGGAGGGGCGGGTCATCGACCACGACCAGTCGGGATCCATGGAGGAGAAGAAGCGCGAGGGGTACTTCTGATGTCCCACGCGTCTGATCTCATCGCCACCGACATCGAGGCCTACCTGGCCGAGCACGAACGCAAGGACCTGCTTCGTCTGCTGACGTGCGGCAGCGTCGACGACGGCAAGTCGACCCTCATCGGCCGTCTGCTCCACGACTCGAAGATGATCTACGAGGACCAGTTGGCCGGTCTGGAGGCCGACTCGACCACCGTCGGCTCGGCTGGCGACCACCTCGACCTGGCGCTCCTCATGGACGGCCTCAAGGCCGAACGCGAGCAGGGCATCACCATCGACGTGGCCTACCGCTACTTCTCGACGGCCCGCCGCAAGTTCATCGTGGCCGACACTCCGGGCCACGAGCAGTACACCCGCAACATGGCCACCGGGGCATCGACCTGCCAACTGGCGGTGATCCTCGTGGATGCCCGCCACGGGGTACTCGACCAGACGCGTCGCCACAGCCACATCGCCAGCCTGCTGGGTATCCGCAACGTGGTGGTGGCCGTCAACAAGATGGACCTCGTCGACTGGTCGGCCGACCGGTTCGAGGAGATCTGCGCCGACTACCGGTCGTTCGCCGCCGGCCTGGAACTGGCTGACCCGTACTTCCTGCCCCTGTCGGCCCTGTTGGGCGACAACGTGGTGGATCGTGGCGACCACCTCGGCTGGTTCGACGGGCCGCCGCTCATGGAGCACCTCGAGACGGTCGACGTGGACGTCGGCGTCGACCTGGACCGGCTGCGCCTGCCCGTGCAATTAGTGGTTCGCCCCGATCTGGACTTTCGGGGCTTCGCCGGCACGGTGGCGTCGGGCATCCTGCGTCCCGGCGACCCTGTGGTGGCCCTGCCGTCCGGGGTGTCATCGACGGTGGCCCGCATCGTGACCTTCGACGGCGATCTTGACGTGGCCGGCCCGGGTGACGCGGTGACCATCACGCTGACCGACGAGATCGACGTGAGTCGGGGCGACCTGCTGGTCGGCGTGGACCAGCCGCCGAGCCGTTCCCATGACGTGGACGCCATGGTCGTCTGGATGGCCGACGCCGAGATGCAGCCCGGCCGCCAGTACCTGCTCCAGTCGGTCAACGGATTGAGCAACGTGTCGGTGTCGTCAATCCACCACCGGGTCGACGTGAACAGCCTCGAGCACCTCCCGGCCGAGGCCCTCGGTCTGAACGACATCGCCCGGTGCTCGCTCACCTCGGACCGTGCGCTGCTGTTTGATCCGTACGCCACCAACCGTCAGACCGGATCGTTCGTGCTCGTCGACCGGATGGACAACGCCACGGTGGCCGCCGGGATGATCCTGGGCGCCTCGTCGGCATGGGACCGCAACCCCGACGCCGGGCTGGTCCGCCACCGTTCGGAGATCACGCCGGACGAGCGGGTGGCCCGCCTCGGTCAGCGGGCGTGCACCGTCCTGCTGACCGGTCTGACGGCGGCCGGCAAGTCGACCATCGCCGCGGCCCTCGAGCGTCGCCTGTTCGACCGTGGCCGTACGACCATGCGCCTCGACGGCGAGAACATTCGTCTCGGCATCAGCCGGGACCTCGGCTTCAGCGCAGCGGACCGCTCCGAGAACCTGCGTCGGGTGGCCGAGGTGGCCCTGTTGGCCAACCGGCAGGGGCTCATCGCCATTGCCGCCCTGGTGGCACCCGAGGCTGACGTCCGGGCCCGGGCCCGGGAACTCATCGGCGACCACCGTTTCGTGGAGGTGTTCGTCGACACGCCGATCCAGGTCTGTCGCGAGCGCGACCCGAACGGTCAGTACGAGGCGGCTGACCGGGGTGAGATCCAGAACTACCCGGGGGTGTCGTCGACCTACGAGCGACCCACCGACATGGACCTGAGGCTCGACACCTCGGTCCAGGACGTGGACGAGTGCGTGGACGCCATCCTCGATCTGCTCGACGAACGGGGTGTGTTCCATGCCTGAGTCAGCGTCTGAGTCAGTGGCTGCGACTTCTGGTGGGAGTCCGGTGGCGGGAAACATCACCCGGGCCGAGGGGCACGTCGACGCTGCCGCCCGGACAATGGTGACCGGCGACGCCGGGCGGACCGTCTGGTTCACCGGGCTGTCCGGTTCGGGAAAGTCCACTCTGGCCTTCGCCGTCGAGGAGGCGCTGATCGCCCGCGGCGTGGCGGCCTACGTGCTCGACGGGGACAACGTCCGCATGGGTCTGAACCGGGACCTGGGCTTCTCGCCCGACGACCGGACCGAGAACGTGCGCCGGATCGGCGAGGTGTGCCGGCTGTTCCAGGATGCCGGTCTGGTGGTGCTCACCGCCTTCATCTCGCCCTACCGGGCCGACCGTGACGCCGTGCGAGCCCTCCATCCGCTGGGTTCGTTCCTGGAGGTGTACGTCGACACGCCGCTCGCCATCTGTGAAGAACGCGACGTGAAGGGCCTGTACGCCAAGGCCCGGGCCGGCGAGATCCCCGACTTCAGCGGCATCTCGGCGCCCTACGAGGAGCCCCGCGCCCCCGAACTGGCGATCGACACCACCCGTCCGCTCGCCGACTGCGTGGCTGAGGTGCTGGATCTGCTCGGGGTCTCCGCAGAGAGCTCGTGAAGCGGGACCAGCCATGAAATCCGAGCGACCGTGAAGCCGGAACGCTGGTCGGATCCGACCCGCAAGCTCTTCCCTCACCAGGTGGGCTTCACCGCCCCGCCGATGGATTTTGACGCCGCGCCGAGTGACTTCCTTCGGATCGCACCGGACACCGTCGGTGCCCACGGACGGCTCCTCCACCTGCCGGGTTATGCCCACGAACTCTCCCAGCGGGCCGGAAACCTCCACCTCCTCGAGGAGGTGGTGCACTGCATGTCCAACAGCGGCGCCGACGTGGTCGGCCAGGTGGGCACCAACTGGGTGCACGCCGGCGGTACCGACGCCGCCGACATCCGGCGGTTCTGTGCCGAACTGTCGGAGAAGTACGAGACGCCGTTCCACATGGCCGGCCAGTGTCTGGTGGAGGCCTGCGAGGCGCTTGACGTGACCCGGGTGGCGCTGAACTCGGTCTACTTCTGGCCCGACTGGCGGGACGGCGTGGTGCGGTTCCTGCGAAGTGCCGGTCTCGACGTGGTCTGGGCCGGCAACTTCGTCGACCAGGGCTTCTACGAGACCCAGGAGGAGGTCAACGACCGGATCTGGATCTTTCCCGGCGATCTGGCGGCCCGATCGGTCCGCTTCGTGGCCGACGCGGCACCCACCGCCGAGGTGATCCTCGTCAACGGAATGCCCAACTGGCGCGGCGGCGATGGGCTGCCCCGCCGGACGGTCACCCTGGCCGCCGATCTGGAGGCCGAGGTGGAGCGACCGGT
>ERZ1049444.1514-NODE-1514-length-17323-cov-4.719597_pt1 | contig 17323 bp, 19 predicted proteins | sample MGYA00383101_ERZ1049444 | MGnify/ENA primary metagenome ERZ1049444 (study PRJEB29581, sample SAMEA5548371) | metagenome | biome: marine; feature: coastal; material: water | depth 50 m | study: Short-term variability in the microbial, nano- and picoplankton...
ATAAAAACTCATCTGTTTCATTTCTTTTGTATGCTTCTTTTATTGCTTCTTTTGCCGATTTTGCTTTATATTTAGAATCTGCATGCACTAATAAATTAAAAGCATCTTTAGTTCGTTCCCATCTGTTATTTCGATCCATTGCAAAAAAACGACCACATAATGTTGCTAATTCCCCAATTTCATTTTTTTGACAAAAATTCTCTATATTGGAAATATATTTTTCAGCACTTATCGGAGGAGTATCTCTACCATCCAAAAAAGCATGAATAAAAACTTTTTTTAAGTCATTTTGTTTAGCTAATAATAAAATCGCATTGAAATGTTTTATATGGCTATGAACCCCACCGTCAGATAAAAGACCAAAAATATGAAGTGTTTTATTATTTTCTTTAATTGATTTAAAGTTTTGATTAAGTAAAGGATCTGAAAAAAATTCTTTATTCTCTATACTTGAGTTTATCCGTTCTATATCTTGATGGATAATGCGGCCTGCACCAATATTTAGATGCCCAACTTCTGAATTACCCATTTGACCAGAGGGAAGCCCAACATATGATTCTGAAGCATTAATTAAGGTATTTGGGTATTCTTTATTTAAAGAATCCCAATTTGGTGTTTTAGCTTTAGCAATAGCATTATGTTTTTGATCATTGCTATGACCAAAACCATCTAAAATAAGAAGAACTATTGGATTTTTTTGCATTAATTTATAAAATTTATTTTCTTATGTCTTAAGGTTCAATTATAATGCCACTTTTCGATTTAGCTATGCTTAATCATAAATGTTTTAATTTTAATAGGATATTTTTTTGGAACTTTCAATAAATGATTATTTATTAATTTTTATCATTATAACCTCAGGTTTATTGCTTTTATTCCCTAAAGCTCTATCTGGGGGAATTAAAACGATTGATGTTAAGAATGCAGTTTTACTAATGAATCGTGAAATTTGTATAATTGTTGATGTTAGAAATGAAGAAAAGTTTAATGCCGGGCATATACCTAATGCAATAAATATACCTTTTAACAAATTTTCTGAAGAAATAGATAGATTAAAAAGAGAATCTGAAAAAACAATATTAGTGTATTGTGGTTCCGGTAATAGCTCAGGAAAAGCCATGAAAATTTTAAATCAAAAAGAATTTAAATCAGCAATGATTATTGAAGGGGGCTTTTCAGAGTGGATTAAATCACAACTTCCTGTTTCACAAAAAAGTTTATGAAAAATATTAAAATGTATACAAGTTCCTATTGTCCTTATTGTGCAAATGCTGAAAAATTATTATCTGAGAAAGGTTTTGAAATAATTGAAAAAATACCCGTAGATGAGGATCTTAGAGCGTTAGAAAAAATGATAAAGATAACAGGCAAAAGAACTGTTCCTCAGATATTTATTGGTAAAGTATATATCGGTGGTTTTGAAGAGTTAAGAAAATTTAATTTATCTGGAGAATTAGATAAAATATTGGCATAAATTAAGAATTTAATATTAAATAGTAGTTCATTCTTATCATTTAAAGCGCTAGAATAGCGTTTTAATTTAACTTATAACATTTAACGATTGGAAATAAAAATATGGCAGCAGATAAAAAGACTAAATCAACAGCTAAACCTAAAAAGACAGGAACTAAAATAGGCGAAGATCAACAACCTGGTTTTGCCTTAGAGAAATTATACTTAAAAGATGTATCAGTAGAGGTTCCAAATGCGCCTGAGATTTTTACTATTAGAGAACAACCAAAGACTAGTATCGAATTAAATAATGAAACTAAACCTCTTGCAGATGGTTATTATGAAGTGTCGATTCAATTAAAAGTAACGTCTGAAATTAATAATCAAAATGCATTTGTAGTTGAGATAGTTCAAGCAGGTATTTTTGCTATAAAGAATATCCCAGATGATGGATTAGAGTCTGTTTTATCAATTACTTGTCCTAATATTTTATTTCCTTATGCAAGGGAGGCGATCTCGAATTTTACTGTGAAAGCAGGTTTTAATCCTGTTCAATTACAGCCAATAAATTTTGAAGCTTTATATATGCAAGAAAAACAAAAACAAAAACAAGATTCTAAAAAATCGTAAAATGCTCCCTAAATTTTTTAGGTTTTTTTTCTATTTAGGTTTTTTCTTTACGTTTTTTTGTTCGAACGTATCCGCTGAATTTTTATCTGTTAAAACTAAAAACTCAATTTTATTTGATGGCCCTTCATCTTCAACTAAAAAAAGATTTATTGTTACAGAGGGATACCCACTTAAAATTATTGTAAGTTTAAAAGATTGGAAAAAAGTGGAGGACCATTTAGGTAAAATTAGTTGGGTTAGAGCAAAAGATCTTAATCGAGAAAGAACCGTTATAACATTAAAACCTCAGGCAATTATTTATAATAAACCAAGTATTAATCAAGCTAAATTAGCATATGTTGATGAATTTGTTGTTCTTAATCTTCTTTCACCAATGATTACAGATGGTTGGATTAGAGTTAAATCCATATCAGTAGGCGTGGAAGGATTTATAAAAGCAGAAGAAGTTTGGGGAATATAATTTGAAGACAAGTGTCATTGGCGCAGGAGCTTGGGGAACAGCTCTAGCTATTCATTTAGGAAAATTATATCCAACAAAACTTTGGGCAAGAAATTCTGGACATGTGTCAGGTATGAAGAAAGCCCAATCAAATCCATTATATTTAGGAAATTTTAAATTCCCATCATTGTTAAATATTGAAGATGATTTAGAGTTAGCTTTATCTGATGTTGATTTAATAGTTTGCGCTGTTCCAACTTCAGGTTTTAGACAAATTCTTAGATCAATAAATGATATTAATCAATTAACCCCTGTTATTTGGGCTAATAAAGGTTTAGAGCAAAAGTCTGCTAAATTGCCTCATGAAATTATTTTTGAAGAGCTAGGAGATCCGAAAAAGACTAATCGACATTGGGGAGTAATATCTGGACCAAGTTTTGCTGCAGAGTTAGTAAGGGATTTACCAACCGCATTAACTGTGGCTGCAACTAGCAAAAAAGCTGCCATGCTTGCCGCAAATATTTTTCATCATAATAATATGAGAGTTTATACAAGTGAGGATGTTACAGGGATCTCGGTAGGAGGGGCTTTAAAGAATGTAATTGCTATTGCTGCTGGAATTTCAGACGGAATGGGTTTTGGAAATAATGCTCGAGCAGCTCTAATAACTAGAGGATTAGCTGAAATTTCTAGATTTGGGGAGTATTTAGGCGCAAATCAGGAAACTTTTAGTGGTTTAGCAGGTTCTGGGGATTTATTTTTAACGTGTACAGGGGAGTATTCAAGAAATCGTGAAGTTGGTATTCAGCTTGCAAAAGGAGAACCTTTAAATACAATTCTTAAAAACTTAGGGCATGTTGCTGAAGGAGTTTATACAACTACTGAGGTGGTAAGAAGAATTAAAAATGTAGAAATTGAAATGCCAATTACGCATGAGGTTAATAATGTGATTCAACTTGGTAAACCTCCAAAAGATGCCGTTCTAGATTTATTAGGTCGATCTATAAAATCTGAAAGTTAAATGCCTTTTTCAAAGCTTATTTGACGCCATGCTTCATATAAAACAATAGCAACTGTATTTGATAAATTTAAGCTCCTATTATTTTTAGTCATTGGAACCCTAATCTTTTCTTTATTTGACATTTCATTAAGAATATTTTCAGGCAACCCCCTTGTTTCAGGGCCAAAAATAAAAACATCATCCTTTTTATATTGAAAATCAGTATAAAATTTAGAAGCTTTAGTTGAAACGGCAAAGAAACGATTCTTTCTAAGCTTTGTACGACATTCTTTATAAGTTTCATAAATATTAATATTTGCAATATCATGATAATCAAGCCCAGCCCTTCGAACTTTTTTTTCCTCTAAATTAAAGCCTAAAGGTTTGATTAAATGTAAACTAGATGATGTATTAACACAAAGACGAATTATATTCCCAGTGTTAGGGGGGATTTCAGGCTCGTATAGAATAATATTAAACATATGATTAAAATTTATACAGTTGTTATAAAATTAGTGTAAAATTAACTAACAGATACATATTTTATCAATTAATTAATTAAAATCAATTATTTAGGAGATATATGGATTCTCAAAAATCAATAGAAAATCATAAAAAACTTCACTTTATAAAACCTAAAAAGAAACTTAATAAAGAAGAGCATCAAAAATGGTCTAAAAAAGAAATTAAATTACTTTTTCAGCTACCATTTAATGATCTAGTATATCAGGCTCATAAAGAGCATAGAAAGCATTTTAATCCTAATGTAATACAATTAAGTACATTATTGTCAATTAAGACAGGAGGGTGCTCAGAGGATTGTGGATATTGCCCACAATCAGCTAGATTTGATACAAAAATTGAAAATGAACCCCTTATGGAGATTAAAGAAGTTTTAAATGCAGCTAAATTAGCTAAAAAGGCAGGTGCCAGTCGATTTTGTATGGGAGCTGCATGGAGGGGGCCTAAAGAGCGAGATTTGAATTCTGTTAAAGAAATGATATCCAGTGTTAAAGAATTAGGTCTTGAGACTTGCGCTACATTAGGGATGCTTAAAGACGGACAAGCAGAACAACTCAAAGATGCTGGATTAGATTATTACAATCATAACTTAGATACATCGCCAGAATTTTATGGGGACATAATATCAACAAGAACGTATCAAGATAGATTAGATACTCTTGAAAGAGTAAGAGATGCAAATATAAATATTTGCTGTGGTGGTATTGTTGGATTAGGCGAGTCAATTGAGGATCGGGTTAGTTTAATATCACAATTAGCAAATATGAAAGTCCCTCCAGAAAGTGTACCAATCAATCTTTTAACTCAAGTAGAAGGCACACCATTAAATAATATTAAAAAATTTGATCATTTTGATTTTATTAGAACAATTGCTGTTGCAAGAATAACAATGCCGAAAAGTTTTGTTAGACTCTCGGCTGGTAGAGAGAGTATGGATGATGGTATTCAAGCCTTAGCTTTTTTTTCAGGGGCAAATTCAATTTTTTATGGAGACGAGTTATTAACAACGGGAAATCCAGATACCGAGAAAGATAAAAAATTATTTAAACGATTAAATTTATCTACTCTCTAATTATGCTCAATAAAGATTTATCAGAAGATCTAAAAGATTTAGTAAGTAATCAATTATATAGATACAGAAAATCAATAAAAGAGATTAAAGGCCAAAAGATTAGAATTGATGATCAATGGGTACTTAATTTTTCAAGCAATGATTATCTAGGATTAACTCAGAATAATGATATAAAAAAATCAATTATTAATGGAATAAAACAGTATGGAAATGGATCTGGTGCATCTCATTTAATATCAGGCCATTATTCTATTCATGACGAAATTGAAAAATTATCAGCTAAAAATTTAGGGTTTGATAAAAGTATTTTATTTACATCAGGCTTTGCTGCAAATATAGGAGTAATAACCTCACTATGTGGAAGAAATGATGTAATTTTTTCTGATAAATTAAATCATGCTTCATTAAATGAAGCCTCATTACTGAGTAAGTCAAAATTTATTCGTTATAGGCACTTAAATTTAGACCATTTAGAGCAATTACTAAAAAAACATAATGGGAGAAGAAAGCTTATTATTTCTGATTCTGTTTTTAGTATGGATGGAGATTTAATTAATATCCCAATATTAATAAATTTATGTGAAAAATATGATGCTTATTTATATATTGATGACGCTCATGGATTTGGTGTTTTAGGTAAAAATGGTCAGGGAATACTTGAACATTATTTCCCTAAATTGGATATAACTCTTAAAAAGAAGAAAAGAATTATTTATATGTTTACATTGGGTAAGTCAGTAGGAGTATCTGGCGCAATTGTTGTGGCCAGCAATGAAATTGTTGATTATTTAATTCAAAAAGCTAAAACATATATTTATACAACTGCATTATCACCTGCTTTTGCAAGTGGAATTATTACCTCTTTAAATATTATTAAAAAAGGTCAAGATTCGAGAGTAAAACTTTTAGAATTAATAAATATCCTGAGAAAAAAAATAAAAAATAAAATGTTATTGGGTAATTCTATTACACCGATACAACCAATACTAATAAATGATACTAAGCAATCTATACAGCTTTCAGAGAAACTTTTAGAAAAAGGTTTTTATGTTCCAGTAATAAGACCGCCAACAGTACCAAGAAATACATCTCGTTTAAGAATATCAATTTCAGCCTTACATACGCCTAAAGATATTAAAAAGTTAGCTGAACTAATTAATTTAAATGTTAAGTAAATTTAAATGTATATAAATAAAAGAGGTAAAGGAAAGGCGGTGGTATTAATTCACGGTTGGGGTTTTTCAGGAAAGATTTGGGAAGATTTATTAGAGGGGATGAAAAATAAATATAAGTTTTTTATTATCGATCTTCCTGGGATGGGTGATAGTTCAATAATTAAACCATATAAAATTGATAATTTAATTAAAGAAATTCATAAACAAATTCCAAATAAAGTAACAATGATTGGTTGGTCATTAGGTGCCCAGATAGCAATGAAATATTCATTAAAATACCCAAGAAATATTAACCATTTAATTTGTATATCTTCTACTCCATGCTTTATTAAAAAGCCTGGGTGGGATTATGGCGTCGATAAAAATTTTTTTATTAAATTTAAAAAAGAATTATCAAGTAACTGGCAAAAAGCATTAAAAAATTTTTTCTTATTACAGTTAATTAGAAATAAAAGATATAAAAATATTTTAATGCGATTTGAAAAATATTTTATAAAGATAAAGCCACCTACAAAAGAGGGGCTGGAGAAGGCGCTGAATTTATTAGAAGATATTGATTTAAGAGATGATGTCGAGAGAATTAATACATCAACATTAATAATTACTAGTAAAAAAGATATGGTATGTAGTTATAAAGCATCTATTTGGCTTCAATCAGCAATTAAAGGGTCACAAATATTTTTATTTGATTCTTCAGGCCATATACCTTTTATTAATCATAAAAAGAAATGTATTCAATTAATTGATGAATTTATTAAGGTTAATTAAATATGATTGATAAAAAATATAAGCGAAAAATATTTAATAGATCTGCTAAATCATATGATCAGTTTTCTGTTTTGCAAGATAAAGTATCGAATAGTTTATTTAAAAGATTGGATTTAATAAAATTACATCCAGAATTAATTTTAGATTTGGGATGTGGTACTGGAAGAAATGGAAAAATATTAAAAGATAGATATAGTAATGCAAGAATAGTGAACTATGATTTTTCAGAAAACATGCTTTTAGAAGCAAGAAAAAAACAAAAAAGTTTGATTGATAAAAGCTTAAAAATAAAAAGCCCATCTTTTATATGTGGCGATATTGAAGATTTAGTTTTTGCTAATGAAGTATTTGATATTGTATGGTCAACAAATTCACTTCAATGGTGTAATAATCTTTCAATAACTTTTAATAAAATAAGGTCAATATTAAAACCAGAAGGTTTATTTATATTTAGTACATTTGGGCCAAATACACTTTTTGAATTGAGAAATATAACAAAAGAAATATCAAGTTATCAAAAAACAAATGATTTTATAAATATGCATAGTATTAAAGATATCCTTATTAATGAAGGTTTTAGTAATCCAGTAATTGAATCAGAAGAATTTTGTTTAACTTATAATAGTATTGATAAACTTTTTCTGGAACTTAAAAATATTGGTGCAACAAGTGGTTTTATGATTAAAAAAAATGGTTTAACCGGAAAATCTTTTTTAAACAAGATTGCAGAAGGGTATGAAAAGTATAGGAATTATGGAAAATTTCCAGCAACCTATGAAGTAATATATGGTTATACATGGCGCACAAAAAATAATAAATATAGACCTGTTGAGATTTTATCATGAGCAATTCTTTTTTTATTACTGGAACAGATACACATATAGGTAAAACAGAAATTACTTGTGGGCTAATTGAATTTTTTAAAAAAAAAGGAAATCTTGTATGCGGAATGAAACCAGTTGCTGCTGGAACCGAGGAGATTGATAATCAAATTATTAATAGCGATGTTTATAAATTTTTAACAATAAATAATTTAAAGAAACCAACAGAAATAATTAATCCATATTCTTTTGATGAAGCAATTGCCCCACATATTGCATCTAAGAAATCAAAAAAAGAAATACTTTTTCCTGAAATTAAAAAAAATTTTTTATTATTACAAAAAGAATGCGATTATTTATTTGTTGAAGGAGCTGGTGGCTATAAAGTACCTTTAACGGAAAATAAATCTATTCCGGATTTGATTAGTTATCTTAATATTCCAATTATTTTGGTGGTAGGAATTAGATTGGGATGTATCAACCATACTATGTTAACAGTGGAGTCAATAAAAACTAATAATCAAAATTTATTTGGATGGGTTGCAAACTGCATTGATTTAAATATGGATGAAGTTGAGGAAAATATTAATTATCTAGTAAAGAATATAGATGAACCTTTTATGGGTAAAATTCCATTTTTAAAAGAAATAAATTCTTCTAAAATTTCAGATTATTTATTATGGCCAAACATTTAATAAAGATTATGTTGTGCGATATATTCCTGAATGATTTTAGGTAAAAGATTTTTAACGTCTAAACTTTTTCTTAATCTATTTTTAATCTCACTTGATGAATTGTCAAAAAAAGGCATTGATAAACTGTAAATAAGCCCATGTTTGTATTTCTTTAAATCATTAATATTTTTGGTAATATTTTTTTTCAAGAATTTTTGAACTTCACTTGGCATATCATTACTACTTAATTTATTATCGCACCTTTCAACTAACAATAAATGAGAATAATCAAGAAGCTCCTTCCATTTATACCATGAATTTATTGAAGAGAATGCATCGCTTCCTAAGATAAAGAAGAAGGTAGATTTACTATCTTCAGAAAAGAAACGAAGAGTATTGATTGTGTAAGAATTTTTTTTATTATTTAAATATTCTTTAATTTCAAAATCAGAAACTTCAAAGTGACTATTATTACAAATTAGATTTATCATTTCTAGTCTATGACGATGACTTACAAGCGTTTTATTATTTGCTGAACCTCCTGTAGGAATAAAAATAATCTTATTTAAACCAATTTGTTCGATAGATTCTTTAGCTATAGATATATGCGCATTATGGATTGGGTCAAAAGCCCCACCAAATAAACCAATCAATTGATTTTTTAACATTGTTATTGTCTAATTTGACCTGATCCTGAAACTATATATTTTAAAGAAGTTAACCCTTCCAAACCAACAGGACCTCTTGCATGAAATTTATCAGTAGATATCCCAATTTCTGCTCCCAACCCATATTCAAAACCATCTGCAAATCGAGTTGAAGCATTTACCATAACGCTCGAAGAATCTATTTCTCGAATGAATTTATTACTATTTTCTCTATTATTTGTAATGATTGATTCAGTATGTTTAGATGAATACTTATTTATGTGTTCAATTGCCTCTTCGATAGATTTGGTTATAATGCATGAAATAATTGGCCCTAGATATTCTTCATAAAAATCTTTTTCTTTAGCGTCTTTTACATCAGGAATAATTTTTTTTGTATCTTTACATCCACGTATTTCTATTTGTTTACTATCAAATATTTTTTTAATCTTAGGTAAAAAATCTTTCGCAATTTTTGAAGAGATAACTAGTGATTCTAAAGTATTACATGTGCCAAGCCTTTGAGTTTTTGAATTATCTACAATTTTAATAGCCTCATTGATATCTGCAAATTCATCGACATATACGTGACAATTTCCATCAAGATGTTTTATAACTGGTATTTTTGCATCATCAGTTATTTTTTTTATTAAACTTTTACCTCCACGTGGAATTATGACATCTACAAATTCACTCATTGTTATGAGTTTGTTTACTGCTTCACGATTAGTTGTTGTGATAATCTGTACAGAATTTGAATGAAATCCAGTTTCTGTTAAAGACCGTGTTATCAATTCCCCTAAATATGTATTTGAATGAATCGATTCTGACCCACCTCTTAGGATTATTGCATTTCCTGATTTAATTGATAATCCAGCAGCATCAATTGTTACATTTGGCCTAGACTCATATATCATTCCAATAACTCCAAGCGAAACCCTCATTTGGCTTACTTTTATTCCTGAAGGCATAATTCTTTCATTACTAATTTCTCCAATTGGATCATTTAATTTTTCTACTTGAAACAAACCATCTGCCATGGCAGTTATATTTTTTTTGTTTAAGGTAAGGCGATCAATAAAGGCATCATCAAGATTATTTTGAACAGCTTGATCAAGATCTTTTTTATTTGCATTAATAATTTTATCTTCATTTTTAAGAATTCTTTGAGCTAAATTATTTAAAAATTTATTTTTTTTCAAGGAAGATGCAGATGCAGTCAGAAAGCTTGCTTTTTTTGCTTCTATTCCAACTTTAAACATGTAATCTTTTATATTCATTGGATTATTTTACTCTGATTTTTTATTAAATAGACGAGATATTCCAAATGCAAACCTATTTATTTCTAACCATGGGTCTCCAATTTGCAACCCTTTACATATAAGATCAATTTCTTTAATTTTAAGTAGGCTTGCTTCTATTTGTTTTGATGAAAGTTTATTAATTGAATTTCGAACTAATTCTTGCGATGAACCAAAAATTCTTAATTCAGCTAATTTTTTACTCGAGATAGGTTCGATTAAAGAAAATTTTAATTTTGAGATCGCCGTAAAAATCCATGAAAAAATTCCATTTAGTAATATAGGCTCCATTCCTTTCTCTTCAAAATATGATAATGCTTGAGCTGTTTTTTCAATTCTACCTGTCATACAAAAATCTAATAGTTGAAAACTATCAAATTTTGAACCATTTGACATAAGAGAAATTAATTTTTTTGCATCAATATTAGTATTTATATCTAATAGAGATAATTTTATTATTTCATTTTCTGCTGCTAATAAATTACCTAATGATAAGTTTGATAATAAAGATAAAGATTCATTATCAAGGTTTAATTTATAAAAATTTGCTCTAATTTTTACCGCTTCTTCAATTTGATTTATACCAGGCTCTTTTGCTTCTAATTGAATTGCTATTTTTTTAACATCATTAAACCAAGAAGACTTTAATAAATCTTTTGTAGCACTTTGAAAATGAAAAACGAATAAGTCATCAGTATTTTTTGAAATCACTTTAATGATAAATTTTTTTATCTCTTCTGTAATTCTTCCGCCAGGAATATTTATATTAAATAGCGTTTTATTTGAGAATAATGAATTATTTTCAAATAATGGTTTTAGCTGTTCTATTTTTAATGATGAGTCAATTACAATTGAATGATATTCAAAGTTATTTGAATTAGTTGATGACTTAATATCTTCTTTAATATGATTTGAAACTACTGGCTCATTACCTAGAATTATTAGGCAATTTTTATTTAAATCTTGAAGTTTTTTAAATATATTTTTTGGAGCAAAAATGGCTTCCATTATATTATTTTAAAACTGAGATTTGTGTAACTATAGTTCTAACAAGTTGCTCTTGCATACCTTTAATTAGGCGAGATTCTTCTTCAGTTTTTGCAATTATATTTTTGTCATCATAAGTGTAGTCTCTAATCGTTTCTATATTGATTGGGTCTCCCCATTCAGCTTCTTTTAGTTTAATTCTAAATGTGACTTTATATTTAATTTGATATTCTTTTACTTTTCCTGATGAGCTTAATGAAAGAATTTTTTTTGAAAAAGCATCATTAGTTATCTCAAGATTTCTTTGTGCATTTTCTGATTCTATTTTAACTTTCGATTGTTTAAACTTCTTTTTCAATAACTTTGTAAACCCTAATGAGCCTCCATCTATAGAGATTGATTCAAAATTTAATTTATCAGACCCTCTGAGTTGAAAACCACATGCTGCAATACTGGCTAATATAAACATTAAGAATATATATTTAAATTTTTTTTTCATATTTTTTTTATCAACCAATAACAATATTAATTAGTTTATCCTTAATGTATATAATTTTTTTAATTTTATCTTTATCATTTACGAATTTTTTTACGGTATCTATTTCTATTGCTTTTTCTTTTATTTCATTCTCTTTTTCATCAGCTGATATTATCATATTTCCTCTTAGCTTTCCGTTGACTTGAACAACTATTTTAATTTCATCTTGAATTAAAGCTGATTTATCTACTATAGGCCATGATATATTATCTATATCTGTATTTGGTCTTATGTAGCTCCACAATTCTGAAACAATATGTGGTACAAATGGATTAAGCATCAGTAAAATATTTTCTAAAACTTCTTGTTTTATGGAATATGATAATTCTTTATTTTTATCAGAATCATTTAAAAAATTTAGTAGCTCCATTATTGATGATATTACTGTGTTAAAGCTATTTCTTCTCTCAAGATCATCAGTAACTTTTTGTATGGTTGTATGTAATTTAAAATTCAATTTTTTTATACTTTTCACTATATCTTTTTTTTTGTCTTCTTTTTTATTATTCTTTTTTTCAATATGGGTATGAACAATATTCCATAATTTTTTTAGAAATCGGTGGGCGCCTTCAATTCCTTGATCAGACCATTCTAAACTCTGTTCTGCAGGCGCAGCAAACATTATAAATAATCTAGCTGTATCAGCTCCATATTTATCAATAAGTTCTTGAGGGTCAACTGTATTACCTTGTGATTTTGACATCTTGGCACCATCTTTTAATACCATGCCCTGTGTTAATAATTTTGTGAATGGCTCCTTTGATTTAATTAGATTAATATCACTTAATACTTTGTTAAAAAATCTGGCATATAAGAGATGAAGAATTGCATGTTCAATTCCGCCAATATAATAATCAACAGGAAGCCAATAATTTACCCTATCATCAAGCATTTTATTTTCTTGATTAAAACATGCGTATCTTGCAAAGTACCATGAAGATTCAAAAAATGTATCCATTGTGTCAGTTTCTCTTTTTGCATCTTTTCCACATTTTGGGCAAACGCATAAATAAAAATCAGGCATTTTATTTAAAGGAGATCCAATATCAGATTCATTCATCTTTATGTTTTTAGGTAGAGTAACTGGAAGATCATTTTCTTTAACTGGAACATCACCACAATTTTCACAATAAATCATTGGAATAGGGCAGCCCCAATATCTTTGTCTAGATATCCCCCAATCTCGAAGACGAAACTGGATTTTCTTTACACCTTTTCCTAAAGATTCTAATTTTTTTGAGATAGCAGATATTGATTCTTCACTTGAAAGACCATTAAATTCATTGGAGTTTATTAGTTTGCCAGTTCCTGTGTATGCCTTAGTTTCATCATAATCATCTGATTTAATAACTTGTTTAATTGGCAATTGATATTTTTGAGAGAATTCAAAGTCCCTATCGTCATGTGCAGGAACAGCCATTACTGCACCTTCCCCATAATTTATTAGGACATAATTTGCTATCCATATTTGAATATTCTCTTTTGTTATTGGATGTTTAGCATATAAGCCACTGAAAATACCTTTTTTTTCAGCTGTTGATATTTCTGCTTCTGAGATACCAATTTTTTGACATTCATCGATAAAATCTTTAATTTTTTTTTGTTTTTTCGATAAGTTGTAACTAATTTTGTGTTCAGGAGCTATAGCAAGATAAGTTACCCCCATTAATGTATCAGGCCTAGTTGTGAATACTTTTATAACCTCATTTGATTTAACGAGTTCAAAATTAATTTCACACCCACTACTTTTTCCTATCCAATTTCTTTGCATTGTTTTAACTTGTTCTGGCCATTCATTTAAATCATCGAGTCCCTCAAGTAATTCATCAGCATAATCAGTAATTTTCATAAAATATTGAGGAATTTCTTTTCTTTCAACTTTTGCACCTGAACGCCAACCCTTACCATCTACAACTTGTTCATTAGCAAGTACAGTTTTATCAATTGGATCCCAATTAACCATCGAAGTTTTTTTGTAGATTAAGCCTTTTTCATATAACTTGATAAAAAGCCATTGTTCCCATTTATAATAATCTACATTACAGGTTGATATTTCTCTATTCCAATCAATAGAAAAGCCTAGTTGTTTCAGTTGGGTTCTCATATTATCAATATTTTTATCGGTCCATTTTGCTGGTGCTGTATTATTTTGCATCGCAGCATTTTCTGCAGGTAAACCAAAAGCATCCCAGCCCATTGGCTGTAAGACATTAAATCCATTCATTCTTTTATATCGAGATATAACATCACCAATCGTATAGTTTCTTACATGCCCCATATGTAATTTACCGCTGGGATATGGGAACATAGACAGTGTGTAGAATTTAGGTTGTTTATTATTCTCAGATACTGAGAATAAATTTGAAGCATCCCATTTAGCTTGGATTTTTGATTCAATTTCTTTAAATTGGTATTCAGCAGTCATTATTTATGACAATTTTTCATTTAAATAATTATTAATTTGATCTGGCGACTTAGTTCCATCAATATGAATAAATGTAGGTTTGTTTTGTACATTTTCTTTTGACCAATTAGAGTAAAAAGAAACTAATGGCTCTGTTAGTTTATGGTAGGTAGCCAATCTTTCTAAGATTGTTTCTTTAACATCATCGTCTCTAGTAATCAAAGGTTCACCAGTATTATCATCTTTCCCTTCTTCCTTTGGAGGATTATATTTTATATGATAAATCCTTCCAGATTCAAGATGGATCCTTCTACCACTTAATCTTTCAATTATTTCGTTATCAGGAACTTGAATTTCAATAACATAATCAACAAAGATATCAACATCTTTCATTGCTTGAGCTTGAGGAATTGTTCTTGGAAAACCATCCAATAAGAAACCATTTTTGCAGTCCTCCTCTTTAATTCTCAATTTAACAAGATTGATTATGAGATCATCAGGGACCAAAAGCCCACGATCCATATAGTCTTTTGCTAAAATCCCTAACTCTGTTTTATTGGTTACAGCAGATCTCAGCATATCTCCAGTAGATATCTGTGAAATATTAAATTTTGTTTTAAGAAAATTTGCCTGAGTACCTTTTCCTGCTCCAGGCACACCTAATAAAATTATTTGCATAGATTTTAATTCCAAGAAATTAAAAATTATAACAGCAATCAAAACGATAATTTTTTTTGACTTAAATAGTTTTCAATATTAATAAAATTTTTTACTAAAAGATTTTCTGCCCGTATATTTGGATCTATATTTAAATTTAAGAAATCACTATCTTTAAGAATGCCTTTAAAATTATTTTTCAAAGTTTTTCTTTTTTGTTGAAAAGCTAACTTAATTACTTTTTCGTAATTATTATCATTTAAGGCGTTAAGTTCTTTAGGATTTCTACGGGTAAATTTTACAAAAGAAGATACTACCTTAGGTTTTGGATTAAATGATTCAGCAGGAATATCAAATAAAAGTTCTATCTTAAAAAAATATTGCAACATTACGGATAGACGACCATACATTTTAGTTGAAGGTACCGCTGAAACTCTTTCAGCAACTTCTTTTTGTAACATAAAAAAGAGTGCCGCATCATTTTTTTTAATTTTAGCTATTTTTAGAAGTATTGGGGTTGAAATATAGTATGGAAGATTTCCAATAATAAAATGAAATTTTGATAGTTTCTGATCATCAAAATCTAGTATATTCTCTTGATAAATTGTTATCTTAGAAGCTGATATATTTTTTGTTAAAAAATCAACCATATCATTATCAATTTCAACTACTTCAATATGATTTAATTTATTTAGTAATGGTATTGTTAATGCACCAAGTCCTGGACCAATTTCAAGGATAGATTCGTTATCATTAGCATTTATCGAATCCAATATTTTTTTAATGACATCTTGATCAATTAAAAAATTTTGACCAAATTTTTTTTTAGCATAGATCATTTTTTTTATTTTTAGCTAAATTAATCGCTAAATCAATAGATTCAAAAAAACTAGATGGATTAATATTTTTTGATCCAACTAGGTCTAATGCAGTGCCATGATCAACTGAAGTGCGAATGATTGGAAGGCCTAAAGTAATATTAACCCCATTATTAAAAGAAAGTGCTTTAAAAGGAGAAAGGCCTTGATCATGATACATTGCTAGAAAGCTATCTGTAATTTCGATAAATTTTTTTGTGAATGCTGTATCGGCAGGGATTGGCCCTGTTAAATTCAAACCTTCCGAAATAAGCTTTTTTATTACTGGAATTATTATACGTTTTTCTTCAATCCCAAATTCACCATCTTCACCAGCATGAGGGTTTAATCCAGTTATAGTTATTCTAGGTTTTTTAATTTTAAATTTATTTTTTAAATCATCATTAAGAATTCTAATGGTTTGCTCTAATTTTTTTTTAGTAATAAGTTTTGGAATATCTATTAGAGCAATATGTGTTGTAACTAATGCAACTCTTAATTTATTATTAACAAGCATCATAACCTCATTATTTTTAGTACCACATAATTTTGAGATATATTCCGTATGCCCTGTAAATTTTTTATTTACTGAAGAGAGTATTTTCTTATTTACAGGAAGCGTTACTAAAGCATCATAATTTTTTTTCATACATTCATTAATGGCAAAGTCAATTCCATTTAATTGAGCTAATGAGTTTAATTTGTTTAATTTTCTAGGGAGTGCTTTACAAGGATATGGAATATTAATTACGTGAAGCTCGCCTTTTCCATTATGTAAAATAGGCTTTGTTATGATCTTAAATTTATTGTTTTTATGAAGTTTAGCTCTATCTAGAATCGCTGTATGGTTGCCTACTATACTAATTTTCGCAGGAAATTTTTTATATGCTAATTTTAAGCATAAGTCTAAGCCGATCCCAGCTGGTTCTCCTGCAGTAATTAAAATTTTTGGAGTATTTTTTTTCAATCTTGAATCATTCTTATATCAATAAATGATTGATCTCGTAATTGTTTTATCCAGTCTTTAAAGATCAATTCGGTTTTTTGATTAATTAATTGCATTTTGGCTGTATATTTAATTGATTCATCAGTTAAATCATTTTCTCTTCTATCAGTAACTTGAATTATATGCCATCCCAGTGTGGTATTGATTGGTTTGCTGATTTCATTTATATCCAAAGTATTATATGTGCTTTCAAAAATTGGCAAAGTTGTTCCTGGACTTATCCAACCTAAATCCCCACCATTTGCAGCCGAACCATCTTCTGAATATTCTTTTGCAAGACTTTCAAATGTTTCACTTCCGTCAATAATTAAATTTCTAAATCGATTTAGCCTTTTTGTTATTTCTTCCTCTGGTGTAATTTCATTTTGCTTAA
>ERZ1049444.1517-NODE-1517-length-17285-cov-9.573302_pt1 | contig 17285 bp, 13 predicted proteins | sample MGYA00383101_ERZ1049444 | MGnify/ENA primary metagenome ERZ1049444 (study PRJEB29581, sample SAMEA5548371) | metagenome | biome: marine; feature: coastal; material: water | depth 50 m | study: Short-term variability in the microbial, nano- and picoplankton...
AAGCTGGGCGATATCCGCATTCTTACACCTTCGCCCGACCGCGTTGCCCCGCCCTGCCGCCATTTCAAATCCTGCGGCGGATGCCAGTTGCAACATGCCTCGGACAGTTTTGTCGCCGGCTGGAAAGTCGATGTGGTGCACGCGGCGCTTGCGGCGCAGGGGCTGCAAATCGATTTGCCGCCCGCCCTCACATCGCCAGCCGCGAGCCGCCGCCGCGCCACGTTTTCCGCCCGCCGCACCAAAAAATCCGCACTGGTCGGCTTTCACGCCCGCGGCTCGGATGTGATCATCGACATTCCCGATTGCCAGCTGGTGCATCCCGATCTGCGCGCCGCGCGCCCGGCGCTTGCCGCACTGACCACGCTTGGCGCCAGCCGCAAGGCCGAGCTTGACATCACCGTAACCCGTTTTGATCAGGGTCTTGATGTGGCCGCGCACGGCGGCAAACCGCTTGATGGCCCAATGCGCGCGGCCTTGGCGCAGCACATAGCAGAATATCACTTTACCCGCCTAAGCTGGAACGGCGAGGTGGTGGCCATGCAAACCCCGCCGCTGCAACGCTTTGGCAATGCCGCCGTCACCCCCCCGCCGGGCAGTTTTCTACAGGCGACCGAAGCAGGCGAAGCCGCGCTGGCCCGCGGCGTGCAAAATGTCATTGGCAGCGCCCGCAAAGTGGTTGATCTTTTCAGCGGCTGCGGCACATTTTCATTGCCGCTTGCCCAAACTGCAGAAGTGCACGCGGTTGAGGGCGAGGCGGAAATGACCGCCGCCCTTGATGCCGGTTGGCGTCGGGCCGAGGGATTGAAAAAACTCACCCATGAGGCGCGCGATCTCTTTCGCCGCCCGCTGCTGGTGGATGAGCTGAACCAGTATGACGCCGCCGTGATCGACCCGCCCCGCGCCGGCGCCGAAGCGCAGGTGGCCGAGCTGGCCAAAAGCACGCTGAAAACCATCGCCTACGTATCGTGCAATCCAATAAGCTTCGCCCGCGATGCCGCGCATCTCTGCGCCAATGGCTATAAGCTCGGGTCTGTGCAAACCGTCGATCAGTTTCGCTGGTCAACCCATATCGAGCTAATCGCCAGCTTTACGCGCCGCGATTAATCACACATCGGGTGCAAGACGGTAAGCAAGGGGCAAAACTTCGGGGCTGGTATTACCGCTATCGGCAAGATAGCGCGGCGTTCCAATAATCTCAAAATCTTCAAGCGCCACCACCAGAGCACGCAAAGCCGAAGCCATATCCGTACGCGCCACAAAATGCCCAAGACAGTGATGTGCGCCGCCGCCAAACCCGTGATGGCGCCGCTGTTTTGCTGTGATGTCAAACTCAGGCAGCGGACCAAGCGCCGGATCCTTGGCGCTGACATGCACCAAAAGATGCAGCGTTGTGCCCTTGGCAATTTCCACCCCGTCATAGACAAAGCTCTCGGTTGCCTCGCGGGTCACCCATGTGGTGGTGGGCCAGGCACGAATGGCTTCCTCGATGGCATTGGGCACCAAGGATGGATCACATTTAAGCGCCTGCCACTGCATCGGATGCCGATCAAAAAGCGCCATCAGAAATCCCAACTGGCTGCGCGTTGTGTCCACCCCACCAAAAATCAGAATAACGATTAAATCCAACAGCTCTTGCCGCCCGATCTTTGGAAACTTCTGCGCCGCGCCTATCAAACGGGCAGCCAGACCTTCACGGTCCTCGCCCCGCTCGGCCGAACCGATCAGCTGATCTGCCAAATGCATCAGCCGGTCACAGGCAGCGTTGACCTCATCTTCATGGGTTTTATAATTTAGCCCCATGGCCAGCCCAAGCGTACTGGCATCACGCGCCACCGACTGCCATGTCCGCAGCGGCAGGTTCAACAGAACGCAAATCGCCTGACCGGAAAAGGGCAGTGCAAAATCGCACTGAAATTCGCATTCCCTGCGGGTTTTAAGCCCATCGCAAAGCCTTTGGGCAATGGCGTCAAAAGCGGGCACAAGCGACAGGATAAAGCCCTCATCCAGCGCCGCGAGTGCCACCTGCCGCAGCTGCTTATGCCCCGCGCCCTCTTGCGATATCACACTGCGCTGCCAAAACGCGGCAAAACTGCCCTGCGCGTTTTGACTTTGCGGCCAAGCATAGCTGCCCTGCCGCAACCGGCGATCGCGCAAAAGCCGGCCCACATGATCATAGGACAGCACCGCAAGCCCCAAAGGCGTTCGCGCGCACCAATGCTGCTCGCGCGCCGCAAACACCGCCCCCGATTTTGTCGAAAACCCCGGCGCGCTTAACGCGAGAAACGGCAGGTTGGCCGCAGTCCCTTGATCGTTATCCTTTACCATACTCCTCCGCAAAGATGGGCGCCTTATGCACCCTAGTGCCGAGGCTAAAACCCTGTCTATAGGGTTTTTCCACTCTTCTGTGTCGTTTTGGAAATACGACTTTTAATCTATAAAGAATTTTACATTAATAAACAAAATCTCAGGGCATATCACTGTCGGCCACAGTGACACTAAAATTTAACCAAAACTGGCCAAAAATATACCGCCAAACTTAAGCTTAGCCCTAGCAATAATGTTATCCCTAAAGCCAATAACCAAACGGCACGCACTCTTTAAAATATATTTTTTCTTTGCAAAATACTCGCATAACGTGCAACGGCATTCCATCACCTGCTTTGAACCCAGCGCTTTGCGAAAAAATCATTACAGGCCGCGCCATGTCGATCACAGATACCAAAACCCAGTATAAAACCCGCACCAATTTTAAATCCCGCAGCAATCTGCACGCGAAATATGCAAGCCAGAACTGGCAATTATGGCTGGCCCAACGCATCGATATTCCAGATCACAGTGATGTGGTTGATATCGGATGCGGCACCGGCGGGTTTTGGCGTGCGGCAGTTGATACCTATCCCGAAAGCCTATCGCTCACCCTGCTCGACAGCGCCGAGGCCATGCTGGATGAGGCGGTCAAAACCGTCACCTCGGCCGGGCATTACCGCGCGGTGCGCGGCGTGCTGGCCAATGCCATGCAGCTGCCGTTTGAGGGCGGTCGCTTTGATGCGCTTTGCGCTATGCATATGCTCTATCACCTGCCGGATCCGGCGCAGGCCCTGGGTGAAATGCGCCGCGTGCTGCGCCCCGGCGGATGCATCGCCATCACCACAAGCGGGCGTGACAACCTGCGCGCTCTGCATGCGCTTTCTGCGCAGGTCTTTGGCGGCGCAGGGGTGGATCCGGCCGCTGCAACCTTTGGACACGCAGATGCCAAAGCGCTTTTAGCAGAGGGGTTCAAAGACATTAAAACACAGGTTTTGCGCGACCCTTATGCAGTAACAGATCACCGCGATCTGCTGCATTATCTGTGCTCTTTTCCGCCCGCAAGTGATGCCAGCGAGGATCAGCTTGAGCAGCTGGAAAAACTGATCTTAGAAAAAATGCACGCCTCGGGTGGCGTATTTCATCTACGCACCCAAGCGGCGCTGATCACCGCTCGCGCATAGCTCAGCGGGGCGCATTTTGCCGCCGCCGCGTTACAGCCGCCATACTGACGTGATACCGACATAGGTTTTGGCCACTTTTAGGTGACCAACGGCGTGGCAAAGCGGTCTCTGCCTTTGGCGGCCCATTAGAATATCAGGTAAATTTCACATGGTAGAATCGGCGCAGGTCATGCTAGGTTTTGTGGTATGGTCACACTCAGCCCCAATATGGCGCAAAGCACGGGCAAAATCTGCCAACTTGATGACGCCGCGATAAACCGCATCGCTGCCGGCGAGGTGGTCGAACGCCCAGCCTCTGCCATCAAAGAGCTTGTGGAAAACGCCCTAGACGCCGGCGCCACAGATATCACCATAGACACCGCCGCCGCCGGCAAAACTCTGATCCGCGTGACCGACAATGGATGGGGTATTTCCGCGGCCGATTTGCCACTTTCTTTGGCCCGCCATGCCACGTCCAAAATTGACGGATCGGACCTTTTGAATATCCACAGCTTCGGCTTTCGCGGCGAGGCGCTGCCTTCATTGGGTGCTGTTGGCCGGTTGACTTTAACAAGCAAAACCAAAGGACAAGACGCCGCTCAGATCACCTGCGCTGGCAGTGTTATCTCAGAGGTCAAACCAGCGGCCTTAAACCAAGGCACCGTGGTTGAGCTCCGCGATTTATTTTATGCCACCCCCGCCCGATTAAAATTTCTACGCAGTGATCGCGCCGAAGCTCAAGCCATTAACGAGATCGTAAAGCGCCTTGCAATGGCACAGCCGGCGGTCGGTTTCTGGCTGCGTGATGTCACAGCAGACGCGCCTCGCACCATATTTCATGTCGCCCGCCAAAGCGGCGATATGTTTGACGCGTTACAAGGCCGCCTATCACAAGTTTTGGGGCGCGATTTTGTGGCCAATGCCCTGCCCATAGAAGCAGAAAGGGATCGGCTAAGGCTGTCCGGCTTTGCGGCCCTGCCCACATTTTCGCGCGGCGCGGCCGTGATGCAGCATCTTTTTGTCAACGGCCGTCCGGTGCGCGACAAACTGCTATACGGGGCGCTGCGCGGTGCCTATTCGGATTTTTTGTCACGTGACCGCCATCCGGCTGCTGTGCTTTTCATCGATTGTGACCCACATTTGGTGGATGTAAACGTGCATCCCGCCAAGACCGAGGTTCGCTTTCGCGACCCTGGAACGGCGCGTGGATTAATCGTCTCAGCCCTGCGGCATGCTTTGGCCGAAGCTGGGCATCGCGCATCTAGTACGGTTGCCGGGGCCGCTTTGGGGGCAATGCGACCCGAAACAGATAAAAGGCCAATATATCAAATGGACCGGCCCAGCGCACGGTCCCTTTCCAATAGCTTTCAAGCCCAAGCGCCACAATTTGCCGAAACGGCCGCAGTCTTTGCGCGCATTGATGAGGACAAAGCATCAACCCCTGACGCAAAGGACCAGTCCCAAACCTACCCGGCAGAAAACGATTTTCCTTTGGGGGCTGCGCGGGGGCAGGTGCATGAAAATTACATCATTTCCCAAACCAAAGACGGTCTAGTGATCGTCGATCAACATGCAGCGCACGAGCGGCTGGTTTATGAAAAACTCAAACAGCAAATGGCCGTAAACGGCGTTGCGGCGCAGGCTTTGCTCATCCCGGAAATTATTGAACTTTCACAGGCCGATTGTGCACGGTTAATCGATTTTGCAGAGGCTTTGAAACCATTCGGGCTGACGCTAGAGGCCTTTGGCAGCGGCGCCATAGCGGTTCGTGAAACGCCGGCCGTTTTGGGCGCTATCGATGTTAAGGGGCTGGTCTTAGATATTCTTGATGAATTGTCGGATACCGGCGCCTCACAAGTGCTGAGCGATAAAGTAGAAGCTGTTCTCAGCCGCGTGGCCTGCCACGGATCAGTACGCTCGGGCCGCCGGATGCGCGCAGAAGAAATGAACGCTCTGCTCCGCGAAATGGAAGCCACACCGCATTCAGGGCAGTGCAACCATGGCCGGCCAACTTATATTGAGTTAAAACTTGCCGATATCGAACGGCTTTTCGGGCGCACATGACCATGGATATCGACCTTAGCAATTCTTTGATACAACTGGCCTTGCTTACCGCTGGTATTTTTATTGTTCTGCTGCTTTTTATGGTGCGCGCCGCTACAAAATCGGCCAAAGTTATCGCGCCCCTGGCACATCATATCTCGGATCTTGGCCAACGTGTACAGGCACTTGGGGATGGGCAGGAACGCTTGGCCGGCGGACTTCACCATGTCTCAGAAGCCCAAGCCCAAGCACAGGCCAATATGCTAAAGCTTATGGAGCAAAGATTGGCTATGGTCCAACAGCAGATGAACGAGAACCTTCACGGGACGGCGCGGCGCACGGCCCAGTCGCTCGGCGATCTTCAACAGCGTCTGGAAACCATCGATAAAGCACAGGAAAACATCACAAAGCTATCCGGTGATGTCCTGAGCCTACAAGATATTTTGTCGAACAAACAAACCCGCGGTGCTTTTGGTGAAATTCAACTTAATGACATCGTCTTAAATGCGCTGCCCAGTGATAGCTACACATTGCAAGCCACGCTTTCCAACGGCCGTCGTGCGGACTGTTTGATCCACTTACCAAATCCTCCGGGCCCTATTGTCATCGATAGTAAATTTCCCCTTGAAGGCTATGAAGCGCTGCGCAGTGCATCCACCGACTGGGAGGTAAGCGAAGCAAGAAAGGCCCTGCGCACATCTGTTAAAAAACATATAAAAGATATTTCCGAAAAATACATTCTAGAAGGTGAAACGGCTGATGGGGCGTTGATGTTTTTACCTTCAGAAGCCGTCTATGCCGAACTGCATGCCAATTTTTCCGATATTGTTCAGGAAGGCTTTTCCGCAAGAGTGTGGATCGTTTCGCCGACAACCTGCATGGCCACGTTAAATACAATGCGGGCCATATTAAAAGATGCCCGCATGCGCGAGCAAACCGGCGCAATTCGCCGTGAATTGGGGCTTCTTTATCAGGATGTTGATCGCTTGGGCACCCGGGTGGAGAATCTTGATCGGCATTTCGGGCAAGCGGCAAAAGATCTGTCAGAAATAAAAATCAGTGCGGACAAAGCAGGACGAAGGGCCAGGCGGCTGGACAATTTTGATTTTGAAGAATTGGCCACCACCAGTGATCCCGCGCCGATCCCCCTTAAAGAGCCATAGCGCTGATCGATTATAAAATTTTGTAAAAAGGTGATCTATCACCCTGAACTTTAACCAGCCTATACCTGCAATAGCGGCCTTTACGGGAAAAAATTTCCGATCTGCGTCCTCAAATCAAGAATTTTTGTCCTCATTGGGTTTTGCAAAAGATTTTCATCTTGTATGAGATTATCTCAAGGTTTATGCCAGCCCATCCAGTGTAGATGGCTGAAGTCACTATTTTGAAAAACGAACTATCATGTCAAAATCCAAATCTTGTTCGACATACCAGACATTGTCAGGAGACCAAAAATGTCATTTCTGAAAACCATTGTTGCCAGTGCTGTCGCCTTCACAGCTTCGCTCGCAACATTTTCCGTAATAGCCCAAGCACAAGAAGTGACGCTAAGGTTTCAACATTTTGTTTCACCACAATCGGCAAACCCGAAATATTTTATCGAACCATGGGCGCGCAAGGTTGAAAAAGATAGCAACGGCCGGATTAAAGTGGAAATCTATCCGTTTATGCAATTGGGCGGAGCGGCCAAAAACCAATATGATTTGGTGCGCGATGGGGTGCTTGATGGCGGATGGGTCATCCCGGGTTATCAACCGGGCCGCTTTCCCGAAGCCGAAGCCATGGAACTGCCATTTATGGTCACAAAATCGGCAGAAGCGGCCAGCCGAGCGGCTTGGGTTTTTACCCAAAAACACCTTGCTGATGATTTTGCAGATGTCCACCTGATTGCAGCTCATATGCACGGGCCAGGGATTGTGCATAAAAAAGGGCCCTCAATTTCAGCTGTTGCCGATTTCACCGGGCTTAAACTGCGCGGCCCGTCCCGCCCGGCGACATTGCTATTGGAAAAGCTTGGCGCTTATCCGCTTGGCATGCCAGTGCCCGCTTTCCCTGAAGCTCTGTCAAAGGGTGTTGTTGATGGCGGCGTGATCACTTGGGAAATGGCGCCCTCGCTTAAATTGAATGACCTGACCAATAGCCATACTGATGTCGCTGGTAACAAATCGCTCTATAATCTTTATTTCATCTGGGCAATGAACCGCGATAGCTATGCCGCGTTGCCCGATGATCTACGCGCTGTTATCGATGCCAACTCTGGTGCCGAAACATCGGCTTGGGCCGGCCGTGCACATGATATTGGCGACACCGAAGGCCGCGAGCTAATGGCCGCCTCGGGAAATCAGATTGCGACATTAGGCCAAACTGAAACAGATGAGATCAAGGCCCTAGGCGAAGCTGTCATCCAAGAATGGATCGCTGATGCCAATGCCAAAGGCCTAGATGGTCAGCTCTTGGTCGATGATGCAAGAAGCGCCGTGGCAGGTACTTTGAATTAACTTCAGTGGGGGTGCCCAGCGGCCAATGTGCAGCTGGGCAAAATCTCTTTGAGCCTACCGCTTGTTTAAAACATCAATGTTTCATTAAAGTGGCATAATCATTTCTCTTCACCTTGACAGCACAAGCGCTTATAGGCTCTCTGACAAGAGTTGCAGTTTGCAGGACGAAATGAATGGCCCATATAATTGTTGTTGGCAATGAAAAAGGCGGCGCTGGGAAATCCACCGTTGCCATGCATGTGGCAACCGCATTGGCCCGCATGGACTTTCGCGTCGGCGTATTGGATTTGGACCTGCGGCAACGGTCTTTGGCGCGCTATTGTCTCAACCGCAGCATCCATATTGCCCAGGACGGGCTCGCGTTGCCCAGCCCGACAAGTTACGATTTACCGGATATTGACAAAGCCAGTGTTCCCGAAGACGAAAACATATTTGACCATAGACTTTCTGCTGCGATTGCCCGAATGGAACCGCAAAGTGACTTTATCCTCATCGACTGCCCGGGATCGCATACGCGCTTAAGTCAGGTTGCACATTCACTGGCCGATACTCTGATCACTCCGCTCAATGACAGTTTTGTAGATTTTGACCTGCTGGCGCATATCAGCAGCGATGGCGAAACCATCGAAGGCCCTTCTGTATATTCCGAAATGGTCTGGAACGCGCGTCAACTGCGCGCCCAGGCCGATCTGTCGCCGATTGATTGGGTGGTTTTGCGCAACCGTGTTGGCGCACAGCAGATGGTGAATAAACAAAAAATGGAGCGGGCTTTAGAAAAGCTGTCCAATCGCATCGGGTTTAGAATTGCGCCGGGCTTCAATGAACGCGTTGTGTTTCGCGAACTTTTTCCCCGAGGCCTTACCTTGCTTGATCTCAAAGATGTGGGTGTCAAACAACTCAACATTTCAAATATAGCCGCGCGTCAGGAATTACGCGATCTGATCAAGACTGTGAACCTGCCGGGTGTAACGATCAATTTTTGACCGCTATCGGATCAAAGCAGATTGGCCTATTTGCGCTGCCTTGACCAAACCAAGCGCACATCTTAAAGCTGAAGTGTGATTTGAATTAATAAAGGTAGAAATGTGACCAAGTTTGGGAAACTCTTCACATCCAGTCATTAAAAAGAACAGCTGGCAAGTCTAAATAGATTGTGCCCTAGCTATTTTGCCTTCCCAAAACAGACATGTTTCTAGACGTTGATAATCATTTACTTTTTAACATCACACCCTCTACCGAGGCGATAAAATGTGGGTTCTCGTAGTTTGGTTTTCCATACTCTAAAGGCCTAAGCGTATCAAAATGAACCACTGCGCCACCAGCTGCATTTAAAATGGCATGGCCCGCAGCTGTATCCCACTCCATGGTTCTGCCCAGTCTTGGATAAAAATCGGCTTCCCCAGTGGCGAGCAGGCAGAACTTTAAAGATGATCCTGCACTGGTTGATTTTGCCACTGAATATTTGGATATATAGGTGTCGGTATTTTGATCACGATGCGACTTTGATGCCACGACAATCAACGCTTCATTGTTCGGGATTTTAACCGAAATTGGCAAATTTTTCCCCTTCGTTTTTTCTTCAAACGGCGCTTTTTCCTCTAACGGCTGTCCTGTGGCATCGGTATAAAAAAGCCGACCTATGGCAGGGGCATATACTATTCCACGGGTTGGAACACCATCTTCAATTAAAGCAATGTTCACTGTAAACTCGGCGGTTTTTTTGATGAACTCCTTGGTTCCATCCAAGGGATCGACGATCAAAAATGTCTTGTGTTGCTGCACGTGCGAGCTTGCCTGCTCTTCGGTCACAACAGGAAGGTCTGGAAACGCCAGCTTCAGACCGGAAAAAATAATCTGATCTGCTGCTTTGTCAGCCAAAGTGACTGGGCTATTGTCAGCCTTTGTTTCAAATGAAAGGTGATCTGCTTTATAAATATCCATGATTGCTTTGCCTGATCTCAAGGCAAGGCCACGCATAACGTGCGTTAATTTTTTATAATCCAATGTAAGTAACTTTCTGTGATTTTTGCCACTACTGGACTTTTCTGTTCTAAAATATGCTATCATTGCGCATTTATTTTTGCTTATGCTATTTAATTTACGTTTTAGCAAGTTTTTCTGGGTCATATTTCCAGTCGGTTTTAAGGTGCTTTCAATGTTTAGAACTTATAAATCCCAAAGCTCAGCTGGTTTTGCATTGAATATTTCATTGCAGATTTTTCATGCCACCGTACGCAGCATCAGACAAAAGCATCGCTCCCCAATAATTGGTTTGCTTTCGGAAATGTTACAAGCTGTCATGTTTGTTGCCGCCTTTTGGCTTTTTTTTCAAATTCTTGGAATTAAGAGTGCGGCAATCCGCGGCGATTTTGTGATTTATATCATGAGCGGTATTTTCCTTTTTATGACCCACCTCTGCAATGATGCAGCACGCGCCTATGAACACAGCCATTGCGATCAGTTCCGCAGCTCTGGGTTCTCTTTATTTGCAAACTTTATCAATGTTTGTCATTCTCCTAGTCTACTATGTGGTGTTTTCACCCTTTGTGATTGATGATCCAGTGGGTGCATTTTTAATGTTCCTGCTGGCCTGGTTCACGGGATGTGCAGTTGGGCTTTTGATGTTTGCCATCAAGCCTTGGGCACCAAGTTTTACAACCGTTCTGAGAACCCTATATCAAAGGGCAAATATGATAGCCTCGGGCAAAATGTTTGTAGCGAATTCATTGCCTAGTTTTATGTTGGCGATGTTCGATTGGAACCCTTTATTTCACACAATCGATCAAGCGCGTGGATTTGCATTTATCAATTACAACCCGCATAACAGCTCGATTATTTATCCAATTAATGTCGGAATTGCTCTTATGACTTTGGGTCTTATTGGCGAATACTACACCCGCAAAAGGGCATCTTCGAGCTGGAGCGCGAAGAACTAGCCTAAAACTTGCCAAGATCACTGGTATTTTTGTTAAATTTTATGCCTCAAAAGTCTGGCAAAGGTTGCAGGCACCCAACAGCCTGACTATATACACCCAACGCAGATCATGCGCGTGAACTAAATTGCTGATTTTGCGACACAAGCGCCAAAAAGGGTTTGTGTCGCGTGTTATTGCCTGAACTTAAGAGGGATCGAAAATATGGCCAAAGTTATCGGTATTGACCTTGGAACCACAAACAGTTGTATCGCGATCATGGACGGATCGCAGCCCCGTGTTATTGAAAATTCTGAAGGCGCGCGAACAACGCCGTCAATTGTTGCCTTTACAGATGATGAGCGCCTTGTTGGCCAGCCAGCAAAACGGCAGGCCGTAACAAACCCGGACAATACTATTTTTGGTGTGAAACGATTGATTGGCCGTCGTGATGACGACGCTGATCTCGCCAAGGATAAGAAAAACCTTCCCTTTACAGTTGTCGATGGCGGAAACGGGGATGCATGGGTTGAAGCCAGAGGCGAAAAATACAGCCCAAGTCAGATTTCAGCTTTCATATTGCAAAAAATGAAAGAAACCGCTGAAAGCTATCTCGGCGAAGAAGTCACCCAAGCGGTGATTACCGTTCCGGCGTATTTCAACGACGCTCAACGTCAGGCAACAAAAGACTCGGGTAAGATTGCCGGGCTTGAAGTGTTGCGTATTATCAATGAACCAACCGCAGCCGCGCTTGCTTATGGTTTGGATAAAAAAGAAACAAAAACCATCGCGGTTTATGATCTTGGTGGCGGTACTTTTGATGTGACCATCCTTGAAATCGATGATGGTCTGTTCGAAGTCAAATCCACCAATGGGGACACCTTTCTGGGCGGTGAAGATTTTGACATGCGTATTGTCAACTACCTCGCCGAAGAGTTTAAAAAAGAAAATGGCGTTGACCTGAAAAAAGACAAGATGGCTTTGCAGCGGCTTAAAGAAGCTGCGGAAAAAGCCAAAATTGAACTGTCTTCATCCAATCAAACAGAAATCAACCAACCCTTTATTTCGATGGACGGCTCAACCGGCCAGCCATTGCACATGGTAATGAAGCTGACCAGAGCCAAATTGGAAAGCTTGGTTAACGATCTCATCAAAGCCTCGATGAAGCCTTGCCAAGCCGCATTGAAAGATGCGGTCCTCAGCACTGACGATATTGATGAAATCGTTTTGGTCGGTGGTATGACGCGGATGCCAAAAGTGATCGAAGAGGTAACAAAGTTTTTCGGCAAAGAGCCTCATAAAGGGGTCAACCCGGATGAGGTTGTTGCGATGGGCGCGGCCATTCAGGCCGGCGTTTTGCAAGGCGATGTCAAGGATGTGGTTTTGCTTGATGTGACACCGTTGTCATTGGGTATTGAAACTTTGGGGGGCGTCTTTACACGCCTGATCGACCGCAACACCACGATCCCAACTAAAAAGTCACAAATCTTTTCGACCGCAGAAGATAATCAAAGCGCCGTGACCATCCGGGTTTTCCAAGGCGAGCGGGAAATGGCTACGGATAACAAGATTCTTGGGCAATTCAATTTGGAAAATATTCCACCAGCGCCGCGTGGAATGCCGCAGATTGAAGTCGCCTTTGATATCGACGCAAACGGTATCGTTTCTGTATCAGCCAAAGACAAAGGCACTGGAAAAGAGCAAACCATAACAATCCAAGCTTCTGGCGGTTTGTCAGATGATGATATCGATCAAATGGTGCGTGATGCGGAAGAAAACGCGGAATCAGACAAAGAACGCCGTGAATTGATCGAAGCTAAAAATCAGGCGGAAAGCTTGATCCATTCGACCGAAAAATCAATGGAAGAACATGCTGATAAAGTGGATCCAACAACCATAGAAGCCATTGAGCTGGCAATTGTGGCATTAAAGGATGAGCTTGAAACTGAAAATGCTTCAAAAATCAAATCCGGCATCCAAAATGTCACCGAAGCTGCCATGAAACTTGGTGAGGCAATCTACAAAGCCAGCCAAAGTGAAGCAGATGACGAACCAATGGCGGCTGATGCTGAAGGTATGGATGATGATATCGTTGATGCCGACTTTGAAGATCTGGACGACGGAAAACGGCAATAACCTTTGTAGTTAGACCCAAAAAGCCGGCCCAAAACCCATGGGCCGGTTTCTGCGTTTATTGAGGAACTTGATCGATGTCGAAACGTGACTATTACGAGGTTTTAGGTCTTTCAAAAGGCGCCTCGGGGGATGAGATCAAAAAAGGCTACCGAGCCAAAGCAAAAGAATTGCACCCTGATCGCAATTCCGACAATCCCAACGCAGAAACCATGTTTAAAGAAGTCAATGAAGCCTACGATGTGCTTAAAGATGCAGATCGCAAGGCGGCCTATGACCGCTATGGTCACGCCGCATTTGAGGGCGGAATGGGTGGCGGCGGCCGCCCCGGTGGCGGGCCGGGTGATTTTTCAAGCGCCTTTTCTGATGTCTTTGATGATCTGTTCGGTGATTTTATGGGCGGTGGTCGTGGGAACAGCAGAAATCGCGCATCGCGCGGCTCTGATCTGCGCTACAATCTTCAAGTCACATTAGAAGATGCCTATTCAGGCCTACAAAAATCAATCAATATCCCCACCTCTGTAGAATGCGGATCCTGTAACGGAACAGGCGCAGAAGGCGGGTCGGAACCCACCACTTGCCCAACATGCTCTGGGATGGGAAAAGTGCGCGCAACACAAGGGTTTTTCACTGTTGAAAGAACCTGTCCGACCTGTTCAGGCATTGGTCAAATGATTAAGAACCCCTGCAAGAATTGCGGCGGGCAAGGGCGTGCAGAAAAAGACCGCTCGTTGAGCGTTAATATCCCTGCAGGCGTTGAAACGGGCACACGCATACGTCTTTCCGGTGAAGGCGAAGCGGGGCTGCGCGGCGGACCTTCAGGCGATCTTTATATTTTCATCGAGGTGCGTGAGCATGACCTGTTTCAACGCGAAGGCGGTAATCTATTCTGCCGTGTACCCGTCTCGATGACATCAGCTGCTTTAGGTGGTGACATAGAAGTGCCTACAATAGATGGCGGTCGTAGCCGGGTAAAAATTCCCTCGGGCAGCCAATCAGGCCGGCAAATGCGCCTGCGAAATAAGGGAATGCCTTCGATCAAGTCATCGCAGATCGGCGATATGTTTATTGAACTGGCGATTGAAACGCCCGTGAATCTGACATCGCGGCAAAAGGAACTACTGCGCGAATTTGAAGCTATGTCCGAGGATAATAACCCCGAAAGCAAAAGCTTTTTTTCCACTGTTCGTTCCTTTTGGGATACGATGAAAGGCTAATCAAACCGCTAAGCGCCTTAGCACTATTAACCCCGCGTTAATGAACTTCATCGAAAAGGAAACGATGGAGCATGACCGCGATGCAGACGAAACCGAATTGCCATTGTTTTTGCAAGGTGAAGTGTCACCTTTGCTAAAAAGTGGGGTTAAACTTCCATCCTATATAAAAGATCATCGGAAACGTCTTCGGCAGCGTTTTATGCAGGGTGGTGCAACTGCGATACCAGATTATGAACTGCTTGAGCTGGTTTTATTCCGCGCCATCCCACGCCGTGACGTAAAACCATTGGCACGCGCATTATTGGACCAATTCGGCGATTTCAATTGTGTTTTATCCGCGCCTTTTGATCGCTTAAAATCTGTACCGGGGGTTTCTTTGGCAGTTATTCAAGAGTTGAAAATAGTTGAAGCTGCCGCCCATCGTTTGGCCAAGGCTAAAATTGTGGGCCAGCCGGTTTTATCATGCTGGGATGCTCTGCTTGCCTATTGTCAAACAACGTTGGCCCATAGGTCTATTGAGGAATTCCGGGTTCTTTTTTTAGACCGCAAGAACAACCTTATTGCGGATAAGCAGCAAGGCAGCGGCACTGTTGACCACGTTCCTGTTTATCCAAGAGAAATAGTTAAACAGGCATTACAATTTAATGCTTCAGCTTTAATTCTTGTCCATAATCACCCCTCAGGTGATCCAACTCCATCCTCTGACGATATAAAGATGACAGATGAAATTGTAACAGCAGCGGCTGTTTTAGGACTTACAATCCATGATCATTTGGTGATTGGCAAATCTTCAGAATTTAGCTTTCGTGCCGAGGGTCTTTTGCCCTAGGATATACCTGTAAACCTGCGCTAGTCATCAAAGGCATTTATTCAGGCCCGTTCAACTGGATATTATTTTGCAACGGCAGCTTCGACTAAATTAGCCTATTCCTCTTCGAAAGCCTTGCGCCCGAAGCCCATAACTTCCATATACAATTGAATTAAAGGAGATATCTATGGCAGATGACAACTTTCCTGGATGGCATGGAACCACGATTATTGGTGTGAAAAAAGGCGCCAAAGTTGTGATCGCCGGTGATGGTCAAGTGTCTCTTGGTCAGACTGTTATTAAAGGAACTGCTCGAAAAGTGCGCAAGCTTTCGCCTGGCGGATATGAGGTTATTGCCGGATTTGCCGGCTCAACGGCAGATGCTTTTACCCTTCTTGAGCGGCTTGAAGCCAAGCTTGAGGCAACACCGGGGCAACTGGCGCGGGCCTCTGTGGATTTAGCCAAAGATTGGCGCACTGATAAATATCTTCAAAAACTGGAAGCCATGCTGATTGTAACCGATGGAACTCAGCTGTTGGTGATTACGGGCGCCGGTGATGTTCTTGAACCCGAGCATGATGTCGCTGCCATAGGGTCAGGTGGGAATTACGCCTTGGCGGCCGCTCGCGCGATGATGGATGGTGATAAAGATGCCGAAACCATAGCACGTGAAGCGATGGCCATTGCAGCAGAAATTTGTGTTTATACCAATGGTAATTTAACGGTTGAGGAATTATCGCAATGACGGATTTGACCCCAAGGGAAATTGTGTCCGAGCTTGATCGCTTTATTATTGGCCAAAAGGATGCAAAGCGTGCTGTTGCCGTGGCTCTTCGGTCGCGCTGGCGGCGCAAACAACTGGATGCTGATCTTCGTGATGAGGTTTTTCCAAAAAACATCCTGATGATTGGCCCTACCGGGGTTGGCAAAACAGAAATCAGCCGGCGATTGGCAAAGCTTGCCAATGCACCCTTTATCAAGGTCGAGGCTACAAAATTTACAGAAGTGGGATACGTTGGCCGCGATGTTGAACAAATTATCCGTGATTTGGTCGACAGTGCCATAGCCATGATCCGCGAGCAAATGCGCGAGGATGTGCGCGCAAAAGCGGCGCGCGCCGCCGAAGACCGTGTCATTGAGGCCATCGCAGGCTCAGATGCGCGCGAAACAACGCGGGAAATGTTCCGCAAAAAACTGCGCGCGGGCGAATTGGACTCTCATGAAATTGAACTTGAGGTTACAGATTCCAGTAACCCAATGCCGATGCTTGATATTCCCGGTCAACCGGGAAGCCAAATGGGTATGATGAATATAGGCGATATTTTTGGCAAAGCTTTTGGACAACGCACTACAAAGCGCAAAATGCTGGTCTCTGAAAGCCATGACGTTTTGGTCGGCGAAGAGGCCGATAAATTGCTTGATGATGAGGCTGTTACACGGTTGGCTCTTGAAGCGGTTGAACAAAATGGCATCGTATTTCTTGATGAAATTGACAAAGTTTGTGCACGCAGTGATGCACGCGGCGCCGAAGTTAGCCGCGAAGGCGTGCAACGCGACCTGTTACCGCTTATTGAAGGTACAACAGTTAGCACCAAGCACGGATCCGTAAAAACCGATCATATCCTGTTTATTGCGTCGGGCGCATTTCATGTAGCCAAACCTTCCGATCTTCTGCCCGAATTGCAGGGGCGTTTACCAATCCGGGTCGAGCTGCGAGCCTTAACTGAAGATGATTTTATCCGCATCTTAACCGAAACAGACAATGCACTTACCCTTCAATATACCGCGTTAATGGCCACCGAGGGCGTTGAGGTGACCTTTGTAAAAGACGGCATCTCGGCGCTTGCAAATATAGCGGCCGAGGTCAATCATTCTGTGGAAAACATCGGCGCCCGCCGTCTTTACACAGTGTTGGAACGGGTGTTTGAAGAACTGTCCTTTGCAGCGCCCGACAAATCAGGTGAAAAATTCACCGTAGATGCAAGTTTTGTTAAAACCCATATTGGGGATCTAACTAAGAATATGGATCTTAGCCGCTACGTTCTTTGACTAATTTTTTGCTGTATTTTTCACCCGAGCCTTTTCGATCTATGGTGAAACATATCTGATGTTGGGGGGGTATTTGTGATCATTTATGAGAGATATTTTTTGATGGGTCTTTATTAGGTTTGGCGGTGACTTACTCTCCCACGCCTTAAGACGCAGTA
>ERZ1049444.1518-NODE-1518-length-17279-cov-4.986298_pt1 | contig 17279 bp, 12 predicted proteins | sample MGYA00383101_ERZ1049444 | MGnify/ENA primary metagenome ERZ1049444 (study PRJEB29581, sample SAMEA5548371) | metagenome | biome: marine; feature: coastal; material: water | depth 50 m | study: Short-term variability in the microbial, nano- and picoplankton...
TATTGAAGGGATAAAATATTCTAAAAAAAATGCAGTGAGACAACAAATACCAATCACCAATAAATATCCTTCCTCATCACTAATTCCCATATAGTTGTCACCTAAATGTGATGTAGAGAAAATAATTCCACTAAATAAAAGAAAATAATAAAAAAGTTTTTTCAATAACAACAATACTTTCTTTAACATAAGATTAATTTGATATTCTTTTCAAAGTATTGTTTTTATAATTAATGGAGTTTAATTAAAAAGTATTTACCAATTCATAAAGCCGCCCTTTAAATCATAGATTTTATAGAATCCTAATGAATCCATTATTTTAGTTGCTTTCTCACTTCTATTACCTGATTTGCAATAAATTAAATAGGGTTTTTTTTTATCTAAATCAGAAATTTCTTGAATAAAATCAGAAGCTTTGTAGTTAATATTGACTGCATTTATAATATGACCTTCCTCATATTCTTTAGGGGTCCGGACATCAATAATTTGAATATTTTCAGTAATTAAATTTTTAAAAAATTTTTTTTCGACTAATTCAATTGTCGATGAATTAGTTACTTCTGAATTGTTTTCAAGTTTATGATTGGGCTTCATTTCATTTTGGCTAAAACAATCCAGTGGAATGAAAAGTAGTACAAAAAGAAATTTTTTCATAATTTGAAATAGTATATTTAATTAACACAATTTACAAAACATTATTTATCTATATCACTTGTATTGCCTATAATTGTCACTTCAAATAAGGGTTAAAAGAAGAAGATATATCTGTGGTTTAGCCCTCATTGCTAGTGGTTAAATCCTGCTTTTCGTTGTGTAAATATTTTAAAATCGATATTTTTTTGATAGTCTTACCCAAAAATTGCTCGGTAGACATCATTTCCATTAGCATACAATACAAGAATCAATAATAGAAAAAAACCAAACAATTGCGCATATTCCATGAATTTATCATTTGGCTTACGACCAGAGACTATTTCGTAAAGTATAAACATGACATGACCTCCATCTAGAGCAGGAATTGGCAACAGGTTCATAAATGCTAATATGATTGAAATTAATGCCGTGCTTTCCCAAAACCCTTGCCAGTTCCATGTTGGAGGGAATAGACCTCCAATTGCGCCAAAGCCTCCTAATTGTGAGGCTCCTTTTCTGGAAAAAATATAATTAAATTGTGAAATATAATCTAAAAGAGTCCAATAAGCTTTATCATAACCTCTAGAAATACTTTCTGAAATGGTAAAGCGTAATTTTGTTGGAGAAATAACAGGAATCATTAGGCTTACCCCAATTGTATTATCATCTCTTAAGTTAATTGTTTTTGAAATGATCCTTCCTTTTCTTTTAATATCTAGATCTATTGTTTTTGAAGCACTTTCTTTAACTAATTTTGTAAAATCTTGCCATTTTATAATAGATACATTATTTACAGATAAAATCAAATCTTCTGACATTAATTCTGCTTTTTGCGCAGGAGAATTAGGCTCGATGGAATCAATAATGGGCTGAACTAAAGCAGTAAAAGGTAACATGTTTCCTGTTTCAAACATTTGTATTCCAATGTCTTCAGGAATTGATAAAACTTCTTTTTGACCGTCATAATGTTCAACTTTGACAGTTGAAACATTTCTTAAAAATAAATGTTTAGAAATATCAATTATGTTTTCTAAACTTTTTCCATCTACTTCTAAAATTTTATCACCATCTTTAAAACCATATGGTTTAATGATGTCTGCTACTTCATAACCTCCTGGTAAATCTTCGTTAGTAATAATGGTTTTCCCCCATATGAAAGCAACCATCATATAAATTAAAAACCCAAGAATAAGATTAACAGTAACTCCTCCTAGCATTATAATTAATCTTAGCCAAGCAGGTATTGACCTGAATTCCCAAGGTTCAGGAGCCTTGCTTAAATGTTCAGTATCCATGCTTTCATCAATCATTCCTGCTATTTTACAATACCCTCCTAAAGGTAGCCAACCTATACCATATACTGTTTCACCAATTTTTTTCTTAAATAATGAGAATTTTATATCAAAAAATAAATAGAGCTTCTCAACTCTGGTTTTAAATAACTTTGCTGGTATAAAATGACCTAACTCATGCAATACGATAAGTATTGATAAGCTTAATAATAATTGAGACCCTTTTATTAAGAATAAACTCATGGAGGATTAATTTGCGTCCAAAAATAGTGTTTTTTAATTGATCACAAAAATTTCAAAAATCTTTTATAATAGTTGATCGCTATCGCTTTTATGTATCTTTGTAACAGTTAAAATTAATTCATAATAATTGAAACGTTTTTTTTCTAAATACAAATTATTCTTATCTATATTTTTGTTTATATGTCTAATAATTTTGTTATTGTTTTATGATGCACTAAAACCAAAAAGAACTCTTCCTATTTATAATCCTGCAGTGGTAAATTTAGAGCTTGTCGATAGTAGTATTCAGCACATTAAAAAATTTCATCGAATAGCAGATTTTAATTTAAAAAATCAAAATGGTGAATTGGTTACGCAAAAAACATTTGAAAATAAAATTTATGTTGCGAATTTTTTTTTCACCACATGCCCTTCAATATGTCCAATTATGACAGATAACATGTCAATTCTTCAAAATATTTATAAAAAAGATTTTTCTGTTTTACTTTTGTCACACTCTGTTACTCCAAGAATTGATTCAGTAACTCAATTAAAAAAATATGCCTTAGATAAAGGCGTTATTGATGACAAATGGCATTTGGTAACAGGCGATAAAAAAGAAATTTATGATTTGGCTAGACAATCATATCTAGCTGTTAAAAAAAATGTAGATGGAGATGAGCATGACATGATTCATACGGAAAATTTTATCCTAATTGATCCTGATAAAAGAATTAGAGGTTATTATGATGGGACTTTACGAGATGATATGGATGAAATACAAAAAGACATTAAGGTTTTAAAAGCAGAATATTCAATACATTAAATTTTTATTCAACAAATAAAAATACCTACTTTTGTTTTTTAAACTCATTCTAAATAATGAAGTCTTTAGATAAGCTGATAATAGGAGAAAAAGGTATTATTATATATTTTGAAACTTCTGAATTACCAATAAAACTAATTGAAATGGGCTGTCTTCCAGGCAATGAAGTTAAGTTACTTCAATTTGCGCCATTTAATGACCCCATGTATCTTGAGTTAGATGGGACACATCTAGCTATTCGTAAAGCATTGGCATGTAAAATTTTAATAGACCCCATTGTTTAATAATGATTAAGACTATAAATGTTTCTCTAATCGGGAACCCTAACACTGGGAAAACATCTGTATTCAATCAGTTAACTGGACTTAATCAAAAAGTTGGAAATTATCCAGGAATAACTGTTGAAAAAAAAGAAGGAAAATGTCTTTTAGACAGAACAATAAAAGCTCATGTTTTTGATCTTCCAGGAACTTATAGTTTGAATGCTTCATCAATGGATGAGAGTTTAGTTGTTGAATTATTACTAAATAAAAAAGATCGAGATTTTCCTGATGTTGCAATTATTGTTACTGACGTTGAAAATTTAAAAAGAAACTTATTACTATTTACTCAAATAAAAGATCTTAATATTCCTACGATATTGGCTATAAACATGTCAGATCAGATGAAAAGAAAAGGGATAAGTATTGATTTAAGATTGCTAGAGGAACAGTTGGACACAAAAGTTATATTAGTAAGTGCAAGGGATGGCTTAGGAATCGAAGAATTAAAATCTTTATTAATTAATTACAGGACGTTATCAACTACCGAATCATTAAATTTAAAAACAATTGATAATGAATATTTTGATCACTTAAATAAAGTTTTTCCTAATGAATCGATATATAAATTATGGTTAGTCATTACTCAAGACGTGAATTTTGGTAAAATTGACAGGAAAAAAGTAGATGACTCAACTGAATTTAAAACTCAACCAAAAGAAATTTTAAAAAGACTTCAACAGAAGGAGACTATAAAGAGATATCAATTAATCAATAAAGTTTTAAAGACAAGTTATTTTGTAAATATAAATGAGGCAACAAACCTCAGAAGTCGTCTAGATAGAGTTCTGATTCATAAATTTTGGGGTTATGTAATTTTCTTTTTTATACTTCTTTTAATTTTTCAATCTATATATGACTGGAGTAGTATTCCTATGGATTTCATAGATTCTAGTTTTGTGTCTTTAAGCGAGAGTGTTAAGCGAAGTCTTCCACCGGGTTTATTTACTAATTTACTTTCTGAAGGTATAATTTCTGGAATTAGTGGTATTGTTATTTTTATTCCACAAATATCTTTTTTATTCTTTTTTATATCTATACTTGAGGAATCAGGTTATATGAGTAGAGTAGTATTCCTTATGGATAGAGGTCTTCGTAAGTTTGGTTTAAGTGGTAAAAGTGTGATTCCTTTAATTTCTGGAACAGCCTGTGCTATACCCGCAGTAATGGCTACAAGAAATATAGAAAACTGGAAAGAAAGACTTATTACAATTTTGGTGATACCCTTTACCACTTGTTCTGCAAGATTGCCCGTTTATCTTATTATAATTGCTCTTATAATTCCTGATCAGAGGTGGATGGGGATGAATCTTCAAGGGATTACTTTAATGGCACTATATCTTTTAGGTTTTATCGTAGCCCTTTTCTCTTCAGCCATTTTAACTAGAATTCTTAAAATGAATCATAAAACTTATTTTGTTGTAGAGTTACCAAATTATAAGCTTCCATTATTAAGAAATATATTTATCAATGTAATTGAAAAAGTTAAGGCTTTTATTTTTGAAGCAGGAAAAATTATTTTATCAATTTCAATTATTCTCTGGGGCTTAGCTTCTTTTGGTCCAGGAGAAAGCTTTAATGATGCAGAAAAAATCATAAAAGCTAAATATGAATTTTCAGATTTATCTAAAGAATCTTTAGACTATGAAATAGGATCCTTTAAGTTAGAACATTCTTATATAGGAATTCTTGGTAAATCTATTACTCCAATCATAAGCCCTCTTGGTTATGATTGGAAAATTGGAATAGCCTTAATAACCTCATTTGCTGCTCGTGAAGTTTTTGTTGGAACTCTTGCCACAATTTACAGTGTAGGTCAAAAAAATGATTCAACAATTAAAGAAAAAATGAAAGCTGAATTAAAACCGAATGGTCAACCTATGTTTGATTTCTCAACTGGAGTTTCATTACTTCTTTTCTATGCTTTTGCAATGCAGTGCATGAGCACATTAGCTATAGTCCGTAGAGAGACTAATTCTTGGAAGTGGCCAATATTGCAATTGGTATTTATGACCATTATTGCATATATTGCTGCATTAACTGCTTATCAAATTTTATCTTAATGGAAATTTTACAGACATTTTTGGTTTTGTTTTCTATCGTTTTAGCATTGCGCTATTTATATAAAAAATATTTTGCTGCTCAAACTGATAAGGGATGTGGTCCAGATTGTGGATGCCATTAATTTTTATTCATTAACTCTTCTATTTCTTCTATTTCTATCGGAATTTTCTCCATCAAATTCTTAGGTTCACCATTCTCTTGAATAACTACGGTATCCTCTAATCGAACACCAAAACCTTCGTCAGGAATATAAATTCCTGGCTCAACAGTAAAAACCATATTTGCTTCAATAGGATCATCTAAAACACCATAATCATGAGTATCAAGCCCTAAATGATGTGAAGTCCCATGCATGAAATATTTTTTATATGCAGGTAATTCAGATGTTTGATTTTGAATGTCAGCTTTATCAAGCAAACCAAGCTTTAGTAATTCAGAAGTCATTAGTTTTCCAACTTCGAGATGATATTCCTTCCAAAAAGCACCTGGAATTAATAATTTTGTTACTTCATTTTTTACATTTAAAACCGATTTATAAACTGCTTTTTGACGATCATTATACTTCCCTGATATTGGAAAAGTGCGGGTTAAATCACTAGAGTAATTCCCGTATTCTGCTGCAACGTCTAAAAGAATTAACTCTCCACTATTACATTGTTTGTTGTTTTCAATATAATGAAGAACGTTTGCATTGTTACCTGAAGCAATTATTGGACTATATGCAAATCCCTTAGAATTATTTTTGATAAATTCATGAGCCAGTTCAGCTTCAATCTCATATTCCCAAACTCCGGGTCTAATAAAGCTTAGTAATCTTCTTATACCTTTTTCGGTAATGTCACATGCTTTTTGTATTTGTTCAATTTCGGCTGACCATTTTACGGACCGTAGTTTTTGTAAAATAGGATTACTTTTTCCAACCTTATGTGCAGGATATTTTTTTTTAGCCCATTTTATAAATCGATCTTCTCTTGTTTGAGTTTGAATGGAAGCTCTATAATGTTCATTGGTGTTAAAATAAAAGATTTCGGATTGAGTAGCCAATTTGAAGAATATACTTTCAAAATCTGAAACCCAAAAAATCGTTTGAATACCTGATATTTTCTGGGCTTGCATTTTAGATAATTTTTCACCTTCCCACACTGCAATATGATCATTTGTTTCTTTTACAAATAGAACCTCTCTGTATTTTGGATTTTTTGCTTGTGGAAAAAGCAATAAAATTGTTTCTTCTTGATCAATTCCAGTTAAATAGAAAATATCTCTGTGTTGAGCAAAGGGAAGAGTACTGTCTGCACTTATTGGATAGATGTCGTTAGAGTTAAAGACAGCAAGCCCAAGTGAATCAATATTCTTTGAAAAATTAGCTCTATTTTTTTTATAAATTGAAGCTGAAATTGGCCTGTAACGCATTTATAATTCTTTGTTTGCTAAGATAATAGGTTTTAAATAAATATATAACAATCATTTTTTTATTAATTTAACAAACAATAGAAATTACAATTATGATAAAAAATTTTATTTTCATTTCGCTATTTAGCAATTTTTTGTTTTCTCAAATCAACACTGCTGAACAAGACACCTATAGTATAAGTCAATCTCATTTTTTAAATCAAAAAGATTCAAGATTTAAAAATGTTCATTTTACTGCTATTGGACCTGCAGTTATGAGTGGAAGAGTTGTTGCTTTAGCTGTTAACCCAGATGAGCCCACAGAGTTTTATGTAGCTTATGCATCTGGAGGTATATGGTATACAAAAGATAATGGAATTAGTTTTACTCCAATAATGAATAATGCTCTAACTCAAAATGTTGGGGAAATTTCAATGCACTGGCCTTCAAAAACTCTATGGGTGGGCACAGGAGAAAATAACTCATCAAGATCTTCATATTCAGGAATTGGAATTTTGAGAACAAAAGACAATGGTAATACATGGACTCATCATGGCTTATCTGAAACCCACCATATTGGAAAAATAATAATAAATCCTGATGACCCAGAACACATATTAGTTGGATCAACAGGCCCCCTCTATTCATTAAGTGATGCTCGAGGGGTATATGTCTCTAAAGATGGAGGAGTTAATTGGAAGAAAACGCTTTATATTAATAATCAAACAGGTATTATTGATATGGTTCAATCTCCAAATAACCCATCAATAATCTTTGCAACTTCTTGGGAAAAAGATCGCAAAGCTTGGAATTTTAGAGGTAATGGCTCTTCTTCAGGAATATATAAAAGTACAGACTATGGTCAGAGTTGGAATTTAGTAAGCACACCTAAAAGTGGTTTTCCGAATGGAAAGGGGGTTGGTAGAATAGGTTTAGCTATTTATAACAATGATATAATTTATGCGATTCATGATAGTCAATTTAGAAGAGAAAATAATCAAGATTCTAATAATTCATTATCAAAAGATGATTTTAAGATTATGTCAAAATCTGAATTTTTATTGATAGAGAATGGTGAATTAAATAAATTTTTAAAAAACAATGGATTTCAAAAAAAATATAAAGCTAAAAGTCTTAAAAAAATGATTCAAAATGGAAGTTTGAAACCACTTGACTTATCAATTTATTTGGAAGATGCCAACTCTCAACTTTTTGACACTCCAGTCGTAGGGCCTGAAGTATATAAAAGTGAAGATGGAGGTTTATCTTGGAAAAAAACTCATAGAGAATTTCTTGATGGAGTTTATTATAGTTATGGTTATTATTTTGGCCATATTCATGTTGCTCCAAAAAATCAAAATAAAATATATATTTATGGAGTTCCTCTGTTAACATCTGATGATGGTGGTGAAACGTTTTATTCTATTGGAAAAAACAATGTTCATTCAGATCATCATGCATTATGGATTAATTCAAAGAAAGCAGGACATTTAATTAATGGAAATGATGGAGGTGTTAATATAACTTATGATGATGGTGTTAATTGGGTTAAAAATAATTCATCAAATGTAGGACAGTTCTATTCTATTAATGTAGATTATGAAAAACCTTACAATGTATACGGGGGTCTTCAGGATAATGGTGTTTGGAAAGGCCAAAATAATTCGATTGAAGACTCAAGATGGCTAGCTACTGGAAAAAATCCATGGCAAATGATTTTAGGAGGAGATGGAATGCAAGTGCAGATTGATAAACGAGATTCAAATATTGTTTATACAGGATTTCAATTTGGAAATTATTATCGATTAAATCTAGCTGATGAAGGTAATTCTTATAGAAACTCAATTAAGCCTAAACACGAATTAGGAGAATCTCCGTACCGTTTTAATTGGCAAACACCAATACTTTTATCTAATCATAATCAAGATATATTATATTTTGGAAGTAATAAATTACATCAATCTTTTAATAAAGGAGATTCATGGAATCTAATTTCAGAGGACTTGACATTTGGAGGTGAAAAGGGAAATGTTGCCTATGGAACAATAACTACAATTTCAGAATCCCCTTTTAAATTTGGACTTTTGTATACCGGAAGTGATGACGGAAAGGTAGCTGTAACTAAAAATGGTGGAGTAACTTGGGATATAATTTCTGAAAACTTACCTAAATATTTATGGGTTAGTAGAGTGGTTGCATCTTCTCATTTTAAGAATCGTGTTTATTTATCACTTAATGGATATAGAATGGATAATTTTAGCTCCTATGCTTATGTAAGCAATGATTATGGAAAAACATGGAGCCCAATAACCACTGGACTACCTGATAGTCCAATAAATGTTATTTATGAAGATCCAAAAAAGTCTAATATTTTATATTTGGGAAATGATATTGGGACATATATTTCGTTAAATAATGGAAAAAAATGGGAAGCATTTCAAGATGGACTAACAACTGCGGCTGTTCATGACTTGGTAGTTCAATCTGATGCAAACGATTTAATAATAGGAACACATGGGAGATCAATTTTTAAAAGTAATATAGAATTTATACAATCTTTGACTTCAGATATACTAGAGAAGTCAATTCATTTGTTTGAAATTAAACCCCTAAAGTTTTCTGAAAGATGGGGGTCAAGAAGAAATGCTTGGTCAGAATTTTATAAACCTTCTATTAAGTTTACTCTTTGGTCAAAAACAGCTGGAAATACAATAATTAGCATAAGATCAAAAAAGAAAAAAATTATTTATGAAAAGGAAATAATATTAGACCCAGGGTTTAATGAAATTGAATATAATTTACAATACAATAAAGACCCTAAACCAAAAAATAATAACTTTTATCTTGGGGATGATGAAATTTATTATTTGTCATCTGGAGATTATAGTTTGAATATTAAAAAAAATGGAGAGAACTTTAGTGAAAAATTCAAAATAAATTAATCTCTTTTGTTAGAGAAGCCCTGTATAAACTGTTAAAAAACATATCCCCTTTTTTTGTCTTATGAAGATTCATTAAAAATTACAAAAGCAGGTTGGCCGTCTAGTGATTGTGACTTAATTTTGTAGTTAAGAGCTTAATGAACATTTTTTGTATGATTTTATCATCAATAGCAAGAAAGGTTGCTATGGCAATTTCTGGTTTGTTTCTAGTTTTTTTTCTTGCTCAACATTTCACCATAAACATTACATCTGTTATTAGTGAAGAGACTTTTAATTTTTTATCTCATTTTATGGGAACAAACCCTATTGTTCAATTTGTTTTACAGCCTGTTTTAATTTTTGGAGTAGTCTTTCATTTTATTATGGGTTTTATATTAGAAATTCAAAACAAAAAAGCAAGAACAAACAATTATGCATTATATAAAGGTTCAGAAAATGCAAATTGGACATCAAGAAATATGATTATTTCAGGTCTAGTTATTCTATCATTCTTGGTACTACATTTTTATGATTTTTGGGTTCCAGAAATAAATTATAAATATGTAGAAGTTCTTCCTGATAATCCAAATAGATATTATGAAGAGTTGGTTCATAAATTTCACAGTCCGATTAGAGTTGGACTATATTCTGTTTCTTTTATTTTTTTAGGTCTTCATTTATATCATGGATTTAATTCAGCTTTTCAATCGGTAGGGTTTAATAATAAATTTATGATAGGAGTAAAAAAGCTCACAATAGCTTTCTCTTTAATAATTCCATTAGGGTTTATTTTTATAGCAATATTTCATCATCTAAACGATTAAATTATGTCAAAAATGGATTCAAAAACACCCAAAGGCGCTCTTTCAGAAAAATGGACTAACCATAAAAGCAATATAAATTTAGTTAGCCCTGCAAATAAAAGATTAATTGATGTTATTGTTGTGGGAACTGGACTTGCAGGAGCATCAGCTTCAGCAACTTTAGCAGAATTGGGATATAATGTAAAAGCTTTTTGTTTTCAAGACTCTCCAAGAAGAGCTCATTCTATAGCGGCTCAGGGAGGTATCAATGCTGCAAAAAACTATCAGGGTGATGGTGACTCTACATATCGTCTTTTTTATGATACAATTAAGGGAGGAGATTATCGTTCTAGGGAAGGAAATGTATATCGTTTGGCTGAGGTCTCAGCAAATATTATAGATCAATGTGTTGCTCAGGGAGTTCCCTTTGCAAGAGATTATGGAGGATTGCTTGACAATAGATCATTTGGGGGAGTTTTAGTTTCAAGGACTTTTTATGCTAAAGGTCAAACAGGTCAGCAACTTTTACTAGGTGCTTATTCAGCAATGAATAGACAAATAGGTAGAGGAAAAATTAAAATGTACAACCGTCATGAAATGATGGATTTAGTTCTTGTCGATGGAAAGGCAAGAGGAATTATTACAAGAAATCTAATTAATGGAAAATTAGAAAGACATGGTGCACACGCTGTCGTTATTGCTTCAGGAGGATATGGAAATGCGTTTTTTTTATCTACCAATGCAATGGGATCAAACGTGACTGCAGCATGGAAAATACATAAGAAAGGCGCTCACTTTGCAAACCCATGCTTTACTCAAATTCATCCTACATGTATTCCCGTTTCTGGAGACCATCAATCTAAACTTACTTTAATGTCTGAATCTCTTAGAAATGATGGTAGAATTTGGGTTCCAAAAAACATAGAAGATGTTAAAGCTATAAGAGAAGGTGGATTAAGACCTACAGAAATTGATGAGGAAAATCGAGATTATTATTTGGAGAGGCGGTATCCTGCTTTTGGAAATCTTGTGCCTAGAGATGTTGCATCTAGAGCTGCTAAAGAAAGATGTGATGCTGGTTATGGAGTTAACAAAACAGGTCAAGCTGTTTATCTTGATTTTTCTTCTGCGATACAAAGATATGGTAGAGAAGAAGCACATGTGAAGGGATTAGATGAGGAGGATAAATTACTAGTTAATAATCTAGGTAAACAGATTGTTAAATCTAAATACGGAAACCTTTTTCAGATGTATGAAAAAATTGTTGATCAAAACCCTTATGAAACCCCAATGATGATATATCCTGCTGTTCATTACACTATGGGAGGAGTTTGGGTAGATTATAATTTGATGACTTCTATCCCTGGATGCTATGCTATTGGAGAAGCTAATTTTTCAGATCATGGGGCGAATAGACTTGGCGCATCTGCTTTGATGCAGGGCTTGGCGGATGGGTACTTTATTTTACCATACACAATTGGAGATTACCTTTCTGCAGATATTCGTACTGGAAAAATTTCTACTGAGACTCCAGAATTTGTATTAGCAGAAGAAGCCGTTAGAGTAAAATTAGCGAAGTTTATCCATAATAAAGGAGAACATTCTGTGGATTATTACCATAAGAAACTTGGCAAGATAATGTGGAATAAATGCGGAATGTCTAGAAACGAAAAAGGATTGAAAGAAGCAATTAGTGAAATTAAATCTTTGAGAAAAAATTTTTATAAAAGTATTAAAGTACCTGGAAAAGTTGATGAATTTAATGAAGAATTAGCAAAAGCGGTTAGAGTTGCTGATTTTCTAGAATTAGGAGAGCTTTTTGCAAAAGATGCTTTAGAAAGAACAGAATCTTGTGGAGGACATTTTAGAGAAGAGTTTCAAACACCTGAAGGTGAAGCTTTACGTGACGACAATTTTTTTAATTTTGTATCTGCTTGGGAAAATAATGGCAGCCCTTCTGAATCAACTCTAAGAAAAGAGATGCTTTATTATGAGGAAATAGAAGTTAAAACAAGATCATATAAATAAAGAATGAATTTAACATTAAAAATTTGGCGGCAATCAAATTCTGAGTCAAAAGGAAAAATGGTGAAGTATAATATTTCAGAGATTTCACCAGACATGTCATTTCTTGAAATGATGGATGTTCTAAATAATCAATTAATAAAAAAAGGGGATGATCCGGTTGCATTTGATCATGATTGTAGGGAAGGCATTTGTGGAATGTGTTCTATGTTTATTGATGGAGAGGCTCATGGCCCAGACAGATTAACAACAACTTGTCAACTTCATATGAGAAAGTTTAAAGATGGTCAAACCATAACAATTGAGCCTTTTAGAGCAAATGCTTTTCCAGTAATAAAAGATTTAGTTGTAGACAGGTCTGCATTTGACAGAGTGCAACAGGCAGGAGGTTTCATTAGTATAAACACCTCTGGAAACACTCAAGACGCAAATTCTATTCCAATTGAAAAAGATGATGCAGATCGTGCTTTTGATGCTGCTACATGCATAGGTTGTGGAGCATGTGTTGCTAGTTGTAAAAATGCATCTGCAATGCTTTTTGTTTCTGCAAAAGTTTCTCAATATTCATTATTGCCTCAGGGTAAAGTTGAAGCAACTGATCGTGTTAGAAATATGGTCAAGCAAATGGACCAAGAGGGTTTTGGGAATTGTACAAATACAGGTGCTTGTGAAGTAGAATGCCCCAAGGGGATTTCATTGGAAAATATAGCTAGAATGAATAGAGAGTACTTATCTACTTTATTAAAAAGCTAATTTTTCACCTCCTAAAGTGATTCAAATAAAAGGCTCATAAATTCTTTCCATTCAATATTTTTATCTGGATAATAAAACTTAAGAGCATTTAAAAATATAGAGGCAGAGAATAAAAAGAAAAAAGTAAATTTCTTCATAGATTTATACTTACATAATTCGTTAATGAATTATAAAGTTATGAAAGGAAAACTAACTGTTGGTTTAGTTCAAATAGATTTAGCTTGGGAAAATCCTGATTTAAATAGAAAATTAATTGAAAAAAATATTTTAGAGGAAGAAGCGAAAGTTAATTTATTTGTTCTGCCTGAGATGTTCACTTCTGGTTTTACAATGAAACCGAAAAGAGTGTCTGAATCAATGCAGGGAGCTACAATAAATTGGTTAAAACAACTTTCAAAGAAAAAAAATGCAGCAATATGTGGATCTTTAGTTATTAAAGAAAAAGAGTGTTTTTTTAATAGATTTGTTTTTGTTGAGCCTAATGGATATATCCAGTATTATGATAAGCGTCATACTTTTAATATGGTTGGAGAAGGAAAATCATACTGTACAGGTTTTAATAAGGGTTTAATTGAATTTAGAGGATGGAGAATCCTTTTAAGAATATGCTATGACCTTCGGTTTCCTGTTTGGTCAAGAAATATTGATGATTATGATTTATTAATTTTTGTTGCTAATTGGCCGTCTCCAAGAATTAATGCTTGGGATAATTTAATAACTACTAGAGCTATAGAAAATGTTTCGTATTGTATAGGAGTAAATCGTATTGGATCAGATGAAAATGAAAATTATTATCCCGGAAATTCCCTTGCGATAGACTCTATGGGTAAAAGATTGTTAGATTTACGAAACAAAAAAGGGGTTTCTTGTATTGAATTGGATAAAAACCATTTGATAAAAACAAGATTCTCTTTACCATTTTTAGATGATAAAGACAGTTTTATTTTAGAATAAAAACTTCATTAATCTCCCAGTTTGCTCTAAGTTCAATAGTATCAGAAAAATATATTACTCTTTCAGGCTGGATCTTTTTTAAGTAATTTCCAGTATCCCATTTTTTATTTTTATTATCATCTAAAATAATTCGAGCTTTATAATCCGTAGGATTTAGAAATTCAAAAGTGTATGTGTTTAATTTATTTTTTTCTGACACCCTACTCAAAATGTTGTTATTAATATCCAAAAGTTCTAAAATAAAATCTTGTTCTTTAATCTCCCAATTTAGTTTAAGATTGATGACACCATATGAGTCATATGCTTTTGTGATAAGGTTTAAGTTAATAGAATCATTGGTTCCTCCCCACGGATCTTTAAAAGCATTTGGAAGAACTGAAACAGAATATTTATCATTGGGCTCATGCTCAAAATGCATTTGAATAATATCTCTGTTTTTATCTAAAATCAATTGAAAAGGGAGTATAATAGAATCTTTATTTTTAAGCGTAATAAATTCTTTATTTAGCTCAGTAATTGGCAATGAACTATTAAATTCCAGAGTGTCGTTTAAATCAATTATTCTATTCTGTTTTGGAGAGATAACAAGTGAATCTAGTTCAGGCGAATAAAACTTTACACTTACATTGTATATACTGTCTTTAGTTTTAATAGCAAATTGAAGTGAATCTGCTTCAATTTCAGGAAACCAAAAGTTTAAGCTATCTTTTTCACGTACTTTGGTTATAAAAGTTTCAAAACCTTCAGGAACAGGAGTTATTAATTCAATAGGATTTTTCTCAGGGGTCCCATAATAACCAAAAACAATGTGATGATCATTAACATATTTTGGCCGATCCCAAAAAAACTTTGGCTGTTCTTTAAAAAGTTTAAAATTATAAAGTGTGTCACCAGGCAAGGAAACTTCTTTATTGATAAAGCCTATTTTGTCAACTCCTTGATCATACAAATAGTTTTTTCCATAGTCTTTTATTGCGATTATTTGATATGTGTCTTCCCTCAAGTTTTGAAAATTATACAAAACAGAATCTAAAGTACTAGTTGCATATAGAGGCTTTTTTAGATAAATTGTTGAATCGTTATGAGTGCTATCAATAGGGTATAAGTATATTGAAACGAATCTTTCACTGTCTTCTTCAAATGCGTCAGAAACTTTTCCTTTAATAAAAAGAGAATCAATAACGGGACCAGTTGAAAGAGTATATGAAAAAAAAGGTAATGTATTTGACTCATTATTGTCTTCAATACTACTTCCAAAATTAAAAGTATATGTCGTTTGATCATTCAGACTCAAGCTATCAGTAAATTCAATCTTGATTTTTTTGGATATAGTTGATTGAGGCTCAATATTAAATTTATCACTTTCTATTGGAGGAGAAATGATTAATTGTTGAGTAATATCCTTGAGACTGATATACTCATCAAAAGTAATTGTGATTTTTTCACTATTAAAAAAAGTTGTTCTGTTTTTTGGAGAAGCATTTACCATTACAGGAGGTATAGTGTCTTTATAGCCTCCAGTTGGAGTTCCTCTTTTAGCACAGCTAGAAATTAAAAAAATAAAAAGCAAAAAAAAGAAAATTAGATTTCGTAGCATAAAACTAATTGATTAACAAAAATAATATAATAATTTATTAAGTTTCGAATTAATTATAATAGGTCATGAATTAATTAATAAAATTCAATTTACTAAAGAGATTAAAAAGACTTATTTTTGTTTTATGACAAATCAATTAGATCATTTTAAAAAAACAATTTCTCATGCAAAAGAATATGGTTTTGTTTTTTCATCAAGTGAAATTTATGACGGTTTAAATGCAATATATGATTATGGGCAGAACGGTGCTATATTAAAAAATAATATTAGAGAATATTGGTGGAAATCTATGGTCCAATTGCACGAAAATATTGTAGGGTTGGATTCTGCAATTTTCATGCACCCAACAATTTGGAAAGCTTCAGGACATGTTGATGCTTTTAACGATCCTTTGATTGATAATAAAGATTCAAAAAGGCGTTATCGAGCAGATGTTTTAGTAGAAGAGTACGTTGCTAAAATTGAATTAAAAATTGAAAAAGAAATTAAAAAAGGGTCCAAACGTTTTGGAGAAGAATTTAATAAAGAAAAATTCATTGAAACTAATACAAGAATTAATGAATATAAACAAAAAGCTTCTTTAATACTTAATCGATTAAACAAATCATTAGAAAATGAAGATCTATCAGACGTTAAATGTTTAATAGAAGAGTTAGAAATTGCTTGTCCAGAATCTGGATCAAGGAATTGGACTGATGTTAAACAATTCAATCTAATGTTTGGAACAAAACTTGGAGCTTCCTCTGAATCATCTACGGATTTATATTTGAGACCCGAAACTGCTCAGGGTATTTTTGTAAATTTTTTAAATGTTCAAAAATCTGGCAGAATGAAACTTCCTTTTGGAATAGCTCAAACTGGAAAAGCATTCAGAAATGAAATAGTTGCTAGACAATTTATATTTCGAATGAGAGAATTTGAGCAAATGGAAATGCAGTTTTTTATTCCACCTGGAGACCAAAAAAAGTGGTATGAAATGTGGAAAAGAACACGTCTGAATTGGCATTTATCTCTTGGCATGGGTAAAGAGAATTATCGTTTTCATGATCATGAAAAACTTGCACATTATGCAGATGCTGCATCGGACATTGAGTTTAAATTTCCATTTGGATTCAAAGAATTAGAAGGAATTCATTCCAGAACTAATTTTGACCTTGCAAAACACGAAGAATTTTCAGGTAAAAAACTTAAATTTTTTGATACTGAAAGAAATGAAAGCTATATTCCATATGTAGTAGAGACTTCAATTGGATTAGATCGTATGTTTTTAGCTGTTTTTTCATGGGCTCTTCGTGAAGAACCTATTGAGGGGGGAGGGACAAGAACTCTGCTTAAACTTCCTGCTATTTTAGCACCCACAAAAGTAGCTGTATTACCTTTACTAAAAAAAGATGGATTGCCTGAGATTGCTAGGGAAATATTAAAGGATTTAAAATGGAAATATATCGTTTCTTATGATGAAAAAGATGCTGTAGGA
>ERZ1049444.1527-NODE-1527-length-17229-cov-4.052405_pt1 | contig 17229 bp, 14 predicted proteins | sample MGYA00383101_ERZ1049444 | MGnify/ENA primary metagenome ERZ1049444 (study PRJEB29581, sample SAMEA5548371) | metagenome | biome: marine; feature: coastal; material: water | depth 50 m | study: Short-term variability in the microbial, nano- and picoplankton...
GAATAATAATAGATCTGCCAACTATATTTTTAACAGAATCATCGCAGTTCAGGCACCATAGATTTGTACTAAATTTAACCATTCCATGTCCATTTTCATCTGCAATAAAATTTCCAATATCTCCTCTGTGAAATCCTTTATCACTTCCCCATGAACCATGATTTTCAAAAGTTGGATTCCAATGTCCTCCAGCTGATTTTCCATCAATAGATGAACAATCAGCTTTTTCATGAATATGAATTGCATGACTACCAGGATTTAAGCCCATTACATGAGCTTCAAGTTTTACTTTACTATTATTTTCTTGTGTTAGGGTTACAAAACCAGATGTCCCACTGTCATTTTTAGGATTTAAAGAAACTTTAAGTTTTACAATAGATTCTTTTTTCTCTTTTAAGTTATTGCAGCTTAAAATTGTGATTAAAGAGATTATAAGGATTAAATATTTTTTCATTTTAAATATTGTTAATTATAGAGATTAAATTTTTTAATTGATTTAAATGGAGAAAGATTTAATTCTTCCATTTTCAATTGATAATTTTCCCAGTCTTTATTAAAGAACAAGTTGACAGAATCTAATGCAAATTCTAATTGATTTTTTGCTTGATTTATTAAAATATTTTCAGTCTTTGTAATTCCGTTAGGTCTAGAAATTGAATAATAATAAGCTTTTCTTATCCTAGATAAAACAGTTTCTTTAGGGCTTCTTATAATTCCTTGTCTTTTATCATCTTTCCCGAAAAACAAATCTTGAATTTGAGTCATTTTTTTTATCATCTTTTTTGATAAATTAATTTGTGTTTTATACGTCGAAGAATCTTTTATCATTACTTTTTCAAAATCTTTAGCAATGATAATGCTTTTAGCTAATTGATCTGATGCCTGATTTATAATTTCAATATAATCCTCTAATTTCTTTCCAAAATTATAAGAGTCTTCAATGGCTGTTTTAGAAACAGATAGTCTTGGATCAGATTTAACAATAATCGAAGTCTCGTCTTTAATTTCTCCAACCTCCATTATTAACTTATACTTTCCTGGCTTTACTTTAACTCCAGAACCTTCAGTATCATTTTTTCTTATCTTTCTTCTTGGAAATTTTGGACCTTTTTCATCCATATTCCAGTTTATCTTATAAAAACCTTTTTTATCAGGAGATTTTACTTTTAAAGTTCTAATAAGCTTATTATTGTCATAAACTTTTAAGTATATAGAATCTTTTTTCAGATCTTTTATTTTTGAATATGTTGGATTAAAAAAATATTTTATTTGAGCTCCAAAATCTCTATTTGTTCCATTGAATAGTGCATCACCACCAAATCTACTTCCAGTTGGCTGCTGAATTGATGCTGTATAAGCAACTGGAGGCTCAAATAGTTTAAATAGCTTATTTGTAATAGATGTATTATTTGCTATTTCTCTTAAAGGCCTTATATCATCTAGAATCCAAGCAGCTCTTCCAAAAGTCCCAATGACTAGGTCATGTTCTCTGGGATGAATAGCGAGGTCTTTAGTTGGAACAGTTGGAAATGTTTTTGAATCAAATTTCTGCCAAGTATCACCACTATTTAAAGAAAAATATAATCCATCATCACTTCCTAAAAATATTAATTTAGGATTAATTATATCTTCGACAATACTTAAAGTATATGTTGAAACATCATCTGAATCAACTATCCTTTTCCAGGTTTTTCCATAATTTTTTGTCCTATATGCATAAGCTTCATAATTAAACCTACGATAATCATTAGCAATTAATAATGCTTCACCTTTATTTTTACTTGAAGCTTTAATTTGAGGGATCCAACTACCCTCTGGAAGGTCCTTAAGTCCTTTAGTCACATCTGTCCATTGTTTGCCACCATCTATTGTTATATGAACTTTTCCGTCGTCAGAAGCAACCCACAACATGTTTTTTTCAATTGGACTAGGTTCAATTACAATTAATGTACAATGATTTTCAGCGCCTGTTGCATCAAGAGTGAGCCCACCACTTTCAGACTGTTTTTGTTTGTTAGGATCATTGGTGGTGAGGTCAGGAGATATGATCTCCCAAGTAAGACCTTTATCCAAGCTTTTGTGCACAAATTGACTCCCAAAATAGACAATGCTATTATCAAATGGATCTTGACCTATGGCTGCATTCCAATTAAACCGAAGTTTTATATCAGGATTTGGATGTGTGGGACGGACAGTATAATTGTTTCCAGTTTTCCAGTCATATCTTGAAACATTACCTTGTTGACTCATTGCATAACCATATCGAGAATTATCCCTATCTGGAACAACATCAAAACCATCACCAAACGCAATTTCTTGCCAATAAGAATTTCTAATTCCTTGAGTTTTCCATACATAAGCAGGACCTCTCCAGGACCCATTATCCTGCATTCCTCCATAGACGTTATAAGGAAATTCATTATCTGTACTTATATGGTAGAATTGAGCAACAGGAATATTTCCAATAAACCGCCATGTTTTTCCACCATCTCTTGATATATTCATTCCCCCATCATTACCATCAATTATAAAATCTCCATCTTTTGGATGAATCCACCATGCATGGTGGTCAGGATGAACTCCATTTGAAACTCCATATGCAGGCATTAATTCTGAAAAAGATTTTCCCCCATCTTCTGAAACATTAACATAGGTAAATACTGAATAAACTCTGTTTTCATTTTCTGGATCTACAAAAATATCTGAATAGTAAAATGGACGATTTCCAATTCCAGGTTTATTGTTTATTAATTTCCATTTTTTACCCCCATCAACTGATTTATAGAGTCCATTTTTTTTTGCTTCAATTAAAGCATATATAATATTATTTTTGTTTGTGGCAAAAGCCAAGCCAATTCTACCTAAATTTCCTTTTGGGAGACCATTTTCTTCAGTTTTTTTATTCCAGTTTTCGCCTCCATCTATTGTTATAAATAATCCACTTTTTTCACCACCTGATTTAAAAAACCACGGTTCTCTTTTGTGTTCCCAAAGTGCTGCAACAAGTTTGTTTGGGTTTTTTGGGTCCATTATAAGATCAGCAGCACCAGTATTTAGATTTCCACTTAAAATTTTTCTCCAACTTTTACCCCCGTTGATGGTTTTATAAACCCCTCTTTCTTTATGATTTCCCCATGGAGAACCAATAGCTGCAACATAAACAATATTAGGATTATCAGGGTGAATAATTATTCTATGAATATGGCGGGTATATTCGAGCCCCATATTTTTCCAACTTTCACCGCCATCTAGTGACTTAAAAATACCAAAACCACCATTTAAACTATTTCTTGGATTCCCTTCTCCAGTTCCTGCCCAAATTACATCTGGGCTAGATTGTTGAATCGCTATTGAACCAATAGATGCAGTAATTTGATCATTAAAAATAGGCTTCCATGAAACACCTCCACTCCTGGAGCGCCATATTCCTCCAGAAGCTGTTCCAATGAAAATAACTTTTGGATTGTCATGAACTACATCAATAGCAGTAGTTCTTCCACTCATACCTCCAGGGCCTATATTTCTTGCTGGAGTAGTGTTTAACCATTTAGGGTCAAAATCTTGAGCATTAATAACGTTAATAAATACTAATGAAAAAAATAATAAAAATAGTTTCATGATTTTTGAAATAAAAAATAAATATACTAAACAGATTTAATTTTTTTATTAATTGAATATATATATGATATTTGTATTTTAATTTTTCAATGAAAAAAATCTTATTATTATTAATTACAGCTAGTCTATTGAATGGATGCTCTGTACTAAAAAATTATGCATTAAAATCTTTTATTTCTCCAAAGTATAAATCAATTGCTTTTTCAGAAGATAACATTCCAGCTTCGCCTGATTATTCTTCAGATAAATCTTGGGCCGTATTACCTTCTAAATATCCAAAACAGTTAACGGATTTTATAGGCAATATAAAGGCCAGTAATGCTGCTGTTTTTTATATATATCCTACTTTGCTTTTGGACCCAAAAGATGTAAGTTGGAATTCAGATATTTATAAAAAACAAATACGTGAAGATGTTATAAATAAAGCTGTTAAATACCAAGCTTCGGCATGGGCAAGTGCTGGAGAGTTATATGTGCCTTTCTATCGGCAAGCTCATATCAGAATTTTTACTAGCCCATATGATAAAGAGGGAGAAAAAGCATGGGAACTTGCATATTTAGATTTAAAACAATCCTTTGAATATTTTCTTAAGCATCACAGAAAAAATCGTCCAATAATCATTGCATCACATAGCCAAGGAACTATTCACGCTAAAAGATTATTACAAGAATATTTTGATGGAACTGATTTGCAAAATGAATTAGTTGCAGCGTACTTAGTTGGAGCGCAAATTAAAATTGATGATTTTAAATTTTTAAGACCATTAAATTCATTTAATGAAACTGGAGGTTATGTAAGTTGGAATACTTTTAAAAAGAATAAATACCCTAAAAAATATGATAAATGGTTTGAAGGAGGAGTTACCACAAACCCTATAAACTGGGATTCAAAAAAAGCGTCTAACTTATCGGAGCATCTTGGTTTATTATATATTGATGACAAAATATATCCTAAAAGCGTAAAAGTTGTTAAAAAAAATGGAATTTTATGGACCTCTTTACCAAAAGTTCCTAATCGTATATTTTTAAGTTTAATAAAAAGTTATCATTATGCTGATATTAATTTGTTTTGGGCAGATATACAAAAAAATTCCATAGACAGATTAAATGCGTGGGTTGAAAGAAAGAATAATCTTTGATTCTTTCAGATATATTTTCAGAATGTAAAAATCAATGGTCTCAAGCTATTAAAGACAAAAATCACCCCTTTAGATTTTTTGTTTTGTCAACCGTTGATTTTGAAAACAGACCTAATAGTAGAAATGTAATTCTAAGAGGTTTTGATATAAAAAATTTAAATTTTACTATTTATGCTGATCTTAGGTCAAAAAAAATAAATGATTTAAAAAAATCTGCAGCAGTTCAATTATTGTTTTACAATTATGAATACTCAAATCAAATCATAGTTCAATCAGAGTTATCAGATATAAATACTGACTTAAATATTTTTAATCAATTACCTGAACATTCTAAAAAAAGTTATACTTCTTTAGATCCTCCTGGAAAAACAATTGATGATCCCTATAATGTAGCTATTGGTAAAGCAATTAATTTCTGTCAATTAACTTTTAAAGCTCTATCAATTGAAGTTCTATTACTAAAACGAGAGGCAAATATTAGATGTTGTTTTAAATTAAAGAATGATTGGAAAGGATTTTTCATGATACCTTAAAATAGAATTATTATAAAATTTGTAATTTGAAAAAAAATAAAATTATAATGAATAAAAAATCACAAAAAACAAACAACAGTCGTCGAGATTTTATAAAAAAATCTGCTTTAGCTTCAACTTTTTTTATTTTCCCTCGTCACGTTCTGGGAGGAGTTAATCATATAGCTCCTAGTGATCAATTAGCCGTTGCTGGAATTGGAGTAGGAGGTAAAGGAAGATCTGATATATTTAATGCTTCAGTAAATGGAAGAGAAAAAATTGTTGCTTTGTGTGATGTAGATCCTAATGGTCTTCATGGAGTTTTAGAAAGTCGTAAAAATTTTCCAAATGCTAAATTCTATGAAGATTATAGAGAGATGCTAGATAAGCATCCTGAGATTGATGCTGTAACAATTTCAGGACCAGATCATTCTCATGCACCTGCGGCAGTATATTCAATGCAACGAAATAAACATGTTTATGTTCAAAAACCTTTAACTCATAATGTAAGAGAAGCAAGAATATTAACTGAAATGGCCAGAAATCAAAAAATTGTATCTCAAATGGGAAATCAGGGCGCTTCTAACCCCTCTCAGCTTTCAGTACAAAAATGGATTAATGATGGAGAAATAGGTAAAGTTTCAAAAGTTTATGTTTGGACTAATCGTCCAGTTTGGCCTCAAGGAATTCACATGCCAAAGCCAGATAATAGTAAACTGCCTGAGGGTTTAAACTGGGACTTGTGGTTGGGACCAGCCCCTAAAACAGATTATATTCCAGGGATGCATCCTTTTGACTGGAGAGGTTGGTGGGCTTATGGCACAGGAGCTTTAGGAGATATGGGATGCCATATAATTGATATTCCATTTAGAGCCCTAGGTTTAAAATATCCAACTGATGTTGAGTGCAGTGTTGGGAGTGTATATACAAAAATGTGGACTCCAGAATATCTTCCTGAAGGTTGTCCTCCTTCATCATATGTAAACTTGCATTTTGATCCAACAACAAAAAATAATAGTAGAGTTGAAATGATCTGGACAGATGGTGGAATAAGACCTTCTCATCCAGATCTAATCCCTGCTAATGAAGATTTGGCTGGTTCAGGAGGAAATAACGGCGTTATGATGATAGGAGAAAAAGGAATCATAACTACCGATGTTTATGGCATGAACCCTAAGTTGTATAAAAGGGATACCCCAACACAAAAGGCAGACGTGTCAATGAGCACTTCTGATGAGGCCGAATGGGGTCATTCACGTAAATGGATTGATGCCTGTAAAGCTGGATTTAACAGTAAAGAGCACAAATCTTTAACTTCTTCATTTGATTATTCAGGACCTCTTACTGAAACAGTTTTAATGGGTAATATTGCTATTAAAAGTTATTTGCTTCGTAGGGAGACTAATAACAGAATGGATTACTATGCTCGTAAAAAACTTTTGTGGGACGGAGACAATATGAGGATAACTAATCTAGAAGAGGCTAATCAATTTGTAGGGAGGGATTATCGTGAAGGTTGGAAAATATAATTTTAAGTTAACATTTTGAAGATACTCGTAACAGGAGGCCTTGGTTATATAGGATCACATGTTGTTGTAGAATTAATTAAAGAGAACCATGAAATTATTATCCTTGATAATCTAATTAATAGCAGTGTTTCTGTTTTAGATCAAATTGAGACCATTACAAAAGTTAAACCTGATTTTGAAAAAATAGATTTAAAAAAAAAAGGTGATGTAATAGGTTTTTTTAAAAAACATAAAAACATTGAAGGTGTAATCCATTTCGCAGCCCTCAAGTCAGTAAGTGAAAGTGTAAGTCGACCAATTAAATATTATGAAAACAATGTAATTGGCATGATTAACCTTTTAGAGTTCATGCCTAAAGGTATTCCTTTAGTTTTTAGTTCATCGTGTACTGTGTATGGGAGTTCTAAAACTCAACCTATTGATGAGAATACGCCATTTGGTATTGCTACATCTCCATATGGACACACAAAACAGATATGTGAGCAAATAATGGAGGCTGAATATAAAATTGAATCACATTTTAAAGGAATATCTCTTCGTTATTTTAACCCTATAGGTGCTCATCCAACTGGAATAATTGGTGAAAACCCTAAAAATGTTCCTGAAAACATTATGCCTTATTTAACACAAGTTGCTAATGGACAAAGAAAAGTTCTCACGGTTTATGGAAATAATTACCCTACTAAAGATGGAAGCTGTATTCGTGACTACATTCATATAATGGATTTAACTAGGGCTCATTGTAAAGCAATAGAATATTTAAAAAATATAAAAACAAAAAATTTTTTAGAGCCTATAAATATTGGAACAGGAAAAGGAGTAAGTGTATTGGAATTAATAATAAATTTTGAAAAAGCCACAGAAAAAAAAGTGTCATACAAAATTGGAAAAAGAAGACCAGGCGATGTTGTAATTGCTTATGCGGACACAAAAAAAGCTGAAAAAATGATAGGATGGAAATCAGAACACTCGTTATCCGAAGCGCTTCAATCAGCATGGAATTGGGAGCTTAACAAGTCATAAATGATTTATAAAATTATAAGTAACTTAACTTGATTAAATAAATTAAAATGAACAGAAGAAATTTATTAAAAACAATTAGTTCAGGTATTGCTAGTGTTGGAGTAATCCCTTTTATGAATGCACAAAAAAAAAACATGATATTACAGTCAAATAAATTGAAAGGCAATATAAACCATTCAGTATGTGCTTGGTGCTATAAAACACCTCTTGAAGATTTGGCAAAAGAGGCAAAAAAAATCGGTTTAGTTGGTATTGATTTGATTGGTTTTGAGGGATGGGATATCTTAAAAAAATACAACTTAACTTCAACAATGTGTTATGGTGATTTAGAGGGAAAATCTACGCGAAGCTTAACTAATGGTTGGTGTGATAAAAAGTTTCATAATGAACTCATATCTAATTACTTAAGACATATAAAATTAGTTGAAGATTCAGGTTGGACTAATTTAATTTGCTTTAGCGGAAGCAGGAGAGGTATAAGTGATGAACAAGGTCTTTCGAACTGTGTTGAAGGCTTAAATAAAATTATTCCACTAGCAGAAAAGCATGGTGTTGTTTTACACATGGAGCTTTTAAATTCTAAAGTTGATCATAAGGATTATATGTGTGATAATACAAATTGGGGAGTTAAACTTTGCAAAAGATTAAATTCTAATAATTTTAAGCTTCTTTATGATATATATCATATGCAAATAATGGAGGGAGATGTTATTAGAACCATTTCTCAAAATCATAAATATATTGGTCATTATCATACCGCAGGCGTACCAGGTAGAAATGAAATTGATGAGACTCAGGAATTGTATTACCCTGCTATTATGGAAGGTATATTAGAGACAGGTTTTAAAGGAGTGGTTGCCCAAGAATTTATACCTACTAAAAAAGACATATATGGAGCATTATCAGAGGCAATACAAATTTGCGATGTTTAATTAGTATTTAGCTGGCTCTCCGTTAGTGGTTGTGTTTATAATAAATTCACGTAAATCATCATTAGCTTCCACTAAATCTTCTTTTCTAAGGTACATCATGTGCCCACTTCTGTAACCTTTAAAGAAAAAGCGATCCTTAAATTTTCCACTTGGATCAACCTGCCACATTGTATATTTTGCACTAAAATAGGTTGTTGCACCATCATAAAAACCAGACTGAATAAATACTTTTAAAAATGGGTTTTCAGCCATTGCCTGTCTTAAATTATCCCTAACTCTGACATTATCTCTATTCCAAGGTCTAACAGAATGATGATTTCTTCCCCAAGTATTATATTTCACATCAGATTTAAATTTTAACTCATTTTGTAAATAGTGATTTATAGCAGGAGTAAATGCGTGATCCCAAGCACTCATTTCAGCATTGTAATCAACTCTATTTCCCGAGTCTTGTCTATCTACTCCTTTATACCTAGAATCTAATCTTCCAATTGTTTTGCCTTCATCTCTAAGAAGTTCCTTCCAAAAAAAAGATGTTGATAGGTTTATGTTATTCTGAAGAATATCATTTTTATCAAGCCCAGTGAAATATGAAATTTTTTCAGCAATAGAATTCTTTTCACTATCGCTAATAAAGCCCCCTTTAGATAAAGCTGGTATTAATTCGTTTAAGGCAAAATTCTCAGATTTAGGAAGAATTTCCTCTAAGTCCAATTTTTGTAACTCATTAGGTAATTTTTTATGATACCATGATGCAGCTGTATAATACGGAAAGTCAATAGCAGATGAAACAGGTCCTGGATATACCTGATAATCAGCAGGAGAGACCATAATAATACCATTTAAGTAAATCCATTGTTTATCTTGGAGCTCGTGAGATAATCCCATAACTCTAACACCCCCATAACTTTCTCCAATTAAATATTTTGGAGAGTCCCATCTGTTTTTTCTTGAAATAAAAGTGCTTATCCATTCAGCCAGATATTCTATATCTTGATTTACACCAAAGAATGTTTTACCACTTTCTTTTTTCCCCTGGTATTCAATAATTCTTGAATAACCAACATTTACTGGATTAACAAAAACAATGTCAGCTACATCAATAATAGAGTATGGGTTTGTTTTGTATCCATAAGGTTGTATAGGATATCCTTCATCATCAACCTTTAAAATCTTTGGTCCAGTATATCCCATGTGCATCCATAATGAACCCGCACCTGGACCTCCATTAAAAGAAAAAATTAATGGGCGAGCTAGGTTATTAGCTATGTTAGTTCTTTTATAGTATGTAAAAAATAAACTAGCAATTGGTTCTCCGTCACCATTCCAGACGGGAATTCTCCCAGTTTGAGCTTCATAGTTAATTGCCTGACCTTTAATAATTGTCTTATGTTGGGTAACTACAAGAGTGTCTATTGGTAGTTTTTTCTCTTGAGCAAATAGATAACTTGATAAAAAGTTAATTAAGCAGAAAAAGTATATTTTTTTCATATTCTAAGCATTTAATTATTAAATATAATTATTTAAAATATATTAAACCTTTTGTCTTGTTAGTAGTGTTAATTGTTACGATAACAACAACATAGTAAAAATTTAGTATTTTTATATATATAATAAAATCAAAAAGACTAGTAAAATTGATTAATCATGAAAAAAACAGTCTTAATATTTATACTATTAATTTTTAGCTGTAGTAAGAATGAATCAGGAATGGATCCTCATTTAACTGCTGAAGAAGTAATTACTATTCAAGCTGAAAATGAAAAAAAACTAATTGGAAAATGGAATTTTAATCCATCTTCAGGAAGAAGTCTTGCAACGTGTCAAATCAGCTCACTTGAATTTACAGACATCAACACATATATTCTTAAATTAAATATTACTGATGGATCTTCAAACGTTATGTATTATCAGGGAGATTACCAGATCGTATTTGGAGAAGCAACTACTGATGATGTTCCAATTGAAAAAGTTTTATTATTTAATCAAGGAGTTCTTCCTTTAGCTTCTATTCCAGAAGCAGGATCTGTAGCAACTTTTACAAACATAGTTTTTGATACTCAAGGAGGAATTACATTTACTTTTAAAGCTGAATCAGGGACCGATGGATATTGTGATACAACTACTGCTCAACAACTAGAAGCGGATAAAGAACCTGAAATTATGACTGAAACACAAGCTCCTGAAGGTAGTAATCAAGCTTTATTTATTAATAATTGGCGTTTTACAGAGGTGAGTTCTTCGCTAAATGGTGTTGAAATTCCTGAAGGAGGTCTTTGCGGTTGGATAAATTCCTTAAATTATGAAAATTGTGTGGATTACGACACTGGAGAAATTGATATAAATTGTGTTTTATTAAATGATGTAACTGTAGTAATTACAAGTTATGGAACTTGGTTTTTCACATATTATAGTAGTTCTAATGCTATTGGATTTCAAGAAGGTCAATGGAGATGGGCTAATGGAGATTTTACAGCATTTGAAGTGATTGATGAAGAAGATGACAATAATTGGACAGACGCACAAATAATTAATATTGTAAGTGTATCTGCAAGTTCATTGTCGCTATCATCCACTGAGACTGTAGATGTTGATGGTGATGGTGTTCCAGATGAAATGCTTAGCGAGTATACATTGCAAATTCAATCAGCTGCTTTTTCCTATCCAACTTGTAGTTTACTAACAAATTGAAGTTTAGAAGCATAATTTAAACAAAGTATTTAGATAAAATCATTTGTGACAAGATTAATTAGGCTACTTTTGTGCCTTTAAATATTTTATGCTCACATTCAAAGATTTGGGTCTTGAATCCAATCTGATTCAAGCCGTTGAGGATTTAGGTTTTCAAACTCCAACTGATGTTCAGAAAGAGTCAATACCAGTATTACTAAAAAACGAAACTGATTTAGTTGCTTTAGCTCAAACAGGAACAGGAAAAACTGCCGCTTTTGGAATGCCATTATTGCAAAAGATAGATTCAAATTCAAAACATACCCAGGGCTTAATTTTGTCACCCACAAGAGAGCTTTGTATTCAGATTACTAAGGAGATTCAGACTTATGCAAAGTATATACCAAATGTTAATATAGTTGCAGTTTATGGTGGAGCTAATATTCAAGATCAATCAAAAAAAATAAAAAAAGGTGCACAGATTATCGTAGCTACACCAGGAAGAATGCAAGATATGCAAAGGCGCAGGATGGTAGATATAAAAAAAATAGATTACTGCATACTTGATGAAGCTGATGAAATGCTAAATATGGGCTTTTATGAAGATATAACAGCTATTTTATCTGAGGCTCCAAAGGAAAAAAATACATGGTTGTTTTCTGCTACTATGCCTTCAGCTGTTGCTAAAATTGCAAAAAAATTTATGAATTCTCCTAAGGAAATCACTATTGGAAGTAAAAATGCAGGAGCTAAAAATGTTTCTCATGAGTGCTATACAGTTAGCGGTCGTCAACGTTTTGAAGCATTAAAACGTTTAGTTGATGCCCATCCAACTATTTTTGGATGTATTTTTTGTAGAACAAAACGTGATACACAAAAAGTAGCAGAAAATCTAATAGAGTCTGGTTATAATGCTGCGGCACTTCATGGTGACTTAAGTCAAAATCAGAGGGACACAGTAATGAATTCCTTCAGAAAAAAACAAATTCAACTTTTAGTAGCCACAGATGTAGCAGCAAGAGGAATTGATGTAGACAATATTACTCACGTAATTAATTATCAATTATCTGATGAAAGTGAAGTTTATACTCATAGAAGTGGTAGAACTGGTAGAGCTGGTAACAAGGGAGTTTCAATTATTATTGTAACTCAGAGCGAACATCGTAAAATTCGATCTATTGAAAAACTAATTCAATCAAAAATCACACACAAGACTATTCCAGATGCTGATGAAATTTGTAACGCGCAATTATTTCACTTAGCAAAAAAACTTAGGGATGTTAATCCTTCTGATTCGGCAGAGAAACTTTTTTCTGCTTTTATTAATGAGCTTGATAATTTATCAAAGGAAGATGTTTTAAAAAGGTTAGTAACTATTGAGCTTGATCGTTTTCACAATTATTATAGTGGTAAATCTAAAATTTTAGATACACCAAAAAAAGATTTTTCTAATAATGATTCAAAATCTAGAGTGAGTAAAAAAGATGAAGTTCGTTACCACATCAATATTGGTGAAAGAGATAATTATGATTGGAGATCTCTTAAAGATCTTGTAAAAGGCACTTTAGGATTTACTGGAGATGAGATTTTTCATGTTGATGTAATGAAAAACTTTTCTTTCTTTTCATCTGGTCCTGAAGAAAAAGAAAAAGTTTTAGATGGGTTTAAATTTTTAAATATAGATAATAGGGATATTGAAGTATCTATTACAGAAAAATTTAACCCAAAGAAGGCTAAAAAATCTAAATCTAGAAATAGAGGCGGGAGTTATTCGGGAAGGAGTAGACCTAATCCTTTTAAATTTTCAAATAATAAAAAAAAATCTGGTAAGAAAAGAAATAAAAAATTCTAATGGTAGAATTTATAAATAAAAAAACCTTCCATATATGGAAGGTTTTTTTATTTATAAATTGATTACTTGAAAGCAGTTAGTTTACTCCACGATCAAACTCAACTCTACGACTTGATTTTCTATCGGATAGAGGTTTAGACTCTCCATAAGCCTCAGTTGATATTCGACTTCCGTCAACACCAGCAGCTTCTAGAGCAGCTTTAACTCCATCAGCACGTTTTTGAGAGATTTTCATATTATAATCTTCAGAACCATCATCAGAAGCATGACCCTGAACAATTATATTAACATCTGGATATTCATCTAAAAGAGCCTTAAGATTATTTATAAGCTCTTTACCACTCTCACCAATTTTAATACTTGCGGTTCCAAAATATATTTTAGATTCACTGTTAGCAATAAAATCAATTAATTTAGTTGGTTCGGCTACACATCCACCATTTTCAGCTACACCAGCTTCATTTGGACATAGATCATCTTTATCTAGAACACCATCACCATCAGTATCAGGCCAAGGACATCCATTATTGCCAACTTCTCCAGCTACCGTAGGGCATTCGTCGTCTTTGTCGGCTATAGTGTCACCATCGCTATCAGGACAACCTCCCATTTCTGCAGAACCAGCAGCTTCTGGACATGCATCATCTCCATCAGCAATACCATCACCATCAGTGTCTGGACAGCCATTCATTTCAGCTGTTCCAGCTTCTTCCGGGCAGGCATCTTTGTTATCAGGAATACCATCACCATCAGTATCAGGACATCCTTCGAATTCTTTTAATCCAGGCACATCTGGACAAACATCTTTCTTATCAGAAACTCCATCTCCGTCAGAATCTCCAGTTCCAAAAACATATGTTAAACCAATAACATGTTGTAATTGATTAGATGAACCTTTTTCAGAAGCATTTCGCATGGAAGTGCTAAGATTAGCAGCCCATTTGTCATTTAGTCTAACATTAATACCAGCTCCACCAACAGTTGTTCTTGCTGATTCTTTAGAAGGAAACATTGCATCTTCATCAGGACCATTGCCAAATCTAGACAAACCATAACCAGCAAAAAGGTAAGGAATTACTTTTCCTTCTTTAACTATGTTATATTTTATAATTCCATCGATAGTATAATATTCTTCAGCTGATCCATCAATACTATTAGCAGAATATTGAGCTCCAATAGAAAAACTTCCACCTAAATAACGAGTAAGACTTAAAGCAGGAACTCCAGTACCAGAACCATCATTGCTATCGTCTATGCTTACAATATTTGCACCAATACCAATCGCCCATGGATTTTGAGCATTTTGAGCTGTTAGAGTGTTAGAATTAGATATCCAAGCACCTATAGCTAATGCGAGAGTAATATATTTTTTCATTTCAAATGTTTAATTATTTTCAAATATACTAAAAAAGCTTCTATATTATAATACAAACAAGGTAATTAGACTTTTTTTTGCAATTAACCCTGGTATTTTTTTATTGTAAGCCTATATTCACTTGAGCTAAGTTGCTCAATTATGTAATGAATATTTGCTAAAATTGTAGCTTTAGAAAATTTTTCAGTTATTAAATTAATATTATGTTCTGTCCATTTTTTTATTCTTAAAGTATCTATTTGAGGAATTGGAATTTTAGAAGCTTTTGTAAAAAATACTTTTGCGCTACCTAAAGGATTTGTTTCAGATTTTGAATAAAACTCAATTTTTTTAATTTTTTCATTACCATTGATTACTATTTTATAGTTTGCTTCTGTTTCTGAAAAAATAAATTGTTTTAGAGAGATATCTTTATCTGAATTTTCTTGATTATTTATTTTTTGAAAATTTTTTTCTAAAAGAAACACTTCAAGGTCTATTGGACTTACACCTTCTAGGTAGTTTGAGTTTACCTGAGAACTAGTTTGAGTAGTTTTTAATTTTTCAAAGCTAAAATCTTTTATTTCTTTTATTTTATTATTAAAACAAGAAATTGTTATAAAGAAAATTAAAACTAAGTAGAATCCTTTTTTTAACATGAATAGTTTTTAAAAATATTTTAAAATTATGAATTTACACACTATTTAATGGACTTTAGAACACTAATATTTAATAAAATTCCAAATAAACACACATTTTTATTGAGGGATTTTAATTTAGAGTTAAAATTAATTAATCAAGAAATGACTTAAATCATTGCACATTTTATCAAATTTTTCTACATTTCTTGAAAACAAAATTTATGTCTAATGAAAATTTTATATTTTATTATTGGTTTTTTGTCATTTAATGCATTTTCTCAGATAACAGTTGAAGGAGTTGTTAAAGATGAAAAAACTCTTACACCCCTAGAGGAAGTCAGAATTCAACTAAGGCCTATCAGTAAGAAAGGAGCGGGTTATTGGACGGGAACCATGACTAAAAAAAATGGTCTTTATAAAGTTTCTACTTCAATGAAACTTCCCGCAATGATTTCATACCAAAAGGAAGGATGCGGTAAGAAGTCTATTAAAATTGAAAATGGTGATGATGTTGCTTCTGAGGTGTTTTTAGATTGTACGGATGAAGCTATAAAAGCAATTATCATAGAACAAACTTTAGATACAGATGGTGATGGTTTGGTAGATAAAGAGGATAAGTGTCCTAAAGAGGTAGGTTCTATAGAAAATGAGGGATGTCCGGTAGAAGGAGATTCTGAGCCGGAGAAAGCTGCAGAAGCAAAACCTAAAGCAGCAGCAGAAAAGAAAAGTTCTTCTATTCCACCTCCACCTCCTACATCAATATATTTTAAAGTGAATGATTCTAATTTCATTTTATCCTATCGTAATAATAATAGAATAAATGTGATTGGAAACTATTTAAAGTCAAGTCCTTCAGCTAAAATTAGTATTGAGGGTCATGCCTCTAGTGATGGAAGTTCAGAATATAATATGCACCTATCATCAAATCGGGCATCTATGGTTAAAAAAGCTTTAATTGAAATGGGTGTCAGCTCTTCAAACATAATGATCAAAAATTATGGAGAAGATAAGCCTGCTGAGAGTAATTCTACCTCTCAAGGAAGAATTAATAATAGAAGGGTTGATTTAATAATAAAGTAGTTATAAGACTAATTTTATTTAAAAAAAGCTTGAAGAAATTCAAGCTTTTTTTAATATAATTTAATGCTAGTTTTTTAAATGGAATCATACAAAAAATACTTTCTGGAAGGATTTGTTATTTTCTTTAGTGTATTTCTCTCTTTTTATGTAGGAAATCTTAATGAGAAAAAAGCAAATTTTGAAAAAAAACAACAATACATTGATGATTTAATAGGAACCCTAACTAAAGATATTGATCAAATAGAGGATCTTATGGATCAATTATACAAATCAGAGGACTATATAAATGATATTCAAAATGATATTGATTTTAATCATAAGTTGATGAATGATAAAGAGGTGATAAATAAACTTATTGACGTTGAGGTTGGGTTTTCTTTTTTCCCTCAGAATGGTATTTTTAATCAAATGATTTCAACAGGAACTTTTGAGCTAATTTCCAGTAGAGACTTAAAAATGAATCTTCTTGAAATGTATAATCATCAAAAGGAAAGAAATATAGCTACTTCAAAAGAAATTGATGAGTTTAATTTAAAGTTTAGAAATTTACCTTATTCTAGGTTTAGAATCAGATTTGATTACAATCTGTTAGAGGGCGATTTTTATGGAAGCCCATCTTTAACAAGCTTTAAGTTTGATGAAAACTTTTATTTGTCAGATGATTTTTATGGAATACTTTCTCAGGCAAAATTATATTCAAATATGTATAAAAGGCTATTAAATGATGTTTTAAATTCTTATAAAGAAACTTTGTTATTGTCAAAAAGCGAGTTAAATAATTAAAATAAGGGCTGACTATTGTCAACCCAATATTTTAAAATATGTGTGACCTCGGCAGGATTCAAACCTGCAACCTCTTGAGCCGTAATCAAGTGCACT
>ERZ1049444.1536-NODE-1536-length-17129-cov-6.485826_pt1 | contig 17129 bp, 16 predicted proteins | sample MGYA00383101_ERZ1049444 | MGnify/ENA primary metagenome ERZ1049444 (study PRJEB29581, sample SAMEA5548371) | metagenome | biome: marine; feature: coastal; material: water | depth 50 m | study: Short-term variability in the microbial, nano- and picoplankton...
ATAGTCAGGGCGAAAATCGTGCCCCCACTGGCTAACACAATGTGCCTCATCTACGGCGATAAGCGAGACATTGATCCGCCGCAACAAGTTCATTGCCGAGCCAGCCGCCAATCGTTCTGGTGCCATGTAAAGCAGCTTGAGGCGACCGGCATCAAGCGCTTCATACACCTGATCTGTTTCCTCGGGCGTATTGCCTGAAGTCAACGCTCCGGCTTCAACCCCAGCCTCGCGAAGGGCGCGAACCTGGTCCCGCATCAAAGCAATAAGCGGAGAGATGACAACCGTCACGCCATCGCGCATCAGAGCAGGCAATTGAAAACAAAGCGATTTTCCACCACCGGTAGGCATAATGGCCAAGGCATTTTGACCTGCAGCAACGCAATCCACAATTTCAGCCTGCCCAGGCCGAAACGCTTCGAATCCGAAAACGTCACGCAATAGCGCATCGCGGTTGCTCATTTGGGAAACCCTGTTTGGTTTGTTGTCTGCTTTTAAGGCAACAATTTCACACTAAGGTATCCTGAACAAGTCATAGGGAGTGTCGATCAAGAAATTGACAAAATGAATATCAAATCGTATCGATTTTTAACCTCAGCCGAATTGCATTGGCTCTCCTTGGGAATTTCGGCAGTAACTTATTGAGATATTTTCTTTTCAAAATCCAGGTCGGCCTCAAAAATTCTCTCTCCGCAGGCGCGCGCGCGCGAAGAATGGACAGGTTTTTGCATCGAATGAATATCCAAGGTGGCGAACGTGTCATCGATCTTGGTGGGACGGATATATTTTGGCGAAACTGTCCTGTGCCCTTGGATATTTGGATTCTCAATTTACCTGGGATCAATCCACCAGAAGCTATCCAATCACGTCATACCATTCACATGATCGACGGTGATGCTTGTAACGTCGAAAATTTTGGTGAAATGGAATTCGACATTGCGTTTTCAAACAGTGTCATTGAGCACGTTGGAGACAAAACCAAGCAAACCGACATGGCGCAGGAAATCTTGAGACTGGCCCCAGCATATTGGATACAAACCCCCTCCATTTGGTTTCCAATTGAGGCCCATTCGATGATGCCGTTTTGGTGGTTTTATCCCAAATCGCTTAAGAAATATCTTTTGGCGCGCTGGCATAAAAAATTGCCGCTGTGGACAGAAATGGTTGAGACTACAACAGTCTTAGATCGACGGTATTTTGCTAGCCTATTTCCCGGGTCAACAATTTGGACTGAACGAAAGTTTCTTTTTGCCAAGTCCTACGTTGCTTATAAGGGCCAAAAATAGGTCTACATAAATAGCATACGGTTGTTTTGCAGAATAATTTGGATTGCAATCAATCCAATAAACGCCACCAACGGCGCAAGGTCCAAAGGACCGGTGTTCGGCAATATCCGTCTGATTGGCGTATAAATCGGATCAAGCAAACGGGTCAGACCGTTCCAAATCTGGTTGACCATCGGTTGATACGGGTTGAGCACCTGAAATGAGATCAGCCAGCTCATGACGATATGGGCAATCATAATAAACCAGACGACATCAATGATCAGCATCAGGATTTGATATAGTGACTGCATGTTTCGCGTTTCCTCTTGTTGTTGACCCAACAGGTAAGGTCTTGACCATTAAAGGGCAAGTGTGCCGCAGGGTATGTATTGACCCTCACTCTGGATTGGCTGATTCACAGCACATAAGGAGACCACCATATGTACCCTCTTATTCGTTTCGTCGGCGAACTTGTTAAGTTCCGCAACAAGCCTATTAATTTGTTCGATCCGCACATCTCGACCCACCGCTGCATGCCTTGGGACATCGATCCTTGGATGGAATTAAACAACGGTCGGACTCTGACGCTCTATGATTTAGCGCGCGTGCCTTACTTCGTGCGATCAGGGGCGATCAAAGTTCTAAGTGAAAACAAGTGGCGCGTAACCGTCGCAGGGGTATCCGTCCGCTATCGCAAACGCATCACTGCAATGGAAAAGATTACGATCTACTCCAAGTTCATCGGCTGGGATGATCGATTTTTCTACACAGAGCAGTCTATCTGGAAGAAAAACGGTGACTGCGCCAACCAAGTTGTTGTGCGCTCTGCCTTAGTGGGGGGTCAGGGCATTGTTGCACCGATTAAAATGGCCGAGGCTTACGGGTTTACCGGTGAACCACCAGTCATGGAAGATTGGGTTCTCAATTGGATCGAAGCCGAGGATTCTCGCCCTTGGCCACCCGCAAACTCTCCGCTTGCCTAAATGGTTAACAAACGGTCATATTGACCATCTGTAGGTTGAGGGGCGGATAGTTGGAAGTTTCAAACAGGAAACGAATTTGGGGATGGTTCTTCTTTGATTGGGCGAGCCAGCCATACAACACACTGATCATCACGTTCATTTTTGCGCCTTATATCAAAGAGTTAATGGGCGATGGCGTTCAGGCACAGGCAGCTTGGGGCTTTGGTGTTGGCGCTGCAGGTATCATCATCGCAATCCTCGCACCAATCTTGGGCGCTATGGCCGACTCCTCGGGCAAACGTATGCGATGGATCTGGCTGTTTTCTATCCTCTATGTCGTTGGCTCGTTCGGTTTGTGGACCGCGGCACCCGATAGTTTCGACCTTTACACCATCCTCGCTTTCTTTGCTGTCGGAATGATTGGCATGGAATTTGCGACGATTTTCACGAACTCTATGCTGCCAGATCTTGGTCCCCGCGAAGACGTCGGCAAGCTCTCGGGCAATGGTTGGGCGTTTGGCTACGTAGGTGGCTTGATCGCGCTCGCGACGATGCTGGTATTGTTTGCTGAAAGTGCCGAGACCGGCCGTACATTCGTCGGCCTAGAGCCCGCTCTTGGACTGGACGCTGTCGCCCGTGAAGGCACCCGGTTTGTCGGCCCGCTGACTGCGGTGTGGTACATTGTGTTTATGATCCCGTTCTTTCTATGGGTTAAAGACGCCAAACCTGTTGCCGCCGCAAAAGGCGCCACAATGGGGGCTCTTAAAGAACTCGGCGCGACTTTGCGTTCACTGCCCTCTCGTCCATCCCTTTTCGCTTATCTCGGCTCATCGATGTTTTATCGCGATGCACTTAACGGATTGTACACATTTGGCGGTATTTACGCCGCTGGTGTATTGAACTGGACCGTTGTGGACGTTGGCATTTTCGGCATCGTTGCAATCATCTTCGGCGCTATTTTCGCGTGGCTCGGCGGCCGGGCGGATATGCGCTTTGGACCGAAACCAGTGATCCGTTATTCTGTCATCGGCTTGATGCTGGTCACGTTGATAGTAACCTTGGTATCCCGCGAGTCCGTGGTGTTCATTGCCGTTGGCCCAGAAAGCGCCCTGCCGGATATCTCGTTCTATATCCTTGGTGCGTTGATCGGCGCTTTAGGTGGCATGATCCAATCGGCCAGCCGAACAATGATGGTGCGCCAGGCGAACCCAGAACGCATGACCGAGGCATTCGGTCTTTACGCTTTGGCAGGCAAATCGACTAGCTTCGTTGCACCGCTTCTGATTGGTGTTGTGACAGCCGTGAGCGGCAATCAACAAATCGGCATTGCACCCTTGATCGCCCTTTTCGCAATCGGCCTAATCCTGCTCAGGTATGTCGAGGCTGATCCTAAATCTGGTGGCTAACCACAAGATTTATAATTTTTTCTTTTGAGATACGCAAAATCTGTGGCACGCTTCAGGTAATCGCAACAATCGAAAGGAGGTGATCCAGTGTCTATAGAGGTATTGGAGAAGTGTGTCGGAACAGTTCGGAGGAAGCTATCGTAAAGGCAGCCCTTTGCGGCAGTACCTAGAATTGGTGTGATCCTAACCGACCCCACCTCCCAAATTCTCGAAGGGTCGCCCAGTTGCGTTGGGCGGCCCTTTTTTGATGTCAGTTCGATGCCATTTATAATATTTGAACATCACACATTGCAGATACGGTCATGCTGAAAATCACTGAACACATTGCCATAGAAGACTGGGAACTGACCGAGCAATTCGTCCGCGCCTCCGGTCCGGGTGGGCAGAATGTGAACAAAGTGTCTTCTGCCGTTGAGTTACGGTTTGAGGCTGAAAGATCACCAAACCTGCCCGATGCCGTCAAGCGCCGCCTAAAAAAACTGGCGGGGCGTCGCTGGACGAACGAGGGGGCCATCGTCCTGCAAGTGTCAGAGGAACGCAGTCAAGCGCGCAACCGCGACATCGCCCGCGAACGACTGGCCGAACTGATCCGCAAAGCAACTTTCGTCCCCAAAAGACGCCGCCCAACCAAACCCACCTACGGTTCAAAACTTCGCCGCCTAAAGGCCAAAAAGGAACGCGGTGAGGTCAAGACGCTACGGGGGAAGGTGGACTCAGACGACTAACTTTTCTTGTCCGCAAATATTCCCGGGGGAGCCGCCATTGGCGACGGGGGCAGCGCCCCCTATCGCGATGCGCAAAGCGCAGAGCGCAGAGCAAAAGCTTTGAGAACAATGCGAACAGATCATCCCCAAAATCAAAAACGGCGGCCCTTATTGGACCGCCGTTTTTTGTTTCTTTATCAGCAGATCGCTTAGCTGCGGCCCTTCCAAGGCACCAGCTTGCGTTCAGCCATGCGCATCAGCGTATCGATACCAAAGCCGATGGCGCCAATCAGGATGATACCCAAAAGAACGATGTCGGTTTGTTGGAACTTCGACGCTGCCATAATCATGAAGCCCGCACCGTTCACACCAGACACAAGTTCCGCTGCAACCACTGTACCCCAGCAAACACCCATTGCCACACGGGCGCCGGTGAAGATTTCTGGCAGTGAGTTCGGCACGATAACCTGTCGCAGGATCTGAGGCTTAGAAGCCCCAAGCGAATAGGCTGCATGGACTTTGGTGATGTTTACACCGGATACGCCCGAACGTGCTGCGATAATCATGATCCAGAATGCCGCAAGGAATAGCAGGATAATCTTACTTTCCTCGTCGATACCGAACCAAATAATCATCAGCGGGATCAATGCAAGCGGTGGAACCGGACGCATGAACTCAACGATGGGATCAAACCAACCACGTGGCCAGTTCGCCAGACCCATTGCATAGCCCAGTGGAATACCCAGTAATGCACCGAAGAAGAAGCCGGCGATCACGCGAAATAGCGAAATTCCCAGATGCTCGTGCAACAGATAACCACGATACCCTTCGGTAGCGATTTCCATAAATCTGCTGACAACGCTTTCAGGTGGCGGCAAATAGAGCGGGTCCATCTGCAAACCGGACGGCGGTTTAAAGACAATCGCTCCTTTGGAGCTGAGAGAGAACCTGCCAGCTGAAGTGCGAATTGCCTCGCCAGCAGTTAGGGTTTCTCCGTCGATGGCGACGATTTTCGCACCATCTTTACGCTTTGAGTCGTCGTTTTTGTCAAATAGCAGGGTTTCTGAACGCGAAGCGATCATCGCCAATGCGTCATCCTTCGCCATTCCTTCGCCAGGTTCGACCGAGAACTTCTCTTTTTTCTCGCCGAGCGGTGCGATGCGGACAAACACAGTTGCGTCGTCGCGATCGCCATTTGCATCTTCCACTGTGTAGACAAAGGAAGTTTCGCCTACGAAAGGTGCCGGAGCATGCAGGAAGCTAGGAATGTATTTCGATCCGGTGAACGACCCCCAGATGAGTAGGATTGTTAAAACCGAAATGACTGAAGCCCAGCGGTTTGGTCGTACCGCGCTTTCATCGCCAAAGGTCACAGTCTTCAAAGACGTAAAGTCTTTTGTCGAGCTGCGAACCAGATAGCCAATCAGTAGGAATGACCCGATAAAGATTGCCGCATAAACGACAAGAATGATTAATCCGATCATGATCCTTCCTCCGTACGGCCCATAATTTCTTCTTCCATATCCCAAATCATCGTGAGGATTTCCTCACGTGTCTCATTGTATCCGTCAGCTTTTTTGACTTCACGCAGGTCGCCTTCGACGCCCATGTCCGCGAATGGCAAACGATACTCTTTGTGGAGACGTCCCGGACGCGGCGCCATCACGACCAAACGCTCGCCAAGAAGCAAAGCTTCTTCAACCGAGTGCGTGATCAAAATGATCGTCTTGCCGGTCTCTTTCCAAAGCTTCAGAACCAAACCCTGCATCTTTTCGCGGGTCAGCGCGTCAAGCGCGCCAAGCGGTTCGTCCATTAGGATAACGTCAGGGTCATTTGCCAGACAACGGGCAAGTGCCACTCGTTGCTGCATACCACCCGAAAGCTCAAAAATGGCTTTCTCTTTAAAGTCACCAAGGCCGGTCACGTCCAAAAGATGGTCGACGTTCTCGCCCCATTCAGCTTCTTTCTGTCCCGCCATGCGAGGCCCGAAGCTTACGTTTTCACGCACGGACATCCATTCGAACAAAGCACCTTGTTGGAACACCATTCCGCGTTCACGATCGGGGCCCGTTACTTTATGGCCGTTCAATTCGATTGTACCACTCGTCGGTGCGAGGAAACCCGCAACGATGTTTAGCAATGTTGTCTTACCGCAACCCGAAGGTCCCAAGACACTCATGAGTTCACCCTGCTTTAGGTTGAGAGATACGTCCTCAAGAGCTTGCACGTGACCGCCGTTTGGCAGGTCAAAGCGCATAGAGATGTTGTTTATGGAAAGTCCGCTCATTCCACTCACTTTCGGAAAGCGTCAAAATAATAGCGGGGCCGGCTATTAGATAGCCGGCCCCGCTAACGAAGGGTATTACATGCTGCCTGCGTCAGCCAAAGGACCGGTGTTAACCGCGTCTTCGTAGCTGTCGAGTGCACCATCAATGCTGCCTGCGTTCACGAAGACGTCTGCAACGCCTTTCATGAATGACTGAGCGTTGCCGCCCAACCATGCTGCGCTTAGCTGCTCTTCAACAGTTGGGAATACAAATGTTGCGATAGTCGCAGCAGTCGCTTCCTCATCCATGCCGGCGTCTTTCGCGATTAGCGGAAGCATTTCGGCTTGGTTCGCTTCGTCAGCCCACATTGCGTTTGCGTCTGCAGTAACTTTCAGGAACTTCGCAACAGTGTCGCCGTTCTCAGCAACCCAGTCAGCTGGACCAGAAGTTACGTCGAATACCAGAATACCTAGATCGGTTTTCTCAGCACCAGTTAGAAGAACGTTGCCGTGCTCCATTGCGCGACGGAGCGAGCCGCCCCAACCACAGAACATGTCGATTGCGCCCTGAGCGATTGCTGCAGCGCCATCCGGTGGATCCATGTCAACAACGTCCATCGAGCCAACGTCGACGCCGAAGTGGTTCATCTGGCTTAGGAAGCCGTAGTGAGCCGCTGTACCCAGTGGAACTGCAACTTTTTTGCCAGCAAGTTCGCCAGCGTTTGATGCGTCGATCTCAAGCTCTGAACGTACAACACAGTTGTCGTTGTCAGCATAAGAAACGGCTACGTCGAGGATCTGAAGGTCCTGACCAGCAGAAGCTGCAACAACGAAAGGTGGTACACCTTGGCTAACTGAAAGCTGAACGTCGCCAGACGCCATAGCTGCTGACATCTTCACGCCAGACTCAAAGCTGACCCAGTTGATGCCCATGCCCAGAGCTTCTTCATAAGTGCCCATCTGCTTGGCGTATTCGAATGGCATTGGCCACTCGAGGAAGTATGCGACTGTGATGTCAGCGCTTGCTTGTGCGCCTGTCATCATCGCTGCACCAGCAACGGCACCCATAAGTTTGGACTTAAATTTCATAATTTTCTCCCAGTGTAATTTTTTTTGTTGGCTTCTTCTGGCCCATAAAAAACGGACGCGAAAAGCGCCTACCTTGTAATCCGAGCCCAATTTTGGATTCTAAGCAAATCTTTTTTTGCCTGCATATGTTGAACGACTCAGAGTTCAACAACATCAGTTTGGGATTAATGTTTATTTTTATCAATTACTTAATTTCGGCTTAAGAGTGTTAAACATCAAAAATTGAGATCGTTTGGACTTAACTGGCCCCAAAAACTGGACCTATTGAGTCTTTAGATCTTGGAGTTCTCTTGACTCATGACAGGCGGCACGAATCCCGCCGATACACACTCGCCGTTAAACGGCCTCAGCATATTCAGGTATAACTATGGACGGAAACCTCTACGATAATGACCTCTCTGGTGTTGTTGCAGCTGACAAAGCGCACGTCTGGCACCATCTAACCCAGCACAAGCCGTTCGAAGATGGCGAACCGCGCATTATTGTCGAAGGCAAGGGCATGCGCGTCTGGGATCAAAACGGCAAAGAATTTCTCGATTCTGTGTCAGGTGGAGTATGGACGGTAAACGTTGGCTACGGCCGTGAAGCAATCGCCGATGCCGTGCACGCGCAACTAATGAAGCTTTGCTATTTCGCTCAATCGGCAGGCTCGGTTCCTGGCTCTCTCTTTGCGGAAAAGCTAATCAGCAAAATGCCCGGCATGAGCCGCGTTTATTACACAAACTCTGGTTCGGAAGCGAACGAGAAGGTGTTTAAGCTGGTTCGCCAGATTGCCCACAAGAAGTATGATGGCAAGAAAACCAAGATCCTTTATCGTGATCGCGATTACCACGGGTCGACCCTTGCCACGATGTCGGCCGGCGGTCAGGACGAGCGTAACGCACAGTATGGTCCGTTTGCCCCTGATTTTGTGCGTGTTCCACATTGCATGGAATACCGCAAAGAAGAGCTTGGTCTTGGGCACCTGTCCGGCGCTGAGTTCGGTCGCGCTGCCGCAGATCAAATCGAAGAAGTCATTCTACGTGAAGGCCCTGAGACCGTCGGTCTATTGTGCCTTGAGCCAGTCACCGCTGGCGGCGGTGTGATCGAGCCCCCGCTTGGTTACTTTGAGCGCGTTCAGGAAATCTGCAAAAAGTACGAAGTCTTGCTTCACATCGACGAAGTTGTCTGTGGTGTAGGCCGCACCGGTACTTGGTTCGGCTACCAGCAATACGGCGTTAAGCCTGACTTCGTGACCATGGCGAAGGGCGTTGCCTCGGGGTATGCGGCCATCGCGTGTTGCGTCACAACCGAAGCCGTGTTCGACATGTTCAAGGACAACGCCACCGATCCGATGAACTACTTCCGTGATATTTCGACCTTTGGCGGCTGTACTGCAGGTCCAGCGGCTGCGCTGGCCAACATGGAAATCATCGAAGACGAAAACCTGTTGGAAAACTGCGAACGCATGGGCGAGCGGATGATGGCAAACCTGCGCGCGTTGCAGGAAAAGCACGACGTCATCGGTGATGTTCGCGGCAAAGGTCTGTTCCTTGGGGCAGAGCTGGTGACAGATCGCGAAACGAAAGAGCCCGTTGCAGAAAAGCTGGGACAGGCTGTTGTTGCCAGTTGTGGGGCGCAAGGCGTGATTATCGGCATAACCAACCGGTCAATTCCGGGTCGCAACAACACGCTTTGCTTCTCGCCTGCCCTAATCGCGACGGCAGATGATATCGACGCAATCACAAATGCTGTCGACAAAGCGCTGACAGAAGTATTCGGCTGATCTCGGATTTCTGCGCTTAGTTGAGCCAGATCCATACACATACGAAAGTCCGCCAAATATTTTTGGTGGGCTTTTTATTGCCAGATTGCCGTCTGTATAAGTCCAGTTTAGGGTGGGCACATGGCTTTACCGGTAGACACATTCTTTCTTGACCCGAATTCACATGGAACTCTGCAATCTCAAATCCAACAGATGATCGCCGAGGGCATCTTGTCGGGGCGGTTCTTAAAGGGTGAAAAACTTCCTTCTTCGCGCAATTTGTCCAAGCACCTTGGTGTCAGCCGGATCACAGTGACGCTTGCCTATACAGAGCTTCAGGCCAACGACTACCTCGAGTCTCGGGATCGGTCCGGCTACTTTGTCTCTCAGAATGCACCTGAGCCGCCTTCATTTCCCCAGCGCTCACCACGGGAAGATAACGTAGATTGGGACAAAGTCTTTCAGCGAAAGTTCAGCGAAAAGGTCACGCCATCCAAACCCATGAATTGGGCTGAATTCAAGTATCCGTTCATCTACGGTCAAACTGACGTGAACCTGTTTGACCACGCCAATTGGCGTCTTTGTGCGTTGCAGGCCCTAGGCCTCAAAGACTTTGCGTCGATGACGCAGGACTATTTTGATCAGGATGATCCTAAGCTTGTCGAATTTGTTGCGCGTCATTCATTGCCGCGTCGCGGGATATCGGCTCGACCGGAAGAGATCATCATCACGTTGGGTGCTCAGAATGCCTTGTGGCTGACGGCGAAGCTGCTGCTGGATGCCAACAAACGCGCTGTAATTGAGAACCCGAGCTATCATTCGCAACGCGATATTCTAAAGCTGCGTCGCTGCAACATTACGCCTGTCGACGTAGACAAAGATGGCCTTCCACCAGACATGATCCCAGACGATACAGACGTCGTGTTTACCACACCAAGCCACCAGTGCCCGACGACGGCGATTATGCCGATGAAACGCCGCCAAGAATTGCTGCAAAAGGCCAAGGACATTGGCGCGCTAATCGTCGAAGACGATTACGAATTTGAGATGTCTTTTTTGACGGCACCCTCGCCTTCGCTGAAGTCTCTCGATCGCGACGGTCGGGTTATATACGTCGGCAGTTTCTCAAAGTCTTTGTTCCCAGGCCTAAGGCTTGGGTATCTCGTCGGATCAGAGCCGTTTATTCGCGAAGTTCGCGCGCTTCGGGCCACCGTCCTTCGACATCCGCCCGGTCAGATTCAGCGCACAGCAGCATATTTCCTTGGCCTTGGGCACTACGACACGCTTATACGCCGGATGCTTCACGCAATGCATGAACGGGCGCAAACTATGGAAGCGGCAATTGCCGAGCATGGATTAAAGGTTGCAGGTCGCGGCGCATTCGGCGGATCGTCCCTGTGGATGGAAGCGCCCGAGGACGTAGACACCACCAAACTTGCTGAGAAGCTTGAGGGGGATAGCGTTCTTATCGAACCCGGAGCGCCCTTCTTTGCCAATGACGATGCGCCGAAGAATTTCTATCGCTTGGCGTACTCTTCTATCCCGACCGAACGCATCCCCGAAGGCATCGCAAGGATTGCGCGAGCACTGGGATAATTTCTGGATATATTGGCTTTCGCAACTGGACCTACTGAACAGGCGTTGCTGAATCTAGGTTCCGCCCAAACGGGTGGCTGATTCCGCCCGCGATCTTCACGCCTATCAGGAGCCGTCACATGAAAATGACCACCGAAGAAGCCTTCGTAAAAACACTGCAATCGCACGGTATTGAGCATGCCTTTGGAATCATCGGTTCTGCAATGATGCCAATTTCGGACATTTTCCCAAAAGCTGGCATCACCTTCTGGGACTGTGCACACGAAGGCTCTGGCGGCATGATGGCCGACGGCTACACACGCGCCACCGGCAAAATGTCGATGATGATCGCGCAAAACGGCCCAGGCATCACCAACTTCGTTACTGCTGTTAAGACTGCCTACTGGAACCACACACCGGTTTTGCTGGTCACGCCTCAGGCTGCAAACAAAACAATCGGTCAGGGTGGCTTCCAGGAAATGGAACAGATGAACCTGTTCGCTGACTGTGTTGCCTACCAAGAAGAAGTTCGTGACCCTTCACGCGTTGCTGAAGTACTGGCACGTTGTATCGCACAAGCTAAGCGTCTTTCTGGCCCAGTTCAGCTGAACATCCCTCGGGATTTCTGGACACAGGTTATTGACGTTGAAGTTCCAACTCCAATCGAATTCGAAGCTTCCTCTGGCGGCGCAAACTCGGTTTCCGAAGCCGCTGCTTTGCTTTCTGGCGCGAAAAACCCTGTCATCCTGAACGGCGCCGGCGTTGTTCTTTCCAAGGGCGGCATCGAAGCATCCAAAGTACTGGCTGAACGTCTAGACGCACCGGTTTGTGTTGGCTACCAGCACAACGATGCTTTCCCAGGCAACCACCCTCTGTTCGCTGGGCCTCTGGGCTACAACGGCTCAAAAGCGGGCATGGAGCTTATCAAAGAAGCTGACGTTGTTCTCTGCCTTGGCACACGCTTGAACCCATTCTCGACCCTACCGGGTTACAGCATGGAATACTGGCCTGCTGATGCGAAGATTATTCAGGTTGATATCAACCCAAACCGCATTGGTCTGACTAAGAAAGTAACCGTGGGTATCGTTGGTGACGCCGCCAAAGTTGCAAACGGCATCATTAGCCAGCTTTCAGATACTGCCGGTGACGAAGGCCGCGCTGATCGCAAAGGCCGCATCGCCAACACGAAATCGACTTGGGCACAGCAGCTTTCTTCAATGGACCACGAGAACGACGATCCAGGCACAGACTGGAACGTACGTGCACGCGCAGACAAGCCTGACTGGATGAGCCCACGCATGGCATGGCGTGCTATTCAGTCTGCCCTTCCACGCGAAGCTATCATCAGCTCGGACATCGGCAACAACTGCGCAATCGGTAACGCCTACCCATCGTTCGACGAAGGCCGTAAGTATCTGGCACCTGGCCTATTCGGCCCTTGCGGATACGGTCTTCCAGCAGTTGCTGGCGCGAAAATCGGTTGCCCAGACGTGCCAGTTGTTGGTTTCTCAGGCGACGGTGCATTCGGTATCGCAGTGAACGAACTTACAGCCATTGGTCGCGGCGAGTGGCCAGCGGTTACGCAGATCGTTTTCCGTAACTACCAGTGGGGTGCTGAAAAGCGTAACTCGACACTTTGGTTCGACGATAACTTCGTGGGTACCGAGCTGGACACCAATGTTTCATACGCTGGCATCGCCAACGCATGTGGCCTGAAAGGTGTTGTCGCCCGCACTATGGACGAACTGACAGCAGCGCTGAACCAAGCGATCGTTGACCAGATGGAGAACGGTGTGACCACACTGATCGAAGCTATGATCAACCAGGAACTGGGTGACCCGTTCCGTCGTGACGCGATGAAGAAGCCTGTTGAAGTTGCCGGCATCAGCGCGGACGACATGGTCTCTCAGCAGGTCTGAGGACCTGAGTGGAGATTCCATTCGACCTAGCCGCTGAACAAGCGATATATTTGGCCGCCGCACTTGTTGTGGCGGCCTTTATTCGTGGCCTAAGTGGTTTTGGGTTTTCTGCCGTTTTCATTTTGCTCGGCGCCCTTGTAACGAACCCACTTCCGCTTATTCCCGTAATTTTCGCTTGTGAGATTGGAATGACCGCCTTTCAAGCGAAAGGTATTCGCGCCCATATCAACTGGCCGCGTGTTGGATACTTGCTTTTGGGTTCCGCGATCGCGGTGTTGCCCAGCGTGGCCATCATGTCTCGTCTTGACGTGGATGAAGCCCGCCTTGTGATCTCGATCCTTATTATGTGCTTAAGCCTGATCCTACTGTCCGGTTGGCGCCTGAATTCTGTCGCAGGCGGCAAAGGCAATTTCGCAGCGGGTGTTGCGTCTGGCATGGCAAATAGTGCCGGTGTAGGTGGTTTGGTTACGGCTGCTTTTCTTTCCGCCCAACCTATTGAGGCCGCCGCGTTTCGGGCAACGTTGATCGTCTTCCTAACCGGTCTCGATCTGCTAACCCTACCGGTTATGGGGTCCCACGGGCTGATCAGTTCAGATTCCTATGTCGCTTTTCTCATGGCTTTTCCACTTTTGGGGCTTGGTGTTTGGCTAGGTTCAATGGGATACCGGCGCATTTCACAGACAGGGTTTCGCCGTTTGGTGATAATAATGCTGACAATTCTTTCAATAATTAACGTCGCCAAGGTGCTTCTATGACTATGACCGCTCAAACCCTTCTTGATTCCGCGCGCTCTGATGATCGCCCCGTTATCGCCATGAGTGAAGGTAACGATCCACGCATCGTGGCAGGCGCGCTGGCTGCAAGAGATGCAGGTATCGCTGATATCATTCTTGTTGGCGATCAGGCCGAGGTTTCAGCGCAGCTTAATGCGCTAGGCCGAACAGCGGCAGATGGTGTTGCCATTCACGATCCATCGACCTCCGATTTATCAACAGCATTCGCCGAGGCATTCTTTGAGCTTCGCAAGCACAAAGGCATTGATATGGAACGCGCCGAACGCGAAGTGCTTAATCCGTTGGTGTATGCCGCCATGCTGGTACGCTTGGGTCATGCTGCTGGCACCGTTGGCGGTGCAGTTGCGGCCACCCCCGATATCGTTCGTGCGGCCCTGCAAGTGATCGGCAAGGCCAAGGACGCTCCGTTGGTGTCGTCATTCTTCCTGATGTTTCCCCCAAGTGATTCTGGTCGCGCGATGGTTTATGCAGATTGTGGTCTGGTCATTGATCCGTCGTCTGAGGAACAGGCCGCAATCGCGGCTGCCTCGTCGCAATCATGCAAGGCGCTACTTGAGACGGACCCGAAAGTGGCTTTCCTGTCGTTCTCAACAAAAGGCAGCGCACGTCATCCAATGGTAGACAAAGTGTCTGAGGCTGCCGCGATCTTTGCTGCGCAGAACCCTGAGATCCCCTCGGATGGTGAGCTTCAGTTTGATACAGCCTTCGTTCCCTCAGTCGGCAATCGCAAAGCACCGGATTCCGCTGTTGCAGGTCAAGCAAATGTCATGATTTTTCCGTCACTTGATGCAGGCAACATCGCCTATAAGATCACGCAACGCTTGGGCGGATACGCTGCAATCGGGCCAATTTTGCAGGGCCTAAAACAGCCTGCAAATGATCTGTCCCGCGGATGCTCGGCCGAAGATGTCACGACAATGATCGCAGTAACCGTCAAGCAGGCTGACCAGCACTAGATCCCGTTTTTGCGGAACAAATTCGACACCAAAAACAGTGCCGCTGCAGCGACAACAATACTGGGCCCAGCGGGCGTATCTGCAGTAAACGAAAGCCAAAGACCGCCAATTCCGGCGACAATAGACAGCAACACTGACAGCAACACCATGCGCTCGGGCGAGTTCGAAAACACCCGTGCTGTTGCGGTTGGTATCAGCAGCATGGCCGAAATCAGCAACGCACCGAGTATCTTAATCGCAACGGCAACAACAATGGCCAGAGCGATGGTTAGGATTAGCTGCTCTCTGGCAGGATTAATGCCCGAGGCACGAGCAATTTCTTGATTTAGGGTCGAAGTCAGCAAGTTTTGCCAACGCCAGAGTATCAAAAACGCAACGATCAAAGCCCCCGCCCAAATCGTCCAGAGATCCGACTGCGAAATGGCTAGAATGTCGCCGAAAAGGTAGGCCTCTACGTCGATCCGAACGCCTCGGATGAAGCTGATGCCGACCAATCCCAATGCAAGGGCAGAGTGAGAAAGTGCGCCCAGTGCACCGTCCATTGAATGCCCACGGTTGGCCAAGGCAGACACGGACAAAGCCATTGCCAAAGCAACGGCCAAAACGCCTAGTTCAACGGACAGGTTAAACCCAAATGAAATTGCGACGCCCAGTATCGCGGCATGGGCTGTGGCATCGCCAAAATAGGCCATGCGTCGCCAAATCACGAAACACCCCAGTGGACCTGTGGCAATTGCCAAGGCGACGATGGCAAGGCCAGCACGGAGAAGAAAATCGTCAATCATGGTGGTGATGGTCATGGTCACAACCGTCGTGGCTGTGATCATGCTCGTGTTGATACAAGGCCAAAGTGCCCTGAGTTCCGTGTCCAAACAGTGCCTGATATTCCGGCGCATCGCGAACCACAGTCGGCGTGCCCTGACAGCAAATGTGACCGTTCAGGCAGATCACCCGATCCGAAGAGCTCATCACGACGTGCAGATCGTGACTGACCAATAGAACCGCGCAACCGTGTTGATCCCGGACACGTTCGATCAAGGCATAAAAATCCGCTGCACCAGGTTGATCTAGACCCTGTGTTGGTTCATCAAGGATTAAAATGTCCGGTTCGTTCAGTATTGAACGCGCCAACAATACGCGCTGCATTTGACCGCCCGATAGTTGCGAAATTTGTCTCTGTTCCAGCCCAACTGCACCAGTTTCATCCAATGCGGCCTTGGCCTTGGCGTTAGAAACGCGATTGGGAAGTGAAAGAAAGCCGCGAACAGTCAACGGTAACCCAGTATCCTGAGTTAATTTCTGGGGAACATAGCCAATGGTCAGGCCTGACTTGATTTCGATCCGCCCCGCTGAAGGCGTGAAAACCCCCAAAATTGTCCTTATTAGGGTCGATTTTCCCGATCCATTGGGCCCAACCACCGTAACAATCTCGCCCTTTTCAATTGCGAAGGTCACACCCTCTAGAGCCGAAAAATCGCCATGCTGAACTGAGATATCGTGGGCTGCAATCAAACTCATGCTGGGTTTGCCTTGCACGATGGGCACAGGCCCAAAATCTCGACATTTACCCGCTCAATCTCAAAATCTGCATACGCTGCGACATTGATCAATGAATCTTGAACCTCAGAAGAATCCGCTTCAGCAACCTGTTCACAATCGCGACAGATCATGAACACCGGTCGATGATGCTTTGAGGGTTGCGTACAGGCAGCAAACGCGTTCAGACGCTGCACGCGGTGGGCCAGCCCGTTCTCAACTAAAAAGTCCAAGGCCCGATACGCGACCGGTGGTTGGTTGCCAAAACCCTTGTTTTTAAGGTGATCAAGAACCTCATACGCCCCCATAGCCCTATGGCCAGACAGCAATATCTCAAGCGTTGCACGGCGCACTGGGGTTAGGCGTAACCCCTTTTCGTCAGCCAACCGATCCGCATGGGTCAGCACACCGCTGGCGCAATGTGCGTGGTCGTGTTCTGCAAAAGGAAGGTCAGACATGGAAATCCTGTTGTTATAGTATTATACGTTATACTATAACGCCTCCAAACCGATTCAGAAAGAACGAAAATGCGCCTTCTACCGCTCTTATTTGCATGCATTCCTATCCCAGCTTTGGCCGAGCCTCTGACGATCGTGACGGATATTCCCCCGGTACAGTCTCTGGTTCTGCAGGTTGCAGGTGATCGCGGTTCGGTTTCGGTGCTATTGGAGCAAAACGCCGACCCGCATCATTTTCAGTTGCGCCCCAGTCAGGCCCGCCAAATTGCAAACGCTGATTTGCTGATCTGGATAGGCGAGGAAATGACCCCTTGGCTTGCACGCACGCGCGAAGGTGTGGCATCGGATGTGCCGCATTTAGAGTTCATTGAAGGTGAAGATCACGCCGCAGAAACTGAAGAGGATCACATCGGCGAAGCGCAAGATCAACAAGAACACCACCACGAAGATCCACATTT
>ERZ1049444.1537-NODE-1537-length-17128-cov-5.546653_pt1 | contig 17128 bp, 11 predicted proteins | sample MGYA00383101_ERZ1049444 | MGnify/ENA primary metagenome ERZ1049444 (study PRJEB29581, sample SAMEA5548371) | metagenome | biome: marine; feature: coastal; material: water | depth 50 m | study: Short-term variability in the microbial, nano- and picoplankton...
CTTGCAGCTTCCGTAGTTTTTGCCTTTCAAATACCGCTGGTGACAACATCCCATTCCTAGCGTGTCTGCGTTTAGGATTGTCAAACATCTCGATTCAATCGAACACATCGGATCTCGCGTCTTCTCTGGTTTTGTATAGTCGTGCGCCTAATACGCTCGCGCTTGAGCAGGTAAAAGAAGCTCTCGGCTACAGCATTATCATGGCAGTTGCCACGGCGGCTCATGCTATGCTCTAGATTGTGGTGCTTGAGAAACGACGCCCAATCCATGCTTGTGAACTGTGAGCCTTGGTCGGAATGTACAAGAACTTTGCACGTTGGTTCGCGCCGCCAAACGGCCATGAGTAGCGCCTGCAACATCAAATCCGTGGGTCGCCGGTTCTACATCGACCAGCCCACAACGCAGCGCGAAAAGAGATCAATCACAACCGCCAAATACGAAAACCCTTCGTGCGTTTTGATATAGTTGATATCTGTCACCCAAACGCTGTTGGGGGCCTCAACATCGAATTGACTGTCAAGCGTATTGTCAACGACGACTGATGGCTTATCACCGTACTTGCCGGGGCGGCGTTTATATCCAATTTGCGCGGATATCCCAGCTAATCGAGCCAAACGGGTCACACTGTTTGGGCAACACGTCTCACCCATATCGCAGGGGCCATCATGCAGTTTGCGATAGCCGTAAATACTACCGCTTTCTTCCCAAGCTTCTTTAAGCAGCTTTGTCTGGCGTTCATCTTCTTGCGCACGATGGCTTAACGGATTCTTGGCCCATGCATAGAAACCGCTCGGATGCAGGCGCAAGCAACTGCAAATGGCGCGAACCGAAAAGATCGGCCGATGCTCTGCCATAAACGCGTACCTCACATTGCATCCCTGGCGAAGTACGCGGTGGCCTTTTTTAAGATATCGCGCTCCTAAGAAACGCGGGCCAGTTCCTTCTTCAAGCGTCTGATCTCTGCCGCTTGCTCCGTGGCCTCAATGACCTGCTTGCGCGGCTTCGAAAACTGGGCCTTCTAAGTGTAGAGTGACTTTGTGCTGATCCCCAATCGCTCTGAAACTTCCGCAACTGAATATCCCCGGTCCACCACCTGGGCGACCGCATTACGCTTGAACTCATCCGTAAATATAATCCCTGACATTACTGTCTCCTTGCTTCCAAAATTACCAGGCAGGGCGTCTACAAATCTAGGGGCTATTCACGGCAAGAAAGAAGATGCAAGTAAATTTTAGCGGTTAGGTTAGTTAACACAAAATATTGAATTCAATGGTCTTCAAAATGATGTAAGATCCTATTTTTTGGCTAAAGAACCTACTGGCGCAATGCTGCCAATTAGGTGATAAGGTCTGCCAAGCATTTAAACATTTTTTGACATTATTTCCATCCGCCAACGATAAATTCACTCTAGCTGCTTTTGGGAAGCACCGAAGGTGCATGAAATCGTCTCATTCTGCATTACTCCGCTGCCATTAAGTGGACTATTTCTGGATTTTCGTCTGCCGCGTCCCGAAGTCTCTTTGGCTCCTGATTTATTGGCTGAAACTGCGATACAATCGCCTTTACAGTATTAGTAATGTGATGTTGTGCCATGAATATTGACGGAACTGTAAAGACGATGATCAAAGTTCCAATCAACACGCCATAGCCAATCGAAACTGCAAGTGGGATCAAGAATTGTGCTTGCAAAGATGTCTCAGTGATCAGTGGGTAAACCCCTAAAAATGTCGTGAGCGAAGTCAGTAATATCGGGCGAAAGCGCTGTTTGGTGCCTTTAATCACGGCTTCTCGAGCGCCCATGCCCTGCTTGATATATTCGTTGTAAACGTCGACCATCACGAGTGAGTTGTTGATGACAACTCCAGCTAGACCGATGATACCAAAAACAGAAAGCAATGACAGCGGGATATTCAATAATAGATGTCCGGTGATCGCGCCGATCAAACCCAGTGGGATCGCAAACATGACCACGATCGGTTGAACATAAGATCGGAATACCAAGGCAAGTAGCGCAAAGATAATGAACAGAGCGATTCCCAATGCTTGACTGAGCGCTGATTGAGCATCGCCTTGAGTTCTTTGCTCTCCTCCCAGTTCAAACAGTAGACTAGGGTAGGATTCCTGAATTCTCGGCAAAATTTGCGTTGTGATCAGCGTATTCACTTCACGGCTGGTTGCGACCGAGATATCAAGATCAGCGGTAACCGTCGTGATTTGGCGTCCGTCACGGCGAAGGATTTCTGTTGCGGCCAAACCCTCGCGCACAAAAGCAACCGTAGAAAGTGGGATCAAGTCACCTTCTGACGTTCTGATTTGAGTGTCCAGCAAGTCTGAAAGACTGTCACGTTGATCTTCGGGAAAGCGGACGTTTACGGACACGTTGTCTGAGCCGCGCTGAACACGCGTTGCCTCGATCCCAAAGAATCCTGCGCGGGTCTGCTGTGCAAGGTTTTCTAGAGTGACCCCAAAAAGGCGGGCTTCGCTCTTAAGCGCCAACTCATATTCTAGGCGGCCAGATGAATTGTCATCGCGAATTGAGAAAACCCCTGGTATCGCACTTAGATCGGTTCGAATCTGGCTGACAATCGGGGAAATATCCTGACCCTCAGGCAAGGCCAGCTCGACCGAGATCGGATCCCCCGCACCGATCAGTTCAGCAGAAATGGTCAGCTTGTTTACAGAAGCAACGTCCCCAGCCTCGGCCCGCCAAATAGCTTCGTATTCTTTGGCGTCCCACGTGCGCTCGGTTGGATCGGTGATCTGAACAACAACATTCGCAAGCGTCGTTCCGCCTGCCGCACTGCCGCCATTAGGACCGCCGCCTCCAATGCCTCGTCCAACAACCGTATTGACGCCCACAATTACGGGAGGCGTTGCATTAGGCAGGCGGGACTGCATGATTTTTCCGGCACGTAGGGCTGCGGACTGGATGTCTTCGGCCACGCGCTGCGTCATCGCAAAGCTGGTGCCTTCATTCATTTCTATGCTGGCGGTTACAAAGTCGGTTTCGATAGAGGGGAAGAAATTGAACTTCACGTAGCCGTGGATCAGCAGCCCAACCGCCCCCATCATAAGCGCAATGGACAGCGCAATTGGGATCAGTATCGCAAAACCTTTGGTTATGAACCGAAGGATCGCGTCCAGTGGGACACGGATAATCCACTGAAGAATGGCGTTTACGACGCCGCGGATAGCACCCAACAACCGAAACACTAAATTGGGTTTGTAGTCTGCCGAGACGTTCAGAGAACTCAAATTGCGTGGCAGGATAAATAGTGCCTGCAATAGTGACAAGCCAAGAACAACCATCACCACAATGGGTATATCCGCCAAGAATTTACCAAGCGTTCCGGGCAACTGAAGTAGTGGCCAGAAGGCAATAATGGTCGTAAGCGTTGAAAACACTACGGGAATTGCGATCCGCTGTGCTCCCTTTACGGCTGCCTTTACAGGGTTATATCCCGCCTCTCCTTTTTGATAGATGTTTTCGCTTACTACAATGGCGTTATCAACAACAATTCCGATGGCCAAAATAAACCCGAAAAGCGAAATTTGGTTGATCGAAAGGCCCAGCGCGCCCAACACGATGAACGTTGCCGCGAAAGAAACACCAATCCCAACGGCAGACCAAAACGCCAGTCTGATGTCCAAAAATAGTGCAAGACAAAGCACGACGAGTGCCAATCCCACCGCTGCGTTTTCAACAAGTAGATTGATACGATCTTGAAGACCCTCTGCGTCGTCCTGCCAAATGGTAGCGTCTAGACCTGGTCCCAGAGATGGAATGAAGCTGGCATTTAGATAATTGCGCGCATCTTCGACAATCTTGATGATCTGCTCGTCTCCGACGCGAAACACGTTGATCGAAACCGAGTTTTTGCCGTTGAAATTCGCCGTTAATTTAGCATCAACAAACCCGTCAATGACCTCCGCAACATCACGCACATAGACCTTGCCGCCAAGATCGTCAGTACGCACGACGATGTTCTCAAAATCAGACTGGCTGTAGTTTCGCCCAGTAGTCCGGATCGGAATCGACACTGTATCTGTACCAATTGAACCGCCAGGAAGTTCTAACGAGCTTTGACGAATGGCCGAGGCGATTTCGTTCATCGTCAAGTCATAGGCCTGCAGTGCATCGCGACTAACTTCGATGGAAATTTCGTAGTCACGGGTGTTCGCAATTTCGACGAAGCTGATGCTATCAAGCAGAATCAGCTCGTCCTTAAGTCGCTCAGCTTCTTGCTTAAGAACTTTTTCACCGGCGTTTCCGTGTAGAGAAATCTCTAGGATTCGGCTCGAGTTGTTGGGCTGAACCACAACAGGGTCATTGGCATCTTCAGGGAAAACAGTGATCCGGTCGATTTCGTTTTTGATCTCGTCCGTCTTTTTGTCAATGTCGGTCCCGCGAAAGAATGATACTGAAACTCCGCCTCTGCCCTCACTGATCGTAGCGCTGATGCTGTCAATTCCGTCGATACTGGCAAGCTGGTCTTCGATCGGCCGCACGATGCTATCTTGAATTTCGCTCGGAGAAGCGCCGGGATAGCTGACGGAAATACTGACGGTATCCAAAGTGAAATCTGGAAATGTCTTCTGCGGCATGGAAATCGCCGTTAGAATGCCCAAAACGATTACAAAAACCATGGTCAAGTTTGAGGCAACAGGATGTTCGGCCATCCATTTAATCATACGGTTCATCAGCTTACTCCATCCCGCCATTGGCCAACGCGACTATTGAAATATCTCGCAGCGGCATGCCTGGCGTTGGCGCCGCCAAAGACGTGCGGATCAAGCGACTACCCTGAAGCCAGTTTTCTACGGTCACATACGTGATTTCACCCGCAACATGAGCTGGGGTCACATCCACAATTTTCAGGGTGCCGCGGTCGCCCTCATCACTATCAAAAACCCAAATCTGATCTCCGCTTCGAATGGCCGTGGAAGGCACTGCGTAAGCGCTTTCTAAAAGAACGCCATCGATCTCAACTTTAGCAAATGCGTTTATCAATGCTGGTAGATTGTCTGATGCAATTGTGTTCGGCTTCAAAAGTACAGGATTATCAATCTCATGTAGACCAACAGATACACTGAGCGTGCGTGTTCTGGGGTCAAGTGCAGGATCTACCCGAGTTACCGATGCTGGCCATTGGTAAGATTGGCCAGCAAAGTCGACAATCACTCGCGCCGTCGCGACACCGCCTCCGAAAAGACCAGGAATGAGAGCAGCTTCGGCTTCGCGTACGGGAATCGCGACTTCCATCTGTTTGTGCGTATATATTTCGGCCACCGACTGACCCCCACCAACGACGCTTCCAACCTCCAATAACTTCTCCAAGACGGACCCATCGAAAGGGGCAACAATGCTTTTGTTGTCCACCGCAATTCGGGCAGATACTTCGGCTGCGAGCAACGCATTTAGGTTGGCTGAAAGTTCTGTTTCCTGACCTAGAATTTGGTCAAGCGCCTGCTGGCTAGCGACTCCGCGTTCGCGTAGTTCCTCGGTACGCGCACGTTGAGCCTTTACTAATTCGAGACGAGCAAGAGTAGCTTCATAATTTGCAACAGTTTGGGATAGAGATGCGCGCTCCGAGCTATTTTCAAGTCGGACCAGAATTTCCCCTTTTTTGAACGTTCCCAAATTCAAAATCGCTGGATGTAGCTCCGCGATGCGACCTCCAAAGGGCGCAGAGAGACTGATCGTTCGAAATGGGCGTATAAAGCCTTCTGCTTGAACGGGAAGTGGTTGATCAAAGAGATTAACTTCGAGTGTTTCAACGAGCGCGATAGGTCGCTCGACGGGCGCGACTTCAATAACTTTTTTATTCTCGCCAAGGTATTGGAAGCCAAGGTAGCCACCGTAGACGCATCCAACTGCGATTGCGATCCAGAAAATTTCGCGCAGTAAAGTCAGAGCGATTTGTAGCATTTTTTTCATAACATAATCCGATTGACCACGATCAAAAGCCGAAACGAACTAGTTTTGGCCATTTTAAATTGATACGCTACGAGTTTGCATATGGTTCAGTTTTTTGAAAAATGGAATCCGTTAGAAGCGATTTTTTGGTTGAATTACTTGCTAATACCTCTTTCAAAAGCACGCTGCTCGAGCGCCGAGTGCGACCAATTGTAAGAGACTTGCAATCGGTGACTAAGCGAGCAGAAATAACGATACTCCGTTCACATGAACCGAGCTTTGGAAAATAGAGTGTTTTGATCTCTGCTATTTGATCGCCCACTTCATGAGTACCACCAGTCCTGATCCGTCTTCAGACCACAGTATTTGGATCGCAGGCTTCCGAAGACTCGAAGCAAATAGGTCGTAACTTAATTCGAGTACTAGACTGTCTAATGTTTCTTCGGACAATAAATGTGATGTGTTCCAAGGATACATCGTTTCGTTCATTTCTCCAGCAAGTTCCCAGAATGGTGCAAGCATTGTAAACAATCACAATGGGAACTGAGGGATCTTGATTTTGTGACCTAGAGGGTCCTGAAGTACTCTCTGAAATTCAAGATTTGAAAAGTAGTGCCCTGAATTTGAAATATCTTCGAATATGGTAAGTTCAGTGCGCGTTTCTGCCAGCTGAACTGTAGCTTTTACCCAGTCTGGCACTTAGCATATTGTCTGCGAGGCATTGTCACGGTAAATTGACGAGCGTGGTGAAACCAAGGTAGCGGCAGGGGATAAAAAGATTTCCTATTCCCGCCACCGCTTCCCAGTCGCAGTGATCTATCGTGCTGTCTGGCTCTGCTTTCGCTTTCCGTCGAGTTTTTGGGATGTGAAGAATATGCTGGCTGATCACGGGATCGATGCAAGCTATGATACGATCCATAGATGGGAAATGAAATTCGGCCCGACGATTGCCTCAAACATCAGATCCCGCAGAGTTCGATCTTCGCGAACCTGGCATCTTGATGAAGTGTTCGTCCGCATTGGAGGTAAACGGACATATCTGTGGCGCGCCGTGAACGATTAAGGCGAAGTGTTCGAAGTCCTGGCTCAGTCTCGTCGAAACAAGCCTGCGGCCCTAAACTTATGCGAAAACTCCTGAAAAAGCAGGAGTGCGTTCCCGATAAGGTTGTAACGGAAAAGCTGGGTTCATGCACTGCTGCGCGTCCAGCCCGTGGCATGGCGCACCTTCATGTCACGGGTGGTCAGTTGAACAATCGGGCAGGCGTTCCAAATCTGCCAACGTCCCAACTAGAACACCAAATGGGCCGGTTCAAGTCGCTCGGACCAATGCAACGACTTCTTTCCCTCAAACACGCCATCTTCAATCAATTCAGAGTGCAATGAAACTTGGTCTCCCGCCGAAATCTTCGTCAAACGCGAGCCTCAGCACTCGCTGAATGATCTGACATCTTGGCAACCCAATCTCGGTTCGCGGCAGACAATAGGGCCAAAATGACTGAGCCCTTTCCCAATGGCAAACACGATGGTTAAGCCGATAATCTATCGCAATCCAGAGGTCGAAGAAAACATCCCGAAACGCATGTCGATGGTTGTCAAAACAGCCTGACAGAAGAAAGATAGACGTCTGCTCGAAAAACGCGCCCCACTGCAACGATGCCGATGCGACGCAACCTAGAGGGATTAAGAACTTTGTCCGTCTTGTGACTTTCAAAGGCCGAAAAGGGCAATCGCACCGTTTTCCATTGAGCCGATGCCCGAAATGGCGCGCGAAAAGATTGCCATGGCCGTTCAAGATCATCTGTTCGAATGCGAAGATCATAAATCTCATCATTGCCGCAGGCATCAATCTCTATGCCGCCCCAGTTGCTGGCATTTAGACCTGAACCGCCCTGCTTAAGGTTAGATGCCATCTGAATGAAGCCGCCATTGTTTTCAAGCGAGACCATCCCGGTAAGTCGTGTCGCGCTACGTCCACCCACGACCCTATTGGATATTTGACCGTTAGAGATGCCGCCCATGACGGTATCAGCAACAAATTCCCAGGTTATTTCTAGTTGCATATAGCCGGTCCTTTCAATGCAATCTCAAACCAGAGTGCGCGTACCAAATTGTTGTTGGTATTGGCGCCGGTTGCCATGGACCAATACTGGACGTCTTTTGAAACGATGGCCAAAAAGTGAAGGTCCGTCTTTCTACGGATCTTCGAAAACGCGATCCTGATCGCATGTCCAATTCGCCCATTCCTAGTGCCGTTTTGGATGCGGATTGGAGGCCTTAAAGCCAAGGCGCGCTGCAAGCCGCGAGATTGTCGGGCGGACTACCAGAAAGGCTCTGTATGAAAACTCAATTATGGGCAGTACTCCGGGAATGCGTGCCAAGCGGAACGCCCACTTCCAACCAGGAACGATGCGCCAGATTTCGGCAAAAGCTATTGCGCCTGAAAGGAGTTCGCCATTCGCCTTGCGAACATGAAACCGGCTCATGGCGTCTTCGACTGTAAGGTCCGACCTTAGATTGGCACATTCTGAGGAAACATCGACCAAATGTATTTCCCCTGCACCTATCTTGGACGCATAAAGGTTGATCTCTGCGGTGCAAAGTGGGCAAGAACCGTCGAAATAAACGATGGGCGGGCCATCTTCGATGCTGCCATGCGATTTTGCATGTAATAAAATGATGTCTTCTAGTGCTTTCCGCATCTTTATCTCCCTTTTTATCAAAGAAAATCGCATTGGGGGCTTGTTGTTTTCACGGCATCAGCGGGCTTTATAGGCCGCGAGAGCCCTTTGCCGCCCTTCAGCAAGCCCGATAATCGGGGTTGGATAAGGGGCATCTGGCGACAGTCCCCAATCGCGCGGGCAGGCATCGAAAAATGCCATGGATTCCGGGCTGGGGTTCAGAGCGATCTCCGCCAGATATTTTTGAATGTAGGTCTGTTCGGCGTCGAATTTTCGGGCCTGTGTTTCGGGGTTGAAAATGCGGAAATAGGGCGCGGCATCCGGTCCGCTCCCCGCAATCCATTGCCACCCCATGGCGTTCGCCGCAGGGTCCCAATCAGTCAGGCACTCTTCAAACCACTTCTGTCCAATGCGCCAATTCTTGAGCATGTGTTTGGTGAGAAACGATCCAACTATCATGCGGCCACGGTTATGCATGTAGCCTGTGACGTACATCTCTCGCATAGCCGCATCGACGAGGGGAACACCTGTCCGACCCTGTTTCCATCGCAAGACTGCTTCGTCCTCGTGGTCCGACCAAGGGAAGGCATCCCACTCAGATCTCCAGTTTTTATGAGTGATTTCGGGGGTGTGAAAAACCAGATGGTAAGCAAATTCGCGCCATACGAGCTCTTTCAGGAAATGCTCTGCTCCTCTTTGGCCTTCTTGAAGTGCGCGAAACCCTGCATGCCAGACCGTTCGTGGTCCGATCTCACCCCAGGCCAAGTTTTCAGACAGGCGGGAGGTTGCGTTTTGCGCCGGAAAGTCGCGCCGACCCTTGTATTCACCGATTGAACCGCGCATAAAACTGGCTAAACGCGCATTGGCCGCATGTTCGCCAACATTGGCATGTTTGGTTAAAACATGCGCGCCCCGATTCATATCTTTGTCCAGTGCCCAGTCCTGAAGTCGATCAGAAACCGGCCAGTTTACGGGCGCCAAAAGGCGCTGCGGCGCAAGGTCAGGAGGCGCAATATCCAGGTCTTTTACGGCTCGCCACATCGGGCTGTAGACCTTAAAGAAACCGCCCTGTTTAGTCTTTACTTCCCAAGGTTCGAACAGAAGGTGGCCGGGCCAGTTTTTTGCCTCGAAGCCCGCGTCTTTCAGTGTCGTTTTGACCTTGGTGTCTCGAACAATTGCGTTAGGGTCGTAGGCACGGGTCCACCAGATGTCACCTGCACCAGTTTCTTGGGCCAAAGCCAGCAGTTCGTCTGCAGCGGTTCCGCGACGCAAGATCAAGCGTGATCCAACTTGCTTCAGGCAGTTTTCAAATTGTTCAATCGCTAGAGACAGACGCCATTTCGGGGCCGCTCCGAAGGTTTCTACAATCTCATCCAGCAAAACCACCGGAATGATGGGGCGCCCGCTTCTGCTTGCTTCAGAAAGTGCTGCGTGATCCGCAAGTCTGAAATCTTTTCGAAACCAGATAATGATGGGTTTTGAATTGGTCATCTCTACGCACTTTTTTGATCCTACTTTAAGTACGAATAACAACCAAAGATGGTTCAAAAAAAAGCAGTTTGGATCTTGTTTGTGATCTTTGTTTGGGTTTGATCCGTAACATCGTCAAAGACATACGAGTAACCCGATTACCACGCGGGTTCAGATCTTGTGAGGTGTTGATCCGTGCGAAAAAGCGAATTGCCAAGTAAAACCTGTCAGGTGTGTTCCCGTCCGTTTTCTTGGCGTCGAAAATGGTCGAGATCGTGGAGCACCGTTCTATATTGTTCCGAACGCTGTCGCAGGTCGCGAAAGGCAAAGTTGCTACCAAAATCTTTAGGGCGTCGCTTTGAAGTATGGGAAGAGACATGGACAAGGGAGTGCCCTCGGAGGGGTGTTTAAGTAGGTATGCTAATACTAAGCACCTCTGCATTTTTGGATCACTGATCGCAAACACAAGTGAAGTTGCGTCCTAAAAATCTTGGAGGGGTGCTTTGCGACTAGAGTTCATCGCTTCAATCTTAAAGCACCCTCTCCAAGAAGTAAGGGACTTCGTACAGGGGTGAGAGCGGTATTATTGAGGCAGCGCCCTCATTTATAAGCTTACCCAATAGCTCTTTTGCATCAACTGATCAAAGGTACAGATGAATTGCTCAAAGGTATAGTCGGAGGCTGCTGAGCCCCCATGAAGCCTTTTTAAGTTTGGGATGTGGAGCAGTCTTCACAAAGGCTCTCAAGAGAGCCGTTGTGTTGCTCTTAAACGGAATATCCGTGCCAGACGCTCTCGAAGCCCTCGCAGCGTATGTGAAGCCCCCCGCAGATCCAAAGTTGTCAAAACGTACGATAATGCGCGGGGCGTTTATAGTTGTTTAAGTCGGCGTTTTGTTCATGTATTGTTCTCTAAATTTGCAAATGGCGTTTTGATGATTAAAAACGCCAACGTAAAAAAACAGGGGAGCGCGGGGCAGCGGTGTCTAGTCATATGCTTAGCACTCCCCAATACTCGTTAAGAGGGGAACGAGAAGGCGGGTTAAAGTCCGTGGCTCCTTCTCTTATCAATACCTGCCAAAACAAACGCATCGGTGAAAGACTGCATTCGGGTTAGGTGATCGTCTCAAAAGTATAGGGTCGCGAACAGCAAATAGTTTTTTTCGCGTTTCGGAAATCGCAAAGAACCCAACCAATCTGGGCCAAAATAGAGTTGTAAAAGTGATGCGACTGAAAGGTGGAACGGGAAGCAGATATCTCTGTAGCTGTAGTTGCGCAGGCCTAAATGCCAGATTTAATTGCGGAAATCGGTCCTCACACGTACTAAAAATATACACACTACTTATTGATTATGTACTTTATAGAACGGGTTAACAGTCTTATGGTGCATTTTGATGGATGAACATGCGCTTGTCCATTTTGGTGAAAATATTTCCGAACCTGTTGCGGTAATTGCGGTTCCGGGTCATGCTCCCCCCTCGTTTGGTTGAGGTAACTAAATGCCAATCTGCACGAGAGGAGAACAGGTTTTTTGAGCCTTACTTAGGAATGATGACCGCGTCGATTACGTGGATCACTCCGTTGGAGGCCTCAATATCTGCGGCTACAACGTTTGCACCATTAACTGTCACGCCGCCTGACGTACCGATCGTTATAGACGCGCCGTTGACCGTTGCCGCCATCATGCCATCGCTCAGATCGCCAGCCATCACTTTGCCCGCTACCACGTGATATGTCAGAATGGCTGTAAGGGCAGGGATGTCGCCTAGAAGCGCTTCTATTGTGCCTTCTGGCAGGGCTGCGAAAGCTTCGTCTGTCGGGGCAAATACGGTGAATGGACCATCTCCCTTCAGAACGTCGACAAGTCCTGCGGCTTGGACGGCTGCGACGAGGGTTGTAAAGCTGCCTGCCTCAACGGCTGTGTCTACAATGTCTTTTGAGTGTCCGCCTGCCGATGCTCCAGTGGCGATGGTTGCGGCGGCTGTGAGGGCGATAAAGGTTCTGCGAAACATGTGTTTCCTCCGAAAAGATTTATGTCGGAACTGACATGGAAAACTATACGGTGGGCGATTGATGTTGGATCAGTGACATGTTTGTGAACAGGCTGTGTGCGAGACGAGTGTTCGTCATCATATGGTTTGAGACGGAGAGCGTTTTGATTTTGAGGAGGTATCGCTCGTTTGCATGTTTTCCCTGCATTTTCACTTTATCAACTGCGCTGGAATAACCTCGGAGGAAACGGCTAATGGATCTACTTTTACTTGCTGTTTTTTTTACATTACATTGGCAATTTATGCGATCGCTCTGGTGTTTGTCCTACGTGGTATGGTGCTTAGGAAAATATAAGTAGCACTGGCAATTACGTAATATGGAACAACGAATAAGTTCATGCTACCACCGAGCTGGAATTGGTTGTGGCTTGAGTTAACCCCGCCCTCAATGCTTGCTTTTACTGGCCTCGAGAGTGGAGTGCTTAGCCTAGTATTAATTGTCAATTTCGCCTCGTTTGTCTTTTCGAGATTCAGTGCCGGGTGGCTGCTTTTGTTAGGCATAAGTATTTTTGTGGCAGGCGTTTCAGCATATTTTTTCGCCATAAAACTTCGCACATGGGGTAATCAAGAGATCGACACTCACTGCAAAGATTTTGGATTTAGTAAGCAAGACTTGTTGAAGGCACACGCTGCCAGGGGCCATTGGCTCAAGAGCCCCCCGCAAACACAGTAAAGAGAGCAGGGACGACTCTAACCCCCGAACGCGTGAATGGGTTCCATTATTCAATCCTCTGCAACAAACGCTGTTTCGAGTGGTTCTCGTATGAAGGCAGCTTGGTATACTAGCTTCAACCATCCCAACATATTTAGGATTCCCAATCAGAGCCAAACGATCCGTCTTTTGTGGACAGAGGTCGTACTGCCCGATCTTGACCTCACACCCTTTGCAAAGCTATGGCGGTGGGAGATCAGTCAGGAAAGCAAATGAGCAATTCGATCCTTGTTTTAAACGGCCCAAACCTTAACCTTCTAGGCACGCGGCAGCCCGAGATATACGGTGCTGATACACTCGCTGACGTGGAACAAAAGTGCCGTAGCGCCGTTGGCGATTGGGGGGTAATCGATTTCCGCCAGTCCAACTATGAGGGCGAGCTTGTGACTTGGATACAGGAATCTCGCAATAATAATTCGGGTATTCTAATTAACCCCGCTGCATATTCTCACACCTCAGTTGCGATTTTGGACGCTTTGAACATGTTTGATGGACCTGTAGTTGAGGTGCATATTTCGGACATTCACCAGCGGGAAGAATTTCGACATTTCTCATATGTGTCACAACGCGCGGATCATATCATCGTAGGAAAAGGTGTCGCTGGATACGTTGAAGGCGTTCAAAAACTGATAACGCTGATCGGCAGTTAAAACTGCTTTCTAACGCCCAGAAGCAAGTTACCGACGTCATTATTTGCTATGTTAGAAGCATTAAGGCGGGTCGATGCTTGGATGATCCAACTTTCTCCGGAAAATCCTTGGGCAGAATATTCGACGCCAATTTCTGTCTCTCGTGTTGAGGGCGAAAGGGGCAAATTGAGCTGAGTTAATTGAGGCGTACTACCGCTGCTGGAAACGTTTAGGGTTGTTTGGGCTGATCCCGAGGTGATTGCCGTTGGCTGATTGGCGTAGATTGAGAATTTGTCGCCCGACGACAACGTATCGGCTTGAGAAAACTTGAGACCGATCCCCCCAAATGCAACGTCCTCAAAGCTATCAAAAAAACCTGTGGTGTGGGCTTGGGCGGTGCCAGCGTGCCCGGCTAACTCAAGATTGCGGTTACCACTGAAATCAATCGAATAGGCCGCCGTGATGCCCATTTGGGTTGAAGCTAATGTGCCGTAGTCACCCACTGACAGGCCAAGCAGTGAAGAGCGATCCCTGTTGGCGTTAACGCCTAACTCTAACCGTCCTATGCGGGTTGGCACGCTCGTTCCCAGTTTAACTGCGATCGGTCCGCCGTCTGAAGTCGGAAGTTTTAAACCAAATTCTGAATTTGAATTGAGAGCAAAAGGCAGTTCGATCCCTGCCTGCTCGTCAAAGGGAGACGCGCCGATGGTTGATAGTGGCAGTTCGATCGACGCTAAAATCGCCAATTTTTGTTGCGCACGCCCAGTGTCCGAATAGGTCGCTGCGATAGCGTCTCCTCGGTAATTGAATTCACCACCCATTGCGTCGGTTGAATGCAGCGTGACTTTGGACAAAGCCCTTTGCACGGCGTCTCCGCTGGCTCCACTCGAAAGGATTGCCGGTGACGCGATATTAATCACCAGACCTTTTGCTGTCGTTGTGGCGCCTCCGATTGGAAGCAATGCGGATTTAAGGTCGATGAAGCCGTGGCCATAAACCCAGTGATAATCGTGACTAAGGCCACCTTGGAAATTTAGCGTTTGGATTTGTGCAGTATCCGCCGCGAAAAATGCATTGTCCGCCGTCATCAATAGCCGATTGCGGATTTCTTTCGTTGACAGATTTGGGAAGGCCTCGGCTAAGATTGCAATTGCGGCTGAAACTCTGGGCGTTGCATATGAAGTACCGGTCCCAAGCTCATATTGATCCCAAACGGCAGTCGCTATTTTTGAGGTGCCGTCTGCGGCCACGCACCAACGAGCTGCCTCTAGACATCCAGACGACAAAAGGCCGATGTTCGTGTCGTCAAAAAGGTCTACTTGAGACGTATCGTAGTCGCGAGCGATGTTTATGACGGCCAACCAACCTTCTTCCAAGGCAGGAATAAGGGCTGGTAGCGCCGCCATATAAGTCGCTTGTGTCTGTGTTTCCTCATTGGATGCGGAAAAGACAACAATGCCTTCGTCGCCTGCATAGTCCAGCAATGCATTTCGATGAGACGAGCCTATGAAGCTGGTTGAGTAGTCGTTAATCCCACACTCATCAAAAGGGTCACCGCTGCAAATATAGCTCCAAGAATTGTTTAGGGCGATGGCACCTAGTGCCTCTGCATCTGAGACGGCAACGCGATCTGCCCCGTCGTCCCACGACGACAGATAGAGCGACGCGTTTGGTGCTGCTCCGATAGTGCTTCCCCATTGAGCCGTGCCAGCGGCTAGTCCTGCGACGGCTGTGCCGTGACTATCCATCGTTATGGTTGCCTCGGTCGTACCGTGGCCGTAGGCAATTGATTTATCCCAGAATTCAAGATGGGTCGCGTTAAACCCTGCATCGTGTATGGCAATGATTTGTTCTGCGCCGGTAAGATCAAGTGCATGTGCATATTCAAAGCCGCCAGCGATAAGCGAGTTTGATTTAATGGCAGAGCCGCCTACGGAGTGGTTGACGGTTTGAAACCTGTATTGGCTACTGTTTCTGATTGCATTGGCTTCGGATTCTAACGCCGAACTTACTGATGTGATACAGCCGCCAGTTCCGCCAACGCTGAATGCACCAGAACCAGACGAAACTCCGCTTCCGTCACAAGCTGGATCGCTGATCGCGGTCGTAATTACGAGTGTGTTGAGCGACGGGACACAGCCACCCAAAAATCCGGTGCAAAGGATTGCAGCATTTGCTATAACGGGATGCCGTAATTTGACCACTTGGTTGTTCGCTTTTCATTAACATTTAGCACAGCTGAGATTCGTTTGCGAAATCACGATTATCGTAAATTTCAGAAAATTGAATTGCAATCATGGGTAGAGTAAGGATTGCGCTACCTTTGAGGGAGAACGGCTGATCAACTTTTCGACGCAAGCAACTAACAAGGCTGGATTTTTTCGTAGCATTTTGCGATCCTTGCGCCCAAACAAAAACTAAGCAAATTATCTGAGCAGGATGCAGCAAAGTGCAAGTTAACCAAACACCCCTCGCGGGGATATTAATAGTTCAGCCTGCGCGCCATGGGGATCATCGCGGATTTTTTGAGGAAAGCTGGAACAAGAGTCAGATGTTTCAGCATGGAATCGACATAGATTTTGTGCAGGACAATCATTCTATCTCATCAGAAATTGGCACTGTTCGCGGCCTTCATTTCCAGTCTCCACCCCATGCGCAAGACAAGTTGGTTCGATGCGGTCGAGGGAGCCTGTTCGACGTTGTTGTTGATGTTCGCGTCGACAGTCCAACCTATGGTCAATGGTTTGGCGAAAAATTGAGCTTTGAGAATGGCAAACAACTTCTTGTTCCAAAGGGATTTTTGCACGGGTTTATGACGCTCGAGCCCAATACAGAAATCATATACAAATGTTCCGGTTATTATGCACCTCAGTGTGACGGAGCGGTGGGTTGGGACAGCTGTGGAATTGAATGGCCTCTCGATGTTGCGTCACCTGTGCTATCTGCCAAAGACAAAGTTGCAATGCCCTTGGAAGAGTTCGAGTCTCCCTTCGTTTATGAGGACGTTTTATGAAACTGTTAATCACAGGCGGCGCGGGCTTCATTGGGTCTGCAGTTGTCCGGCAAGCGGTCGAACGCGGGCACGAAGTCGTTAACCTCGATGCACTGACCTATGCCTCTTGCCTTGACAATGTAGCCACGGTTTCAAGTTCTCCACTCTACGCATTTGAGCAGGCCGATATTCGCGACCGTGCCGCATTGGAACGTGTTTTTGCCGATCATCAACCGGATGCCGTTATGCACCTTGCCGCAGAAAGCCACGTGGATCGCTCAATTGATGGCCCTGAGGATTTCATAGAAACCAATATCAAAGGGGCCTATAATATGCTCGAGGCGGCACGCGCATATTGGCAAGCACGTGAGCGTTTCGATGAGTTTCGATTTCATCACATTTCAACGGACGAGGTATATGGCTCACTCGGCGCGACCGGCATGTTCACTGAAGATACTCCCTATGATCCGCGCTCGCCATATTCCGCTTCCAAGGCGAGTTCAGATCACCTCGTCAGGGCTTGGCATGAAACTTACGGTTTGCCGGTCGTGCTGACCAATTGCTCAAACAATTACGGCCCTTATCATTTCCCAGAAAAGCTGATTCCCGTAATTATTCTGAACGCGCTGGCAGGCAAAGAATTGCCGATCTACGGCGACGGTTCAAACATTCGTGACTGGCT
>ERZ1049444.1541-NODE-1541-length-17110-cov-5.773263_pt1 | contig 17110 bp, 8 predicted proteins | sample MGYA00383101_ERZ1049444 | MGnify/ENA primary metagenome ERZ1049444 (study PRJEB29581, sample SAMEA5548371) | metagenome | biome: marine; feature: coastal; material: water | depth 50 m | study: Short-term variability in the microbial, nano- and picoplankton...
CGGTTAAAGACATCAAAGAACAAGACGTCTTCATGGGCGACATGCCTTTGATGACCCAGAACGGTACATTCGTTGTGAATGGCACCGAGCGTGTGATCGTTTCGCAAATGCACCGCTCGCCTGGTGTGTTCTTTGATCACGACAAAGGCAAAACCCACAGCTCGGGCAAGCTCTTGTTTGCTTGCCGCATTATCCCATATCGCGGCTCTTGGTTGGATTTTGAATTTGACGCAAAAGACATCGTATTCGCCCGTATCGACCGTCGTCGTAAACTTCCTGTCACGACCCTGCTTTACGCGCTGGGTCTCGATCAGGAAAGCATCATGGATGCTTATTACCAGACTGTCGATTTCTCGCTTTCGAAGGACAAAGGTTGGGTAACCAAGTTCTTCCCCGAGCGTGTACGCGGCACACGTCCAACATATGATCTTGTTGATGCTGCTTCCGGTGAAGTTATCGGCGAAGCGGGTAAGAAAGTTACCCCGCGCGCTGTTAAGAAAATCATCGACGAAGGCAAAATCACCGATCTGTTGGTTCCGTTTGATCACATCGTGGGCAAATTTGTTTCCAAAGACATCATCAACGAAGAAAACGGCGCGATCTATGTCGAAGCCGGTGATGAGCTGACTTGGGAACTGGACAAAGCTGGTGAAGTTTCTGGCGGTAGCTTGAAAGAGCTGATCGACGCAGGCATCACCGAGATCCCTGTTCTGGATATCGACAACATCAATGTCGGTCCATACATGCGCAACACCATGGCGGCAGACAAAAACATGAACCGCGAAACCGCGCTCATGGATATCTACCGCGTTATGCGTCCGGGCGAGCCGCCCACCGTTGAAGCTGCCTCGGCATTGTTCGAGACTCTGTTCTTTGATGGCGAGCGTTATGACCTTTCGGCTGTTGGCCGCGTGAAAATGAACATGCGTTTGGCACTCGAGAAAGAAGACACGCAGCGCACGCTTGATCGTGAAGACATTGTCCAGTGTATCAAAGCATTGGTTGAGCTTCGTGACGGCCGTGGCGACGTGGACGACATTGACCACCTTGGCAACCGTCGTGTGCGTTCAGTCGGCGAGCTGATGGAAAACCAGTACCGTGTTGGCCTGCTTCGCATGGAGCGCGCAATCAAAGAACGTATGTCGTCGGTCGAAATCGACACCGTCATGCCTCAGGATTTGATCAACGCGAAACCAGCGGCTGCTGCCGTTCGTGAATTCTTCGGCTCTTCGCAGCTGTCGCAGTTCATGGACCAAACCAACCCGCTTTCGGAAGTCACCCACAAACGCCGTCTTTCGGCGCTTGGACCAGGTGGTCTGACCCGTGAACGTGCTGGCTTTGAGGTGCGTGACGTTCACGCTACGCACTACGGTCGTATGTGTCCGATTGAAACGCCGGAAGGCCCGAACATTGGTCTGATCAACTCGTTGGCGACGTTTGCACGCGTCAACAAGTACGGTTTCATCGAAACTCCTTATCGTCGCGTTGTTGACGGCAAAGTAACTGACGACGTTCAGTACATGTCGGCAACCGAAGAAATGCGTCACACTGTGGCTCAGGCCAACGCGCATCTCGACGAAAGCGGTCGCTTTGAGAACGATCTGGTGAACACACGTCAGTCTGGTGAATACACCATGGCCCCACGTGAGAACGTTGACCTTATCGACGTTTCGCCAAAGCAGTTAGTTTCGGTAGCGGCATCGCTGATCCCATTCCTTGAAAACGACGACGCTAACCGCGCTCTTATGGGTTCGAACATGCAACGTCAGGCAGTTCCTCTGCTCAAGGCCGAGGCTCCCCTGGTTGGTACAGGCATCGAAGAAATCGTTGCCCGTGACTCTGGTGCGTCGATCATGGCGAAACGCGGCGGTATCATCGACCAAGTCGATGCGCAGCGTATCGTTGTTCGCGCAACTGAGGATCTAGAGCTTGGTGATGCTGGCGTAGACATCTATCGTCTTCGCAAGTTCCAACGTTCGAACCAAAACACCTGTATCAACCAGCGTCCGCTGGTGAAGGTGGGTGACACGGTTTCGAAGATGGAAGTAATCGCCGACGGTCCTTCGACTGACATTGGTGAGCTTGCGCTTGGTAAAAACGTGGTCGTCGCGTTTATGCCTTGGAACGGCTACAACTACGAAGACTCGATCCTGATTTCTGAGCGTATTGCACGTGACGACGTATTCACCTCGATTCACATCGAAGAATTCGAAGTTGCTGCACGTGACACGAAACTAGGCCCAGAGGAAATCACACGCGATATTCCAAACGTCGGTGAAGAAGCTCTGCGTAACCTCGACGAGGCTGGCATTGTTTACATCGGTGCAGACGTAGAGCCGGGCGATATTCTTGTTGGTAAGATCACCCCGAAAGGTGAATCGCCAATGACGCCAGAAGAAAAGCTTCTGCGCGCCATCTTTGGTGAAAAAGCTTCGGATGTTCGTGACACTTCGCTTCGCGTTAAACCTGGTGACTTCGGTACAGTTGTTGAGGTTCGTGTTTTCAACCGCCACGGCGTTGAAAAAGACGAACGTGCGCTGCAGATCGAGCGTGAAGAAGTTGAACGCCTTGCCCGTGACCGTGATGACGAACTCGCGATCCTTGAGCGTAACATCTACGCCCGCCTGAAAAGCATGGTCATCGGTAAAACCGCGGTCAAAGGCCCTAAGGGTATTCGACCGAACTCGGCGATCACCGAAGAGTTGCTGGAAACGCTGACCCGTGGTCAGTGGTGGCAGTTGGCTTTGGAAGACGAGGGCGATGCCCAAGTCGTAGAAGCGCTGAGCAGCCAGTATGAAGCGCAGAAACGTGCTTTGGATGCGCGCTTTGAAGACAAAGTCGAAAAAGTGCGTCGCGGCGACGATCTGCCTCCGGGTGTGATGAAAATGGCCAAAGTGTTTGTTGCTGTGAAGCGTAAGCTTCAGCCAGGCGACAAAATGGCCGGACGTCACGGCAACAAAGGTGTGATCTCGAAAGTGGTTCCAATGGAGGACATGCCGTTCCTCGCAGACGGTACTCCGGTCGATTTCGTTCTGAACCCGCTCGGCGTTCCATCACGTATGAACGTCGGTCAGATCCTTGAAACCCACATGGGTTGGGCTGCGCGTGGTCTTGGCTTGCACATCGATGATGCGCTGGGCGAATACCGCCGCTCTGGTGACCTGACGCCTGTACGTGACGCAATGCGCATCGCTTATGGTGACGACGTGTATGCCGAAGGTATCGATGGCATGGACGAGCGTCAGTTGGTCGAAGCTGCAGGCAACGTCACCAACGGTGTGCCAATCGCGACGCCAGTATTTGACGGCGCGAAAGAAGCAGACGTGAACAACGCTCTGGTTCGTGCGGGCTTCTCGGAAAGCGGTCAGTCGATCTTGTTCGACGGTCGTTCTGGCGAACAGTTCGCACGTCCGGTTACCGTGGGCATCAAGTACCTGCTGAAACTGCATCACCTTGTGGACGATAAAATCCACGCGCGTTCGACCGGTCCTTACTCGCTTGTTACTCAGCAGCCGCTGGGTGGTAAGGCGCAGTTCGGTGGCCAGCGCTTTGGTGAGATGGAAGTTTGGGCGCTTGAAGCTTATGGCGCTGCTTACACCTTGCAGGAAATGCTGACCGTGAAATCGGACGACGTTGCTGGCCGTACAAAAGTGTACGAGAGCATCGTCAAAGGCGAGGACAACTTCGAAGCTGGCGTGCCAGAATCGTTCAACGTTCTTGTCAAAGAAGTCCGTGGCCTCGGGCTGAACATGGAACTCCTGGATGCGGAGGTTGAGGAATAAGGGGCCCTAACCCCTTCCCAATCATCCGTACAAATTTGAGGACATCAAAATGAACCAGGAAATTACAGCCAACCCGTTCAACCCGGTTGCACCGATCAAAACCTTTGACGAAATCAAGGTCTCTTTGGCATCGCCAGAGCGTATCTTGTCGTGGTCATACGGTGAGATTAAGAAACCTGAGACCATCAACTATCGGACTTTCAAGCCCGAGCGTGACGGCCTCTTCTGTGCTCGTATCTTTGGCCCGATCAAAGACTACGAATGTCTCTGTGGTAAATATAAGCGCATGAAGTATCGCGGCGTTGTCTGCGAGAAATGTGGTGTTGAAGTTACCCTCCAGAAAGTGCGTCGCGAGCGTATGGGCCATATTGAGCTGGCCGCGCCTGTTGCACACATCTGGTTCCTGAAATCGCTTCCGTCGCGCATCGGCCTGATGCTCGACATGACTTTGCGTGATCTGGAACGTGTTTTGTACTTTGAAAACTACGTTGTTATCGAGCCTGGTCTAACTGACCTGACTTACGGCCAGATGATGACCGAAGAAGAGTACATGGACGCACAAGACGTCTACGGCATGGATGCTTTCACCGCGAACATCGGTGCTGAAGCGATCCGCGAAATGCTGAGCCTGATTGATCTAGAAGCCGAAGCTGACCAATTGCGCGCCGATCTGGCTGTCGCAACTGGTGAACTGAAGCCAAAGAAGATCATCAAGCGTCTGAAAGTCGTTGAAAGCTTCCTTGAGTCGGGCAACCGTCCTGAGTGGATGATCCTGACTGTCATTCCGGTTATTCCACCAGAACTGCGCCCACTTGTGCCTCTGGATGGTGGTCGTTTCGCAACGTCTGATCTGAACGACCTTTACCGTCGTGTGATCAACCGGAACAACCGTTTGAAGCGTCTGATCGAACTTCGCGCACCAGACATCATCGTTCGTAACGAAAAGCGTATGTTGCAGGAATCTGTTGACGCTCTGTTTGACAACGGCCGCCGTGGTCGTGTGATTACAGGTGCCAACAAGCGCCCTCTGAAATCGCTTTCGGACATGCTGAAGGGTAAGCAAGGTCGCTTCCGTCAAAACCTTTTGGGTAAGCGCGTCGACTTCTCTGGTCGTTCGGTCATTGTGACTGGTCCTGAGCTGAAGCTGCACCAATGTGGTTTGCCGAAAAAGATGGCGCTCGAACTGTTCAAGCCGTTCATCTATTCGCGTCTCGAAGCCAAAGGCCTTTCGTCGACTGTTAAGCAGGCGAAAAAGCTGGTCGAAAAAGAGCGTCCGGAAGTTTGGGATATCCTCGACGAGGTTATCCGCGAGCATCCAGTTCTTCTGAACCGTGCGCCAACACTTCACCGTCTTGGCATTCAGGCGTTCGAACCTGTTCTGATCGAAGGCAAAGCTATCCAGCTTCACCCGCTGGTCTGTTCTGCGTTTAACGCTGACTTCGACGGCGACCAGATGGCGGTCCACGTACCGCTCTCGCTTGAAGCACAGCTAGAAGCACGTGTTCTGATGATGTCGACAAACAACGTTCTGTCGCCAGCAAACGGCGCGCCGATCATTGTTCCTTCGCAGGATATGATCCTTGGTCTTTACTATGTGACCATCGAACGTGACGGCATGAAGGGCGAAGGCATGACCTTCGGCTCGATCGAAGAAGTTCAGTATGCGCTAGATAGCGACACGGTTCACCTTCACACGAAGATCAAAGCGCGTATCACGCAGATCGACGCTGAAGGTAACGAAGTCCTAGAAATCGTAGACACCACTCCTGGTCGTGTTTTGTTGGGCAGCTTGCTGCCACTGAACAACAAAGCACCGTTCGCACTTGTGAACCGGTTGCTGCGTAAGAAAGACGTTCAGAACGTCATCGACACTGTCTACCGTTATTGCGGTCAGAAAGAGTCGGTTATTTTCTGTGACCAGATCATGACTATGGGCTTCCGTCACGCGTTCAAGGCAGGCATCTCGTTCGGTAAGGACGATATGGTTATTCCTGACAACAAATGGACAATCGTTGACGATACCCGCGATCAAGTTAAGGGCTTTGAACAGCAGTACATGGACGGTCTGATTACTCAGGGCGAAAAGTACAACAAAGTCATCGATGCTTGGACCAAATGTAACGACAAAGTCACCGACGCTATGATGGGTACCATCTCGGCGGCGAAGACCGACGAAGCTGGCGCTGAAATGGAACCGAACTCGGTTTACATGATGGCCCACTCGGGTGCTCGTGGCTCGGTTACTCAGATGAAGCAGCTGGGCGGTATGCGCGGCCTGATGGCGAAACCTTCTGGTGAGATTATCGAAACTCCGATTATCTCAAACTTTAAAGAAGGTCTGACCGTTCTTGAGTACTTCAACTCGACTCACGGCGCTCGTAAGGGTCTGTCGGACACTGCGTTGAAAACTGCGAACTCTGGTTATCTGACACGTCGTCTTGTGGACGTTGCTCAGGACTGCATCGTGCGCATGCATGATTGCGGAACTGAGAAAACAATCCACGCTGAGCCGGCTGTTAACGACGGTGAAATCGTATCCTCGATCTCTGAGCGTATTCTGGGTCGTGTTGCAGGTGAAGACATCCTGCGTCCGGGCACAGACGAAGTTCTAGTGGCCAAAGGCCAACTGATCGACGAACGCATGGCGGATGGAGTTGAAGCTGCAGGCGTTATCAGCTTGCAGATGCGCTCACCGCTGACATGTGAAGCGGAAGAGGGCGTTTGCGCCACTTGCTACGGTCGTGACCTTGCACGCGGTACGATGGTAAACGAAGGCGAAGCCGTCGGTATCATCGCGGCGCAGTCAATCGGTGAACCTGGTACACAGCTAACCATGCGTACATTCCACATTGGTGGTGTTGCGCAGGGTGGCCAACAGTCGTTCCTTGAAGCCAGCCAAGAAGGTAAGATCGAGTATCGCAACTCGAACATCATTACCAACGAAGCTGGTGAGCGGATCGTTATGGGCCGCAACATGCAGCTTGCGATCATGGGCGAAACTGGCGACGAACGTGCCAGCCACAAACTTGGCTACGGTACTAAAATCTACCACAACGAAGGCGACACTGTTGCGCGTGGTGACAAGCTGTTTGAATGGGACCCGTTCACTCTGCCAATCATTGCGGAAAAAGATGCGACAGCGAAATACGTTGACCTTGTGGCAGGTGTTGCTGTTCGTGAAGTTACCGATGACGCAACTGGTATGACGCAGAAAATCGTAACCGACTGGCGTGCTGCGCCAAAAGGCAACGAGCTGAAACCAGAGGTTATTCTGATCGACAAAGATGGCGAGCCTCTTCGCAATGATGCGGGCAACCCGATCACCTATCCAATGTCTGTGGATGCAATTCTTTCGGTTGAAGACCTACAAAAGGTCAAAGCCGGCGACGTTGTAGCGCGTATCCCGCGTGAAGGCGCAAAGACCAAAGACATTACGGGTGGTCTGCCACGCGTTGCGGAATTGTTCGAAGCCCGACGTCCAAAGGATCACGCAATCATCGCTGAAATCGATGGCTACGTGCGCTTTGGCAAGGACTATAAGAACAAGCGTCGCATCGCGATCGAGTCTTCGGACGATGCCGATCACAAGGTTGAATACATGGTGCCTAAGGGTAAACACATTCCTGTTCAGGAAGGTGATTTTGTCCAGAAGGGTGATTACATCATGGACGGCAACCCTGCGCCTCACGACATTCTGTCAATCATGGGTGTTGAAGCCCTTGCTGATTATATGATCGACGAAGTTCAGGACGTGTATCGACTGCAAGGCGTGAAGATCAACGATAAGCACATCGAAGTCATCGTGCGTCAAATGTTGCAGAAGTGGGAGATCCTCGACAGTGGAGAAACCACCCTGCTCAAAGGCGAAAACGTTGACAAAGCTGAGTTTGATGAAGCCAACGAAAAAGCGACTTCAAAAGGCGTTCGCCTAGCCAAGGGTCAGCCGATCCTTCTGGGTATCACCAAGGCGTCGCTGCAAACCCGCAGCTTCATCTCGGCCGCGTCGTTCCAGGAAACCACTCGCGTTCTGACCGAAGCTTCGGTTCAGGGTAAGCGCGACAAGCTGGTCGGCCTGAAAGAGAACGTCATCGTTGGCCGCTTGATCCCAGCTGGTACGGGTGGGGCAACGCAGAAAGTTCGTCAGGTTGCACAATCGCGTGACAACGTCGTTCTGGAAGCCCGCCGCGAAGAAGCAGAAGCCGCAGCCGCTCTGGCCGCTCCGATGGAAGACGATTTAGCCGCTGACGTGTTCGGCGACGACATCGAAAGCACCTTCATCGAGACACCAGAGAGCCGCGACTAAGCTTTACTCTGACAAAAATTAGAAAGGCCCTGCCATTCGGCAGGGCCTTTTTCGTTGGGGATGATGGTTGGAGTTTGAGCGTAGGGTGTATTGTAAACCAATGAGCAATGGAGGTTGTGAGCCCAAAGCGAACTTTTGGATGAGCGCCGTGACAACATTGATCTAGTTTGCGCACAACCAGTTGATCGGGCAGAGTGAACTAGCGGCATTTGTGTTCCGAACTAGGATATAGTTTCTAGGTTTTGGGTGTGAGGGCCTCGTGTTCGGCGTGGTTACTCGAAACGTCATTGGTTATTACAGGAGTTGGGGCCTTGAATTTTTATCGCTTTGACAATTGTGTTTTGGCGCTTGGCGAGAGAACGCTGAAACGCGACGGGATTGAATTGTCGTTAGGTGCTCGTGCTTTCGACCTGCTAAGCTTTCTTGTCGCAAACCGACATCGCGTTTTGGCAAAAGCAGAAATTTTGGACGCAGTCTGGCCAGAAATTGCGGTCGAAGAAAGCAATCTTACGGTCCAAGTTTCGGCCTTGCGTAAAGTGCTGGGAACCAAAGCATTGGTAACGATACCGGGACGAGGGTATCAGTTTGTACTGACCGTTGAAGAAGAAACGCAGACTGCTGCCCACAAGCCTACTAAGGCTCCAGACACTGGTCCAAAAGTGTTGGTCCTGCCTTTTTCGAATGTCTCAAACGACAGTGACCAAGAATACTTTTCCGATGGTATCGCTGAAGACATTATAACCGATCTCTCGAAGGTTTCCACGTTGTCGGTTGTGGCCAGAAGCACCTCATTTTCACTCAAGGACCAACCCGTTGATGTCATCAAGCTAGGCAAGAATTTCTGTGTGACCCACATAGTGGAAGGCAGCGTTAGGAAGTCCGGCACCCGACTTCGCATCAACACCCAGCTCGTGGACGCCACCACCGGAGAGCCGATCTGGGCCCAGCGCTTTGACCGCGAACTGAACGACATTTTTGCTTTACAGGACGAAATTGCGAGGGCGGTTATAGCGGCTCTCAAACTCAAACTACTAAAGTCTGAATGCCGAGCTTTGGCTGCGCGTCCGACTGATAATCCGCAGGCATATGAGCTCTTCTTGCAAGCCCGGCACTACCATCTCCGAGCCGATTTTAGGAACACTCAAGTTGCGATACGACTCGCACGCCAGGCTCTGGACATCGATCCAAATTTTGACCTGGCATGGGCCTTGGTGGCGGCATGCCAACCGTTTCTCTCCGCTGTTTCGCGGCAAGAGGACGATGGGCTAGAGGCCGCCGAACGCGCGATTGCGCTCAACCCTGACCTGCCCGAAGCTCAGGCGGCAAAGGCACGCGTACTTGCCGGATTAGGCAAATTCGATGAAGCTTTGATTTTGCATGAGAGTTCTATGCAACTGGACCCGGACTCCTATGATGTCAGGATCCATTTCGGACATACGCTTTTCTTGCTAGGCAAATATGAAGAAGCAATCGAGCATCTTTTGCGAGCTGCTGAGATCCCAGAGGATTCTATTACTGTCTATAGCACACTGCAAATGTGCTACAGCGCGACCGATCAAGTTGATTTGGCCAGAGAGGCCGCACGCCGCACGCTTGAACGTGTTGACCGCGCCCTGTCGCGTGACGCTTCAGATACCGCTGCACTGACTCTCAAAGTTCTGGGCCATGCATTCTTTGGCGAAGCGAAAGAGGCCAAGCAAATGGCCCTGCGACTCAAAGCACTCGACCCCGAAAGCCCCGGTATTGACTACAATCTTGCATGCGCCATGGCTTTGCTTGGCGAGGTCGACGCCGCACTGGATTTTTTGGAATCCTGTTTTTTGCGGGTGGACGAGGCTCGGATGGCGATCTGGGTAAAACGTGATCCAGACCTTGATACGTTGCGCGATCATCCACGGTTTAAAGAGCTTGTGGCCAGTTTGGAATCGCGCGCTGCGAAGGCCAAACCAGCGTAAGCGCCAGCGGAACAGATTGCCCGCCAAACATGTCGAACCGCGCAAAAAGAACCTTCGAGACTTGCATTTCTTGGGTTCTCTCCCTGACTTTTTGGAAGATTTTGGATCGACTAGGATCAATTAAGGGCGTGCAGCTTTCACCTCTGCCAATCTGGTCACACGAACCAGAAACTCAGAGAAGGAACGCTCCATGACCGATATTTCAACTCAGCAAAACCATTTCTCGCTGCAATCCCCGTACACAACTCGTGCGGGTCTTTGGGCTAAATTAGTTTCAGGCCTGTTCAACCGAAACAAAGTGCCAAAATTGGACCAGAGCTTCACAAGTGACCATCTACTTCGGGACATAAACATCGCGCGAAATTGTGAAGCACTTCCACGTCGGCCATTTTGCCCATACCTTTGATGTTTGGGTTACGCGGGACGGCTTTGCCAATTTACCATACAATCCCGCGCTCAGTCCCTGCATCAGAACGAGAAGCTCCGAATGACTGTTTCGTCCCGCATTGGGGACAAAGCCGCGAACCATATCGCACATGACCGCCGACTTGTTCGGCGACGACATCTGTCTCGAACTATTTGATGACGGACACTTTGGTTCAATGACAGCTCCGCCCCCAAAAATAACTGTTCAGGCAGGCCGTAGGGATCGGCGGTTCTAAGCCCCTTTTGTTTCCGAAAGAATGCATTGCCTACTATCCACCGATTTGCGTAGATGTTTTGTGGAGCCCTTAATCGGCCAGAGGGACGCAATGACAGGAGCAAGCTACAATGAGCGACCCGTTCTTCCACCCTGTATCAGGGTTTGACCTTCCCCGTTTCGCCGGCGTTCCCACCTTCATGCGACTGCCACATACCGATTTTGACAATCCGAAATTCAAAGACGTTCAGATTGGCCTCATAGGAACGCCGTGGGACGGTGGTACAACAAATAGGCCTGGCCCGCGTCACGGTCCGCGTCAGCTGCGGGATATGTCAACGATGATCCGCGCCCAAAACGGGGCCACGGGCATCCGCCCGTTCGAAACTGTCAATTGCGCCGATCTCGGCGATGTTGCGCCCAATCCAGCCAATCTGGAGGACAGCATGAGCCGCATCACAGCATTCTATGACCGTGTAATTGCGGCTAACATCGTGCCACTTTCCGCCGGTGGCGATCACCTGTGTTCGTTGCCTATTCTGCGGTCTGTGGCGAAAGCCTCTCCCATCGGTATGATCCATTTTGATAGCCACACGGATCTATTCAATAGCTATTTCGGTGGTACGTTATACACTCACGGCACACCATTCCGTCGAGCAATCGAAGAGAATCTACTCGACCCCAAGCGGGTCGTTCAGATCGGCATCCGTGGCACTGCGTATGACAACGAAGACCGAGACTTTGCCGAAAGTGTCGGGGTGCGAGTCATTGCCATCGAGGAATTCCATGCACGCGGTGTTGAAGATGTCATGGTCGAAGCAAAAGAGATTGTTGGGGATCAAGAGACCTATGTTTCCTATGACATCGACTTCGTAGACCCTGCCTTTGCGCCCGGCACAGGAACACCCGAAGTTGGTGGGCCCAATTCGTTCCAAGCGTTGCAGGTTGCTCGTTTGCTGAACGGAGTAAACATCGTTGGTGCAGATCTAGTAGAGGTTTCTCCTCCGTTTGATGCGAGCGGCGCGACTGCCTTTCTTGGCGCTTCGATCATGTTCGAAATGTTGTGCAACATGTCACAGAGCATCACGACCGGCTAAAGAGTTTCTTTTCGATCTAGGTTTGAACGGGACCCCAAATTGTGAGCCTCCTGTGCGTGGTAAATCTATTAGGTCGTGCCTAGAACCACGTCGCCAGATTCAGCCAGCCTTTGTATCGTGCGGTCGTCCAAACCCAATTCGGTCAGAATATCATAACTATTTGCACCGAATTTGGGTGGGGGACCGGTGAGGCGTGGACCACTATGTGCAAATGAAAATGCAGCCACAGGCAGCTTATCTGGACCATCCTCTGCTAAGGGGTCACCATAACTCTGCAAGACCGAACGGCTGGAAATCTGCTCTTCGGCCAGGGTTTCTTCTATTCGTCGAACCCGAGCCGCCGGAACTTGCGCAGCATTGAACTGCTCTTCCCAGACAGCAGCTGACTTATCTTTGATCCGTGCCAATATGAGCCCTCGATCCGTTTCGGCACTCTGAGTCAGTTGGGCTTTGGTTTGCCCTAACACCTCATCGGCACGATCATGATAATCCAAAACTCGCATCAGGGCAGAAAACTGCGGCACGGTATAGCCAGCCAATGCTATCCATCCATCAGCCGTCTCATAAACTGAATTTGAAGGGCGCCCGGGCTGTTCATTCCCAAAAGGGCGTGATGCTGTGCCGCTGGCAATCGTTTCGGTGACATGGGCGGTAAGCATCATCAGCGATGCATCCGTCATAGACAGATCGATACGCTGCCCAATACCAGTTTTCTCGCGTTGAAATAGGGCCGCAGAGATTGCAAAGGCGGCTTGAGCGCCTGTGCCATAGTCAATAATTGGTGCTCCAACACGCAGGGGTGGTGCGTCGGGCCCCCAACCATTCAGGTACATCATACCAGAGTAAGCCTGAACAACGAGATCATATGCAGGGTCTTCGGACTTTGGGCCGGTTCGCCCATATCCAGTCATCGAACAATGAATGAGGCGAGAGTTGATTTTCTCAAGATCTTCGGCACCAAGGCCGAGACGATCCAGCGCGTTACCTGCATAATTCTGAACGAGCACATCCGCGGTTGCGACGAGCTTCAAAAAGACCTCCTTTCCTTCGCCAGAGGCCAAGTTCAAAGCCAGTGATTGTTTGCAAGCCGCATGGGCCATGTAACCAACACCAGTAAGTGAGGCGTTCAATCCCTCGGAGGACCCTTCATCACGGGTCATATCTGGGCAATTCGGAGGCTCAATCTTGATGACTTCTGCACCAAGCACCGCGAGTTGGTAAGTCGCGAACGGTCCAGCATACACGTGCGTCAGATCAAGCACTCTAATACCACTAAATGGTTGCATCAGATTCATTTCCTTTTGGTTTGGCCGGATTGCTCATCTGCGTTGTCCTGAAACCTAGTTCGCTTTAGGCTCAATACCAAGACGGGTAGTACAATGGACAAACATCAAGCGATTTGGGCGCGAAAGTTTTGGTGCAAAGAAACGGTGCCATCATATCCCCCTGATGGAGAGGTTAATTGCCCGCAAAAATTCACCGATTGGCACGTATCCGTGATAAAAAGGTGTGGCTCAGGAATGCCCACCAAACTCGAAGGTGGCAGAATTTCACACTCTAATGGGATATTGGGTTGTGCAGGTTAAGGTAGTTCCAATTGGTTACTGATATCCAAGTCATTTCTTTTGACGCTGATCAAACGCTGTTTGATTTTAATCGTGTGATGCGGGAGGCGTTGCAAAAGGTCTCATTATTTCTGGCAGATGAGGCAAAGGTGCAATGCGAATGGCAGGAATTACGCAGAACACGTGACAGAATTGAACGTCGGTTTGAGGGTCAAGCAGTTGATATGCTCACTCTGCGGCGGCTCTCTTTTGAGGAAGTTCTTTCAGACCATCCAGACCGTCAAGAGCTTGTAGAAAAAGCGATGAGTATCTTCACGACCCACCGGTTTGGTAATCACTATTTTTGCCCTGACGCAGTTAAAGTTCTTACAGAGTTGAAAAAAACCTATCGGCTTGCCCTTTTGACGAATGGAAACTCTGATCCTACGAAAGCCGGTATAGGTGAGCTGTTCGACGTAATTCTGCTTGGTGAGAATTTCGCGTAAAAAAAGCCTGACCCAAGGATATTTGAAGCGCTAATGAGTACGTTAAAGGTCAGTGACGCCAGTCGGATCATGCATGTCGGTGACTCGTTAACAGATGATGTTGGTGGGGCAAATCAAGCTGGGTTGACCTCTGTTTGGTTCAATCCGCGGGCTCTCAACAACCAAACCAACATCACCCCTGACCATGAAATCGCAAAACTGAGAGAACTTCAGGAATGCTTGATGATAGGCGATCAAGGCACTTAATTGCTTTCCAAATTGCCCTGAACTTATCGGTTTGCTAGGCATTCATCATGTCTTGGCCTGAAAACACTCCGCCTCAGCGTGATGGCGACGCTGCTGCCGGTATCGAAGTAACTGATGACTTTGAGAGGTTCACCCAGAAGAACGACGTTTTTACGCGCGCGTTTTGGGACGATGCCGTTCGATCAAAGCACACAGACAAGTTCTTCGCCTCGTACAGAATGGAGGCCGCCCCGCGTCGTGGAGATGGCTTCACGCAGAAAGACTTTGCCTTGCGCAATGCCTCATGGCTGATCTCTGACGTAATCTCGGACCGCAACGCTGCTGAGGGCAAACGCGAGGGGTTCCAGTCCACGATCCTCTGCGACACGCCGGTGGCCAAGGATGTGGTTGAGGTCGACGATCCCGCCAAGATGTCCGCTGAGGTTAAGCGGATAGCAAAATTCTTTGGGGCAAACCTTTGCGGTGTGACGGATTTCGACGAGCGTTGGTTATACACAGCGCGCGTTGATACCCGAGATATGACGGATGCGCCGCATGACCTGCCTGAGGGTCTCAATTCGGTGATTGTTCTTGGGCACGAGATGGACAAGGAGTTGGTTGCGACATACCCGTCGGCCTTGGCGGGGGCTTCCACAGGCCGTGAATACAGCCATGAAGCGTCCATCGTGATGCAAGTGGCCGCCTACATCCGAAACCTCGGGTATGAGGCCGTTCCTTCGATGAACGACACCGGCCTTGTGATCCCCTACGCAGTTAAGGCGGGTTTGGGTGAATACGCCCGCAACCAGATGGTCATCACGCCAGAATACGGCCCACGTTTGCGGTTTTCGAAGATCTTCACGAACTTGCCGTTAGAGTATGACGCCCCAAAGCCCCAAGGGGTGAAGGCGTTTTGTGACATTTGCACGAAATGCGCTGATGCCTGTCCGGTGAAGGCTTTGCCGGTTGGACCGCCTTCGATTGACACTGCGAACGTGTCGGCGATCAAAGGCGTGCGAAAATGGACGTCAGACGCGGAAAAATGCTTCTCGTTCTGGGCCAAGCTGTCTTCGGACTGCGCCATCTGCATGCGGGTATGCCCGTTCAATCGAGATTATGAGAAACCCGCGAACCGTTTGTGGTTGAAACTGGCGCTTGGCCCGATGCGCAAACTGGCGCTTCGTCTGGCCAAAGACCACGGCGGCCGACGCAAGCCTGCGGAATGGTGGAAGGGCGCTTAGATGGAAATGTTCACGACCTGATTTCCAAGCTTGATCGAGAGAACCCTCGAATGGGTGAGGTCAAGAAACTGGCGGCCTCGATCAAGAAAAATCACGATCTGGCGTTAGAGCTTTGGGCGAAGGGTGGTTTTGTATCCCGGTTGGTCTCGGTGCTGATTATGGACAAGGCACTGATATCGCAAGAATTGGTCGAGGCATTGGTTGAAGATATGGCCAAGCACCCCAAAGCTGCTCGCGATAGGCTTTCTGAATGGTTCATGGCCAATCAGCTTATGAAATCGAAAGCGACCATCGCCCTACTCGAAAGCTGGCGAGAGCATGAGTTGCCAACTTTACGACGCCTCTATTGGTACTATCAGGCACGTCTGCGCTGGACCGGCAAAATCCCAAATGACAATGCCGCAGAATTGCTTGGGTATTTGCAGCAGGATATGGTCAATGAAGTTCCCGAGGTGCAGTGGACAATGAACTTCACGGTCGCTTGGACTGGTGTGTACGAAGCCAAGTATCGCAAGGAGTGCGTTGCTTTGGGTGAAAGACTTGGCCTCTATACCGGCGAAAAGCTGTTCGCAGGATGCACACCAAACTACCTACCAGACTTTATCAAGGTTGAAGTCGGTAAGCGTGAAGCGAAGGCCTGAAAACCGTTTGCGTTAGCTCGGCTTTTAGCGCCCTAGTATTGGTAGGATGCCGTTAGTTACTTACCCCTGCGAGCTTCGGCGAAATCCTTGCTCGGTCCACACTGAGATTAGCGTGGCCATCAACCCCAGCACCGCAAATCCTACGACCAACGGATAGACCGTTCCGTCAAACGAATTGCCAATGAGAGAGGCCAAAGGCAGAGCGATAAAGGTCGATATCGACCCAATGAAAGCCGCCCCAAGACCTGCCATATGGCCCAATGGCTCAAGCGCCATCGCGTTGATATTGGCAAAGGTAATTCCGACGCAGAAGAATGCTGCCAATTGCCACGCAAGGAACAACCATAGTGGTGGGATGCCTTCGAACATTGGTAGGATAAGCCAAAATGCAAAGGACAGAACGGTAAGCCCAATCAACGCGGTCAAGGATAGTCGGTACATGCCCAAGCGCATGACAAACGCCGCGTTCGTTAAAGACGATACACCCAAGGCCATGGCCGCCACTGCAAAGTAGAATGCAAAAAGATCGCCGACCTCAAACGCTTGTTTGAAGATTTGTGCAGCTGATCCGAGATAGCCCATGAATGCGCCAAAGATACAGCCTGCAGCCAAGGTGTACCCTAGAGCGGCGCGCGTTTTGATGACCTCGACAACGCCTGCCCCAAGTTTCTTTGGGTTGAACGGGCGGCGGTTTTCGGGGGCGAGCGTTTCAGGCTGTCGAAGTGCGAACCAGATCGAGACGGCACTTGCCAACACCATGAGACCAGCAAAGGTCAGGGGCCAACCACCCATGTAGATCAACCCTTGACCGATGGCAGGTGCAACAATCGGCACAAGGATGAAAACCGCCATCACGATAGACATAATACGGGCCATTGGGCGGCCAGCATGTTCGTCCCTGATAAGCGCCATGGTCACAATACGAGGTGACGCTGCCCCAATACCCTGCAGCAACCGTGCGGCCAACATGACAGTCCAGCTTTCAGTGAGCATCGAAATGATACATCCGATGACAAAGATAACGTAACCAATATAGATCGCCGGTTTACGTCCAATCGTATCTGAAAGCGGTCCCGCAATCAGTTGACCAATCGCAAATCCGAGGAAAAAGATGGTGACAATATAGTGCACATCATTGGGACGAGGCGCGTTCAGGTCTTCGCCTATAATGTCTAA
>ERZ1049444.1543-NODE-1543-length-17102-cov-10.784361_pt1 | contig 17102 bp, 23 predicted proteins | sample MGYA00383101_ERZ1049444 | MGnify/ENA primary metagenome ERZ1049444 (study PRJEB29581, sample SAMEA5548371) | metagenome | biome: marine; feature: coastal; material: water | depth 50 m | study: Short-term variability in the microbial, nano- and picoplankton...
CATATTATTCTCCTAACTAATTGTTGTAATTGCCCTACATGGACAATATATTGACTAATCCCCAAAAATGGAGATTTTATTAGTGGTTGATACTCGGTGTATCATCACTTGTTAATACTATATATGAAACATAAAACTGGAGCGAGCAGTTGGATTCGCACCAACTTCTTCGGAATGGAATTCCAAAGCGTTCTAACAACTACTCGCAATTCATTTTTATATATTTTAAATATACCATACTGATACTAAAAAGTCAAGTTTTTATTGTAAAAAAGTATCCAGATTAGCTGATATATTTTTGTTATATTCAATATTATCTATGTCCATTTTAAAATCTGGTTGAGGAACAGATTTTTTATTTTTTCTATCAGTAACGTCAACCCATTCTAAATCTTTACTTTTTGGATAACTTTTATCCCAATTCATCGATGACTGTTTCATCATTCTTTTAGCTTTTTTATTCAATGGATAAAGATAGCGAAACATCAAACCATCAATTCTTCTGATTCCTTTGTGAATCATAAAATCAGTAGTCATCCAAAATACTTTTTCTTTACCAGAAAATTTAGCATTTTCTGTACACAAATCTTTTGATGTTCGTGGATGTAATTTTTCTCCATTTTCCATCAAGTATACTGAGGTAAAGTATTTTTCTCCATAATAGAAGTTTGACGCTTGATAAACAAAACCACACTTGCCCATAATTCCATCAGCCATCGTATAAAGATATTGACATTTTGTATTATTCTTTAACCACTTGATAGTAGCAGAAACCATTTGACTACCAGCACCTTTATTATCGTTAAGTTCTGTAGACAAACACATCTTTCCAATTTCATAATACCAATCGTTTATATCATGTATAAATTTTTCATCTTCCTTTTCCAAAATTCCAACATTTGGAAACATCTTATTGAAAGTGTGTCTTGGTTTAGTGCCCCAACCTAATGTTAATGCTCCCTTCAAATCACCATCCAGAAAAAAACCAAGATAGTGCTTTGTTATAGCGGGCATTACTGGTGAGTAATGATATTTTTGAACAAACTTTGTTGCTAGAGTTTTATCGATTTCTATTACTTCAAAATCAAACTTCATTCAAATGAACCTTAATACAAGTCTGTTTCCCTCTAGCATAACTTTCAAGAGAACCATGATAAAAAATAACTTTATCTTTATTGTTATGGAGTTCTTTTTTTCCATAAGTTGTAGCGTAGTAATTATCTGAATTACTCATTTTCCAATCGGATTCAACAAGGTCTATTCCAGAAATGAAAAAGGAAGGAACATTATCACCATTCAAATTCCAAGTAACAAAAATAAAGTGACCACCCCTTTTGGAGTAAGCACCACCTCGCCACGTTTCACCAGATGAAGTTTTAATTTCTACGGGATTTCCATTCAAGCGAATGTCAGGTTCACTATCTACTTTTGGAGCAACAGCACCTTCAATAAGGTCTTCCATAGCTGTTTCAAGTAATCCAGAAATATCTTCTGATTTCTGTTTATCAGACTTTCTCAAACCTTTTTTATCGTAAAAATCAAAAAGTTCTTTGGTGTCGCTAGACAATCTTTCTACTACTTCTTTAGTAATCATAATATAATCTCAATTAAATTGAAAAACGGAAAGGGTCAATCCCTCACCTTCACCTATAATTATAACAAATAACGAAACACTTGTCAAGTCTTTTCGTTAATTAAATACGCCAACGGATTTTTGTATCAAATTCATAGCAGTTGCAGTTGCTGGAATAACACTACCTAACATAACAGCTTTATCGTTCCAATAAAACCCCACAGCAGTCCAAGAAATTGCGCCAACAATATAAGAAAGTTGACCCAATATGGGCAACCCTGCATTTTGAAGAAATATTCCAATTACAGCAGCAATTACTCCTATCCACTTGAGATAACTATCTGGGCCACCAGAAGGGGTGCTGGGTGAAACTTCCTCAAATTGAGCTTGCATATCCTCAAGTTCTTCTTGAAGTCGCTTCTTTTCTTTTGAAAGTTCCATAGCAAGACTTGCAGCCTTACCCATCTGTCTTTCTTCTTTATATTCTATTTGGATGTTATCTTTTTCTTCGGACATAATATATCTTCACTATGGTAATTCTCTTTCTTTGTAATGAAAAAATGACTCACTATTGTAACTCTTATCACAGATATACATATCAAAATGAGGTTTGTTTCCCACTTGAAGGTCATGGTGTTTTGCGCCCCATTCTTTTAATTGTTTCTTGGTCAAATCGTATAGAGCATCTATTTCTCCAGATTTACATCCTCTTGCTGTCCAATATATGATAGTATGTTTTTCATCATCATATAACGAATTGATGTATTCAATACGAGAAGCAAATGGTTTTGCTCCAGAATAGTCTGATGGTATATCTTTAAATTCTTCATGTGGAATATTACCAGCTGTACAAATTGTACCATCCACATCAACATATATAATTTTTTTTGTCTTCAATTTCATACTCATTATTTAATTAATCTTAAACCTTCTATCCACCACTCTAAGCTCGTTGTGACCTTGATCGTAAATATAAGCTTCTTTAATTGAACCATCGATGTTCTTATCCCAATAATCTAAAAATTTGGTGATACGAGGAAATTTGGGTATTTGATCTTCTGTTTGCCAAACGAATTCGTTAACTAAATCTGTATAATCGGGTAAATAGTAAATAACTTGAACAGTAGCGAGTGTCCATTTGTGTAAAATCTGAGACAAGGTTATTCCTTTCCAGTTGAACCGAATCCTCCATCTCTATCAGTTTTTCGCTCTGGGCGAATATCACTTTCCATAATAACGTGTAGAAATTCTTTTACCATTTCTGCCTGACACATTCGGATTCCATCGGATACAAATTGTTGATATCCACTTATATTATAAACCATCATATAAACTGGTTCGACATAATCGGAATCGATAATGCCTACGTTATTAGCAAGAGTCAAGCCTTGTTTTAAAGCAAGGCTAGATCTTGGATACAAACGAACCGAATGTCCTGCTGGAATATCAAAAATCAATCCAGTAGGAACTAACATTCGTTCTGTAGGGTTAATTTGAACCCTTCCTTTTACTACTTTTCTTTCTCTTATTTCTATATCTTGATCGTAATGATTTATGAATACTCTTACCAGCGAATCTTCTGGTAAAAAAGAACATATGTCAAAACAAGCTGAACCTTCAGTAGCACGAATGGGTTCGTTTACTTCTGGATTTGTTTTATAAAAATATAAATCACTCGTCATTCTCGACATCAGCTTCCTTTTTATTTCCTATATTATATTTTGGTGTCAACTCCCATTCATCCTTCTCTTTAAAAGAAAGAATCTTTAGTTGACTCAATGGAACTGTAGGTTCTGCTGATTTATCTGGTTCGACCAAAGTAATTAATTCCCATTCAGAAAGCAGATTAGCAACTGTATTTCTTCGTGCTTCATCATTTTCTGAAAAATTGGATGTCTTTCCGTCTAATGCAAATAATTCTTTAAAATGTACTATGTAATATCTTCCTTGTTTGTGAAGAATATGACAAGACTGAAATAATGTTTTTTCTTTGCGTGATGCAATTCCGATTCTGGTGAGGGTTTCTCTTACTTTGAGAAAGTCATCGGGCTCTTTTAACTTCACTTCAATCATCGCTTGGATGATAGTTTCGCTCATTTTGTTCCTTTCAAACCACCTAATTCAATATTTTGTCGAATAATGTCTAGTTGAGAGTCATTCAGCAATGTAGAGTAGTCTCTTGCTTTTTCATAACTACAACTATAATACTTCTTAATCAATTCAAGAGTATCATTATTTTCGCGTTTAATCCATTTGCCCCATCTCTTTTTGGGTCTTACTATATTTAGTAAAAAGTCGAATTGAAGCTTAGGATCTAGGTGGCTCTGAACATTCATTTCATTAGCATACAGAGCGGTATCGTGATTAAAACTTAGTCCACGATTTATGATAAAAGAGTTATAATCCTTCTCTAATGTAGGTGTTTCATCAATCAGATTTTTCTTACCATGATTGATTTGGTTTATGAAGTCAAAGGGATTCATACAAATTCACATTCCGCCATCAATTCAATCAGGCATGCAACCAAGTTAATCTCTTGGTCTGCTACGAAAGCGGATTTGTATTGATAATTAGCAATAATCAATACTGCTTGTGGAATGGAAGATTTTTCCAGTACTTCATATAGTTTGTCGTAGATTTTACGATAAACAGTAGCGGGGTCATTGTCTACATTAGTAGCAACCCATTTTCTCATGTTCTGGAAATTCTTTTCTCTCAAAGAAGATACCAATTGATTCAAATTCAATTCACCGATATTTGCTAGAATACCAGAATCAATATTTCCAGAAGTAGAGTATCTTTGGAGTTCGTTAATCACTCTCCGAAAGTCAGGAAAGTGTTTGTTGATAAGTTCTGCTACAACTCTCTCATCATACTCTATATTTTCAGAATCGAGAATGTGCTTACATCTTTCCATGAACTTAGATGCTATCTCTGGTTTTTCATCTTTTCCAAGAACAAAATCAACAACCGCACATCGGGAATGTATCGGTTCAATTATACGATTCTTGTAATTACAAGTAAAGATAAAGGAACAATTCTCAGCAAACTTCTCAATGAATCCTCTCATTGCTGGTTGAACAGAATCGGGATTTGAGTAGTCTGCCTCATCAATAATGACAACTTTCCTAGAACTACCAGATAAAGAAATGGTGGAACAAAATTGTGTCATTTTAGTTCTGAGAGTGTCAATCATTCTACCCTCATCCGAACCATTAATGATTATATAATCGGAATTCGTTTGCTCACATAGTGCTCTAGCAACAGTTGTTTTACCAACTCCTGCTGAACCAGAGAGCAATAGATTAGGAACTTTTCCATCTTTAGTTAAATCAGATAGAGTTCCCTTGATACTATCAGATAGTATACACTCTGAGATTGTAGGGGGCCGATACTTTTCGACCCATAGTAAGGAATCTTTCATAATATTTCACTTTCATAATATAGATTATATTCAAATTACTCATCATAAGTTGAGTTCGCTTCAAGAGCAATCCAATAGTTTAGGGTATCAGCTTGTCTTTTGAAATGTGATATTCGTTTAGAAGAAAGGCGAACATCATAAGTGCCTTCCATCAATTTATTAAGATTTTCCATCTTGAATATCATACGGAAAGTCTTATCTGTAGCACCAACAACAGTTGAAAATGAATCTGATGTTGTATTTCCAGTATCTGCTACAAGAATACGAATCTCTTTACCATCACCTTGAACAACAACTTCTGGTAATCCAAGAGTATTAGCAGCATTGATGGTCTTTTTGAAAACATCCTCAGACAATTCAAAAGAAACTTCCGCATCTGGAAAGTCTATTTCTTTTTCTGGTGGAGTTTGGAACATCGAACTGCTTCCACAATAATGATATGTCGATTCGTGATTACCATCTTTTATGGATACACTACTTTCCGAAAAATCTAATTCGGGGTCTTTGAATAAAGACAGAGTTCCAAGAAAACGATTCAATTCGTAAATTGGAAATGTCTTTGGGAAGTCCTCACTAATTTCTACTGAGGCCAAAATTGTGTTTAGAGGTGATACAGTCCTGAGAGTGCTACCCTCACGAAATTCTAAACTTTGATTGATATTAGCATAGTTCTTTAGGAACGATACTGTACTTTCACTTAACTTCATTGTGTTCTCCTTGAGTTTCACGTTTATAATGATTATCATGTAAGTATAACATAATAATAACATAATGAGCGACTTTTGTCAAGTCGTTTCTATTAAATCCACCCTTCTTACCATAACGCTGAGCGTATTTAATTATATTACCAATACAAAAACCTTCACCGTGGCCAGCATCGGAAATAAATTCTGTTGATTGTATTTTGTTTTGGGCATAATGGGAAGTATAGGTTTTATCTATTGAATCCCATATTTCACTTAAATATTTGCCCTCATCAAAAACATAATCAACATCACTTTTTCTTTTTCTTGTTTCTAGTTTTGTTTCGTTTTCTTTTTTCATGACTACTTACTTTAGATGGGTCTGCTCCATGTGATGCGAATTCTAAATTTGCTAGACTTGCCATAGAACCAGAAAAGACATAAGAACCCATATGGCCTAGCTCCATCCACGGGCATAAGAAAATTTGATATCCCAATTTTCGAGCAAATTGACAGAAGAAATAATCTTCTGAAAGATATCTGTCACTACCACCAGCTATACTACCAAGATATGCTTCTGAATCAATTACAGTATCAAAATAAGCATGAATGTTCCTATCACCCTTGAAATGTTCAGAGCGATTGTGGTCTGGTTTATAACTAAATTGTGGAAATGCTTCTTTGAAATCTAAAAATACTTGTTTCTTAATCATCATAAATCCTGTACCAATTTCTAAAGTATCAACTGGTTCAGATATTTGTATTTTGTGTGTATTTTCCACAGGATTAAAAACATAATCCCCTGTATATTTTTCAAGTATAGTTGGGTCATCATCTGCTAATCCAGTATCTACAGCATTTCTAACTTTTTCCCATGCTATACACTTTTTTGGATATGGGCCACCGATAATATCTTTATCAAGAGCAGCAAGTGTTAATACATCATTCGGGTCAAAATGTATATCAGCATCAATGAACATCAAATGAGTATAATGACTTCTCATAAACTCATCAACCAAATAATTTCTTGCTCTAGGAATAAGCGATTCGTTGAACAGATAAAAGAACTTTAAATCCATTTGATATTTTGTAGACAATGTAGCAAGGTCAGCACATGCTTTAGAATACATTCCAGAACACATACCACCATACATTGGTGTACAAACCATTATTTTATTTTCTCTTAGTTCCTCTACAGGCACATTAACTTCCATAATTCTCCATTATAATTCACTAGATATAATAATAGGATGTTACTCACAAGAGCAACACCCTGTATTATATATTACATATAATCTTCGACTTCTTCTGTTGCTGGTTTTTCTTCCTCAGTTTCTTCCAGTTTGACAGTTTCATCTAACTTGGAATACAAATCCATGAAAGTGTCTTTGGTTTGGTCATCGAAACGAGCAACACACATTGAGATCGCTTTCATTCTATCTTTAAAGATTGAAAAAGCATTTACAATGTGAACCAATCGGCGAGTAGAAATAATCTCATCAACTCCACCATCATAAAATGTTTTACGAATCAAATCCGCCCAATCAACCAGTTTTCCAGCATATTCTTCATCAGAACATCCAAGATTTACCATCAGTTTTTTGATGATGTTTTTCTCGGTTGCTATGGTAGGATATTCCTGCTCCAGAGTAATTGGGAATCTTTCCAAGAATGCTTCGTTCAGAATGTTAGTTCCGATAAAGCGTCCATCTTCAGAACCTTTACCCTTAGTGTTAGCAGTTGCCATAACTGTAAAACCATCTTTGGGGCGAATCACTCTACCTTCTTTTTTGATAAGAAGTGGATTTCCTTCCAGAACTGGTTGTAAACACATAATTTTGTTTGACGCCAAATCGACCTCATCCAAAAGTAAGGTAGCACCACGTTCCATCGCTAGAACAACTGGGCCATCCTGCCAAACTGTTCGACCATCAACCAGAGCATAGTGTCCAATCAAATCATCTTCATCAGTTTCGATGGTGATATTCACACGAAAAAGTTCTTTTTTCAACTCAGCATGAATCTGTTCAATCATCATAGTTTTTCCGTTTCCTGACAAACCAGTAACGAAAATAGGATAAAAACTATTCGCTTTTTTGATAGTCTTCACATCACCATAATGACCAAATTTTACATATCCATTCACTTTAGAAGGAATATAAGATTCAGTATTTGAAGGGAATTTTATAACATTTGAAACCATTTTAGGTTTTTCTGCTTCTGCTGGTTTAGCATAAGCAACTACACTTTCGGGTGTTTCGACAGAAGGCGACATTGATTCACCATAGGGAAAATCATATATCTTATCAGCGCTTCTTTCTGAGCGAGGAATTCTGTCAATCAGAAACCAAGGCTTCATTACATTCTTTGATTTGAAATCAGTTTCTTCTACAAATCTGAAAATATCATCTCTGGAAAAGGTACTGCTTCCACCAAGATAAGAGCGTAAAGAATCAATCGCTTTTTCTTGTCTTTTAGTAAAACTCATAACAAAATCTCCATTTGGGAGGGTTCACATAATATGAGAAAAGTCATCTTTTCTCATTTCCATAAGTATATTATATCAAAAGAGCATATCTTTGTCAAGTCTTTTCTTCACATTAAGCAACTTTTTTGATAAAAGCATTGAGAAGCATACGATTCTGCAACTTACCATTCGTATTCTTTTTCAAAGCTCTTCGGATAACCGCTTTAGTCGAACCGACTTCAATATTATCCATATGGTCTACTTCATCAATCTCTAATCCTTTTGTATTGATGATATAAAGTTCATCATAAGATGTTTTTGTTTCAATCAAGAATTTCTCTTTACGAAACTTGGAAATTTCTTCATCTTTTGGATATCTTTCCATTATATAAGACATATCCCCAGCAGTTCTTCGACCAGTTCCAGAAGTCAGGAAAAATCCAAGAAGATTAATTCCAAGAGACTTTTTGAGTGCTGAGAGAAAAATTGAAGTGGTATCCATTTGTCTACCATTTTCTCTTTTAGGATAAGTTCTAGTTCTGGTTTCAGAATCATCGATGTGTAAATTTTCTCTATCAATCTGCCTTGAAACATTTTCAGAATCAAGATAATGATTATTTCTATTACTTTGACCATCAGTAAGAAACACAGCATTGACAATCTGTGCTTTTGTTCTAGTCTTAAATTCTTCGATGATTGTTTTAGCACAAATGATGGTAGCATCTAATGGTGTTCCACCCAAAGAAAAATTGGAAGGAGCACCAAAATATGGAGTATCATAACTCCTGTAACCATAATAATTTGAAAATGTATTAGCAACAAGCAATAGATTTTTATATGCTTGGTTTAGTTCGGGATTCCTCATCTTGGAACTAAACAATGTCATCAAACGGAGATTGTTGCTGATTATCAATTCATTTTTCTTGTAATTTGCTACCTTTTTTCCAGCAAGAGTTGTGTCATATTCAGACCTTGATTTTTCATTCCATATATCTCTTTCACCAGAATAATCTCTATAATGGTCAGAAAAAGCATAGACTTCAAAAGGAATCTGTACTTTTTGACAGAACATAGTCAAGTTTATCAACTGCTCGATTGTGTCTTTCATATATCCGTGCATCGAACCAGACCAATCTATGAACATCACCATACCATGATTTTTACCTTCTGGCAAATTTGTGATTTGGCGAAAAAGATTCTCACTATACTTGTAAGCGTGAATCTTATTCATATCAAGGTTTCCTTTTTTGGAAGCATATGCTCTACGATGAATATCAGCAGCTTTCCTCATTTCAAATTCTTTGACCATATAACTAATCATTTTGCTATTTGATGTTTTGAACTCTCTCAATAACTTGTTTCCAAAATCTACAGCACAATCTTGTGAATTGTAATACTTATTCAATTCTTCGTGAATAATCTTGTAATCAATGACAATCGATTCTGTATTGATTTTAGGAAAAGTCAGATACTTAGGAATTCTCACACCATCACTCATATCTGCTAATTCTTCTTCTTTAGCTCTAAATGCTTCATCAGTTAATGAGGTAGGGTCATTTTCTTCTTCATAATCAGAAAATCCTCTATCACCATATGGGTCACTTTCTCCACCTTCAAAATTGTTTGAAGAATTTTCGGATTCTTCTTCCGAATCTTCTTCAGAATCATTTTCTGAATTACCAGATGAATTACTTGAAGTTTCTTCTTCAGTTGATTCTTCACCTTCTCCACGCTTTTCTTTTGAATCATCGCGAAAATCATTCTCTTCATTTACATCATCCTCAGACCCCTCAGATCCTTCAGATTCTTCTTCTCTTTCTCCATCTTCATCTTCATCAAAATCATCATCTCCAAAATCACCATAACTATTATCGGTTTCGGATTCGTTTTCCTTACACCACTCATAAAGAGCATCAGTAACCTCAACGACATCTTCCCAAGTTTCAGTTCTTTCAACTTTTTCAACCCACTCTCGCTCTTCATCGGAAAATTCGACTCCGTAGTCAGTTCCTGCTTTAGTGTACAAATTAATTCGGTCAATCAAACCAAGATCATTAGGAATAACTCCCATTTTTCTTAGTCCGAAAAAATCCTCATCCATCAATTCATTATATCCACTAGACATACACTTACGAGCACCAGCAAATTTTCTCTTGATTTTCTTTTCGATACGAGCATCTTCAATTACGTTCAGAAAGGATTTGTAACCTTTTCCTTTTTCACTTACTGAAGAATGCCATCCTTCGTATGGAGTCCATAGAGCATGACCAACTTCGTGAGCACAGAACAAATCATAGACATTTGAACCAGGCTTCCATTTTAGAATAGGTAAGTAGAGAACTCGATTTTTTACATCGAATGCTGCGGTAGGGATTTTCTTGTGTTCAACGGAAATGTTCTCTGCTGCCATCAATTTGGCAAGCATTGATTTCTGTTCAACTAAGTCTGTTTTCATCATAATAAAATCTCAAAAAAATGGTTATTTCTTAACCTCACACTATAATTATAACAAATAACGTAATGTTTGTCAAGTCTTTTCTTCGCCAGGAGTAACATTTTTGTAACTTGATACCAATTCATCTGTTCCATCTTCCAATCCAGCAGGGGATTTTGAGTAATCGCCCGTTCCATCGTCAAGATGCTCATATCCAGTAATTTTTCCCGAATACTTCTTTAAAAATTCTTTTCGTAATATCTTTAATGATTTTGACATTTTCTCCTTTCTCACTTTCATATACCATTATACAGCATAACGATATCTTTGTCAAGACAAAACTGAATTATTTTTTTTACTGATTTGAGGAAAAATCTTTTGTAAGCTTTGTTTTGGGAACGTTTGCTGAAATCCAACTCAAAAGTTCTCTTTTAACATCTGCTTCTGGAGCAATCGTTTTTCCTTCTCTCTTGAAGGTTAGGTAGGTAAAATCTTGAATGACCAATTCACCATGTTTGGTTTTTACTGGTTTTTTCGTTTCGGGGTCAACATAAGGAATTGTATTTTCTCTATTATTGAGAACAACTCTAACTCCACCATTAAGACCTTTTGGAAGTTTTCCTTTGACCACATTATACATATTTTTAGCAGCACCTTCATGTGAAAGCAACATTATATCTTCTGGAACAACTCTTTCTCTATTTCTGTTATTCACGATTGCTACAGCATAATTTGTAAGAACCCATGTAAGATGAATATTATTGGAATCATATCCCGCTTCTTTCAATTTTGGAATGACATCACCAATATCACTTGCATCTTTCATTGTGATATCAAACATGATATTGGGTAATGTAGCAGAATTAGCATCTCTAAGTAGAAGATCAAGAGATTTGTCCTTGATACCACTTTTCTTGACAAACATATGCATTTTATAAACATCTTTAGGATTTTTTAGATTTAATCCTTTTATCTCTGGAAACTTATCTTGAAGGTCGGCCATTTTCATGAATGCTTTTTTCCATTCATCAACATCACGGATTTTGAATTTCTCACCTTCCATGAAGTTTTTTATAGCAAAACCTTTTCCACTCCCAGCTCCGCCAGCAAGGAAAACTATTTGGCCATATTTCTTCCCTTGCTGATAAAGAATCAGCTTTTCTTCTAGATATTGTGAAAATGTTAACATGAAAGTATTTATAATTTTTATAAACACTAAAAATCGTTGATATGTTTCTCTAGAACCTCTAACTTGTGTTCCTCAAAATATGAAGGAAGGAGATTTCGATTTCCGATTGGTTCTTGATTTTTTTGTTCAAGTATCTTGTTTTGTATATCCCATGGCGTATATCTCAAATCAATCAATTCAGTATTTCTTTCAAATCGTAGAGTATGTTCGCTTGGTAGTGAACCATTCATCCAAAGTTCAAGATTCTTTTTTCTTATAGGTGTTTGCCTTATCCTATCAACTATAGCATTGTCACCGCTGAGAACATTGGGTATTCCATCTCCTTTATCGCCTCTCAAAATGTGTTCCTTTAGATATTCTTGAGGGTCAACACCATTTAAAAACTTCTTTGTAGCAGGGGAGTATTGAAACACGTTTTCTTCACGTTGTAATTGAATAAAATCTTTATCTGATGAAACAATCAATACCTTTTCTCCTTCTTCTCTTTGTCTTATTATCAGAGTACCGATAATGTCATCCGCTTCAGCAGTATCAACTTCAATTACACGATAAGGAAAGTTCTCTTTAATTTCCCTCTTGAGTTGATTGAACATCTGAAAAATTTCACCCCAATCTACGGATGAAGCTTCTCTTCCAGATTTTCTCATCGCTTTGTATTGTGGAAAAAATTCTCTTCTCCAAGAATGCTTTCCATCACAACATATTACCAGTTCCCCATATTCATCGAAATATTCTTTTCTGTATTTTTTCAAACTATTTAATGTCATATGTCGAACAATGTTTATATCCGCTTTTCCATTTTTCATCGACATTGATGCCGCCGCAAATAGAATTTGACTCATATCAATCAATATCATTATTTTTTCCCTTTTTTAAATTTTTTATTTCAATGTCGATTTCTTTCAATCTTCCTTCGATTTCGGCATTACTGGAATCATCAAGTTTTCCACGAACTTCCGACAAACAGAGCATTTCATTCAATAAACTTTTTCTAGTTCTCATGTTTTTTTCTTATGTTTGGAGTTAAATTTGTCTATTGTCATAGAAGCAATTTCTGTGAAATTATTTTTCCATGACTCTAAATTATGTTTTTCCCATGTCATGTCTTGTACTTCCTTTCTATCAACTTGAAATGTTTTTACAGCATCAATCAAAGCATTCTTGTCGTTATTCTTTATCTTTTTGAAATGACTTGAACTTGCTGGAATATTCTCCGAAGCATGACTTCCTGTTTTATTACAATTCAAAATTATTGGAACTCCGTGTGCTAAAGATTCTAAAGAGGAAATGCCCCAAGTTTCATAATCACAAGTCGAAAAATAAGTTTTAGCTTTCCCCAAAGTATCCATAACCACATCATATGGCTGATTCCAAATTGTATTATCACGATTCTTGTTTTTTTCATAATAAGCATTGTCATCATAATCGGTTTTGGATGTAATTACTAATCCATTCAAGTCAGTTCCTTTTATAAAATCGTGTAATTTAAATGGATATTTCCCACTATAACACCTACCAATCGTAACACAATCATATTCCACATCTTGAATTTCTGGTTTCTCTCCTTCACAGAAAGAAGGATTGATATAATGTTTAGTAGAAGGTAATCTTTGAGATAATCTTTTTGCTGTTTCTTTATATCTGTTTCTCTGAGACTTAGAAACGAAACACACCGAATGACCTTTCTTGTCTGCGTTGTTCCATCTTCCGAATATAGACCTCATAGGATACATACAATGCTCTAGTATCATTATAGGAATATTTGACTCCAACAACTTAGCACCAGAGAAAATTGAACCAGAAAAATTCGACACAATGATATCAGCATTAATTTCATTTGCTTCATCTATTATATCGTTACTAATTCTATTTCTTTCTCTTATAGAATATTTCAAAGAAGCGATAGGTATTTGATGTACCTTCACATCAAAATGATTATTCAAGTGTCTACAGAATAACTCAGCACCACCAGTTATCATAGGATGATTTATATCGTTGTCATACAAATCTACAAATGGAAGCAATATTTTCATCAGTCTTTCCAGCAATATATTGGATGTTCTTGAAACGTATCGTATATGTTTGGGTGATTCATCAATGCTCTACGATATGGTGTCCATTTTATTCCACGACCCCAACCAAGTTTTTTCATTATTTGAGATTTGCTCAAGACTCTTTCTTCTCTAATCCACTCAACAATTTTTTTGAATGTATCCGATTCCCCTATTGTCTTTGTCTGAGCTAATAAACTATCGATGTAAGAGCTCATCTCAATCATTTTATCTTGGTAGATTAGTTTTTTTGAAATCCATTCTTTAGCAGATACTGCTTGTTCATTTCTGTATTTTGTATCGTCTAAAAAGAGATTCAGTAGATTGATTGCTATTTCATCGTTCTCAAAAAAGTCAGCACTCGGGCAAAGTTCCTTGTAATAAGTGTCATCATACATAATATATGGTACACCATTCATCATACCATCAGTAGTCGCTACACTCCATCCACCATATTTCTGTTTTGGTGAGAATCCCACACAGCATTTTTTCAGTTCATTATAATACCATTGTTTATCACCTTTGGTAGTATAGACAAAATCTTCTCTTGTTCTATCTTTAGTTTCCCAAAGTGGAATCCATACTTTGAAGTCTTGTCTTTGTTCTCTTAGTGTATCAATTACTTTTAGAAATCCATTGAAGTTTTTGTAAGTATCTGGGCGATGATTGAATACTATAATCTTTTCTGGATTTTCGTTTATGTCATCTGCTATATCTTCTCTGTTCACACCCAAATGTTGTACTTGTAATATTCCATTTAGTTTTACAATAATGTCATCGTTGAATGTATGACTTGCTTGTTTCAAGACCATATCTTTTTGGTGCTGAGTATTCAAATAACATCTCTCATATTCAAGCAATCCCATTATATTTTTCACGAAACTATCCTTTGGCCACGCTACAACTTCTTTCAAATCGAACCAATGACAATACCCAAATACTGTTGGAATATGGTGTGTTACATTGTGCATCACATTCACCAAGTCAAAAGTATGCTCTGGTAAATGAGACATCACCAAGTCAAAATCTAATTCATGTTTGATTATTTTTTGCATCAGAGGCACATCAAAATGTGACCTCATAGTTTGAGGATATGTTGGTAGGTCAATAATATACTGAGTTACGTTGTCATAATCCAGTTTGAGTTTCTTTGTCAAAATCAAGTAGAACCACAAGTCATCACGAATAGCGTTCAGTTCCTTGATTTGATTTTTGATAACTTGAACGAAACTATCCCTCTCAAGATTTTCTTGGAAAGTTATATTAGGATACACCAATATCCTCACAACCTTTTTCGTATCGAAATTCTGTTGTTTTGCTTCGTTTATAACTGAAGATAGACTCATCTTATTATATCAATTTTGTTTATCGAATCTTCGTTCCAAACTTCTAGTTCAGTTCTCAATTTATTTTCAGCAATCATCTTATTGTATCGTTTCGTAGCATATTTCTTCCACCACTTGATAACATTCTCTAACTCAAATCTGTCAAAGTTCTCTGCTTTTTCAAGCACTTCTGTCTTTCCTAGCAGTACATCTTTAGCATTTGAATATCCATACTCACTCATGTAAAATCTTTTTTGAGTTGTAACCCCTGTTGCTTTTTTCATTGCTTCACAGAACTCATTGTATTTTACAGTATCAGTATCCTTCAAAGAAGATTTTACAGTTCCAACCATTTTGGTCTGAATTTTCAATTTTCTGGAAGAAGCTTTTTTATGGATAATTTCTTCTCCATCATTTTTTTCAGTAAACCATTTCTTCATCTCGACATATATTTCTTCACCAAGTGTCAATAAAAATGCTGAAATTGTATCACCTTTGTATCTTAGGAAAGGTTTCATTCCATCATACATCGAAGCACCCTTGATGTTTCCATAAAGAGAAGTTGTCTCAAAGAGACAAAATTCATTGTTGTATTTTTCGTTTATTAATCTACGGATTTTATGAGAACAACAAATTGCTGCCAATAATTTTCCACCCAAATAATTATATCCGAATGGTTGTATTGGAACAATGTTGAAACCCATAATTGCTCGTTTATTGAAAATAGGAAGGTCAGGAACACCACCAAGATAATCGTTTCTTGGTTTGGAGTTTATCAATGGAGAACCCAAACGAATAAAACCAACTACAGTATTTGTATTGGTTTCTATTACAAGTATTTTGACTTGTTTGCCTGGGTTTTGATCGGGAGAAAAAGATGCTGTTTTTTCTAACATTGTATCATAATCAAACATCGAATCGGTTTGTAAAACAACATCGAAATTCATCTCTTCTGGATTCATATCAAAAGATGTAAACATATCTTTTTCAACTCCCATACCAGGCAAGCTTACAGGAAGATTTTTTATTCGTTCAAGTTTTCTGGTGCGAAAATAGTCATCAATTCTACCAAAATTATTGAAATAATTTATTAGTTTGTCCGCAGCCCAAGTCGCGTCTTCTTTTGTTAATTCCATTTCAATCTCTATGAATTATTTAATTATAATATCATTATAACAATAAGGTGGGGCAATGTCAAGACAATTTAGATATTAACGACTTTTTTTCCTTCGCTTTCAGATACCCATCTGTCTTTGTAGTCATCTGCGGTGACTTTTGTGGTTTTATTCTCGTTTTCTCTTCTTTCTTGATGTACTGATTTTTTATCACTTTGTTCTTCTTTGGGTGCTGTTTTTTTATCATTATAACCATCTTTATACCATCCAGAGCCTTTGAGATGGAAACTGCCCAAACTCATAATTCTATTAGATGGTTGACCACAAAAGGAACATTCTATTGTTTTGACTGTTGATGTGATTTTATCAAACTCTTCAGTTATTTCATCACATGAGTTGCATCGATATTCATATATTGGCATATTATTCGCTCCACCATTTTCCAATTCTACCACCATGAAGGTAGATATCTTCGTGACCTTTATTAAAAAGTTTAGAGACTGCTGCTAAAACGCTTTGTTTGTCATTGGTTCTAAAATAAGGTTTATCACCAATCTTAACTTGATACCTCATAAAGACAATCCTGTTATTCCAGAAAGATAATTGGTTTCCATATCTTTCTTAGGTTCAAGAATTACCATAACGTGTTTGTTTTCTAAAATAACCTTATCCAGTTTTGCACAAACACTCCAAGGCACAAATCCAATTCCCACCTGACCAGCAGAATTTGGTGGCATAGCTTGTACTACTCTTGGTTCTTCAAGTATCAACAATCCATTATCATCTTCTTCTAATCTTGTTATTATTTCTTCACCATTAATTAGTTTCAATACTTTAACAT
>ERZ1049444.1561-NODE-1561-length-16949-cov-5.604416_pt1 | contig 16949 bp, 10 predicted proteins | sample MGYA00383101_ERZ1049444 | MGnify/ENA primary metagenome ERZ1049444 (study PRJEB29581, sample SAMEA5548371) | metagenome | biome: marine; feature: coastal; material: water | depth 50 m | study: Short-term variability in the microbial, nano- and picoplankton...
TGGTTCTCAGACTTGGCAACAAATAGAAAGTGGGCTTGCAATGGCTATGCGCAATAATGTCACTGATATTCGTGAACACTGGACTGCACCAGAAGGTGTGGCATGGAGTACTGATGCAGAAGTTCAATCGTACCTCAACACGGCATTCGATGGTAAAAACTCTGCAAATACAGGAGTCTCACAACTCAGAAACATAACAGTCGACCCAATTTTCACAACTGGTGATGAACGTTACTTCGATGTGATTAACCGCTCTTCATGGGCCAACGCGCATATCGACCTTTCCAAACTCTATGCATACTACGACATCCCTATGGATGCTGATGGAGACCGGACTGGCGTCAATGTTGTTCTTCCAGATGACGATACCAATACTGATGGAAATACTGGCAATACTGGTGGAAATTCTGACGGAACAGACGATACAAGTGGAAATGACGATGGTGAAAATAATAATTCGAATGTTACTGTTTGCGAAGATGGAGTTGCTTCACCTTGTAACGTAACTCCACCAGTTGATGATGGAAGCGATACGTCAAGCGATTCCGAATCGGCTGCGGGCGAAGATTCACAACAAAAGACCAAACTGATGTTATTTGCAATTGTTGCAGTTATCGGCATAGGGTTGTATGTATTTGGCAAGAGTGGTAGTGAGGAATTGGATCTCGCTGGAGAAGCGCGTATTGAGAAAATATGGGATGAAAACGAACTTGATGATTCTGTTGAGACTCCATTCATACCTGCACCACCACCGATGGCTAAACCTGAATCAAAATCTGAAGAAGAATAAGCGTCAGGCTAAATCCCAAGTTGGTCCTTGCGCAGTATCGGTTACTACCACACCCATCTGTTGTAGAGTATCGCGAATTTCATCAGCCTTTGCCCAATCTTTATCGGCTCTTGCTTTGGTTCTAGCCAACAATAATGCATCAACTTCATCTGCAATCTCCAATTTACGAGGGTCATCTTCTGGTTCAGCCAATGCCATTTCTCGTGACGGTAAGACTCCAAGAACTGCTCCAGCGGTTTCTTCTAACCAATCTACTGCATAATGAGCAAAGGCGTTTGAATCAGCCTCATCCATTCCACTATTATGCATCTTCATCATCTCTCGGGTTGCACCCAATACCTTAGCTACAGCTTCACGTGAATTGAAATCATCATCCATTGCTTTAGCAAATCCTTGAGCCATCTTCTCCAATAATGCTAATGATTTTGACAATGGATTAGTGCTGCTAAAATCTGCTACTGGTAAAGGAACATTATTTTCTGATTTGCAATTCTTTAGAGATTCAATATAACATTCCAATACTCGGTTATAGTTGCGTTCAGCATCATTTAACAAAGCCTCATTCATGTCTATGGGCGAGCGATAATGGGCATTAATTAATGCGAAACGAAGAACCATTGCGTCAACTTTTTCCAATATCTCATTGATACTCCAAAAGTTTCCTAATGACTTGCTCATCTTCTCTCCATCAATGTTGACAAAACCATTGTGCAACCAATGATGAACAACTGGAGAACAACCGGTATGACATTCACCTTGGAATATCTCTGCTTCATGATGAGGGAATCGTAAATCATGACCTCCTCCATGGATATCAAATTGCGCTCCAAAATAATCCATTGACATCGCTGTACATTCTATGTGCCAACCCGGTCGGCCAGCTCCCCAAGGTGAATCCCAAGTTGGCTCACCTGGTTTTGCTGCCTTCCATAGTGCGAAATCCTTGTGATCTCTCTTGCTTTTACCAGTATCATCAACTCTTCCTCCAGCACCGCTGCGGACATTTTCAAGAATTTGACCAGTTAGCATTCCGTATTTTTCTGGTGCAGATTCTATTGAGAAATATACGCCGTCATCAGCAACATATGCATGCCCTTTTTCAATCAAATCTTCAGTGATTCTAATCATGTCATCAACATAATCTGTACAACGAGGATAATCATCAGCACGAAGAATGTTCAACGCATCCATGTCTTCGTAATAGGTTGCAATATTATCGTCAACAAGTTTTTTCCAATCACCATCTAACTCGTTGGCACGATTGATTATTTTATCATCAATATCTGTGAAATTTTGCACATAATGTACATCAAAACCGCTTTGTTCTAACCATCTATGAATCAAATCAAATGAGAGATAACACCTTGCATGTCCCAAGTGACAACGGTCGTAAACTGTAACACCGCAGACATACATCGAAACTTTACCTGGCTCAATTGTAGAGAAATCTACCTTTTGCCTACGAAGGGTATCATGCATGCGAATTGGCATCTGACTCAATACGGGGGTGTTGCCACTCTCACTTGAAGGTTGATACAGTAGCGCCCTTTGCAATGGCTATGGGACAGGGTAATGGCAAGACGATTTTCGTCACCGGGGTCAACGGTCATATTGGAAATCATATCGTTGAAGACCTATTGTCAAATGGCTATAATGTCAAGGGTTCTGTTCGAGATTTAGCAGACCCAAAAAAGGTAGATCATGTCATTGACCACGCTAAGAAATTGGGCTGTGAACAACGATTAGAACTGGTACAAGGTGACGTACTGGATTCTGAAGGTTGGTCTCAACATCTTACAGGTTGTGATGGTCTATTCCATACCGCTACAATTTATGCTACCAGTGGTGACGGTCAACTAATTATTGATACTGCAAATAAAGGAACGGATAATTTACTCATCGCTGCAAATGAAGCAGGAATAAAGAGAGTGATTTACACTTCGAGCGTTGCTGCTGTCGGTTCTGAACCGAAAGGTGTGGTCAAGGACCATACATCCTGGCAAACCAATACTACAATGCCATATGTTGAGGCAAAGACCGAATCTGAAAGGCACGCTTGGAAATTGGCAAAGCAATTTGATTTAGATTTACGAGTCATCAACCCAAGTGGTGTACTCGGAGGTGGATTCACACGTCCAACACCATCTACCGATATTATCGGAGATGCATTAGCAGGAAAGTTTCCGATGACGATAAAAATTCCAATGGCCTTTGTTCATGTCAAAGATGTTGCAAAGGCTCATCGCAGAGCCTTTGAGGTTGAAGAAGCGAGTGGAAGATTCATTCTAGCACCGCATAATAATACAACTGTAGCAGCCCTACACAGAAGAACAAGGGAATTGTACCCAAAATCAAAAGCACCTAAGTTGGCTCTGCAAAATTGGATGTTACCTTTGGCTGTTTTCCAAGATTGGGTCGGAGGAATATTCACTAAAAAGCGAGTTCTTACAAGACAAATTGCAAAGGGAATAATGCGTGGAGATTCAAATTACGATTCCACTCCAGCAACAGATGTTTTGGGAATTGATTGGATAGATGTTGACACTACGATTAGGGATACTGTGGAGGCTTATCAGTGATTGATTTCAAGGGTAAAGGCGGCATCAGCATAGGCTCAAAATTCGTTAATGATTCAACATTGGCGAGATTAGGTTGGGCTGTTCCTGCAGTAACTTTGAGCCTTGCAATGCTTATTCATTGGCTAAGTGGAGATGCTCGTGCAGTTCCTTTCTTCATCTCTGAATCTGATTATCCTGGCCTTCAAAGAATTATTTTTACATCCGGAGTATTCATTTCAGGATTTATTATCTGTACTGTTTCATTTAGAATGTGGTGGACTCAACGACAAGATTGCCGTCCAAAATTATTGTTCATCAGTATGTTATGTGGATTTTATACAGGAATAAATATCTCATTAATGGCGTTTGCAAATATGTATGACTTTTTAGAATTGCATGTTTTTACTGCATTAGGGGTATTTCAAGTTGGAATGGCTTGGGCATTAGTGTCTCATTTTGCATTACCAAATGCACAGAAAAAAGGCAAAATGATGCGATGGCTTGCAATGGTTGTTTCCTTCATCTCATTCAATGTAATGAGTGCAACATTAGCAGGGGCTGTCAAAGGAATGACAACTGCAGAAAGACAAGATGCCTTGACTCAACTAACTCCACTTCAAAGTGCGATAGATATTGCAGCACCTGCTGAATATTTCTTGGTCATCGGTTTGTTTATTGCTCTTGCATCCTTTGAATCTGATATGCAAGTAAAGGAAATAATAGGCCAAGATTCAGAACAATGATTGGCTAACATCTAAATCTTGAATTGCATCTCCAAATGCACTTGCTTCAGCCTCGCTTAAATCACCACACTGAAGTGAATATTCCATTACTGATTGAACTGCTTCAGGATGGAATTGTACAGATGTAATTGGCCGTGTTGGATGCTTACAGGCAACGATTCCACAATGCTCTGCACTTGCTATCGTCTGCATTTCTCCCGCACTGACAACATGATCTTGATGAGTAAATAATTGCTTGACAATCTTACCATCCTGATAGGTTACATCGGCAATGAAATTACTACTACTTTCTGCGCGCTCTACCTTTCCACCCAAACTTGCAGCGATTATTTGGTGGCCAAAACAAATTCCGTAAATTGGTACATCAGCAGTTCTTATCAAATCTGCAACATCATCCATCCAATCTTCCCATTGGCTAACATTTCGCCTTGAACCAGTAATAACAATCGCATCAGCATCAATTGGCGAATCAACTCTCACACCCCAGCCATAATCAATCGCTTCATTGGTATGTGGCGCCCATAAGAAAATCTCATGATTAGGAAAGTGACTAACAATTTCTGCAGTTCCATGTTTGCCAAAACCTTCTCTCTCAGCCAATAAATCGACTACGAGAAGTTTGTTCATCTTCATGCCTCAGCGCTTTCTGCTGCTGGTTCAGAAATTGTTTTCTTAGCCTGAATTGCTTCATCATTTGATTTAATTTGCTGCCAAACAATTTCTGCAATATCCTTGACTTCCATCTCTGAACCGATTGAACTTAGCCCATCGGTAACCATTGTTGAACAGAATGGACAACCAACCGCTACAGTATCAGCTCCGGTTGCTGCAAGTTCCTTTGAACGGATTACATTGACTCTGTCATATCCGTCGTCAACATGCTCTTCCATCCACATTTGTGCGCCACCTGCACCACAACAGAAAGATTCCTTGCCGCTGCGTTCAGTTTCAACATCAACGCCACCAATTGCATCACGTGGAGCAGCGGTTTCACCACCAATTCTTCCAAGGTAGCATGGGTCATGATAGGTAACTGAACCATCGTGCTTAGGCTCTGGTAATTTGCCTTCATTTTGCAGATGTGAAATCAATTGAGAGTGATGCATTACTTCAATATCTTCACCACCATAGTCCTTGTATTCCTTACCTAGTGTATGGAAACAGTGTGGACAAGAAGCAACGATTTTCTTAACACCAACCTCTTCGAAGGTGGCAAGATTTGTTTCTGCCAACATCTGGAATAGGTATTCATTTCCTGCGCGGCGAGCAGCATCTCCGCTACATCCTTCTTGCATTCCTAAGATTCCAACATCAAGTCCAGCCTCTTTCATGATGCTAATGGTATCACGAGCAACCTTCTTGTTGCGTTCATCAAACGATGCTGCACATCCAGCGAAGTAGATGTATTCTGCTGGTTCTGCGACCTTAACATCCAAACCTTCAGCCCAGTCGCCTCTTTCATGTGATGGCATTCCGTATGGGTTTGAATCAGATTCAATATTTTCAATAGCGCCCATCATTGGCATGATTGTATCTTCAACCTTAGGGTCAAACTCCATTCGCTCCATCATTAGATGGCGGCGAGCATCGGTTAATTTCGGCACATGGTCAATGTAAATTGGACAAGCCTCAACACAAGCATGGCAAGTTGTACAGGCCCAAATTGCTTGCTCATCAAGACGAGCGATGATATCTTCTTCAGGAACTTCACCAGCGATTAGAGTATCGTAGTGATCGTTTGCATAACCTCTGAGAGAATGAATTACAGTCATTGGATTAAGCGGTTTCCCAGATGCATAAGCAGGACATACATCCTGACATCTTGCACAAGAAGTACAAGCCCAGCCATCGATTAAATCTCTCCAAGTCAAATCAGTATAGTTGACTGTTCCAAATGATTCTATGTCCAAATCATCCAAAGGTACTGCCTTTCCATCCTCTGTAACTGCAAGAGGATGCATTGTCCCCATATCCCTCATATCATGGAAGAATACGTTAGGGAAAGCCATTACCAAGTGCATATGCTTTGAAACTGGTATTAGGAAAAGGAAAGTTGCAATGGCCAACATATGAGCCCAATATGCTACTACTACCATTGTAGTGCTTGGAATAATTGTTTGTGCAACCCAGTAACCGATTGGCTCCCATGTTTTGCTAACTCCACTTTCACCAGCCTCAACAACGAATGCAGTAGTCGTGATGGTCATGATGAGCATTAGGATTGCATTTCCTTCAAGCTGTGATTTACCCTTCAACTTTTCAGGTGTGAAAATTATTCTTCTAATCAACGCTAGAGTACAACCGATGAATGCAATGAAATAACCAAATTCAACCATTATGTTCCATGGTCCGTTGATAACTTCTGGCAGTAGGTTATGCGAGAACCAATTTCCTGTAGCCAAGTCAAACATATCCGTAGATAGCATTAGGAATCCCCAGAACATCATTACGTGAATTCCACCAGCAACTCTGTCTTTCAATACCTTCTTTTGACCTAACCAGCCAGTAATTACTTCTGAAATTCTAGCACCCCAATTATCAAATCGGTTATCTGGCTTACCAAGGCGAACAAGACGAGTTGCCTTGATTACTTGGTATGAAAAGAAACCACCAGAAACTGCCATTAATACAGCAAAAATTGCAATACCGGGAATCGGTCCATAATCCATGAATAGCGGATGTTCCATCAAAATCACCGTTGGAATTGACTCCCAACAAATCGCCGAAGTGAAGTAGATTATTCAATGCATTGATATTATACTTGGCAGATTGTTGCTAATTATCAAACATAATGTAGCATTTTATCAAGGGTTGCCCTCTGCCTTTGATTAGAGGAGGTTTTTGATGGCTAAAGTAATAGCAAGTGCACCAGGAAAGTGTATATTGTTCGGTGAACATGCTGTTGTTTTTGGACAACCTGCTGTGGCTGTTGCTATTGAACAGCGTATTTCTGTCAGCCTTGAATTATCTGACAAAAAAGATGATGAATGGCGTATTGATGGTATGAAATTTATTGCTTCTAAACATCCTCATGTCAAAGCACTACGCTCACGAATGTGGCAAAAAAGCGCAGGGGCACCTGCACTTTCAATTCAGATTAGTGGCGATATACCTCCAGCATCTGGATTAGGTTCTTCAGCAGCATTATCAGTTGCTGCAAGCGCATGTTTGCGCGCTGCAAGGGGGCGTTGGTTATCTGAAGGTGGAAATGCTAGCGAACCGAAAGATTGGGCTGAAGGATTCTCGAGTAAGATAGATGATACAGATGTATATTCTGATGTTACGAAAGGAAAAGATCTTGCTAGAAGAGCTGGAAATAACGGTCACAGAACATCGCATGTTTTCGGCGAATTAGCAGTGGATCTCGATGAAAGTGCATTGCTTGGACACGCTGTTGAAGCAATCGCTCAAGGAGGAAGAGCGTCACCGATGGATTCCTCAACATGTTCACATGGCGGATTTGTTTTACTTTCAGATAATATTGAAAACGGGGCGGATTGGGAATATACAAGAAAAATGAGCACACCTGAAGGAGATAGAACATGGCAAGTTCATACTCTTCCAATATCGGTAGAAAACCAAGATGTATATTTGGTAATTGGTAACTCTGGCGTTCATGCTCCAACTTCGCAGCAAGTAGCAAAAGTCGCCAAAGCGATGAGTCAAGAACCTCAACGAATGAAAGAAATTGAAACGATTGGCGTTATTGCTCGGCGTGGAATTGAAGCACTTCTTAAAGGTGATTTTGAAGCGGTTGGAAGAGCGATGAGTGAAAATCATCTGATGCTAAGAGGGCTTGGAGTATCGTGCCAAGAGTTGGAAAATTTAATTCGCGCTGCAGCACCTACATCACTAGGAGTGAAATTAACAGGTGCTGGCGGTGGAGGTTGTATGGTGGCATTGACTCGCAATCCTAAGCAAACCAGTGAAGCGATTGAATTAGCAGGTGGTAGAACTCTAATCTCAAAACTTGGTAACAATGGAGTACGCATTGATAGTGATGAAGGGCTTCCCTTTTGGAAACCTGTTGCATAATAGGCCAACTGGATGATGTTTTCACTTCGAATCTATAGCAATGTGTTGGACTTCTTTTTATATAGTGGTTATAAGTGGCAAGTAACATGACCACTGATGAAGAACGTCTAACTGTCGTAAACGTAGTAGCCAGCACTCGAGTAGCGGAAGAGCTTGATCTTCCAGATATTGCAATTCAATTGAATTGTGAATACGAACCAGAACAATTTCCTGGTGTAGTTTATCGTGTTGTTGAGCCAAAGTTGGCAATTTTGATGTTCCGTTCTGGACGAGCAGTTTGTACTGGTGGAAAGAACAAGGATAACATTCACACTGGTATTGAGCGCATGATTCAGGACCTACGTGCAGCAGGTATTGAGACATGGGACAAGAAAGATGTTGAAATCGAAGTCCAAAACATGGTTGCAACCTATGCACTTCACTATCCTGAAGATTATGATGGACTACAAAAGATTGACACACTTGACCTACGTGAGGGTTCACCGCTTGCTGGTCTTCCTCGTAAGTTGAATCTAAACAACCTAACTTTCCACTTGCCTTTCGACAAGGTTGAGTACGAGCCAGAGCAATTCCCTGGACTAATTTATCGACTTGATTACCCTAAGGTTGTCTGTTTGATTTTCGGTTCTGGAAAGATGGTAATTACCGGCGCACGTCACAAGGACGAAATCCTTGAGGCTGTTGAAATCATCAAGGACGAATTAGCTGACCTTCTTTGAGTTCGCAATAGCCGAGTAATCTTTGCAATTGTTCACGTATGTTTGTACACTTCTCATTGTGAGAAGAGTTTGTTGACGGCAAAGAATAGATGAGGTAGTTCCGTTTTGCCTCCCATATGAGGGGCAAGGTTAGTTCTGCAGTTCCTGCTGTGGCGCTGTTTTTTTTACTCGCCATCTCATCGTTGAGTCCAATTCTTTCATCTCAACAGATTGAAGTCATAGAATTGACAGAACTTGACACTAATATTCCTGCAAGAGCAGGTGGATCTGGCGACCCTGGTGTCAGTGATGTGCCAGTTTGGAGGATTGGAGACAAATGGATATATGCGGGTACATTCGATCCAACTACATTGATTATCAACAGCGGAGTTAGCGCTTCAGTTGGTGAAATTAATGGCGATACTACTGCAGAAGTTATCGCAATTACCGAAGAATCTGTGGATAATATGACAGTTTTGGCCTATACTCTTAGGTCATATGCAAATTTTGACAAATCTGGTGTAGAATTGGATGGATATTCTGGTAATGCATTTATTGAATATACTCAAACCGAAGTCCTCCGAGTCAGTGATTTGGCAACAATTAGAAGTGACTTAGATATGTACATAAAATTCGTGCCATATGGAATTTCATCACTTACTCAAATTCTTGGAGACATTACGATTACCAATACATATTCACCTGCCAATGAAGTATATGATTTCCCATTGCGGGCAGATGAACGCTGGACTACGACGAGGACATCAAGTTCGACTTGGTCTGGAACAAGTGATTACATCACTCCATTCCCGCCACCGACCACCGATACCAATTCAACAACTTGGGAAGTAACCGATGTTGGAAAACCTTTCAACAATAGAGGACAAACAATTGGCTATGGTGGTTGCAATCAATCTTATGGATTAACTTCCTATGATGTTGAGGGTGATGAATCTGGCTATCGTTGGTACTGCCCAGAAGCGAGAAATTATGCATGGATGCACACCGAAGAAGATGTCGGTTTGACAATTGATTTTCGCCTCAAGCAATATATTCCAAAAGACTCAACTGGAGTGGATATTTATCAAAATCCAGGTAGTAGAAATCGCTGTATTGATGTTGAAACAACCAATTCGATTACCGCCCTTAACACCCCTACAGAAGTATGGGCTAATGTATCTGCTTCATGCTTCTCGAACATTGCTGGACTACAACTAGAATTACGCTATGAAACAACAGGTTTCTTGACCTTATTAACCACTGCAGCAAATGGAAGTGCGTGGGCGATTGTAGATGTTTCGGATGAGTTAGACCCTTCTACATATGACTTGGATTGGGCAAGTCACGCCTTTGTTGCAAAGGTTGCAAATCATATTGGGGTATCAACAATCACTCTTGATGAAGATATGGTCGGACTAGATTTAATCGCAGATTTGGATGCTGCCCTCATATTGAGGAATAGAAGTGGCATCACCTCTGAATTGAACTCTATAACGGGGTGGAACGTACTACCTTCTGACCAATTATTTATTGAGGTGTCAGTGAAAAATCGCGGAATTACTACTTCTGCACCGGCCGAAATGCTAATCACTCATCCTGATGGTCAATCTAGCAGACATTCGTTGTCGCCACTTGCAACTTATGCTGTACAAAAAGTCAATTTTACATGGACGGTTCCAGAAAACTCACCTATAGGCATTATTCCATTGAGTTGGGAAGCAGACCCTGATGTCATTAATTCCGCAGATGCAAACTCCACTAATGACTATGCTCAACTCGACCTATTTGTTGGAAGATTACCGACTGCATTAGCAAATAATTCAACCGCGCAAACAAATCAATTGACATTGATTGATGCTTCACAAAGCTTTGATGAAGACGGGGGAGATGTATATTGTAAGTTCAATGTCGCTTATGATGATGGGTCACGCCAATGGAATACTGAAAGATTTGTGTCCCAATCCTGCATGATGAATTATTCTTGGATTGACGATGGTAATTACCCGATTGAAATTATAGTAATTGATGATGAAAGAGATGAAATGACAATTACGCTCATCGTTGAAATTGACAATAGAGCGCCTAAAATCGAAATTAGAAGTGCAAGAACTGAAGCAAAGGTTGAACATCCAATAACATTGTATGCATATGCAAATGATTCTGATTCTGAAAAAGTTTGGCCTGGTGTTGTTGATGTATATTGGCCAAACACTATTTGTCAAGAGGGATACTATACGAGAACATGTACTACAACTGCTCCAAGTGAAGGATGGCATTCATTTATTGCCATAGCCGAAGATGATGATTCCACAAAAACTACTGCCAGTATTGACATAAAATTCACTAATATCGCACCACATGGAACAACGATTCAATTGTTGAATGGTTCTACTGCAATGGAAAGTGACAACCAACATATTTGGCAGGTTAAAGAAGATCAATTAGTCAATGTCAAAGGGCAGTCTGAAGATTCAATAGATGATATTGAGGAATTGACACACACATGGTGGCCAGATGATGCACAACCATCATTGCTGAAGATTTTTGAAGGAAGAACCTCTCAATATCCAATGCTGTGGAGTGACTCTGGATTACACAAAATTCGCTTACAAGTAACTGATACAGATGGTGAATCAAGTGCTGTTGAAGAGCGGTGGGTCAATGTAAACAATGTTGTACCTACCATTGAACCATTGGATAAAATATTGCCAATAGCTGAAGGTCAAGAAATAACCATCACTGGATATTCTAATGATACAGAAAGTGATGTATTAACTCTGGTAAAATGTTGGGATATTGACCCCGGAATCGATAGTGATGACTTTGGTTCTGCGGCTGATGATTGTGACATACGAGGTGATGTTCTAACATATTCATGGAACAGAAGTGGCACCCATACCATCATCTATCATGTAACCGATGATGACGGGGCACATTCTAGTGAAGTTCTAAGTGTTGAAGTTCTTAACATGCCCCCAAAGGTAAGGATTACTGATGTTTCATGTATAGCATATAGCGAATGTGTCCTCGATGCTTCCGCAACGATTGATTCACTGAATGACATCAATGACATAACAATTGTATGGGATATTGACATAACGAGTGATAGTAATGGTGATGGAATAAAGGATAATGATGCTGATTTAATTGGGACAACTGTTTCTCATGTATTTCGCATTTCAGGTGTTACCAAAGTCAAAGCAATCGCATGGGATGAGGACCCTGAGCGCCCAGGAACTTCCACAAAAAATATTGACATTTCTCCTCCTGAGCGGAATTTGGTTGAGAAAATTAGTGCTTCTCTCATAGGAGAGGAAGCAAATGCATTTGCCCAGTTATCACTCCTGGTGATAGTATTGTCATCTCTTGCCTATTTCACTGGACGAAAAAAGGAAAATCTGCAAAGTGATATTTGGGACGGATTCTCAAACTTTCAAAATGAATTAGATGAATTCGGAGAACCTGTTGACCAAATGGCTATTCTCATAGAATCGCGTAAGCCTGAATCGCCTCCTCCATTACATATGTTCGTGAAATCTATGGAAACTGCACCTGAAAATGAATTGAAAATCATTGACCAAATACAAGATGATACTAGCAACAATGATGATGTAATCAAAACTGATACAAAACCTATACCGATTCCGGAAGATGGTTTGCCGGAGGGTTGGAGTGAAGAGCAATGGCAACATTATGGCCAACAATATCTAGATTCAATATAATTTTCAATAGTCCAATTATCAATCGCCATTAAATGTGTCAAGATGGTGGGTTTACTATGTCTCGGAATCACCTTTTGGCAATTGGCCTAGTTGCATTGCTTTTCTTGGCCCCATTTACTGCATTATTGGAATCTAATCCATCTCAGTTGGATTTCCAACAACCTTCTCACGCAGATGGGACTGATTCAGCACCAGATGTCCCAAATTATCGTATAGGAGATAAGTGGATTTATGAGACTCAATTTGATGTTGCCTCGTTGATTACGCAGGCAAATGTATCTGCATCGATTAACACACTGACTGGCGATACAGATTATGAAATGGAAGATATCCTTTTTATGACAATCAATGGCAGGCAAACATTGGTCTATGAAATAAAAATTAGTGGAGATTTCACATCTGGAAATAGTGGTGCAACTCTTGAAGGGACGAGTGGAAGACTTGACATTTCATATGATGGAGTTGACATTGTTAGAGTTAGAGACCTTGCAGTAATAAATTCTGAATTCACTTTGGGTGTTGATTTCTTGCCTTGGAATTTAGGCATCTTCAAGCAAGATTTGGCCGATTTGACTTTTGATACATGGTATGAACCGGCCAAAGAAAAATATGATTTCCCACTTCATACCGGAGACCAATGGTATATGCCATTCCAAGCTGGCACAACTGTTACTGGCTCTTCTGATTATTTTGATCCATCTGACTTTGATACCAATGGATCTGAAAACTCAAGTTGGCAAGTCACATCAAATGGAATACCAAGTGAAGATGGAGATACAATATCTTACACTGGCTGTGATGATTCCTACAAAATAATGGAATGGAATGAAACTGGAGTTAATGCAGGATTCCAGTGGTATTGTCCTGCTGTAAGAGGGCCTTCTTGGATTAGAGTTGATAATTCAGCAGGATTCACAATTGATTGGTTGCTAAAGAAATACTTGCCCGCAGATTCTTGGGGGTCGCAGGATACATCAAACCCTGGTGCAAGAAATGTGCAAATAGATGTTGATACCCAATTTATTGCCACACTACCAGAATCCGAACAGGAAATTTCAATTTCATATACAAGCAATAGCGTTCCTCAAGCGAATAAAAATTTGCAATTAAGGTATGAACTAAATGATACTATTGAAAATCCGTCTTCTGATGGTAATGGAAATGCTTCTGTTTATCTTAATTCATCAACAGTGATGGATGATACTCCTTCAAGTGACGACCATACTAGTAATGGAATCATCGTTTGGGATCCTGTGACAAATATAGTCGGTGCCAAAACATTGGTAATTGATTTGAATGTCGTCGCTGTAGATCTAATCGCACAATCTGATTCAATGATAGTTACTAGAATACGTGGACAAGAATCTGTAATACTTTCTCAATCCATTGGATTTGCTGCACTACCTGGCGATACCCTCTCATTCTCCGTTCCTGCTCAGAATCGAGGTGTCTTAACTTCTCCAGCATCTGAGATGGAAATTATTACTCCGGATGGGACTAGTTTTAGAGAAAATATCCCCCCGATAGCAGCATATTCTGAACAAAGGATTACTGTGAATTGGACTGTGGCACAGAATGAGCCTATTGGTAACAAAACATTGTCTTTCACTGTAGACCCTGATGAAACAGTAACACAAGATGCAAACAGAAGTAATAATTATGCAAGTGTTGGTATTTTTATTGGCAGAGCGCCTACTGCAGACATAGTTATTGATGAAGGCAAATACACATTTGAAAATGTTACATTGGATGCTACTGCTTCTTTTGATGAGGATAGTGGAGATGTTGAATGCCGATTTGAAATTGAATCACGCGTTGGTCTAATAGATATCATTGATACCCCAGATTGTTGGACTCAATGGAATTGGAGTGATAGTGGTATTTGGAATGTAAAATTAATCGTTGTTGATGATGAATTAGATTCAGATATTCTCGATATTCAAGTCACTGTACTTAATCGGGCACCATATATCAATTTGTCAATGCCAGATAGCGTACTTGTAGAGAGTTCAGTTACAATTGACGCAAGTGATTCTGGTGATATTGATACGACCTCACCTGCAGGCCAAGAAGTTTCAATCTCATGGCCTGGAACTAATTGTCAAGAAGGTTTGACACAACCGACATGTACTTTCATACCAACAGCAGAAGGTCAAATTATTATCACCGCAGAAGCAATGGATGATGATGGTGCAGTGACCACTGTCAACAGAACATTAGATGTCCTAAATATTGCACCAACTCTTGAAGAACCAGAGTTATGGAATGCTGGACAAAATATTTTACTTGATGAAAATGGTTCTTGGTATTTAGATGAAGACCAAGTTGTTTTGTTGCGGGTTAGTGGTGATGATACACTCAGTGATATCGATGATCTCAATATTGAATGGCTACCATCTCATATTGATTCTAATTGGACTGAAACAACAAATGGCCCTTCATCGACCATCTCTGTTTCTTGGCCAACATCCGGTGAGCATCTAATCAGTGTAGCGGCTTGGGATGATGATGGTGAGAAATCTGAAACCAGAACTGCTAAGGTAATGATTTCAAACGTTGCACCAACAATAACTGGCTTACCTGGAAACTCCCCAATCTTTGAAGATGATGATATTACGTTTAATGTCGTTGTGAGTGATACTGCTTCAGATATTGATTCTCTCGAAATTTGCTGGGACCTTGATGGTGCTGTGGATTTGGACAGTGACGGTGATACAACAAATGATTGCCAAGAAGTTGGTGATAATTTAACTCATTCATGGCCAACAAGTGGGATTCGATGGATTACTGCTACTGTCACAGATGATGACGGCGCAAGTGCTTCTCAATCAGTAAATATCAGTGTACAAAACCTACCACCTCGCTCTGTCATAGAAGCAATAACAAATCTAACTGAAATTAGCGAGGGGGAGAGTGTCTCATTGAGTGCGGTTAATTCAATTGACACTGAATCTGATAAATCAAATCTAATTTATCAATGGGGAACCGATCACTTGGATACCGATTTGGATGGCAACAATGAAGGAGATATTGACTACTATGGAATAAATTACACCATGGATAATATGCCTGCTGGAACTTGGGAAGTCACGCTTGTAGTCATTGATGATAATAATGAGAGTGCATTTTCTACGATAACAATCGTTGTCAAAGAACTACCTGCTGGTTCAATTCTTGAATCCATCAATGACAATATTGGCTCAGTTGGAACGGGGGTCTTAATGGTACTATTTGCATTGGTCATTGGCTTGTTTGCATTCCTAATGTTCACACGAAAATCGGCAACAATAGGTGATGATAAATATCAATCATTTGATGGATTCTCATCTGGTGCAATGCCTCCAACCTCACAACCAAATGATAATTTGTTTGGGCAAGCAACTGCTGTACCTGAAGCACAATTTTCCACACAACAAACTCAACCTGCTACTGAAATCGCAAGCACTGCTCCAGTCAATGAATATTCTCCATATAGCGCCGAAGCCTCACATGTTCAACAACCAAGTGCTATATCTCAACCTGCACAACTGAACCAAGGTCCTGCTTTACCTGCAACAGGATTACCTGATGGATGGACACAAGAGCAATGGAATTACTACGGTCAACAATGGTTGGATGCAAATACGGCACCTGAACCTGTGATTCAACCGACAACTACCAATACCCCATCCACTTCTGTCAGTACTAACATGAGCAATTTGCTTGATGATTTAGACTTCTGAGGGAATAATATATGGCAAATCTTTGGCAATTTTTTGGACTACCTGACCCGGAAGGAAGTATACAAACAAACATCAAACCAAAAAAGAAAAAGAAAAAGCCCAAAACGGTTTCAACAGATTCGGCAACTGAGCAACATCTGATAATTCCAAGGGAAACTATTGTAGGAAACACCCCTAATATCAGTCAAAATACACAACCTCAGATTAGAACTAGAACTCTCAAAGCAATTCCTACAGGATGGGCTGGTCCAGTTACATCCGATGGTGAACCATTTCATGACCTCGCAACAAATTTTGGACCAAGACGTTCTTTTCCAAAACGAGCCTTGAGATATGTTTCTCCTGATAAGATGAGTCGCATTCCGACGAGGGAAATTGGTAAGAGAATAAATCAAGGAGATACCGTTATTGTTGATTTACGACCACTTGTCCATATGGATTCTCACCAAACTGCATGTCGAAGAGAGCTAAAACATATGAGTGAAGTGAATCATGTGGAGATTTATTCTCTTGACCAAGAAGATAAATTACTCATGGTTCCAGGTTATGATGTAATAATAGAAAATTGCAATTATGATTTAGGCATCCCTGCATTGCTTCCTTGATATTTTACGCGTTTCCAGCATATATTCGGCTATTATATTATATTCTGGAGTTTGTAGCAATTCTCATGGGAGTCTC
>ERZ1049444.1570-NODE-1570-length-16893-cov-5.401295_pt1 | contig 16893 bp, 18 predicted proteins | sample MGYA00383101_ERZ1049444 | MGnify/ENA primary metagenome ERZ1049444 (study PRJEB29581, sample SAMEA5548371) | metagenome | biome: marine; feature: coastal; material: water | depth 50 m | study: Short-term variability in the microbial, nano- and picoplankton...
CGGGCCACCGCATGGGAACAGCGGAAGTCGAAAGCGCCCTTGTCGCGCACCCATCTGTCTCGGAATCAGCTGTTGTTGGTTATCCGCATGAAATCAAAGGCCAAGGCATCTATTGCTACGTCACTTTGATGGAAGGTCAGGAATATACCGACGAGTTGAAGATTGAGCTTCGCAACTGGGTCCGCAAAGAAATCGGTCCCATTGCTTCGCCTGACCTCATTCAGTGGGCCCCCGGCCTGCCGAAAACCCGTTCGGGTAAAATCATGCGTCGTATCCTGCGCAAAATCGCCGAAAACGATTTTGGCGCCTTAGGCGACACTTCGACCCTAGCTGATCCATCGGTTGTGGAAGAGCTAATCGAAAACAGAATGAACCGCGGATAATCTTCCCCTCTTCGTGCGTTCTTAGGCTGGCCCTCGGGCCGGCCTTTTTTGTTTAACGTCCATCTGAAAAAGCGCGCTTTCTTCTTGAATTGCATTTCCGTATAAACTCAGGTCAGGAACATGCACGATAATGACCATCTATAAGGTCGAGGGGATCATATGACCGAGAGCAAACGTGACGCAGACGCAGCATTTATTGAGACGCTGGCAGGACTTCTGCGCGACAAAGACTTGAATGAAATCGAAGTCATGCGCGAATACGGCGAAGACGACAGCCTTACGGTTCGCGTCAGTCGAGGATTTGCACCGGTAGCTGCAGCGGCGGCACCTATGGCGGCGATGGCTGCAGCACCCGCTGCGGTAGCGGCGGCACCTGCCGGCGACGCCGATGCTTCATCAAGCGATGATCCGGCGAACCATCCGGGCGCTGTGACGTCTCCGATGGTTGGAACCGTATATATGCAAGGCGAACCAGGCGCTCCGTCGTTCATAAGCGTTGGCGCTTCGGTCAAAGAAGGAGATACCCTTCTTATCGTTGAAGCCATGAAAACCATGAACCACATCCCTGCCCCAAAAGCCGGCACAGTGAAGCGCATTCTTGTGGACGATGGCGCCGCAGTCGAGTTTGGAACACCTCTGGTGATCATCGAGTAAGGCGAGCTTATGTTTGATAAAATCCTAATCGCGAACCGAGGCGAAATCGCCCTTCGCGTGATTCGAGCCTGTCGGGAAATGGGGATCAAAAGCGTTGCGGTTCACTCGACCGCTGATGCTGATGCGATGCATGTCCGGATGGCTGACGAATCTATCTGTATTGGCCCTCCGTCGGCCACGCAAAGCTACCTATCCATTCCCGCCATTATCAGTGCCTGTGAAATCACCGGCGCGCAGGCGGTTCATCCCGGATACGGCTTTCTTTCCGAGAACGCGAATTTCGTTCAAATTCTGGAAGACCACGATCTGACGTTCATTGGCCCGTCATCCGAGCATATTCGGGTCATGGGCGACAAAATTACTGCCAAGGACACGATGAAGGACCTCGGAGTGCCTTGCGTACCGGGATCGCCCGGCGGTGTGCCTGATCTAGCGGCTGCCAAGCAAATCGGCGAAGATTTCGGCTATCCGGTTATCATCAAAGCGACGGCTGGCGGCGGCGGCAAAGGCATGAAAGTGGCTGAGTCTGCGGAAGACATGGAGAAAGCCTTCATGACCGCGCGCGCCGAGGGTAAATCCAACTTTGGCAACGACGAAGTCTATATCGAGAAATATCTGACCACGCCACGCCATATCGAAGTTCAAGTGTTTGGCGACGGTAAAGGTAACGCTGTCCATCTGGCTGAACGTGATTGCTCTTTGCAGCGCCGTCATCAAAAAGTGTTCGAAGAGGCCCCAGGGCCCTGCATTTCAGCAGAGGAACGTGCCGAAATCGGCAAAATCTGTGCGGATGCCGTGGCTGGCATTAACTATATCGGCGCTGGAACGGTCGAATTCCTTTATGAGAAGGGCGAATTCTTTTTCATCGAGATGAACACCCGGCTTCAGGTGGAACATCCTGTTACTGAGGGTATTTTTGGCGTTGACCTCGTACGCGAGCAAATTCGTGTTGCAGCGGGCCTTCCCATGTCCTTCACGCAGGATGATCTTGTAATCAACGGTCACGCAATCGAAGTGCGCATCAACGCAGAGCGTCTACCAAACTTTGCACCTTGCCCGGGGAAAATCACACAGTATCACGCACCGGGTGGTCTGGGCGTAAGGATGGATTCTGCGCTCTATGACGGCTATTCGATCCCGCCATATTACGACAGTTTAATTGCCAAACTTATCGTTCACGGCCGAGATCGACCCGAGGCAATGGCGCGGCTTCAGCGCGCTTTGGGAGAGCTGATCGTTGATGGTGTCGACACGACAATCCCATTGTTCTAAGGATTCCGTGAAGAAGGAGATCTACACACAGGTGACTTCAACATTCACTGGTTGGAAGACTGGCTAGATCGCACCTATGGCTAACGCATTTAGAGCGCTCCTGAAATTGGGGCGCTTTTTAATTTTGGCTTAACCCGCCCTCATGTCGATAGTTTGCCCATGGAATTAACACCTCAACTGCTGCTTCATGCTTACTCAATGGGCGTCTTCCCAATGGCAGAAAGCCGCGAAGATCCTACCGTTGTTTGGCTGGAACCAAAGCTAAGGGGCGTGTTTCCACTAGATCAGTTTCATGTGTCACGCTCGTTAAGCAAGGCAATTGGCAGGCCTGACTATGAAGTCGCGATAAATCGTGATTTCTCTAGGGTCGTAGACGCCTGTGCCGAGCGCGACGAAACATGGATCAATGACACGATCCGCAAGGGTTACTTGGATTTACACCAGCTTGGCCACGCGCATTCCCTTGAAATCTGGCGCGACGACGCCTTGATCGGCGGCGTTTACGGTGTCACCCTTGGCGGCGCCTTTTTTGGGGAAAGCATGTTTTCACGCGCAACGAACGCTTCAAAAATAGCGTTGGCGTATTTGGTGACCCACCTAAGAAAGTGTGGTTTCACCCTATTCGATACACAATTTTTGACACCGCATCTTGCGACGCTCGGGGCTATCGAAATTTCACAAGAAGATTATTTGGACTTGCTTCAACCAGCGATCCAACTGCCCGAGGTCTTTACACGCTATCCGTCGCCACCTTCGGTTAGCGAGACTCTGCAGCGTTGAACCCAAATGTCATAGCGTTGATGATCGAGCGCATTTAGTGCAGGCGACGAGGCCACCATCCATCCTGAAAAGATCGTCTCGGACGCTTCCTTAATGACCAAATAGGCAAAAGCTTCGCCCGTCGGGTTATCTTGTGGATAGCGGCACTCTTTCACTTCGATATCTAGCAATCCGAACTTGCGCGGCAAATCAGTTGCAACAACGATATTATCAGCCGTACCATTCAGTTTGTCGATGCCCCGCAGAATGACCTGCCCTATTGAGAGCGTTGGAACCTCAACCTTTTCTTCTGGTAATATCTCTTCAATAACTGCGTTTGGGTCCACTGGTTCGAGTGTAGTCACTTCGATATCTTGGGCCGCAACACAACTCGCAAACAAGACACCAAATACAGCCAACCAGATGCGGATCATTCACCACCAGCCACAAATTTCAGCAACAGATTGATCAGGCTGACGGAGCTTTGAGTGTCTTCAATTTCACCCCCAGCTTCCAAGTTGAACGGCGATCCACCAGGAATGATTTCAACAAAGCTACCGCCGAGTAAACCTTCTGAGGCCACGATCACAGCACTGTCGTCAGGGATCAGGATATCCTCGGCCAAGCTAATGGCCGTGACTGCGCGAAATGTTTTAGGATCAAGTGTGACTTCGGTCACTGAACCTATCTTCACCCCCGCCAAACGAACCTCGGTACCCGCTGAGACCCCTTCGGCTGATCGGAAGGATGCGGAAAGGCTATAACGATCCCCTGAGGGGCCCAATCCAGTGGATTGAACAACGTAGATCAGAAACGCGACGGCCACGGCAAGAACCACGGCGCCAACAAATATCTCTGAACGTTTTTCGGTCATGCTAGGGCTCTTATTCCGGCGACCACGCCTCATAGTCGCGTCGATCTGACGGTTCAGCCTGACGCATAGAACCCGCAGGCGCATATGCCATCGCCGAGCCTGTCAGGTTTTCCTGATGGGGCTTTTCCCAAGTTTTATGTGCGAGTGGACGATCTGTTGGGGTTTCGTCCCACGTGCCATGCAGCCATCCGTGCCAGTCAGCACTGATTTTGCTAGCTTCAATGTCGCCATTGAAAATGATCCAGCGGCGGCTTCCGTCCCGATTAGTATAGAACGTGTTACCTTGATCATCTTCGCCGACTTTCACGCCTTTGCGCCAAGTATAGAACTGTGTGTTCAAGGTTTGACCGTGCCACCAAGTGACAGCGCGCATCGCGGTTCTGAGAATGCCCATAAAAGCCTCCGAAAATTTCACCTCTCGTATGAACGATTCCATGCCCGAGGTCTAGACACGATACAACGACAAAGGGCGGACATCCGCCCGCCCTTGCCTAATAATTGGTCCAATCTGAGATTACGCAGACGCGCCTTCTTTTTGGGTTTCGCCGTATATCATCAGAGGCGCAACGTCGCTTGTGACAACCTCTTCGTTTACGACAATCTCAGTCACTTCATCCATGCCCGGCAGTTCAAACATCGTATCTAGCAAGATATCTTCAAGGATCGATCGCAGGCCACGCGCGCCAGTTTTACGCTCGATTGCACGACGCGCAATCGCGCTTAGAGCATCATCGGTAAATTTCAGATCAGTCGTCTCAAGCTCAAACAGTTTTTGGTATTGTTTGATCAAAGCGTTTTTCGGCTGGGTTAGAATGGTTACTAATGCATCTTCATCGAGATCTTCCAAGGTGGCGATCACGGGCAAACGACCAACAAATTCAGGAATAAGACCGAACTTCAATAGATCCTCAGGCTCGAGATCCTTGAAAACCTCGCCCACACCGCGATCGTCGTCATCGCGCACATCAGCGCCAAAGCCCATAGCCGAACCTTTGCCGCGTTGGGCAATGATCCGATCAAGCCCCGCAAATGCACCACCGCAAATGAATAGGATGTTTGTCGTGTCTACCTGCAAGAATTCTTGCTGTGGATGCTTACGACCACCTTGCGGCGGTACGCTAGCCACCGTGCCTTCCATAAGCTTCAACAAGGCTTGCTGAACGCCCTCACCCGACACGTCACGTGTGATCGACGGGTTCTCGGACTTGCGTGTGATCTTATCGACTTCGTCAATGTACACGATGCCGCGTTGCGCGCGTTCAACGTTGTACTCAGACGACTGAAGCAGTTTCAAAATGATGTTTTCGACGTCTTCACCAACATAACCGGCTTCGGTCAAGGTGGTCGCATCAGCCATTGTGAATGGTACATCAAGAATACGGGCTAACGTCTGCGCCAGAAGCGTTTTACCGCAACCAGTCGGTCCAATTAGCATGATGTTTGATTTCGCCAGCTCAATGTCACCGGTCTTTTGTGAATGCTCAAGACGTTTGTAGTGATTGTGTACCGCGACTGAGAGAACCTTTTTCGCGGTTGCCTGACCGATCACGTAATCGTCCAGAACTTCACAAATTTCTTTTGGGGTCGGAACGCCGTCGCTGGATTTTAGTTCGGCCGACTTGGTTTCTTCCCGAATAATGTCCATGCAAAGCTCAACGCATTCATCACAGATGAAAACTGTTGGCCCAGCGATCAGTTTACGGACCTCATGCTGACTTTTGCCGCAAAAGCTACAATAAAGCGTATTTTTGCTGTCCGAACCTGAGCTATTCGACATTACAGTTCCCTCCGGGCATTGCCCGTCTTATTCGGATTTCAAACCCGATAACCTATTTCACATGCAGCTTAGGACAGCGGTCTGCGGTCCACAATGCGAAAATGCCCCCGATCGAAACCGGAGGCATTTGAATTATTCTTCGTCGCTGGCCGACTTATCACGCGGCTCGACGATTTCGTCGATTAGACCCCATTCTTTGGCATCTTCAGGTGACATGAAATTGTCGCGCTCAAGAGCGGCTTCAACTTCTTTCAATTTACGACCTGTGTGTTTGACGTAAATCTCATTGAGGCGCGTCTTAAGTTTTAGCGTCTCTTCCGCGTGGATCATGATGTCCGTTGCTTGACCCTGATACCCGCCTGATGGCTGGTGCACCATGATACGGCTGTTGGGCAGCGAATAGCGCATTCCAGGCTCGCCCGCAGTCAACAACAGCGACCCCATAGAGGCCGCTTGACCGATCACGAGGGTCGAAACCTTCGGGCGGATGTACTGCATTGTATCGTAAATCGACAAACCAGAGGTAACGACACCACCGGGGCTGTTGATATACATGCTGATCTCTTTTTTTGGATTGTCAGCCTCAAGGTGCAAAAGCTGCGCGACGATCAACGATGACATGCCATCGTGAACTGGTCCGTTTAGGAAAATAATGCGCTCTTTCAGCAGGCGCGAGAAAATGTCGTATGCCCGTTCGCCGCGGCTGGTCTGTTCGACAACCATCGGCACCAGAGTGTTCATATATGTCTCATGTGGATCTTGCATTCTTGCCCTGCCTTTTACGCTGTTAGTAAAATTCCAAATCGTTCCTAAGAGTCTTAGTGTCGCTGTTTGGGGGCTGCAAGGGCCACCGGCAAACAACTACGCATATGAACGGGCTAACCTAAAACTATAGCGAATTGGTTACGGCCGTTTCGGGTCAAAAAATGGGGTATGTAGGAAGGGGCGGCAACTTGGGTGATTGCCTGTGTGATATGGGCCGCCCTATAAGAGCGGCCCAATCAATTTTAGCCGAACATGTCAGCGGTGATACCTGCGTACCAGCCAACAGACTCTTCGTATGTCGCTTTACGCAGCGCGGCATCTTCGCCAGTTGCGCTGACGAAACCAGATGTCTTAGCGATCTTTTCGTCGGTAGCTTCGTATGAAGCGCCAACTTTGATGCCATCATTGTCGTCAATCAGTGACCAACATGTGTTCGAGAACTTCGCTGGGAAGACCTTTGAACCTGTCAGAGCACCGCGTACCGCCATTGCAGCAACTTTCGCTTGGCTGTTCGCCGAGAAGCCTGACTTAGGCATGTCGCCTTGTGCAGATGCGTCGCCAAGAACGTGAATGTTCTCGTCGATTTTACTCTGCATTGAGTGCGCAATAACAGGTGCCCAGTTGCCGTCGTTGACGCCGGCCATCTCGCAGATTTTGCCTGCTTTCATGGCTGGGATCACGTTACATACGTCAACCTTGGTCACTTCTCCGTCGATGTTGACGGTCATTGCATCAGGATCGACCGAAACGTTGTCGCCCCCAAACTCAGGACCTACACGTTCGATCATGCCATCATAGTGATTGGCCCAACCCTCTTCAAAGAGACCCTGCTTTGAGAACTTCGCCTTTGGATCCACAATGAGGATCTTAGCGGTTGGGTTCTTTTCTTTCAGGACGTGCGCAACCATGCTGATCCGCTCGTATGGACCAGGAGGGCAACGGAATGGGTTTGGCGGAGCCACCATGCAGTAAGTGCCACCCTGAGGCATAGCATCGATTTGAGCCTTCAGTAGCTCGGACTGGCTGCCAGCTTTATAGGCATGAGGCATCTTGTTCTGCGAAGTCACGTCCCAACCAGGAACAGCGCCGTCGATAAAGTCGATACCAGGGGAAAGCACCAGACGATCGTATGGCAAAACCGAACCGCCAGCCAACGAAACTGTCTTGGCTTCATTGTCTACGTCTACAGCCCAATCGTGAACCACGTTAATTCCGTATTCAGCGGCAAGGGCACCATATGTGTGGCCAATGCTTGCAAGCGAACGGTAGCCACCGATGTAGAGGTTTGAGAAGAAGCAAGTGTAATACTTACGGCTTGGCTCAACCAATGTGACATCAATTTCGCCTTTGGAATCTTTGGCAATGTAGCGTGCAGCAGTTGCACCACCAGCACCGCCGCCAATCACTACAACGCGCGGTTTACCCGACGCCATAACCATCGGAGCTGACAGAGCTGCAGATGCAACTACACCAGTTCCAAGAAAGGTACGTCTATTTAGTTTCATTTTAGTTCCTCCATTTAGTTCAATAACTTGGCCGAATTAATTTTCGGCTCTTGGTTGGTCGCTGAATCACTCCAGCTCTTCAAAATACACGGCCAAAGCCGCGATCTCTTCGTTGGAAAGGCGCCCAGCCATCATTTGCATCACAGGATGGGGGCGTATTTTCCGTTTATAGGCATGCATCACCACGACAAAATCTTCCGCGGGCCAGTTCACGATTGCAGGAATGCCCTGATCGGAACCGTCGCGTTGGTGGCATGTTGAGCATTCACTCGCGAGGTATTCGCCATAGTCGCGATCGCCAACAATGTTTAGGATTTCTGGCGCAAGCTCGACCTCTGGTGCGATGGCAGTTGGTTCGGCTTCTGGATAATTCGATGGGTTGTCTGAATACTGGCGCAGAAATGCCAACACGTTTGCGCGATCTTCCGGCTCTGACAATCCACGAAAGTTCATCCGAGTGCCCGTCACCAAAGACTTGGGGTTTTCTAAATACGCATCCAAATGCTCTAAATCCCAAACCAGACCGTCCGCAGCAGCGTTTTTTAAACCGTCAGAATAGCGATACCCTTCGTTCGCAGCCGCAGATCGTCCAAATATCTCGTTCAGATGCGGACCAACGCGATCTTTCGCTTCGGCGCCAACTTGGTGACACGCAGCACATTTCTTGAAAACCCGTGCGCCCATATCAACGTCGCCAATTTCCTCTGCAAAAGCAGGAACCGACATCACCGAGGATACTAGAACCCCAATAGAGAAGTGTTTCAAACTAAGTTGCTTGCGCATTATTTGCCCCCGTAAAGGAATGCTAGGTGGTTGAAGTCACCAATTGCTACGCGTGGCCGTAGGTTCATTATGCATAATCACATTCAAATTTGTTCATTTTTTAGGGCGACCAATGGCCGCCCCTAGGTGTGTTTCAATTATCGTGAAAAGCTACGCAGGTATTCTATTACAGCGGTTACGTCGCTTTCTTTTCTTAGGCCAGCAAACGACATCTTAGTGCCCTTTGCATAGGCCTTCGGATTGGCAAGGAACGCCGCAAGTGTTTCGTCGTTCCAAACCGTTCCACTTGTACCCATATCTGTTAGAGTCTTTGAGTATTTAAAGCCCTCGACCGAACCAAGGCTTCGACCAACCAGCGCATTCAAATGCGGACCGGTACGGTTTTTGGCGCCGTCACCAACTTGGTGACAGGACTTACACTTCTTGAAGACTTTCTCGCCCGTTCCAGCCAACTCTGCATCAACTGGAGCCGTTTCTTCTGCATTGGAGCTTGTCGAAACAACTGTCGTTACGACCGTTGTCTGTCCTGTCCGGCTAGAAGAGCTAGAGCTTGATGAAGAAACTGAGTTTGGATTGGTGGCGTCGATCATATTTTGAATTTGACGAGCACGTGTCTCTTCGGGTGTTACATCTAGAACCGCCGCACGCATTGTGATTTCGACGCTTTCCTTACAATCACTCATGCAAGGCTCAAGGGACCAGATCGGATACTCAGCCTCGGCACGGTCATCGACGATGAAACCATCCGAGTTAGGCATATCGACATCAAGGAAGTTGTCGCTGTTTAGGACAAAATCTTCGTCCACCAGATAGTTTGAATAGAGGATATACGCGACGATTGCGTAGACTTCGTCGTCAGTCAAACTCTGTGCGTTTCCAAACGGCATAGACCGACGCACATAGTCAAATGTAGTCGAAAGATAAGGCCAGTAAGATCCCACGGTCTTTAGCGGATCGTCGTCTGCAAGGGTGTCTTCGCCGCCTGAAAGTTTTGGCCAGTTACCGACGCCTTCGGCAAACTCACCGTGACAAACAGCACAATAGGATGAAAACAATTCCTCTCCGTCCAACACAGAACCCTGACCAGATGGCAGGCCAGTTCCGTCGGGCGAGATATCCAAATCCCAAGCCGACACTTCTTCTGGCAACGCGACGCGGCCAAGACCAAATACGCCGACATGTTCGGGCGCAGCATTCGCAGCGGCAATGAACAACGTATCGGGATTGGACATTCCTGCAGTCATTACAGCAGGTTGTGAAGGCATTTCAGAAATATTCCGGTCCGCAAAATTTGCGGCCACGGTCAAAAGAGCTGCAGTTGCGAGGCCGCCGCCGATATACAGATTAAGAGACTTCGACATTTTCTGCCTCCCCACTCGATTTGACCCACCAGGTCTGAATGCAGTTGTTGTGATAAATCGAGTTCAGGCCACGCACATGGCGAAGCTGAGTTTTGGTCGGTTGAACATAACCGGTGTCGTCAATGGCACGGCTTTGCAAAAGCATATCCGTACCGTCCCAGTTGATATCCAAATAGAACCGCGAAACGGCCATTTTGTCTCCAGGCGCTGCTAATCTGGCCTCGTGCCAGTTCTTGCCGCCATCGAGAGATACGTCGACACGTTTTATCGCACCACGACCAGACCAAGCTAGGCCGGTAATCACCAACGGGCCGGGCCCATGTTTGATAGGAGATTGCGGACTCGGGCTTGTGACCACCGACTTGGCGTCCATCTCCCACGTCCATTTTCGGCTGGTTCCGTCCTCTTGGGTATCGGTGTATTTCGACGTTTCCTCGCGGCTTTCAACAGGAGCATCCGTAACTTCGATACGACGGAGCCACTTGATCCACATGTTGCCTTCCCAACCTGGAACGACAAGACGCACTGGATAGCCGTGCTCTTTACGAAGTGCTTCTCCGTTTGCTGCAAAGGCAACCAGACAATCGTCTAGCGCTTTTTCCATGGGTATGGAGCGACCGTTTGACGACGCATCTGCCCCCTCAACATAAACCCATTTATCCTTTAGATCGCCAGCCGCATCGAGACCCGCTTCCTGAAGGATCGTGCGAAGGGAAACACCGGAATATTCCATGTTGTGGATCATGCCATGAGTAAACTGCGCACCGTTGAGCTGAGCACCGGCCCACTCCATGCCTGTGTTTGCAGCGCATTCACAGAAATAGACGTGATTTTCGCGAGGGAAGCGAACGAGATCATCGTAACTGAAAACCAAAGGTGTATCGACAAGACCATTGATCATGAGACGATAGTCTTGCTTTCGCATTTCGATCGCACCCGAGTGATGGCGTTCAAACGCACACCCTTGTGGCGTGATCGTACCATCTAACGCATGGATCGGTGTGAAGTTGATCGAGCTGATTGGATCAGCCGTCAACCAAGGCACATTTCGGCGAACAACATCAGATTCAAATTCTATTGGAAGACCGTATGGAACTTCGTCCACACCATCACCCAGACCTGAGGCCCAGTCTTGAACTTCTGTGATCAGCGGATCACCCGCCGCTTTGGCCGAACCGGCTGCCAAGGCGCCAGCCCCGACCGAAGCCGCTCCAGCTAGGAACTGACGACGCGACGTCGTCGGTCCCTTCACGCTATCGGACATTGTAGTCTCCTATTAATTTTTGCCACTGTTGGCGACTATGCTTGATCCAACCCGTTAGGTTGGTCGTTTTCTCTAAACGCCAGTTACTTGAACGCTTGTGTTCTCATTAACTTCCACGACGCCTTTCCGGCTGATGTAGTCTTCGACCACATCCCAAATTGCCGGACCTTCGGTGCCCTCATTGACGCTTGCCCAGCCTGCAACGGTGTATGTTTTGGAAGGATCAATCGCCTCACCGGTTTTCAGCAGCGTCATATTCGTGATCCGCTGTCCCTGAGGTTTGCTAACGTCGATGCTGTAGCCCATCCCGCCGACGCGAACCATGTCTCCACCTTGCTGATAATAGGGGTCAACATTGAATAGATTGTCCGCCACATCTTCAAGGATAATATGGATGAATTCTCCTGTCATTTCAGAACGATAGGCATTCGGATACGACATAGACGTCACGTTGAAGATGTCTTCACGCGTGATGTCCTGACCGGGCAAAATTGACGGTCCCCAACGAACGCCTGGTGACATCGAAATGTCTGCTTCGCGCTCTTCAATCAGCGCCTGACAAATCAGATCATCCCATGACCCGTTGAAATTGCCGCGGCGATAGAGGAGACCATCCGCCTGCCCGACGACTGTAGAAAGCTCGCTCAGATACGGCGCCCGCTGTTCGTCAATAAGTTTGGCGATAACGGGATCAGGGGCAATCACGTCCGAGAAGATCGGCACGAGTTTATGGCGAATACTCATCATACGGCCATCGCGGACGTCCAGATCTATGCGGCTTACAAATTTGCCGTTCGACCCTGATGCGATGATGAATGTGCTTTCGACCTGAACAGGCTCGGGCAGCGCATCGTGGGTATGACCCGAAAGAATGACGTCGATGCCGGTCACTTTAGCTGCCATCTTTTTGTCTACGTCAAAACCGTTGTGGGAAAGCAATACAACCAGTTCAGCGCCCATCGCGCGAACCTCGTCGACCATTTCCTGCATATGCTCGTCACGGATACCAAAGGAGTATTCTGGGAACATCCAACCTGGATTTGCGATTGGCATGTATGGGAATGCTTGACCGATCACAGCTACTTTCACACCGCCCCGTTCAAAGAACTTGTAGGGTTTAAAAAGCTCTGCCGGTTCGTCCCATTCAGCATCAAAGATGTTTTGGCCCAACGCCGCAAACGGCAGGCCTTCTACGATTTCATTCACGCGGTCGGAGCCCAGTGTGAACTCCCAGTGAAACGTCATCGCATCAGGCTTCAACGCATTCATAACGTTGACCATGTCCTGCCCTTCAGTGTGATAGCAGGTATACGATCCGTGCCATGTGTCGCCACCGTCGAGGAGGAGAGCATCAGGGCGATCAGCACGGATCGAATTTATCACAGTAGAAACACGGTCGATTCCGCCAACGCGGCCGTAGGACTTAGCTAGCGCTGAAAAGTCGTTGTAAGTCAGCGCGTAGTGCGACGCGCTTCCATCTTCGATGCCATAAGCCCGACGAAAATCTGCGCCGGTAATATGAGGCATTTGACCAGCCGCAGCGCCAACGCCCAGATTGATTTCTGGCTCGCGAAAATAGATCGGCTTAAGTTGCGCATGGATATCGGTCACATGGATCAGCGAAACATTGCCAAAGGTATCAAAATTTAAAAGCTGATCCTGCGTCAGTCCCTGCTTTGCTGCCAAGGCAGCCCAGTTACCAAAACCAGAGCCGCCTACGATTGCTGAGGCGGCCATTGACGTTTGCAGGAAATCGCGGCGCGATATCATATTGATTACCTTTCAGTTAATCACACATTCACATTTGTGAATGAATTAGACCGAATTTAGCCCGCATCCTATTAAGATGCGGGCTAAAATTGTTTTAGTTACGGACCGAAACGCCTTCGACCGACAGACCGTTACCGCGTGATGCGACATAGAGTTCCAGAGCGACAAAGTCATCGCTACCAGGGCTATAAGTCTCAGCGCGCGTATCACGTACACAGCCTTTGAAGCGGCCATGAGGTGTCGTCAGCTTTGCGTTCTTCAGACGATAAACTGGGAAGCCATTGATCTGACCCTGTGAAAGATGGTCAGAGCGAATGCGGTTTCCGTAGTTCTCTTCATGACACGAAGCACACGACAGTTCCAACTGACCAGTGCGAGAGTAGAACATCTCTTTGCCCTGCTCCCACATGTCGGCAGCTGGGCCGTCGATTGCGACGTTCACCGGCATACCACGTGACTGAACCGAGATCAGAGCTTCCATACGGGCCATTTTAGCGCTGGTGTAACCATGCGCTTCTGCACCCATACGGTCTGTGCGACATTCATTTACCATTTGTGCAATGGTTCGAACTTCGCCAGCTGTGTCATTCCACTTCGGATACTCCGCGCGGACACCTGCCATGCTTTCTTCGACGTCACCGTGACAGGATGCGCAGGACTTACCTTCACTACCGTCAACAGTTCCCCAATCGTCCATGCCTTGGTCGACAAAGATCATTGCTGGATTGTCAAAGTCATCTGTTTGCAGCGACTGAGTTTCATCAGCGCGAAAACGCCAGCCCGACAATATCTCGTCCAGCGCGCCTGCAAGGTGTGCCGGTGCGGCTGTCTTGGTGACAATTTCGATTTCACCGTTGACGATTAGCTCTGCGTTCTCATCTGCGGCAACAAATGTAGGCGCGGATAATAGAACTGCAGCAATCGCCGTAAGTGCTTTGATTTTCATTTTTATTTCCTCCCTTTGGCTTTGCCCTGCCCCTTTGCGGGACAAAGCAGCTGCTCAGTCGGCGTTAGCCAATCGCGATCGATTTGGTGGTCGAGTACACGTCACCATCATCATCGTGCCAGGTAAACACCATGTCGCCCGCTTCGGGGATCATTGCGTCAAACTGGAAATATGGGTTTGTTGAAATCGCAGGAGCCATTTCGATATCAATCACGTTCTTGCCGTTAAAGTCGCAAGTGAAGCGATTGATGATCGAGCGTGGAATAGGACTTCCGTCTTTATTCTTACGCTGACCCGATTCCATCTTGTGGCTGATCAGAGTCTTGATCGTAACGATTTCGCCAGCAGCTGCCTTTTTAGGAGCTTTTACACGGGGTTTTACACCAGATGCCATTTTCTATGTCTCCTCTGTTTAGCCGCCGCAGCCGCCGATGGTGACTTTTACAGTCGAGGAAGCTTTAACAAAGCTGCCGTCTGCCATCTTAGCAATTGCGATTACGTCTTGGGTTCCAGCGAGCCTCATGCGGGTTGCTGCGTCTTGCGATCCAGCCAACTCGCCAAAGTTGAAGGTTGCCACTTCTGGGGTCGGGTTCCCGGACGCCAGAACAATGATTGAAGCAGCACCTGCTGCCGAAACTGAAATCGGAACAGTGTTACCGTTTTCCGCGATTTCTGGTGCTGTCAGCGTGATGCCGCCCGCGCCCATTTCTGCACCGCCCGTGAAGGCAGCGATCGCTTCATCCGCTGCAGCAAAAGCACGGAAAGGCAGAACGGTTGCTACCGCTGCTCCGAGCCCAAGCACAAGCGTGTCGCGTCTTGAGAATTCCATATTCATCTCCTTAAAAGTCATACGGACCTGATTACTCTTCTTTGAGCGTCATCAGGAACGCCACAACATCTTCGATATCTTGTGCGCTTAGTAGTGGGTCCAGTGGGCCATCGGCTGCTTTACCGGTGTAAGCTTTTCCTGGGCGGATAAAGCCATCTACCTTGTAAAACGCTGGCATAACCGAGCCTTCAAAGGTCAACTTGGCGTTTGCCAAAATTCCCCGAAGTTCGGCTTGGCTCCACGTATCACCGGCCCAGTCTAGCTGTGGTCCGACTTCTCCGTGGAACGCCGCATAGCTGAGTTTCGAAACCGAATGACAGGCAACACAGTTGCCTTTTGATTTCGTGACCATGATTTTTTCACCGTTTGCAGCGTCGCCAGCAGCTCCGCTCAGTGACATTTCTACGGCCCCATACTCATCAAAAGCAACGTCGCCAGGTGCGACGGTTCCTGCCGTAGCTGCACCAGCTACGGTGAGTGTGGCGGCCAATGTAATTGTTGTCAGCCTCATGATTCCTCCCATTTGCTAACTGTTAAAGTCAGGTTAGCTAAGTGCACCGTAGGGTACAGTTCTGAATGACGCAACATCAAATTCGTTTTATTGAATTTACTGCGTTGCGGCATATTCTTGCTGCATATGCAGAATTATTGAAACTTTGTTGCGACGTATTTTTGAAGCGAAACGTCGTTTGCATAGCCTTCCAAAAGGATCCACTCAAAGACAGCTATGGTGGTAGATCGACCAAATGCGCCTGGCATTTGAGCAACGGCAGCCTGTCTAGCGTCCAACCCATCGTCGACACTTTCGGGGAAGAACATAAACGTAGGGGTAAAGTTTACACCCCACTTAAACATGATCTCTTTTTCAGTAAGAACCTCGCCGTCGAAGTCCGTGACATCCAAATCACCGAACATATTTATCTGAATGACAAAAAAATTGTCCGAGATTATTGCTTCGATTTCGGGGTCTGGAAAGATAGTCTCATGCATTTTTCGGCAATACATGCAGCCACGCTGCTCAATAATGATCGCAAATCGCTTACCTTCATCGTTTGCTTCGGTCAGATCCTCGCGAAGATCGAGAAAGGTTTCGCGCATCCACTCGGTTTTGTGCAAACCGTCGTCGCCCATTTCGGCCGCTTGGGCGGTCAACCCGCCAGTGGTTAAGAAAACAGCGGCCGCAATCAGGCATCGAAGCATGGTCATACCTGTGCTCATCCAACGCCTCCAAAGACTGGGAACCAACGGATCATTGCATCCGCAATAATGTTTACGCTTCCGGTGACGATCAGAATGGCAAACAAGATCAACATGGCGCCCATGATTTTTTCGACGTGTCCTAGATATTTTCGATTTCGTTGCATCCAGCGCAAAAACGGTTTGGCAAACAAAGCTGCTACCACAAATGGGAACGTCATGGATACGCCGTAAACGAACAGCAGCGCCCCACCCTTCCAAATGTCGCCAAATCCGCTGGCGATCATCAATATCGCAGCCAGAGCCGGCCCAACACACGGCGTCCAGCCAAAGCCAAAGGCAAGCCCCATGACGTATGCGCCTAGTGGATTTGTAGGATGCGATTTACTCTCAATCTTGGCTTCGCGGTAAAGCAGCCCAATTCGCAGAACTCCCAAAAAGTGCAGTCCAAAAACCAGCAATATCCCCGCAGCAACGTAAGACAGTGGACCTTTCCACTGCGCGAACACCTGACCAAGGGCCGTCGCACCCATTCCTAACAGGACGAAGACTGTTGTAACACCCAGCGCGAAAAGTACCGATGAGACCACCAATCGGCTTTGTGCTCCGGCAGAGATATCGCCTTCCTCGTTCAACTCGGACATGGAGATACCGGCCATGTAGCACAAGTAAAACGGAACCATGGGCAAGATGCATGGAGTGAAAAACGATAAAAGCCCCGCCATTGCAGCGCCGGCAAAAGAAATGTCGAACA
>ERZ1049444.1576-NODE-1576-length-16852-cov-5.463892_pt1 | contig 16852 bp, 9 predicted proteins | sample MGYA00383101_ERZ1049444 | MGnify/ENA primary metagenome ERZ1049444 (study PRJEB29581, sample SAMEA5548371) | metagenome | biome: marine; feature: coastal; material: water | depth 50 m | study: Short-term variability in the microbial, nano- and picoplankton...
ACTTGGACGGGTACTTCGTCAGACACGACGAGTTCGCCGTGGACTTGGAAGCATTCGTCAGGACCTGAACGTGTCCATCGGTGCAGGTGACCGAGTTGAAATCAAGGGCTGTCAGGATTTGGATTGGATTCCGCGAATTATCCGATTGGAAATGGCCCGACAACTCCACTTCTATCGCCTTGCGAATGACTTGAGAGCCAACATGGGCCTCCCAAGTCTTCCTTCGCACAGGGATGATGACAATGCAGACGTTGAGCAACAGGTGGCCCAGCGGGTTGAAGAAGCGCTTCCATGGGTCTCGTTCGATGTTACCGACGCTTTTTCAGCATGTGACTCAAAGATGATTCAAGAAGGTTTGACCAGCGGTTCACGCATGATTGCCCTTCCTCTACCGGGTCTCAAAGGGAAATTAGGTGTCAAAGCAGCCGATCATAACGGTGCTCAACTTCCCCGATTGGGACGCGAACTTGCAGGAGCAGCCAAACTCGCAGGAGTGAAGGGGATTTTCCATGCTGATGAACTTCCAGCTTACGGCATCACCGATAAAGAAATCAGCAGCGTTCGTACATCATTGGACTTGAGCGAAGAAGATGGATTCGTGTTGTGCTGCGCTCCGCTTTGGCAGGCAGAACTTGCTTTGGAAGCAGCGCTAAATCGCGCTCGACTTGCCTGGCACCGTATCCCTCAAGAAGTTCGGAACGTCGTCGTCAAGAAAGGGTCTCCCGAAGACGGAACAACTGCTCCTATGCGACCGCTTCCAGGACGGTCCCGAATGTACCCCGAAACCGATGTTCCTCCTCAAACCGTCACAACCTCTCATTGGGATAACATTCTCGAAAATCTTCCAATGTCGGATCACGAACGAGCTGAACGACTCTCTGGGTTTGATATTTCAAACGACCAAGCATCTCAACTGCTAGCACGAGAACTGGATGATGTCTTTTGGAATCATAAGGAGGGCGTACCAGCAAAGGGATGGGCTTCTCTGCTTTTGGTTCATGACGAAGAGCATCCTTCTCTTCTTGTCAATGTTCTGAAGTTGAGAGAGGATGGCCTTCTTTCGAGGGAGCATGTTGAGGGCGTTATTGAAACTCATGGGGGTCAAAACCCAACAATGGAAGCCTTAAGTTCGTTCTGTGAGGCCAACCAACTCGCCCCTGCTGATGTCAGTGGGCTTGCGGACGTGATCGACAAGATCATTGCTGAACGTCTTGACTTTGTCAAAGAACGCGGCATGGGTGCTATGGGTCCGCTGATGGGCATTGTCATGCAAGCTGCAGGCGGTGCAGATGGAAAAGAAGTCAGCGCCCTATTGCGCGCAGCGATTCAATCGGTCACGGAGTGATCGTATGGTCAAGCGAATGGCTCTTGCCTGCCTTCTTCTCGCAACGCTAAGTCTTCTCCCAGTACAGGCAACGGCACCAGAATCATGGGATTTGGAATGGGAAATTGACCTCGGAGACGGATACATAACCACTCATCCAATAATTGACGATGACACTGTTTACGTTCGAACGTCCGGATTTTGGACCGGAGAAGAGCGACCACAAGTGTTCGCATTTTCAACCGACGGTGAAGAGCGATGGAATCGAACCAGCGCAACAACCGTTCAACACGATATGAGTCCACTTCTCCTTCTTCCTAGCGGAACAGGGGCGTGTGGTTCTTGGCCCGACCTTGTTGTTGTAGGGTGGGCAGATGGCACGGTAGAAGTTCTCCGAGCAGACAATGGAACTTCGGTTTGGAACCGTACTTCAACAATCCAGGGCTGGGGCATTACTGGAGCGATCGTTCTGGACGGCGACCACTTGGTCGTCCCGACTCGAACCGGTATGATGCGCCTCTGCGCCTCCAACGGTGAACTGGATTTTGAAGTAGAATTGGGACTTGGTTGGCGGAATGGAATATCGGTCACTAACGACGCGTTCTGGCAGGGGGATGAATCGGGGAGCGTATGGAAAGTGTCACGTGAGGGAAACGCATCGTTGGTTGCTGAATTAGGAGGTTCCATCCGACATACTCCCATCCAAACACCATCGGGAGTTTTTGTTCATGTTCAGCGAGGAGCAACGAGTACGGTCCATCTACTGAATGCGACCCAAGGTACTGCTGTCACCGTTCATCAAGGCGGGGCTTCACCGGCAATGCCCGTCACTAACGGGCGATTTGTGATCACCGGGGACAGTTCATCCCTCTCAACTTTTGATTGTGAACGCAACTGCTCTTTGGTTTCTAAGCACCCGACGATAACCAACGGAGAAATGACGTGGGACGGCGGCCAAGGGCTTTGGTATCCCGTCAATCAACCCAACGGTAATTGGGCCGTTTCAACCATCAATGAGAGTGGAAACATCACCTCCACGTTTAATTTTTCAACGCCTCACGATGGTTACGGGACGGCAGTTCCATCGTTTGGCGAAAACCGAATGGCCATGGGAAATGATGCAGGAGTCCTCATGATGTACGTTCAAGAACGTACCATCACAACCGACGCCGAGCCGTACGATTGGGTCCCTGTAGGAGGAGCCCTTCTGCTTATTTTCCTTCTTTCAATCGGCGCCTACGCTACCTCCGTCAATCGTATCGATTGGGGGTGGAGGCTTGTCTTGCTCGTCTTGCTCGTATCGACACTCGCCATCACTCCCGACCTTTCTTCGCAATGGTCACAATCACTGACTGAAAACAACACAGATGGTAATTCAGATGTTTGGAACGATTCGTGGCCCGAATCTTGGAAGGGTACGCAAGTTGTGATCATTGAAATCGACGGTGAACAACAGGTTGCAGGCGGTTTGGTTGGTTATGAAACAGCTCTTGACCTCACCCTAGCAGCAGCAAACAAAATTCCATTGGAGGTGGAGGTTGAATCCACAGAACTTGGCTCATACGTTGTGTCCATTAACGGGGAAGAGGGTTCGGGATGGGAGTATTTCCTCAACGGTGAACGGGCGGGACAATCTTCTGACCGGCAGTCCGTTTCCGATTCTATCGTCTTGCATTGGCGGCTCGTTCGTCGGTAGGCTCAAGGAGGAACGCCCTTTCGGGTAGAATATGTTCCAAGCTTTTGGTGTTCACGGACCCGAATTGACCCCGTTTGCGGACATGGTCATTGACGTGCTTTTGGTTGCTCTCGCTTTTGCACTGCTCGTAACTGCACCACGCACATCTCGACATGATGTTTACCTTCTCGCAACCTTTGTTGCCGTCGTGACAGCCCTACGGGTCCTTCTTCAACCGCTACCGAATGTGCAGCCCGTAACAGTAGCCGCCCTTCTTGTGGGCGCGCAATTAGGAGCGCGTCGTGGTGTCGCCTTCGCAGTGCTTGTCACGCTACTGTCCAATCTCCTGATTGGAGACGGTTGGTGGACCTTGTTCCAAGCCATTGGATGGGGCGCTGTAGCGGTTATTGGTTCGCAATTAAATCTCGGAACCGCTGATAAATTCCGTTCAGGACAGCTCTATGTTGCAGCTGTTTGTTCAGCATTCGTGTTTGATTTCATCGCATCGCTCTCCATCGTCACGTCCGGAACCACGCTCTCTGATTTTGCTGTCTATCTGGCACACGGGCTTCCATTTGATGTCTTACACGCCTTGGGCAACCTCACCTTCGCGGTTTGGTTCGGACATTTCGTATTCCGTGCATTGGAATCCATTGACTCGCTAGAAGAATTGGAACAATCGGTGGTTGAGGACTATGTCGTCGAAGGATGATGCTCCCTCAATGGCGTTAATCGTACGAGGTGACCTTTCGCTCTCCGCTGGTAAAACAGCAGTTCAATGTTCTCACGCAGCAGTTCAGTGCGCCTTTCAAGCACGTCGTCAACACGCCCGGCTCATGGAACGCTGGAGAAGGGCTGGGGCGCGGAAAATTTGCTTGGTGGCTGACGACTTGGCTTCCTTACATCGCTTAGCGAATGAAGCACAGCAAGCGAATTTATCCTATTATTTGGTCCAGGACGCAGGGCATACTGAAGTTCCTGCTGGGACCGTGACAGTCCTCGGAATTGGGCCAGCGCCACGAAGGTCATTGGATTTGATCACCGGGAATTTGTCAACGCTTTGAGGTGAGAATATGGGCTTACGTTCCTTCATCCACCGAATGACTGCTCCTCGAGCGAATGGACATGCTGCTGTTCATGGGAGCATGAAATTGGTTTGCGTTGTTAACCAATCCTTGAAAATGGGTAAAGGGAAAATCGCCGCACAAGTAGGTCATGCTTCGGTAGAATCCTTTCTTCGCGCTGGAACGACCCATCCTGCCCACCTGGACGCTTGGCTGTCTGGTGGTCAAAAGAAAATCTGTTTGAAAGCCAAGGATGAAGCCGTCTTTGCAGAACTCAAGCAGGCGGCTGACAAGGAACAGATCCCGTGCCATATCGTGCGGGACGCCGGCCACACCCAAATTCCCAGTGGTTCTCAAACCGTTCTTGCACTGGGCCCATACGGTGAAGAACACCTCGACAACATCACCGGTCACCTCAAGCTCTTGTGACGTTACAAGGCATTGATGAAGGAGAGCGTGGAGCGTGAATCATGCGCGAGTATCCTTCAGACCGCATCGATTTTCGCTCTGACACAGTCACACAACCAACACAGGCCATGCGGGAAGCAATGATTGCAGCCCCTGTTGGTGACGATGTCTTGGGTGACGACCCAACGGTTATTGCCCTTCAGGACCGGGTGGCCAAGATGTTTGGCAAGGAAGCCGCTCTCTTCGTACCATCAGGAACCATGTCCAATGCTATTGCACTGCGAACTCACACCGTTCCAGGAGATGAAATCGTTTGCGATAAAACCGCCCACATCTATCGGTATGAAGGTGGCGGTTATGCAGCACTTTGTGGAGCATCTATTGCTCTGGTCGATGGGGAAAAGAGTTTGATGACTCCAGAGCAAGTTCAGAAGGCCATACGAAAAGCCGAAGGTTCCGGCGGCCACTATCCAAACGGCAGTTTGGTTTGCATTGAGAACACGACCAACCTAGGGGGTGGCTCTTGTTACGACCAGGAGACCTTTGACCAAATCGCTGCGGTTGCACAAGCGAACGATTGTAAAACCCATATTGACGGTGCACGTATTTTCAACGCAGCAATAGCAACAGGCGTTGATGTAGCGACCATGTGTGAGCATTATGATTCAATATCAATTTGTCTTTCCAAAGGCCTTGGAGCTCCTGTGGGGTCGGTCTTGGTGGGCACATCAGCCTTCATTACTCGGGCACACCGATGGCGCAAACTGTTTGGTGGGGGTTGGCGACAAGCGGGGATGCTCGCAGCCGCAGGTATGTACGCGCTTGACCATCATGTCCTCCGACTGGAAGAAGATCACCAACGTGCAACAACCATTGCCCAAGCACTTGATTCAATGGATTCCTTTTCCGTTGACATGGAAACGGTACAAACCAACATGGTCTATGTCCAATGCCTTCAGCCAGCAGATGAAGTCGCTCTTGAACTGCAACACAACGGCGTTGACGTGTTTGATGTATCTCCTACCCATATTCGTATTGTCGTGCATTTGCACATCACAGATGAAGATGTTGAGCGTTTTATTGACCTTTGTAAGCGCATCTTTTGAGGTGCGGACTTCATAACAGGTCGGCGTTTTTCTTAGGCATGAGTTCGTACTCTTCTTACATTGACTGCAAGTATAATTTGGACTCTAATGAGGCAGAAATTGTCTGCGATTTGTGCCAGTCAATGATTGACTTCAATCCTCGGGAGGGATGGTCAGTCCCGCTCACTCCAACCGACCATGAACGTGCTATTGCGTTGTTTGGTGGGCCAACAATTCACGCTTCAGGTCGTTGGAAGCGATTGGCTCATTCACTGGGTGATGGTGAGCATGCGAATTGGGCTAAATTAGAACACGAGGCGATGGACCCAATTGTTGGTCTTCCCTGTAGCGAGGCCGAGTTTCAAGAACTTGGAGAAGCCATTGTTTACGGTCATTCGTTGTCAAATTCTCAAACCCGATGGTTGGCTCAAGGATTCGAATTCCAAGACGGTTCGTGTTTTCGAATCATGGATGACCGTCAATATTTGGATGAAACTGAACTTCCATCCACCATTAGCCTTCGTTCCTTTTTTCCCATTATGACGGACAAGAAACTCCGAAGTGGATGGGACCTCGCGAAACTTATCGTAGGTCTTTCTTGCAGCACTCCGGTTGCAAATAGAAATCACAACGGGCGTGATATCCGTGCAATGAATTACATCTTTGCAAATGGTGATTCAAACTCTCGCCCAATGGTCTCCATGTTGGCTTGGCTTTCCACCAAGGTCAAGATCGACCGGCTCAAAGAAACCGAACAACCTGGAAAAGCTGGTTTTATTTCATGGGCCTATGATGTTCGAACTGAACTGATCAGAAACGGAGGGCGAACCGGCATGCAAGACCTCCGTCAAGCATTCTCAAACCACCCTCGGGGTTTGTTTGACTGCTACGATACGCCATGGATGCGGCATTGGAGGAGCCCGAAAGAGTTCAAGATTCCAGCGAGTACCCTTGATTGGCCACTACGAATTTCAGAGAAACATATCTCACTTCGGGTACGCAGCCAATCCGGCCGCACTCGCCTTGTCCAAATCCCTCGCACACCTGTACATTTGGCGATTCTCGTCTCGCTTTCGTTATCTCCGTTGAATTCTGACGCAGGAAAGATTCTTCTGGGCCTTCAGCACAATTGGTCACAAGCTTACCTCAAGACAGATGCTCCGACCGATCAAATGGTCCGTTCTCTGGAATTTTGTCATGGAATTCTTAACGGGCTCACCGACCGAGTGTATGTCAAGAACGCAACGATTCTTGTGGTTGGGAAATTAGGGCATTGTTACGAAATCAATGTGACAAGGGGGCAGCACAGTGCGCCGTATCTCATCTCCCACCTCAATGGACTTGGTCCAGAGCACAAGCATGCGATTTGCATTCACAACGGCCATTATCACTCCACAGTTCCTCTCGGAGATACCGTTGGGTCTGTAGTGCTCTCAATGTACAACGACACCACTGCAACCCTCAATATTGACAGTTTGAATGATCTGATACGTAACCGCCCGCCGTTTGGTTTTCTACGGCCAGTTCCAAGGGAATGGATCGCTGCCCTTGACCAAGAGGCCCTCAAAGAATTGACCTATCACCATCACAATTACGTCGCTAGCCCGTGGTACGAACTTCAAGGCCGTTATGAGCCTGAACCGGAGCAGGGAAACCGAGGGTTTCGCGGCCTTCTGCAACGTCAATTTCGTCACGGTGAACGAATCAATGAACGCCGGAACACCGAATGGAACGAGATCTTCCGAGAACATTTTGAGGAGTCCGGAACGTTTCCAATTCACAACGTAGTTCAGCGATGGGCAGGAGGCATCAAACCCTACCGAGCGCATGCGATTCATCGCTCATCCGCAGAAGAGCGAGCCTTCAGGTACGACGATTTCCGAAGGCAGCTTCATCATCGCCGTCATGCGGTAATGCCCAGGAGAAGAGACGATGTCCATGAAATTGGAGACATACGTGACGGAGAACGGCGCTGGTGTGAAGTTTATTCTCGAATCTGGAGCGTCTTGACATCCCAACCCTTGGGCTCAGATTTCCTTATCCCCAACAACTACGGGGATGCTCTTCAATTCGGAAATGTGGACCTCAAGGTAACATTGCGCAATACGGTCGAGCGTCGTTTCGCACAACGGGTTGCATCAATGCTTGGTTATGTTAAAGACCTTGAGGGGCTAAATCACACCCATTACGTTCGTCGAGATCATCCACGTCCGAATGCTCGCCTGCGTCTTACCGACCTTCTTGGGGAAAGCCAGCGACAACAAGGTGTTCGTGGGGCTCCACCACGGTGGTGGAATTATGCCAATGTGGAACGAGCTCCTGATACGGTTGAACGTTACCCCTGGCAGTTGCATGAAGACTTGACCGATGAGCCTCGTCAACGAAAAGAAATCATTGAATTCGATGGTCTCGGCGACCTGTTTGGTTGACGTTATTGCTGCGTGCCCAGGCTGCTCCTAAGAGGGCAGTGATGGTGGTAAATGTGGTTAGAAATGGTACAGATTCCGAATCGTTTGAATCTTCAATGCTCACATCTTCCGTTGGTTCTTCTGCTACGGGCATGATTTCGTAGATGAGGTGAACTTGGAGGTCATCGCCGTCGTTTGCCTCTGGAATCTGTATCGCAACGCTTCCCTGAAGGTCGCTTCCTAACGAAACGATGTCAAGGACGATGTGGGGATAGGTTCCAAGTCCGTTTGAACCTTCTTCGAAATCTGCACTTGCCTCTACAACCCAAGCGGTGACGTTGAGCGTTGAGTTTTCAAGGTGAACAGCATCAATGTCAAGGTTCCATGTGACGGTTCCAGAATTCGTGGAGGTTGGAGTCCAACCGAAACTTGTCGAACCAGCGCCCAACGCGAGGTCGGTGTTGGCCAGGCCAGTGAATTCATCAGCCAATGACGCTTCATCAGTAACACTACCTGATTTCTTCATGGAGCCATTGAATACCACGGCAGGAGGGGCGTTTTGGCCGTATTTCGCATTCCAGCGTGCATCTATGGCCTCACTACCAAACGGGTCCTGATTTTCTCCGATTGCTCGATGAATGTGGTATTGTTCCAATAAGCCAGCTTCTTGGACCTCGTCCAATGCGTGCTCAACGTCAACGCAGTTTTCACACCAAGTGGCGGTGTAAACTTCAACGACAGCAGGCAGGTCGGTAAGATTTGAAAGATCTGTCGTGGTGTTGTTCACATCAGACCATTGGCCGCCAAACATCATTCCCTCGTCAAGGGATTCAGCAGGTAGTGCTGGGGCAACCGGGGCAAACAATGCGAAAAACATCAACGAGGCGAACACGGTGAGGGCGGGGCGCATAGGCTGTCCAACGGGGGAGGAGATATGAACCCGTCTTTCAAATGGTTCATTCTTCTGCGCGTTCTCCTGCACCAGACGGCCCCGAGTCGTCATCCACTTCGTCGAGGGTGAACATGCGACGTGCTTCAGGCAATCGTCCAGCTTTCACTTCAGCCTGGATGCTCTTGAGGCGGTTGGTCAACCCGGCAGGGGAGAGTTCTACAGCCTCTGCTACTCGGCCCAAGTTTCCATGGCTCAAACCTATGAGGTCAAGAGATGCGTACATGACGCACCCGGCAACGTAACCAATGGCCACATTTGCCAGTGGGCCTTCAGCGGTAGGCTCGTTCAAATCGGTCATGGTGTTCCAGAACAACTCAGCCACGGCATCAAGTTCACTCGGCGCAAGCCGCTGAGAAAGGGCGCGGTCAAGGTTCTCTGCGACGATGTCCAGTTGGTCAGCACGAAGAGCACCACGAGCCATCACACGAGGTACAGCAGCCCATCCTTGGCGACATCGTGCCTTGTAGGATTTGCTTATGGTGGACTTTGCGTTTTTGAATTGGGCCTCAGAAATACCATATTGAGCCATGACAATCTGATGGTTGAATGCAGGAGTGTTGAGCCATTGATGTGAAAGGACAGCGATGGCCAGTGCTATGATTTGGAGGTTGTCTTGGTGGCTTTCGCCACGAAGTCCCTCATCTTTTCGTGTGATGGAAGTCTTTGGACTGCTCAAAGCGGCGCGCTCTCCAGATGAGAGGGTCCTTCGAACAGCTTCTTGTTCTGGTGACAGCTTGCGGCATGCTGCATCAACCAGATGAGTTGTGGCGCGAGCAACACTGTCGCCGAACATGCTGCAAAGGGTCTGCTTCACTTCGCGACACATAGGGTCCTTCTCTCGTTGACTTGAGCGGTCGGCACGGCTCAAACGGATGAAGACACGACGTTGAGACGGTGAAAGGCGGCTCCCCGAGTAATCGGTGCGGTCTCCAAAAGGATTCATGCGGCCGCCTTGTGCCGCATTAGGATTGTTGGCGAAGACATCCAAGGACTCGGTCTGTCGGGTATCCCCTAGTCCAATTGAACTGTTGGTATCAGCATCGGTGGTGTAGTGTGGGCTAACCAGACCGCAACCATCACAGACGCGCTCTGCTCGAGCCTGATCAATCGTAAAATTCGTTCCACAGCATTCTTCACATTCCATATTATCGCTCATTTTCGCTCACTTCCTATAATACATGCCGTTAAGGGGTTATAAAGAACGGGATTTATTCCGCCCCAAAACCGCCCCTCTTCAATCATGACATATTCTTATTGTAAGGCGTAGTATATAAGCATGCCGGTGGAAACCCCGTGGAAAGTGAGACAAAACCGCCCAAATAACCCCAATAGTACTTCATGTGCTCATGGCGCTTGGACTTGCTCACAGGTGGCTTACCCTTTCAACCTTAAAACATGAACGGCTCAAGTGGGTATGTTTTATTGTCAAGCCGGTCAACTTCCACTCGCCACCTTCAATAAGGGTCACCAACACCTTCTCAGCGGGGGATAGGTAGTGGAAGATTATGTCATCACATCCGAATACGTCCCCCCGGGCCAAGGGGCTCCAGATTGGTTGATTGCTGGCCTGTCTGCATCAACAGACTCCAGCATTATGGTGATCCATCCAACCGAACAACATCGTAAATTCACTCTTGATGCGCTCAGCGAACGAGGCGTTCCTGCACAACCCCAAGAACACGTTACCATGAATCAGCTCCTTCGGTTGCTTCACGTGGATTTCCGGCTTCCAGTTCTTCTTGACGACGAGGCATCTTCTTTCATGGGAATTCACAACAAGTGCGTGGATGCAGGCGAGAACTACAAATTTCCTCTCCTCCATAGCGGAGAACACGGACCGTGGGGCATGAAAAAAACGCAGCGCTTGGAACACCTTCACGCCCACTTAAGTTCGCTTCTTGACCCGTTCAATTGGGAAAACAACCCAGGCCTTGAGGCCTATGAACGCATCCTGCTGGCCTTTGAAAAAGAGCGCGGGGGAACGCTCCCGGTCTTACTTCCTAAACACGTCCTTCACGCTCTCAACTCTGCTGATTCAGCCCCGTTTCACTTTGCTCACACAGATGGGATTCTTGTCCTTGACCACGCTCCGGATTTCACAGAAATTGAACGGGCCATTCTGTGCTCTCTTTCACGCTTCACTCCGATCCATCAGTTGCTAAACCCCGGTTCGTTCCGACTGGGATATCACGGGGCATTCCTCGTCGATGAGTATCCATGCACACAGGAAACGCTTCCACCATGGGTCCCCTCTCACGAGGTATGGAGCGAGCCATCTTCATCCTGGAGGTCCGATGTTGGACGTTCAAAAAACACTCAATTTACGAGAGTGACGGTTGACGAACGCGACCATATTCTGAATTCGACAATTGAACTGATCAAGCACTTTCGTAGTACATCTCCAGGACGAATACTGGTCATTGACGGCTCTGCCCGAGACCGACAGCACCTTTGGGCGCAGTCACTCGGCTCACTTGGCATTCAATGGAATTCAAACACCGAGTTGTTGGAGGACCAACCGTTGTTCCACGCTCTGCTCCAAGCGTCCCGTTTGTCTCAAGGCATGAGTGCGTGGGGGATGAACGCTCTTCACTCTGTTATGGACTCAACATCTCTTCCACTCAAGGAAGATATGTTCCCAGAACTCGTTCATCCAACCTGCGAAGAATGGCGGCCACGGCCTCACCCAGAAGCACTCCAAAGCATTGCCCAACAATTCCATGTTTTGGGGGGGCCAGGTGCAATTTCAAGATGGGTTGGTGCTCTTTCACGCGCTAAACCATCGGCTACGGATCGTAATCCAGAGCAACGAAGACAAGACCTTGAGGAAACCCAATGGTGGCTCTCATGCATGTTGCATGCTTGGAAACCGTTGCTTATGGGAGAAGACATGCACATGCTGCGATACGATGTAGAGGGATGCAGTACCGGAACCTTCCTCCCCCTTCCACCATCACCTAAAAATGGACCAGCATGGATGACACAGTTCGTAAAATGGTTGGATTTTGAGGCCTTAGAACACCGACAATCCCCCTACAATCGCAGTCTGGGCACCTTTCATGCCATCTTGGAATCCATCCAAAAGATTCAATCTTCAATGGCTCAAGCAGGACAGAGCATCACTTTTGATGGAATGGACTTCATTGACCTCCTCACCTATGTTGGGCAGGTCACTTCACTCTCTCAAACCAAGATGAAAACGGCTGGCATCGAGGTACTCACGCCAAAAGAGGCGTTAGGACTCGAAGCGGATTTAATCATCTTTGCAGGCCTTGATGTTGATGCCTGGCCCATGAAAACATCCGTTGTACCTTGGTTGGATGCTAAAGCCCAACTTGAACTTGGAATGTTCCAAACAGACGTACTGATTCGACAAGGACGTCACCATCTTCGCCATCTCCTCAATGCAGCGCCTTGCATTGTTATGTTTGATTCCAGTCCTGAAGATGGAGGTGGCCCAAGCGCTCCTTACGGCGAATGGTTGTCTGATGTGCGACGCTCGGGGGAGTGGGATGCTATGCGGGCAGCTCCCGAGTTCTTGCCTTCTGACACCTACCAAGGAACATCGGGCTCACGCCATTGGGAGTGGGTCTCGCGAGAACTCGGCCAGGGAAGTTGGTTGACGCCAGTCTCTTCTTGGGCAGCAGAAGAATCAGGAACAATGCGTTTGATTCGCCACGGGCACCTTCCAAGGGATGCTCGCCAACAGTTGGGCATGGACCTCAAAGAATCCATCCAACCGCGCGAACAACTCAACCACCGCCCCACACTGACTCAATCCTTTGAAAGCGTGATTCAAAACGACCGTAAGCGGAGACAACCTTCGTTGAGAGGGCTTGCTGAGGGCGCGTCCCTCTCTTGGACGCATCGCAACCACCTCCTTGGAATTGACGCGGTGAGGTTGCGTCCAGAGCATGCTTCAGTCAAAGCCCCCGGGGTTGGTGCAGCTCAGTGGCCCCATCTAGGGCATAAGGAAGAGAAGGTTGTCTCGCTGAGTGTTGACCCCCGCCCTCTCCCTGCCTACGCGCCAACAGGCCTTTCACTCAACCATCGCTTTGGCCAAATTGATGCTTCACTGGTTCGAAAGGTTTGGTCACCAAGCCGCCTTGAGAAATGGCTTCATTGCCCGAGAAGTGCATGGATGAATCAGTTCTTGAACGCTAAGAACGAGGATGAAGGCGTCTCTGAGGACGTTGATTTGAGGATTCGTGGAATTCTTGCTCACGAGGTTGAAGGGGCTCTCCTTTCGGGTCACGGCGTTAGTGTGAGTGGCTCGGACCTTGAACGGATTGAACCTCTCCATCTTGGGCCAATGGGGGACGTGGAGGCAGGTTGGAATGTTATTCTTGAGCATTTGAACGAGCACGCACAATGGATGGGCAGATACAATGCCGTTTCTGTTCACCGTACTCGGGACCTCATCGATGCCACGCCAGCGGAATGGAACGAATACCAGGAGACAGGGGCGCCAATTTCTCCCGGAGGACGACTCTTCAGGATGTATCAATCGGATTTGACACTTGAGCACTCAGCCCCGGTTGCCTGCGAATGGAAGACTTTGTCCGAAGGGACAAGCATCGCCTTGGATACAACCGACGAACACGATGCTGCAATGTCTTTCGAAATGTTTGGCTATGCTGATCGGGTGGACGTCGTGGTGTTGGATAAAGCTCAACGTGAGGCTTTGACTGCATTGGGCATATTGGACGAATCAACCGAGAACACGACTCCGATGCCTTTTGATGGCTCTCCTTACACTGCTCAACGACTGGTCATTGTTCGGGATTTGAAAACCGTACGAGGTCCACAGGTCAAACAACGCGGTTTACGTCATCTCCGCTGCTTGTTTGAAGAATTGCAACTCGCATTGTATGCAAGGGCTTGGGAGGTCGCTCATCCAGGTGACCGCGTGATCGGTGTTGGGGCAACAGAAATAGGCGAATTCACAACTCATTATGTTGAATTGGATACCGACATTGATTCCATTCAGGACCAATTGCACGTGGGACTACCAACCGGACATTTGCCCCTCCATTTCCTTCCTTTGAAGGATGAAGGCATCTACCGCTCTCCGTTCAGAACATGGATGTATGAGCGACTAAAAGCGGCACAGCGTGCTGTGCAAGCGGCTCAAAACGGGCAGGTTAATCCAACGCCGGGCACGCATTGCAACTACTGTGTTCTGCGCCAATCGTGTTCAGTCTCGTCGTTTACAGGGGGCTCATTTTGATGGTTGAATTCAACAACAGTCAGCGACTTGGTCTTGATTTGGACAAACACATTGCCTTGGACGCAGGAGCCGGTACGGGGAAGACAACCGTCATGGCCGAGCGCTACGTTCAGCATTTGTTGGCTCACGATCAACGTGCAACTCACATGACGCCTCCGGGCCCAAGGGTTCCACTTTCCGGGCACGGTTCCTTACGCGCTCCAAAGAGGGAACGCACAGAAGTTGAGGATTGGAACGGCCTCTTACCGTCCGAAGTCGTAGCCATCACCTTCACCAGAAAAGCTGCGGCAGAACTCAAGGCCCGAATACGCCACCGTCTTGCTCAAAGCCGTGCTCAGCCACCTAAGGAAGAAGACATTGAGGGGATTTTTGACCCGAGACTCCGAGATGACGCTGATGTTGAAATGCTCTTGTCGAGCCTCGACGAGGCTCCTATCTCAACGATTGACGCCTTCCTCAACCGATTGGTACGACCGTACATTGACACCGTCACCCTCTACTCATCAAGCGACCAAGTTCCCGAAGAGCGAGCGCCGCTCATGCTTCGCGACACAATGCATGCTGTCTGGCGAATACGCACAACGGACGACGCATCGGATGCCGGTGTGCTCAATCATCAACATGAATTCATTCAATCACGTAACAGGCTGGTCACGCGACTGGGTGGGCAAGAACCCGCAGAAGTGGTTCTCAACGGACTCCTCAATACATCTCTTTTCGTTGAACAATCCCACCGTTCAATGATTCAGCGGGCTCAAGATTTGGGCATCCCATGGAGTGGTCGAGGACCCGCTCCTGTCTCGCTTCTTTTGGACATGGTCGCACAACCCATCGCTGCCGAACTGCCCGGTTTCATCAATCAATTCGCACCAATGCTGCACAGTTGGGTCAGCCTGTTCTTGCCTCATACAGAACAATGCGCTGAACCCATTGAAGAAGAGCATGACACCGTTCTCACCCGCTTCAACCATCTTGCCCGTTTGGTTAGCGCCCCCCTTCCCGACCGACCAGCAGACCAATTGGTTTGGATGTGGAAAGCCATGATCGGCATGGCTGGTTCCTCAGGCCTCAGCAAAAATCCCTCCACGTATTTCCCGCGCAACAATCTTCCATCAACGGATAAATGGCAAGGCGGATTGCTGGCGAAGGGGAAGGTCAAAGGAATGAAAGGAACCGATAAGGACGCATTGTACACAGCCAGCGTAACCTTGCAAGGCGAACTGAGAAATGAGCTCAATTCACCATTGGGCATCTTGATTCGCCTTTTGGCTGAATCCGCTTTCTTGCTCAATCCAGGGGACGGTTATGATGGAATGCCTCTTGATTCTCCCCTTCGTCTTGTTCCTCTCCCCCCATCCATCGGACCAACGCCGGTTGAAGGAGGGACCTATGTCTCTGCTGATTTACAAATGGAAATTCTCAGCGACCTCATCACGGTTCACCGGGGATGCCATCAAATTCTTGCTCGTCGGAAATCGCTTGAAGGCATGCATGATTTCGACGACATTCAACGCTTTGCGGCTGACCTTCTTTTGGCCCGATGCCCGGATGTTTGCCGCCACCGTTACCCCCCAGAAGTGATTGACGCATTGGACGGGTTAGGTGACAATCCATGGAGCGATGAGCACGTCTCCCGAGCGATAACCCTACTCAATGACCAACCTGCCCTCCAAGACGACCTTCACCGGAGATTTGCGGTTTTGGGAGAATTACGACGTCAGTTCCGGGCCTTCATCATTGACGAATATCAGGACACTAACCCTTCCCATTACCGATTGCTTGCACGGCTGTGGGGTCGGAGAGCACGGTCCAGTGACGACCCACCTCGGCCGAGAGGATATTGGGACCCAACGGTTTGCATCGTTGGCGACATGAAACAGAGCATCTATCGTTTCAGACAAGCCGAAGTATCGGTCATGCGACGAGCGGTTGCTGCTGTGCGAGATTGCAACAGAATCGAAGCCGATGAAAGCAGCCTCAGCCATTTGCGCAAAAACGGAGAAGGAAGGGACCCGCGGCCAATTGGCGCCGGAGGAGAAACAGGCTCATACACCAACGAGCATGATGCGGAAGGTTCAGCCCCGCACAGCTATGTTCCCTACGCGTGGGAAGATGGGCAGACGACCTCAACCATCACGGGCGAGCGGCTTGAGCGAAGACAGGAAGGGCACATTGATTTGACCTCAAACCATCGAACTCGCCCAAGTTTGATGGAATCAATGAATGACATTTTCGATGAAGTATTTTCCCCCCGCCATCATGCATTGCCTGGCGACTGGCATGCTGAAGCCCAGCGTTTGCATCCTGCAAGGCTGACGGAAGAACCAGGGGTACTGGAGTGGCTTCTCCCCGTACAAGGGGCACTGCAACATGCTTCGTATGACCTTGATATTCCGCTCAACACCTTTGAGAACCCAAACGCTTCCAATGTTCAACTTGAACATGAATTGCTCGCAACCCGTCTGCATTCGTTGTTGAATGGAGAGGTGTCCCGCGTATGGGATTCATCTGAAGCGGATTGGAAAGAAGTCACAGAAACAGGGCCTGAGGTCCGGCCCGAGGATGTCATGATTTTGATCAATTCACGCAGGCACCTTCCTGACCTGCTGGAACGTTTGCGGGCGCGAGGGATTCCCGTCATGGCTGACCGGCAAGGGTTGTTGCTCATGCAGCCGGTTGTTCAGCCGCTGATGGCGGTGCTGGAAC